>JGI26055J44792_1000006_pt1 | contig 69989 bp, 81 predicted proteins | sample HigsolmetaGSP17D_FD_44792 | JGI IMG/M metagenome (IMG submission 44792)
CCGGCCCTCGGCCCTCGCCGGCCCTCGGCCCTCGCCGGCCCTCGGCCCTCGCCCGGCCCTCGGCCCTCGGCCCTCGGCCCTCGGCGGCCCTCTGCCCAGCGCCGGCCCTCGGCGGCCCTCTGCCCGGCCCTCTGCCCGGCCCTCTGCCCTCGCCCGGCCCTCGGCCCTCGGCCCTCGGCCCTCTGCCTACAACCAACCATCCTGTACTGACCAACCAACCATCTAGGGCGACGTACCTTCTCCCTCCCTTCTCCCTCCCTTCTCCCTCCCTTCTCCCTCCCTTCTCCCTCCCTTCTCCCTCCCTTCTCTTCCTTCCTTCTCTTCCTTCCCTCCAACCAACCACTCTGTACCAACCAACCAAACAACATGTGTGTGGTGTCTGTCTGTAGAAAAAATTTGTCCGAGTGGCGATATTCCCTCTTGACTTATCTCCCTTCCTCTACTATAATACTTGTAAGATGGTTGAAGACAACCAACCACCCCACCTGGCCCCCCTGTGACAATCAAACAACCCCCGTGGTGCGTGCACCTCCACCGCAAGCGCGCCAACAGTTTCAACCCCAGGACTCATCTCCCCTCCTCCAACGGCCAGGATCGCACATCCGGGACACAGTACCCACCACACAAAAACACACAAAAACACACGACCGGGACACGCCCCACACCTTTCTCACACCCCGGGCCTTCAATCCGGCCCGCACACCACACACAGGATTGACTCCCGGAGTTGGGTTGAGCTATGATTCCAGCCGCTAACACTGCCGGAGGCTGCCATGGCGACCAAGCTGGGGCGGGACAAGACGCGGACGAAGTGACCCAGGGGGCCCAAGGACGGAAGTTCTTGGGCCTCTCTGTTCTCTCCCCAGGCAGAATCAGCCGCTGGAGCACGAGATGATGCACTATGATGACCTGGTGACTGCAATCTCGGTTGCGCGCGAGGAGATCGAGGAGGACGGAGTTGTGTTCGTCTGCCGCAATCCGGCGGGCTGGGTGGGCGACGACCTGGGCTCTGTGGACATCCTGCTGCGTACGACGCCCGACGACAATGAGGAGCTGGCCTGCAAGGGCGAGCCGGAGCATTGTCCGCTGTGCCTTCGCATCTATCCTGACGACCGGCGCACCAGCGAGGAGCTGGCCGAGGCGGCGTTGAGGATGAACTGAGCGGGCGACTAGACTGCTCACCCAACAGGCGCTATGTTCCCGCGTGACTGACCTGGGGGAGTGGGATCTGGAGTTGAGCGGACATGACAGTCCGACAGCGTCCGAGAAGTGAGATCATGATGGGCGGCTCGCCGCGACACCACGAGAACGTGCCGCCGGGTTGGATTGAGCCTCCAAAGCCTGCAGGGACACCCGTGTGGGTGCCGCAGCCCGGCTCGCAGACGGCGTTCCTGAGCTGCCCTGTCTTTGAGGTGCTGTACGAGGGCACGCGCGGCCCGGGCAAGACGGACGCGCTGCTCATGGACTTCGCCCAGCACGTCGGCCAGGGCTTTGGGCCGGAGTGGCGCGGCGTCATCTTCCGCCAGTCCTATCCACAGCTGGGGGACCTTATCGCCAAGTCCCAGAAGTGGTTTCGCCTGATTTGGGGCGATGCGGCTCAGTACAACCAGGCCAAGTCCACGTGGACGTTCCCGGACGGTGAGCAGCTGCTGTTCCGGCAGTTCGACCGGCCCAGCGACTACTGGAACTATCACGGCCACGCCTATCCATTCATTGGGTGGGAGGAGCTGACGACCTGGCCGACTGACGAGGGCTACCGGATGATGATGTCGTGCTGCCGCTCGACGGTGCCCGGCATCCCGAGGAAGTATCGGGCCACCACCAACCCATACGGCGTCGGTCACAATTGGGTCAAGGCGCGCTTCCGGCTGCCCCACGGGCGCTCGCGCGTCATCGTCGATGCCGTTGGGCCGGATGGCTCGCCCGAGCCGCCGCGCGTCGCCATCCACGGCCACCTGATGGAAAACCGTATACTGCTCGACGCGGACCCGGACTACATCAACCGCCTACGCATGTCGGCGCGCAACCCAAACGAGCTGCGCGCCTGGCTGGAGGGCAGCTGGGACATCACGTCGGGCGGCATGTTCGACGATCTGTGGGATGGGCAGGTGCACGTCATCCCACGGATCGATCCCCGGAATATCCCGTCGGGCTGGCGCATTGATCGGGCCTTCGACTACGGCCAGAGCCGCCCGTTCAGTGTGGGATGGTATGCCGAGAGCAATGGCGAGCCCATGACGCTGCCGGACGGCCGTGTGATTGGGCATGTGCGCGGCGACCTGGTGCGCTTCGCGGAGTGGTACGGCTTCACCGGCAAGCGCAACGAGGGCCTGAACATGCCCCCGACGGACATTGCTCAGGGCATCATCCTGCGTGAGCGCCGTATGGGAATAGTTGGGCGCGTCTTGCCGGGGCCGGCGGACACGTCTATCTTTGACCCGCGTCCTGGCTCACCAAACATCGCTGAGGCGATGCGCAGCCAGGGCGTCCGGTGGGAGCGCGCGGCGAAGGAGCCGGGCAGCCGGAGCCAGGGCTGGCAGATGATCCGTGAGCGCCTGCAGGCTGTCAAGGTCGGGGCCCCGGATCGGCCGGGCCTCTGGGTCACGGAGGACTGTCTTCAGTTCATCGAGACAGTGCCCGTGCTGCCCCGGGACGACAAGAACCCCGATGACGTCCACACGGACGCTGAGGACCACATCGGGGACGAGCTGAGATACAGGGTGCGCCGGATGCGGCGCAGTGCTGGCCAGAGGGGTTTCTGATGGCGAAGCTTGAGACCTCGTACACTTCCCAGCCGGCGGGCGTGACCCCGCGCGCGCCCTCGGGCCAGACGGATGAGGTTCAGCCCAGCCACCGCTTCATGCAGTATGCTGTGATGGCGCCTCGCTGGGACCTCATCAATGCGGTGCTTGGCGGCACCGAGACGATGCGCGCGGCGGGTGAGATCTACCTGCCCAAGCATGCCGCCGAGACGCATGACAACTGGGAGAGGCGCCGCAACCAGGGTGTCCTCGTCAACGCGCTTGAGATGACCCTGGATACGCTCGTGGGCTTCCCGTTCGCCCAGCCGATCCGGCTGGAGCCGGACGTGCCCGAGGAGATCAGGACGCTGGCCGAGGACATCGATCTGTGCGGAACGCACATCGACGTGTTCGCCCGGAAGTGGTTTCGGGAGGGTCTGGCCAAGGGTTTTGCCCACGTCCTGGTGGAGTTCCCGCGCGTCGGCAACCGTCCGCGCACCCTTGCTGACGACCGGGCTCAGAGGCTGCGTCCCTACTGGCTTCTCATCCAGCCGGAGGACGTGATTGCGGCCTACGCTGAGGTGATCAACGGGCGCGAGGTCATCACCCACCTGCGCTTCTATGAGACGCTGGTGGAGCGGGTGGGCTTCGGTGAGCGGATCGTGCGCCGCATCCAGGTCCGCGAGCCCGGCCGCTGGCAGGTGTGGGTGCCCGACGAGAACGCGCGGCCGGGCGATGACAAGTGGGTGCTGGCCGAGGAGGGCGAGACGACGCTGAAGGAGGTGCCGCTGGTCACCTTCTACACCGACCGCCAGTCCTTTATGCTGGCGAAGCCGCCGCTGCTTGACCTCGCGTTCATGAACGTGTGTCACTGGCAGAGCTACACCGATCAGCGCAACATCCTGAGTGTGTCGCGCTTCCCGATGCTGGCTGTCTCTGGCGCCGACAGCGAGGGAACGGGCGGCGGCACCGACATCCAGGTGGGTCCCAACAAGGTCCTCTGGGCCAGCGACCCGCAGGGCCGCTTCTACTATGTTGAGTCCACCGGCGCCGCCATCGGCGAGGGCGCCAAGGACCTCCAGACGCTGCTTGAGCAGATGGCGATGTATGGTGCCGAGTATCTGCGCCCGGGTGTCGCCACCTACGTCGCCACTCCGGCCGTCAACGCGCGGCGCTCGATGCTGTCTCCCCTGCAGGTCATGACCATCTCCTTCCGCGACGCCATGGAGACGGCCCTGCAGTACACCGCTCGTTGGCTCGGGCTTGGCGACGACGCTGGCGGCAGCGTGTGGATCAACGAGGACTTCGGGCCGCAGGGCTTTGAGAGCGCCGATCTGGCTGAGCTTGCCAACGCCCGCAACCGGGGCGACATCTCCCGGCAGCAGTGGATCAAGGAGATGCAGCGGCGCGGGCTCCTCTCCAGCGACTACGACGCCGACGCGGACATCGAGCAGATGCGCCGCGAGCGCGAAACCCTCCCGGAGCCACGGAAGGTAACAGGGCAGGCGCCCGCAGGGGGCGCAGGCAACGGCGGGCGACCGCCGGAGCAGCAGCCGTCGGCGTGACGCGGCGGCACAGACGGGGGTGATCCCCACAACTTTGGAGTGATTCCATGTGGAAACTTGCGGCAAATCCCGAGGTTGACGACCTCTCCATCGTCCCGGAAGACTTCCGGCCGCTCTATGTGCAGGACGGTGATCGCTACAAGCTCAATCCCGAGCTTGCGAGTGTCACGAAGGCCATCGACGGCCTCAATACCGCCAACGCGGCGCTGCGGAAGGAGGTCAAGGACGTCAAGGCGTCGCTTGATCTGAGCCCGCTCAAGGAATTTGGCGACACTCCGCAGGCCATCGCCGAAACGGTGGCGGCCCGCCTCGCGGAATATGAGTCCCTCAAGGGCCAGAAGGTGGAGATCGACAAGGTTCGCAGCGAGGCCAAGGCCGCCTTCCAGAAGGAACTGGAGGCCGCCCAGCGCGAGCGCGACGAGGCCCTGCGGGCCGTGGACCGTTACATTGTCGAGGCCCAGGCCGTCCAGGCCATCGTTGCCGAGAAGGGCATCCCCGATCTGGTCAAGCCCTTCGTGGTGGGCTCGCTGCGCGCGGTCAAGAAGGATGACGGCTACCAGGTTGTGGTTGTCGACCGGGACGGCGATGTGCGGGTGAGCCCGACCACGGGCCAGCCGCTCACGCCGCACGACCTCGTCAAGGAGCTCAAGAGCAACGAGGTGTACGGCCGCCTGTTCGAGAGCGACGCGCCCAGCGGAGGCGGTGCGGCCCCGGGCGCCCAGCGCGCCAATGGCACAATCCCGCAGCCGCAGCCCCCGGGCTCTGCCGTGAGCAAGATCGCTCGCGGTCTCGACCGTCTGGGCCGCTGAACGTTATTGGGTCGGCGCTTGACGGCGCCGACCCAATCGGTTATGCATATACAACCCCGAGGGGCTGCAGGGTGATCCGGTCGGCCCATGGAGCGCAGGTGATCTGCCCAGGGGTGGTAGATACAACTGCTATCTCATGGAGCGACTTAAATGGCTTCTGTGACCCTTTCTGAGTCGGCCAAGCTCAGCCAGGACGAGCTTGTCGCGGGCGTCATCGAGAGCATCGTCAGCGTCAACCCGATCTTCGAGCTGCTGCCGTTCGACGGCATCGAGGGTAACGCGCTCGCCTACAACCGCGAGCTGGTGCTGGGCGATGTCCAGGTGGCGGGTGTCGACGACACCATCACTGCCAAGAACCCGGCGACCTTCGATCAGGTGACCGTCTCGCTCACCACGATCATCGGCGACGCCGAGGTCAACGGCCTCATCCAGGCCACCCGCTCGAACGTCAATGACCAGCGAGCCATCCAGGTCGCGTCCAAGGCCAAGAGCGTTGCGCGCAAGTACCAGGACATGCTCATCAACGGTACTGGCACCAACGACGAGTTCGCTGGCCTCCTGGTCCTGACCCCGAACAGCCAGAAGGTTGACACGGGCCCGAACGGCTCCGACCTCTCCTTTGAGATCCTGGACAACCTGATCGACCTTGTCATCGACAAGGACGGCCAGGTGGACTACTTCATGATGCCCTCGCGCACCATCCGCAGCTATTTCTCGCTGCTGCGCTCTCTGGGCGGGGCGGGCATCAACGAGACGATGACGCTGCCGAGCGGTCGTCAGGTCCCGATGTACCGGGGCGTTCCGATCTTCCGCAATGACTACATCCCGGTGAACCAGTCCAAGGGCACCTCGTCCAACACCACGACCATCTGGGCGGGCACGTTCGATGACGGCTCCCGCAGCTACGGCATCGCCGGCCTCACCGCCGAGCGCATGGCCGGCATCAACGTGGTGCCCATCGGTGAGTCCGAGACCAAGGACAACAACATCACCCGTGTGAAGTGGTACTGCGCCCTGGCCCTGTTCTCTGAGCTGGGCATCGCGGCGGCGGATGGCATCCGCAACTGAGTGGAGGGGGCCGCTGGCCCCCTCTCCCACCTCTAGCGGGAGATAAGACGATGCCTGCTTATCTGGTCCAGGCGCCCTTTGAGGGCGGCCAGTCTCTCAAGGGCGGATCCAACGTCCTGGTGGTCTTCGCCGCCGATGCCACCGGGGCCCGGTCGGCCGCCAAGGCCCTCTTTGACGGCGATAGCGCCGCCATGTGGGACGCCGCGACGGTCACCGAGATCAAGGCCACGGCCGACTATGCCGGCTGGGCTCTGCGCATCAAGGTCTACGGCACGGACGTGGACGTGACAGTGGTTGGCGAGGAGGGCGACACCATCGACCTTCTGGCGGCGGCTGCGGTCGCGGCTCTCAATAACACCGGCCCCATCGCCAATGCGTCCTACGACGCCGGCACCAGCACGCTCACCATTGCTGGTACTGACGACAACCTGGGCGATCATCTCGTGCTCGTCGAGCTCACCCCGGCCTGGGGCCAGACCCCCATTGACGGCTTCATCGGTACCATCACCGACGGCGGCGACGCCGGAGACCCGTTGACGGTGGTCCTCCCGGCGTCTGGCGCGACGCTTTCCAACGTGGTAGCGGCCCTGCGCACTCGCTGACTTGGGTGAGGAGGAGAAGCAATGGGCGGTATGTACCTGATCCAGCTTGGTGGGCCCCACAAGGACTTCACCGGGCGTCTGAACAACCGAGACTTCGTGGACGGCAAGCTGGTCTTCGCCGGCTCCGAACAGCAGGCTCGCAACCTCGGCCGCTACTTTGAGGTGAGCTACCAGGCCACGATGAGGGAGCTCACCGAGAAGGAGATGCAGGCTGGGGGCGTGAGCTACCAGAAGAAGGAAACCAGCGATGGCGTTCTGGCTCAAGGGGCATCTGGTGGGGCCCGGCCGGATGGTGGTAACGGGGACCCGGCGCCCGCAGGGTCACCAGCCCCAAATGACGGGGGCGCAGGTGGCGTCCCCAAGGCTGGGGCAGGGAGCGCGACCAAGTCCGGGGGCGGATCGAAAGGCCCCCAGGAACAAGTGAAGAAGTGACCCGGAGGCCCCCAACTGGGGGCCTTCTTCCCCTCGGGAGGTTCTGATGGCCTTTGTTGTCCAGAATGACAGCGGGACGGCCCCCGGGGCCAACGCCTACATCGATGTCAGCTTCTTCGACAACTACCACGCCGACCGGGGCGTGGACACTTCAGGGTTCACCGAGGCCCAGAAGCAGCAGGCGATTGTCAAGGCGACCGACTACGTGGACGCGCGCTTCATCTACGTCGGCGAGCGCCAGAACAGCTACCGCATCCAGACGACTGAGTGGCCGCGCCTCGACGCCATCGATGCGAGCCAGCAGCTAGTCCAGGGTATCCCCTACGTCATCAAGCGGGCCACGGCTGAGTACGCCCTGCTGGCCATGACCTCCGATCTGATGCCCGCGCCGCCCAGCGATGCCAGCCAGAGGCTCGTCACGTCCAAGCGTGAGAAGGTGGGGCCCATCGAGGAGGAAACATCCTACTCGGCCACGAACGCCTACACGATGCCCATCTATCCCCTGGCTGACCGTCTGGTCCTCGCCTCGGGTCTCGCCCGTAGCTCCAACGTTCGCAACAGCGTGAGGACCTGATGGGACGCTTCGACAGCGCGATTGCCCTCGCCGCCCGGCTCATACAGAAGAACGGACGGCTGGTGCAGCTCGTGCGTGTCGAGAACGGGCCGCCGCCGGACCCCGACATGCCGTGGCGCCCGGGCGACGCGACGGCGCAGGCGTGGCCAGTCTACGTCGTGTTTCTGAGCTTTCCGGCGACGAGAGTGGACGGGACCCAGATCCTGCGCACTGACCTGCAGGGCTACCTCGCCGCCGATGGGCTGCCTATTGAGCCCCAGGTGGACGATATCATCATGGACGGCGATCATTTCTGGGCGATCCAGAACGCGCCGGTGCTCATGCCCAACGAGCAGCGCATCATGTATGAGCTCCAGCTGCGCGAGAAGACGCAGCTGCCGAACACCGTGATCCTGCGCGACATCCTGCGGAGGACGGCGCAGCGATGAGCGACATTGTCGAGGCCACGGACCTCATCTCCAAGATCTTCTTCGACAGATGGAAGGCCGACACGCCGTCCATCGTCGGCTATGTCCCTGAGGTCATCTGGGAGAGCGCCCAGATGGACCTGTACAACGGGGCGGCTGGGCCGCCGGGACCACCGCCCGCGCCGCCGACCCCGAACAAGGCGTTTGCCCGCTTCATCATCCGCCACGTCAACGGCCAGCAGCGCTCGCTCAGCGAGCCCGGCGGCCGACGCTTCAACCACTACGGCGTGGTTATCGTCCAGACCCTCACCCCGATGAGCGCCGGCCGGAACAGCCTTGTGGCCCAGCGTCTCGCGCAGGTCGCCTTGTCTGCTTTCCAGGGACGAGCTATAAGGGATGTATGGTTCAGGAACGTGCGCTACACTGAGATTGGTCGAGACGGTCTGTTCTACCAGATCAACGTCATGGCCGATTTTGAGCGCACAGAGATCGCGTGACAGGAGGCCGTTATGGCTCAGGTCAAGAAGATTGACTCCAACTTCACCGGCCTTCGCTACGCGGAGGAAGCTAGCCCCGGCGTGCTGCCTCCGACGCCCGTTTGGACCCCTCTGGAGCCAAACAGCTATGACGACTTCGGCGGCGAGGTGACCACGGTCGCCCGTAACCCCATCAATCCCTCCCGCCAGCGCAAGAAGGGCGTGGTGGTGGACCTGGAGGCGACCGCCGGCTTTGAGCAGGACCTGACGCAGGAGAACCTGCAGGATTTGCTCCAGGGCTTCATGTTCGCCGACATGCGGCGCAAGAACGAGCTGCCGTCCACCGACACCACCACCTCGGCCTACACCGTGGCCAGCGGAGGCGACGGCTACGTGGCTGGCGATCTGCTGTTTGCCAAGGGCTTCGACGAGCCCACCAACAACGGTCTCAAGCACGTCGACAGCGGCGGCTCGGCCACCACCATCCCGGTCACCGAGACCCTGGTGGCCAGCAGCGGCCAGAACGGCACCGTGGTGCGCGTGGGCTTCCAGTTCGACGCCGGCGACGCGGAGATCAGCGCCCCGGGCGGCGGCGTCCTCCCGCGCCTGACGACCACGGTGAAGGATTGCCGGGACTTCGGTCTCATTCCTGGCGAATGGATCTACATCGGCGGCGACCTCGCCGTTGAGTCGTTTAACACTCCCGGCAACAACGGCTTCGTTCGCGTCAAGTCCGTGAGCCAGAATGAGATTGTCTTCGACAAGTCCCAGGGGACCATGGCTGACGAGGCCGGCGGATCGAAGACCATCAAGATCTTCTTCGGCCGCGTGCTCAAGAACGAGACGGGCTCCCTGATCAAGCGCCGGACCTACCAGTTTGAGCGGACCCTCGGGGCTCCCGACGACGCCAACCCCGGCGACCTCCAGGCTGAGTACATCACCAACTGTATCGCCAGCGAGTTCACGCTGAANATGCAGACGGGTGAAATCCTGACCACTGAAATGTCGTTTCTCGCCGGCCAGCATGAGACGCGCACGGCCGCCCAGGGCCTCAAGGCCGGCACCCGGCCGCAGATCGCCGAGGCGGACGCCTTCAACGCGGCGAATGACGTGGCGCGGATCAACCTCAGCGTGATCGATCCGACGACCTCGACGCCCTCCAACCTGTTCGCGTACATCCAGGAGGGCTCGATCAGCATCAATAACAACCTCAGCTACAACAAGGCTGTGTCGGTGCTGGGCGCGTTCGATGTCACAGCTGGCACCTTCGAGGTGAGCGGTGAGCTCACGGCCTACTTCACCAATGTTGAGGCGATCCAGGCTGTCCAGGACAACGCCGACGTGACCTTTGATTTGCATCTGGTCAAGGCGAACGCTGGCATCAGCATCGACTTCCCGCTGCTGTCCCTGGGCGACGGCCTCGCCAACGTGGAGCAGGACGAGGCTGTCACGCTGCCGCTGGAGCTGCAGGCGGCGACTGGCGCCAAGTACGATCCGAACATGGATCACACCATGCTCTGGGTCTTCTACGACTACCTGCCCAACCGCGCCGACACCTGACGAGAGAGGGCGGGGTGAGCGGCCCCCCGCCCCCTGCCAAACGAGGAGAGAACCATGAGCTTCTACAAGCAGTTCGGCACCTCTGAGGACCTGGAGGTCAACGGCATCTGGCTCGACTATGGCGACGCCGGCCGCATCAAGATTGCCCGGGCCGGAGGCGCCAACCGCCGCTTCGCGACCGTGCTGGAGCGCAAGACACGTCCCTACCGCCGGGCGCTGGACAACGGCACCATCGATCCGAAGGTCATCGAGCGCGTGATGGCCGAGGTGTTCGCTGAGACGGTCATCCTCGGCTGGGAAGACGTCATTGGCCGCGACGGGGAGCCGCTTCCCTACACGTTCGACAACGTGGTGCAGCTGCTTCTGGACCTCCCCGACCTGTTCCTGGACATCCAGGCCCAGGCCCAGCGTGCCGCGCTGTTCCTCCAGGCCAATCTGGAGGCCGCCGCAAAAAACTGACTGAGTGCCTGCTCTACGAGCTGGAGCAGGCTCCGGTTGAGCGTCAGGTGCTGGAGGAGTGCCGCCGCAGCGGTGCTCCGATCCCGCCGAAGTTCGCCAATCCCCCGGTTCTCGGAACCGGGCTGGCGCTCTGGATGATACTCTTCAACGACCTCCACCGCCAGCGCCGCTTTACCTCTGAGGGCGCTGAGGCTATCTCTATGTTTGATGTCATCCGTTGGTGTCAGTGGAACGGCATCGACGAGGAGGGCACGGACATGGCGATCTTCCTGGTCGGCGAGCTGGACAAGACCTACCTGGGCTGGTTCAACCGGAAGCGCCAGCAGGCGTCAAAGACCCGCGAGCGACCGGGCCGTCGGAACAGGATGGGGAGGCGCCTCCGTGGCCAGATCGACTAACTACACAGCGCGCTTCCAGAACCTCTCACAGCGCGTCACGCGAGGTGTTGAGAAGGCGATCCAGGAGGCGTCGCGCGGTGTCCTGGAGAGCGTTGCTCACGGCACCCCTGCGGACACGAGCCGCGCCATCTCCAACTGGACGGTGACGCTGGGCTCCCCGTCGTCGGCCTACCGTGAGCCCTACATTCCCGGCGTCAAGGGGTCCACAAAGAGCCTCAACGCAGAGACGACCATCCGCGCCGGTCTACCGACCATCATGAGCGCCCGTCTGACTGACGTGGTTTACATCGTCAACAATGCGCCGTATATTATCGAACTGGAGTATGGCAAGTCGTCTCAGGCGCCGAGCGGCTTTGTCCAGCAGGCTCTGGTCGCAGGCGTCACGCGGGTCCGCGCGGCGAAGGTGTTCTGATGGCGATCAATGAGAGCATCATCATCTCTGTCAGGCAGGACGGCGCGCTGCAGGTCCAGCGTGACCTCTCCAACATCGGCGTGGCGGCCGACCGCTCGCGCCAGCAGATTGATGCCCTGACGCGCGCCCTCGGGCTGATCGCCTCTACGCTGGGGGCCCGGCAGCTCATCACGATGTCGGATGCCTTCCAGAACCTGGAGAACCGCATCAAGGCCACGCTGCTGCCCGGCGAGAACGCCGCCAACGTCTTCCGGGACCTCCTGGACGTGGCCAACCGCTCGCGCTCTGATCTGGAGGCGACGGGCAAGATGTACACCCGCCTCGCCCTCCAGGCCGACCGGCTTGGGCTGACTCATGACGACTTGATCCGCGTGGTTGATATCCTCAACAAGACCCTCGTGGTTTCGGGCGCGACCACCGTTGAGGCGAAGAACAGCATGATGCAGTTCTCGCAGGCGCTGGGCGCTGGGCGCCTCAACGGCGATGAGCTCCGGTCTGTCCTGGAAAACAACGCAGTCCTGGCCAAGGCGCTCCAGGTTGAGTTCGGCGCGGCCGGCAAGGAGCTGGTTCAGATGGGCGCCGATGGCCTGCTGTCCATGGACCGCGTGCTCAAGGTTATCAACAACCTTGGCGCGGAGATGGATCGCGTCTTTAGCACCATGCCGATGACCATCGGCCAGTCGTTCACGGTGCTGCGCAACAACACCATCGCGTTCATCGGCGAGGCGAACCAGGCGACGGGCGCGGCCCAGTTGCTCAGCCAGACGATCCTGTTCCTCGCCAACAACGTGAACATCCTCGTCCCGGCCGTTGTTGCGCTGGGCGCCGCCTTCCTCGCAGTGCAGGCGTACCAGATCGTGGCCGGCTTCGTCCAGATGATCGTGACCATTGGTCAGCTCACCGTGTCCATCGCCGGCCTCACCGCCGTGATGCTCGCCAATCCTCTGTTCCTCGGGGCGGCGGCGGTCATCGGCGCCGTGGCGACGCTCATCACGCTGTTCGACGGCTGGGGCCCGGTCATGGACGCCGCCGCGCTGGCTGCCCAGACGCTGGCCGGCGCCGTCGAGTGGCTGCTCGACGTGCTGGGCCTCCTCCCCAGCGCCGCGTCCGCCTCTGAGAGCGCAGTCTCGGGTCTGAGCAAGGCAGCCGGGGGCTCGACGACCAACTTCCGCTCGGCGTCTCAGGCCGCGACTGATCTGGTCAAGAACGTCGAGAAGATCGCGCCTGGCGCCAGGACTGCCCAGCAGGCTCTGAACAATCTGAAGGTCAAGAGCCAGGATGCGTCCAGCACCATGAAGAATGACTTCAGGGGCGTGGGCGATAATATCGGGCGCGAGGTACAGCGCGGCGTCCAGACCGCTATGAGCGCCCTCAACCAGCTCCAGTCGGCCATGTCCAGCTTCGCGTCGTCGGCGACGGCGGCGGCGTCGCAGGTCGTCGCAGCGATGAATCAGATCACCGCCGCTGCGCAGCGGGCAGCGGCGGCTGCCTCCTCGGCCTCGTCTGTGGGAGGGGGAGGAGGCGGCGGAGGCGGCGGGGGCGGCTCCTCGGGCTCCGGAGGCGGCCGGGGAGGCGGGGGCGGCTCCTCCATCGGCCTCGGGCAGATAACCGGTCCCATCAGAGTTGACTTCGACCCCTACGAGCCGGGCACCAGCTGGAACAACTACATGGGCTGGCGTCGGCAGAACCCGGAGGGCTACCGGCAGGTTCTGATCAGCTACCTCAACGACGAGCTGGGCAAGCTGGGCTTGAGCTGGTCGAACGAGCTCCTGTGGGCGGCGACGGCCTACCGGCAGGTGCTGGGTCGCTTCCTCGGGGGCGACAACAGCATCATCAACGCGGTGTCTGACTCCAGCCGCAGTTACGCGCAGGGGGTTGCCCAGGTCATCAAGAACGCCCAGAAGAAGGGTCATCTGCCCGGCTTCGCCAATGGTGGCTCCTTCATGGTGGGCGGCGTCGGCGGCACCGACAGCCAGCTGGTGCAGTTCATGGCCTCGCCCAACGAGCGTGTGACCATCGAGACGCCGCGCCAGCAGCGCGAGCGCGAGCGGGAGGGCGGCGGCCGGGGTGACACCAATATCCAGATCCAGATGACGGTGGTAACCAAGGACGCCGAGAGCTTCCGGCGCTCGCAGTCGCAGCTGGCCACTGAGCTCCAGAGCCGTCTGATGGCCGTCCAATACCGTATGGGTGTGTGATGTTTGACGATGTGCGACTGCCCGAGGATATCGAGCAGGGGGCCCGAGGAGGACCCGGCTTTAAGACGACTGTCATCCAGTTGTCCTCGGGCTTTGAGCAGCGCAACGTTGACTGGGCCCGCACGCGCGGTCGCTGGGACATCTCCTACGGGGTGGAGACCAAGGAAGACTACAACGACGTTCTTGAATTCTTCTACGCGCGACAAGGTCGCGCGCGAGGTTTCCGCTTCAAGGATTGGTCAGACTTCCAGGCCGTTGGACAGCTGCTCGGGACGGGGGACGGCGCCCAGACGGACTTTGCTCTGCGCAAGCGCTACACGAGCCTGGTGACCTACGACCGGCGCATCACGCGGCCCGTAGCCAATACGCTCCAGGTGTACGTCAATGGCGTGGTAGTGCCGCCGGCTGACTACACTCTCCTGCCGCTTGGAATTGTGCGCTTTCAGCCGTCCGCGATCCCGCCGGCCGGGCAGGATGTGACTGCTGACTTTGAGTTTGACGTTCCAGTTCGCTTCGATGTGGACACGCTTCCCATCGAGGTGATCTGGGAGCAGGTCGGCTCCATCCCGGAGATCGCCGTGGTGGAGGTGCGCGAATGAAGAACGCCTCTCCCGGCTTCAAGGCGGCAATCGACCAGGAGGTCACTTATCTCTGCGGCCTGGTTGAGCTCAGCCGGCGGGACGGCTACGTGTACAGATTCACTGATCACGATGAGGATGTAGTCATCGGGGGCAATACCTACGTTGCCACGCGCGGCTTCACGCGCTCAGCGATCATGAATAGTCTCTCCGCTGGCTTGTCGACGGTCACTCTTGAGATCCTGCTCGCGGACCTCGCCCAGGAGGGGCTGACCGAGGAACAGCTGCGCACCGGCCAGTTTGATGACTCTTTGGTGACTATCTACACCGCCGACTGGCGCACCCCAGCCAACGGTATGGTCACCGAGTTCAACGGTCGCATCTTCGACATCCAGATCACGGACAAGGGTTACTGCCGGTTTGAGCTCGACGGCCTCTTCAGCGATGACTCCCAGATCTTCATTGAGACCTACAGCCCTGCCTGCAGGGCGGACCTCGGGGACAGTCGCTGCAAAGTCGATATTGAGGCGCTGGCGCTGAACGTGATCGTGACCGGAGTGCCTGATGCGGGCCTCACGTTCACGGCCGACGAGCTCACGGAGGAGGACAATTATTGGCAGCTTGGGGTGTGCGTCTGGACGAGCGGCGCCAACGTGGGCCAACCCCTGGAGATCAGGACCTCCAGTCAGGCCGACAAGTCGGTGACCCTGTTCCTGCCCACCAGCTCAGCCATCCAGGTTGGTGACACGGCCCGGCTCTACCCCGGGTGTGACAAGCAGCCCGACACCTGCAAGAACCGCTACAACAACTGGCTCAACTTCCGGGGTGAGCCGTTCATCCCGGACACGTCAGCGGCCGGCGGCGGCGCCGCCACCCCCACCCTCCCCGAGACCACCACGCCACCTGGCGCGGGGTCCGGGGGCTCGATGTATTACTCCGGCTGAGGTGTGCTGTGTACTTCCCAATTACGGCCAACACCTACATCAATGCCGCGAACCAGCAGCGCAAGGCGCGCGGCGGCACGGCCGATCCGTTCGAGATCAGGGGCGCCGCTGCGTCCCCATACGGCAAGCCCATCGTGGCGGGCTACGGCCGGCGGCGCGTCACCGGCGTGCCGATCTGGACGAGCGCCGTGCGGTTCATGCCGCGCGCCGACAAGACCGTGGCCGTGGTAGACCTCGCCGTCGCCTTCGGCCGCCCCACAGCCGGCTTCCGCGCCCAGGTTCTGAAGCTTTGGGTCAACGGCTCCCTCGTCCTCGACCGCACGTCGATCAGCAGCCCCACGTACCTGCGCGGGGTGAGCTTCCGTGTGTACAATGGGGCCGAGACCCAGCTGCCTGACCGCACCATCGAGAAGGCCGAGGGCGAGGGCAACGCGCCTGCCTTCCGGGGCCTCATCTACGTGGTATTCAACAACTTTCCCCTGTCGGACTACGGCAATGGCGCGATCCCTGAGATTAGGGCCGAGATCACGGATGTCGGCGAACAGGTAGACTACTACAAGTTGTTCGACAACCTCTCGACGCTGACCACGGAGGCCGAGCCCTGGCACCTCTGGGACGGGTCGCGCAACCTGCTGTATGCGACGCACTCCATCTTCACCATCGGCGACGATCCGAACATTCTGCGCTGCTGGGACCTGACCACGGGCAAGGAGCTGTTTCAGAAGACTATAATCCATCAGCAAAACCCGCGCGCTTATGGATGGATGGGCGTCCATGATCAGTCGGTGCCTTCCACCGGTCAGGACATCTTCTTCGCGTTCGACCAGGGCTGCGCCATCGACTACCAGGGGCGCATCTGGACGCCGCCCTCGACCGGCCACAGCCAGCAGCCCGTGTATTGCATCGATCCGAACGAGGGCCGCGTCATCGCCCAGACGCCGCCCATCGCTATGCCGGGCCAGATCGGCTTCAGCCACATGCCTGACTTGAGGATCGGCTATCTGGCGGCGGCCGGCGGTGGTGAAGTCATCTACGACAACGCCCAGGTTCGTTCGTATGACCTGATGCTGTGCGCGGGCAAGATCTTCAACCGGATCAGTCTGTTCGCGATCAACCGCAACAACTACAATGGCAACAAGGGGGCAGGTCTGTACAATATGCGCCCCGCTGGCCCAGGCGAGTTCAGCGTGGTGGGTCTACCAGACTGGCTGGAAGTTCCTCTCGGCGTGCGCGTCGTCGGCATCATTGGCACCGAGAAAGTTGATGTGCCGATGAACCCGTACACCACGATGTTCCACCTGGTCTGTCTGGATGGCACGATCCGACGCCTCATCGTCATGTATAAGTGGGCTTGGTACTACATCATGGGTGGTCCCTTTGAGGTGGCGCCGGGCGTCTCTATCGGCAAGATAACCGGCTACAGCCCGCCGACTATGGGCGTGAGCACCACGCTGGAGCCCGGGGCCCGGCCGCTCTACGCGGTCAAGGACCCGATTGACCTCAACTTCTGCGTCCTGTACGAACTGGTGGGCACGCCCAGCACGCTGCGGCCGGCCTCCAACATGACGAAGGTGGTGAAGATCGAACGCAAGGACGCCGGCTTCGACGCCAGTATCCAGGACGACATTCTCTGGACTGCTGAGGTGCCGCCGCCGGCCGGCTCCCTTCTGGGCAACCAGACAGACCCCTTCATGCCTGGGGACAACTCCGCAGACACCAACTTCCAGGTGTTCATGTATGAATGCCATCCGTCGCTGGGCGGCGACGCTGTCGTGGTCGATATGATCTCCGGCGGCTACCAGATCATTGACTCCATCAGCGCCAGACCACTGGACAACCCGAGCGGTGAGGCCCAGCCTATCAACGTCTCGTACCGACACTATGAGCCGGCGACGAACTCGTTTGTGCGCACTCCCCTGGCCTACTCCGGGGACACGAACGCGCCCGGCCGCGTCTACGTTGACCGCGCGAGCGACCAGCAGGTCAACCTGTCCGATTTCATCCGCTGGGCTGCCCTGGAGGCCGGTTACAAAAACAACCAGATCACGATCAGCGGCATCGATGACAAGATCACCGGCGCGCTGCTCACCCAGCGCACCTCGTTCAAGCAGCTGATGACGGACCTGTCACAGGTCTTCGGCTTCGACGTGGTGGAGAGCGAGGGACGCATCAAGATCACCCGGGCAGGCACCAACGAGAACGTGTCCGTGGTCGCCAACCTCACGCTCGACGATCTGGCCCCGCTGGAGGACGGCGAGAACCCGCTGGCCAACGTCGAGACGCACATCACGCCAGCCGGGCGCCTTCCCAACACGCTTGAGCTCGGCTACCTGGACCAGGACATTGACTTTGAGTACGCGACGCAGAATGCGCGGCGCACTCAGTTCCCCGTTGTCACGGCGCAGACGACGATTGTCCAGAACGTCTCAGTGCCCATCGTAATGACGGCCAGTGAGGCGCTCAACCGGGCCCTGCGGGCGCTCTACCGCATGTGGCACGCGAAGGATCGGCATCAGTTCCGCCTGCCTTGGCGCCACATGCTGCTGGAGCCATCGGACGTCATCTCTCTGGACGTGGGCTCCGGCGCCTACGTGGTGAAGATCACTGACGTGACGTTCAACGGCGATCTGAGCCTCACCGTTGTTGCCGAGAACTTCCTGACGCGGGACGGCACGTCGCTCGTTGTGGCGCCGCCGAAGATGCCGCCGAACGTGGTGCCCGGCTCCAGCTTCAGCATCGCCGTCGTTGTCGACGTGCCACGGCTGCAGTACTTTCCGACGCCGCACGAGGACGGACAGCCCTCCTTTGGTGTGGCGGTCGTCCACTTCGGCCAGCCGGGCTGGAAAAACGCCACGCTCAAGCGGTCGATGGACAACTACACCTACACAGCCATCGACTACCGCGACCAGCTGCCGATCTTCGGGACCTGCCTCGCGCCGCTCGGCGCGCCGCTTGGATCGATCTTTGAGACTGACTACGACAACGTGATCAGGTTCCGGCTCCTCCACGGCGAGGCGTCCGACTTCCAGAACACGACATACCTGGATATGCTCAACGGTACCAACCGCGTGCTGGTCGGCAACCGGGGCCGCTGGGAGTGCGTGGGCTTCATGGAAGTCACGGACGAGGGCAACGGGGTGATTGCCCTCTCGGGCCTCATCCGTGGACGTGACGGCACCGATCCGAACGTGGGCAACCACCAGGCCGGCGACTACGTATTCCTGATCAACGAGCTCACGGACCTGCCGCTGACGGGCCAACAGTTCGACGCGGGCCAGCTGGGCCAGCTCGTCCAGTACCGGGCGCAGGGGCTCGGCGTCCGGTTGTCCGATGCCCAGATCACATCTCACTTCATCAACGCGGTGGCCCAGCAGCCCTATGCTGTGGCGAACCCTCGCGTGGTCAACGATGGCGGGGACCTCGACATCACCTGGCAGCGGCGCGACCGCGAGTTCAGCGAGATGCACGACGGCGACGGCGACACGCCTCTGTCCGAGATTGAGGAGCTGTACTCAATCGACATCTTCGCGGCGCCGGGCGATGTCGTGCCGGTGAGGACTGTTGACGGCCTGACCAGTCCAGAGTACACTTACACGGCGGCGGACCAGGTGGCAGACGGCTTCGTCTCCCCGCCGACCCAGCTCACCTTCGCGGTGTACCAGGTTGGCACCTACTTTGGTCGAGGAATGGGAAACAGGGTGACCCTTTATGTCGAACAACCTTAATCGACCCACTCTGACCCAGAACCAGAACGCCAAGGAGGTCACTGTCAACGACAGTGACGGCATCCTCGACGCTGCAATCACGGAGACCTTGTCGGTGAGCGTGGCGAGCGGCAACGTGGCGCTCACGCAGCAGCAGTGGACCCGAAATGTCCGCTTCCGGATCACGGACGCGACGGTCGCCGGGCGCACCGTGACGCTGTTCCAGTCCAAGCGCTTCGCGATCATTACTGCGGACAGCGCCAACACCGAGAATGTCCAGCTTGTTCGCGGCGCCACCACCTACGATCTGGCCCCGGGCGTCGCCGTCCTTGTGATCACGGACGGGACCGCCGACGGCATGGACGTGTACGAGGTCAATTCCGGTGGATCGGGACCCGTCCCCGTCCCATACGACGTAGGCACGTCGATCAGCGGCAAGCCAGAAGACAATGAACTTGTGGTGAGATACGTGTTCGTGAGGACGGTGACTCTTCCGAGCGGGCTGGCCGGCTCCCACGCCAGCGCGGGGGTGGGCTCGACGGGCAACGTGTCGTTCAGTCTGAGCAAGAACGGGGCCGCCGTGGGATCGATCGACTTCAACGCGAGCGCCACCGGCACCTTCACGTTCGCCTCAGATCAGACATTCGCGCCGGGCGATGTGCTCACGATACGGGCCCCCACACCCCAAGACGCCACCCTTGCCGATGTCTCGATCACGCTGGCGGGGACGCGCTGATGGCTCATCTCTACTGGCGACTGTTTTTCCCCGCGAACTTCCCTGGTTTTTCGCGCACCAGCGTAGCGATCTGCGAGATGCGCTCCACCATCGGCGGCCCCAACGTCGCCACCGGGGGCACCGCGAGTGCGTCCAGCCAGCTGACCGGCTCGACAGGGGCGGAAAACGCATTCGACGGCAACGTCGACACGCGTTGGGAGTCAGACAGCAGCGCCGGGCCTCACTGGCTGATGTACCAGTTCGCGGCACCAGTAGACATTGTAGAATTGGCTCTGAGGCCCTACGGATCCTTATCGCCAGTCTCGCCGCCGGGCAACTTCACTCTCCAGAGCTCAGACGACGGGCTGGTCTGGAACGATGTAGCCAATTTCGAGAACGTCCGGCCGTGGTCGGCCGACGAGACGCGACTGTATCAGGTCGGGGTTATACCGCGCGTATTCACAACGATGATCGCCGGGGAAGTCCTCCTGCAGGAGAAGCTGCCCGTGCGCGTCACCATGGTGGCCGTCGAGGTGCTGGCCTCGGTCGCCTCGGGCGGCCAGGGGGCGTCGCGTCGGCGCCCCCTCATCATTTCTGGGTGAACTCAATGGCTATTATCCTCGCCGACGGCTTCGACTGTTACAACGACGGGACGGACATGGCCAGCAGTCGCGTCTGGACCACCACCGGCAACATGACCGGCAACTACAGTACGAACCTCGGACGCTACGGCGGCGGCTGCTTCAACCGAACGAGCGGCCAGTCGTCCACTCTGATGGCCACCTGGGCCGCCCTGAACCGGGTGAGCGTGAGCTTCGCTGTCTACCTCATCAGTGTCGGCACCGACTACTGGTTTCAACTGACGCCCGTGTCGGGAAGTTCCCCGGTCAGGTTCTACACTAGCTCAGGGTCTCCCGGTCTGGTCTCGGTGCGCAACGGCAGCACTGAGTTCGCGACCTTCAACATGCCGGTGAACCAGTGGTGCCGCATTGAGATTGAGGCTTACCGCCACGCCTCGATGGGCACACTCAAGATCTGGGTGGACGAGGCTCTGGTGGTCAACTTCACCGGCAATACCGGCACTCAGGACTATGTTGGTATGGAGATCGCCAGATGGATGGCTGGCCGGTTCGACGACATCGCCGTTTGGTCCCACACGGGCGCCGCACCCAACAGCGCACCCCTGGGCGACTTCCGCATCCACACTCTGAGGCCCATCGGCAACGGCAACCAGAACGATGGTACGCCGGTTGGAGCCGCGTCGAATTGGGAGTGTGTGAGTGATCCGCAGGGCGGCGACGACGACGCCACCCGCGTAGAGAGCCAGAACGCGGGGAGCATCGACCTGTTCCAGCTCGCGGACCTTTCCGGCACGCCCAGCGCGATCATCGGCGCCCAGGTATACATCAAGGCCCGCTCTGAGGCCTCAGTCTCCCGCAAGATCCAGGCGCGGGTGCGGTCTGGCTCGACAGAGGTCAGCAACGGCACTGATCTCAGTGTCCCGAACGCGGCTACCTATTCAGGACAAAGCGCATTCTTCCCGGTTGACCCTAACACCGGCGCGTCGTGGACCCCGGCCGGTATCAACGCCATGGAGGCGGGCTGGGAGATCACTGCCTGATTTGTCTCTTGGTCTGACTTCAGCTATCGTCCCGCATCTACCAGTGGAGCGGGACAATGGACTGGAAGGGCACTGGCAACCGTCTGAGCGAGCAGGACTATCGGGCGATTGCGTCTGAGTACGGCCTGGAAGTCGCCCACGTCCGGGCGGTCGTCGAGGTAGAGACCAACGGGAGCGGCTTTGACTCCCGCCGTCGCGTCAAGATATTGTACGAGCCCCACATCATGTGGCGCGAGCTCAAGACGGAAAAGGCCCGCACAGAGGCGGCCCGGCGCGGCGTGGTGGTCTACCAGAAGCAGGGCACTAAGCCCTATCCACGCTCCATGGACGAGCAATATGCGCGCCTGGAGGCGGCGATGGCCGTCAACGAGAGGGCGGCGCTCAACTCCTGCTCTTGGGGGTTGGGCCAGATCATGGGGTTCAACGCCCAGGCGGCCGGCTACAGCTCGGCGGCGGACATGGTCGAGGACTTCAAGACCGGCGAACGCGCCCAGCTGCGCGCGATGATGAGGCTGGCGGCCACCTGGGGCCTCATCGAGGCCCTGCGCCAGCGGGACTGGGCCCGCTTCGCGCGGCGCTGGAACGGCGCCGGCTATAAAAAGAACCGTTACGACGCGAAGCTGCAGGCCGCCTACGACAAGTGGTCGCGCGCCTCCTCGGGCACCGTCCTCCAGGTCGGGTCGCGCGGCGCCCGCGTCCGGCTCCTGCAGGAGCTGCTGGCGGAGCGGGGCTACACGCCCGGCCGCATCGACGGGTCCTTTGGGCCCTCGACGCGAGCGGCGGTGCTCGCCTGGAAGGCCGACAACGGACGCCCCCTGACGGTTGAAGTGACGGAGGCGGACATGGCGGCGCTGGAGGAGAGCGCCGAGCGCCCGCGCCCCGACCGCTCTGATGTGCCGGTGAAGGAGATCGAGGAGCGTTCCCCGGCCGCCGCCGACGCAAAGGATGTCATCAAGACGGCTGGGACGGTCGCTGTGGCTGTGTCCGGCACCGAAGTCGCCGACCGGAGCAGCCTGACGGACCAGCTGCGCGATCTGGCCGAGCACTCTCAGACCCTGACGACGGCCGTTGAGACGGTGGAGCACGTGCTGCGGTTCGTGGCCGATCACTCCATGATCCTGCTCGCCCTGGCGTTGGGCTACGTGATCTACAAGAACTGGCACGCACGGCGCGAGGAGGTGCGCAGCTACCGCGAGGGCGAGTGGTCATGAGCTGGTTCGCCCTCATCCCGCGACAGGTCTGGATCGGCCTCGGCATCGCCGCCGCTGTGCTATATGCGCAGAAATGGGCCGAGAACAGGGGGTATGTGCGCTGCCAGGGCGAGGTACAGGCCCGGTCGCAGAAGGCAGCAGACGCTGTGCGGGAGCGCATCGAGGCTGCTCTGAGGGAGGCGGAGAGGCGCGCGACTGAGGCTGAGGCTCGCGCGAAGGCGCGCGAGGAGGAGGTCAACAATGTCATCCGCGACGCTGCGACTGTCAAGGTCGGTACTTGTGTGCCTCCCGCTGTGGTTGAGCGCCTGCAGCGCATCCAGAACAATGTTGGTCGATGAGGCTGTCATGCGAACGCCGCCGCCGGCCCACCTTCGATCCTGCCTGATGAGGCTCACCCCGTTGCCGGCTGGGGGCTGGAGCGCCGCCCAGACACAGGAGATTGTTGCGCGGCTCGTCAAGAGCGAGGCCGATAAGGTGGACTGCGCCATCCAGCTGTACGAGTTCATCGGGGACTTGGGGGTGAAGTGATGGCTGAGCTGCTACAAAGGCTGGCGACTGAATACGGGCTGCTGATCGCCCTCCTCATCATCGCCAACATCTGCCAGGCGAGCGCTATCGTGTGGCTTGTCCGCATCTGGCGGACGGACATGACGGACAGTTCCCGGAAGTTCAGCGAGGCGATGCAGTCTGTGGCCGCCTCCAACCGACAGCAGGCCGAGGCCCTGAATCTTCTGGCCAACGGCCTGGCGGAGATGAAGGGTGTCATCAGCCAGCTCGGGAGGTGAGCATGACGTCACTCTTTTCCCGGCTGGCCGGCTCCCCAGACGCGCGGCGCTGGAAGAATGAGCAGGCTGAGTCGTTGCGGGAAAGCGCCGTCGAGGTGAGCACCAGCATCGCGAGGATGAGGGCCGAGGTGCTGGACCTGCGCCGTGAGACCCAGACCCTGTCCGCCCAGATCAACGCTCACGATGTGCGTCGCCGGGCCCGTCCGTCTTAGGTTATCTTAGGTCGTCTTAGGATAGCTATGCTGCAAAAGCTCAGCCCGTTCAAGCGGACGGAATGTGGAGGGGTGTAAACCTCACCTTTCGATAAATTCGCTAGGCCCGGCAGAAAGAGGGCTAGAAGGGAGCTTTTATATCTTTCTATACATTTTTAATATAAGGTCTTATAATATATAAAGTCGGCTTTTGAAATCGTTGACGTTTTTCCCGTCTCGGGTTCGCATACCATCCTAAGATCACCTAAGTCCCAGCCTTCCGAAGTTGCCTAGGTGAGCACGGGCCGCGTAGGTTACGGCTGTGGATGGGAGACGCGGATGACTTATAAACCGAAGACACAGCCCATGGCCCACCAGCGCATCAACCACGAGCGCACGGCCCACGCTCTGGAGTGGGCGGCGTTCTGGGAGCAAGGCACGGGCAAGTCTAAGTTCCTTATAGATACCGCCGGCTACCTGTGGACTGAGCAACAGATCCAGGGCATGGTCGTCGTCGCGCCCGGCGGTGTGCACCTCAACTGGCTCACCGACGAGCTGCCGACTCATCTTCCCGACGACATTCCGTTGCGGGCCCTCGCCTATAACGCGAGCGCGGCCGGCACGAAGTGGCACCAGCGGGCCCTGCGGGAACTGATAGAGTGGGACGGCTTCGCGGTCCTCCTCATTACCTACGACGCAGTGATCACTGACCGGGGCAAGAAGGCTCTATGGGACATGCTGCGTACGCGGCGCTGTCTGATGGCCTGTGATGAGTCCCACCGGATCAAGACGCCGAGCGCCCGGCGCACGCTGACGCTGATCAACGCGGGGAAGTATGCGCCCTACAAGCGCATCCTGACCGGGACGCCCGTGGCCAACTCGCCGTTCGACGTGTACAGTCAGGTGCGGTTCCTCGACCCCGACTATTGGAAGAAGACGCTCGGACTGTCGACGTTCACCGAGTTCAAGTCGCACTTCGGTCGCTTCATCAGGATGACCCGGGGCAACGGCCAGCAGTGGGATGAGCTGATCGGCTATCAGAACCTTGATCAGTTGCGGGATGCCTTGTCCCACATCTCCTCCCGCGTGACCAAGGAGGAGGCAATGGACCTTCCGCCGAAGGTCTACCAGCCCCGGTACTTTGAGCTGTCGCCAAAGCAGGCCGAGATGTACGCCATGCTCAAGTCGCAGCTCCTGGCGTGGCTAGATGAGCCCGGACCCTGCTCCAACTGCGGCGGCAGCGGGAGGCTCAAGTATAACGACGGCAGCGGGGAGATTGACGCCGACTGCCTGACGTGCGAGGGCACCGGCGCGGTCAGGGGAGGCCTGGTGACCGCCCAGCTGGCAATCCAGCGCATGCTTCGGCTCCAGCAGATCACGTGCGGCTACGTGACGCTCGATGGCGAGACGGTGCCGCAGGTGATCCCGGGTCCGAACCCCAGGCTCAACCTCCTGTTGGAGGTCGTCGAGGACACCCCGGGCAAGATCATTATTTGGTGCCGCTTCAAGCGAGACGTTGACCTGATCGTTGACGCGCTGCGGCGTGTTGGGCGCAAGCCGGTGCGCTATGATGGGACGCTGTCCGACGACGAGCTGGTGGAGAGCCGGCGACAGTTCAAGGAGGGCGACGCCACCGACTTCGTGGCAACCCTGGACAAGGGCTCGGAGGGTCTGACGCTGGTGGAGGCGACCACTAGCGTGTACTACTCGAACACATTCAAGCTGATCCAGCGCGAGCAGAGCGAGGATCGGAACCACCGCAAGGGCCAGGACCAGAAGGTGGTCTATATCGATCTGGTCGCCCGGGGCACCATCGACGAGCACATCATCAAGTTGCTGCGTGCGAAAAAGGACGTGGCAAGCCAGGTGACTGGAGACAATATCAGGGAGTGGCTGAAGTGACGGTTTATGCAGTCCAGGAGCCGATGTACAGGGACGAACGCGGCGAGATCGTGAGTCGCTTCGACCATGAGGCGGCATCAGAGTACGGCAGGGTGGTGTTCCTCACGGCCCATCAGGCCAAGCCGCACGACGAGAGCGCGATTTTGGAGATGCGGGAGAAGTTGTCTGGTTTCCGTGAGGGTGACTGGCTCCTGCTGGCTGGCAACCCGTGCCTGATCGCGGCGGCGGCGGCCATCGTGGCCGATCTGACTGATGGCCGCATCCCGGCGCTCCAGTACCACGGTAAGCAGCGCCGGTTCATCCCGGTGACAATGTACGTTTATGATTGACAACGAATCACCAGTTGCCCGGTCGCGGAGCGGGTGCTATTCTAGTCGAGCAGGAAGGGAGTGAAATATGAGCACTGAAGATCTGGAACTGTACGCTGAGGACGCTAAGTTGGGCGGCAAGGAAGCCGACAACATCCTCGCCCGTCTGTCTCTCAAGGCTGATGAATACGTCGAGGCGCTGCGTGAAGTCGAGCAGGCGCGTGCGGCGCTCGACCGCGCCGAACGCCGGGCCCGGATGATCCGGGAGGAGGAGCTGCCGGCGCTCATGGACGAGGCCAAGCAGACCGACGTGCGCACGTCCTCGGGCCTGCGCGTCACGCTCAAGGAGGTCATTCGGGCCTCCATCCCCGAGGCGCGCCGCGCCGAGGCGTTATCGTGGCTTGAGTCGAAGGGCTATGCGTCCGTCATCAAGCATGTTCTCACTGCCGAGTTCGGCCGGGGCGAGGGTGAGCGGGCCGTCCAGGCGGCCCAGGCCCTCATGAGCATCAACGTCATCCCGTCCGAGAAGCGATCCGTCCACCCCCAGACGCTCGCCGCTCTGATCCGCGAGTTGCTTGAGCAGGGCAGCGACGTGCCGCTGGATCTGTTCGGCGTCCACCGCCAGCGCGAGGCCGTGGTCAAGTAGAGTTCCCCGATGGGGACGAGCGCCACCTGCTCTGAGTGGTGGCTGGGCTGCCTGGAGGCAAGTTTGATGGTTGGAGGAACTAGCAATGGCAAAGAATGAACTGACGAAGGTTGACGAGACTGTGAACGATGTGGCTCTTCTTGAGGAGATGGCGCTCGACGCCGGCCAGGGCTTCGAGGAGCAGTCGGCCGAAGATTATTCCATTCCATTCCTCGACATCCTGCAGGGCAATTCTCCCGAGCTGAACACGCTCGAAGGGGCGCGCCCGGGGATGATCCTCAACAAGGTCACGGGCGATCTGTACGACGGCAAGAAAGGTATTGCGTTCGTGCCCGCGTACACCCGTCATGTGTTTGTGGAGTGGAAGCCGCGTGAGTCCGGCGGCGGCTATGTGGGCGAGCACGCGCTGGACAGTGATCTGGTCAAGCATGTTCGCACGACCCAGCCCATGGGCAAGTACCGGACGCCGGACGGCAACGAGCTCATCGAGACGTTCTATGTCTACGGTGTGCTGGTCCGCGACGACGGGGCGGAGGAGCAGTGCGTCATCGCCTTCACCTCCACGAAGATCGGTCCCTACAAGGGATGGATGACCAAGGCCCGGTCCATCCAGATCGTGCTGCCCGACGGCCGGAGGATCAACCCGGCTCTGTTCGCCCACCGCTATCGCCTCAGGACGGTCTTCATCGAGAAGAATAACTACAAGTGGCACAACTGGCAGATCACCTTTGACGGCGACAAGGCTGAGGACTGCCGTATCAGCCCGAAGTCCAGCACCTACGCGGTGGCCAAGGCGACGGCTGAGGTGGTTCGCAGCAACAAGGTCAAGGTCAACTACGACCAAAGCCGTGAGGCTGCCAACCCGGGCGAGGGCTCGGGAGTGTCTGAGCTGATGGGTGAAGATCCTCCGTTCTAAGCCTGAGACGTTGGGGCTGACTCACGACAGCCCCAGCCTGCGCCCCGGTCGGTACTGTCTGGCGACGCTTGCCGGCCGGGGCGCTTCTTCTCTCCAGAGGAACCCCAATGAGCAAGAACACGCGTGATCAGCGCAAGAGGCCCCGTCGCCTCCCGAATCAGGTCTTGTCGAGGTTCGTCCGCACGGCGGACCCGAAGTTCATAAAGTCGTTTCAGACCCGGGCGCAGCGGCCTGGGACGCCCTACCGCCACATCATCCGTTGCGTCACCATCGACGGCGTGGACTATGAGCTCCATGCCCGGAAGGGTTGGCGGCGCCGCCCCAGGGAAGCGGCTTTGTCGGGAGTTTGATATGGACTGGTCGCCCCAGCAGTCCAACGCCCTCAAGGCTGTGGCGGACTGGTACCGCCACCGCCGACATGAGCAGCAGGTCTTCCGCCTGTTTGGCTACGCCGGCACTGGCAAGACCACCCTGGCCCGCCACCTCGCCGAGGGAGTGGGCGGCCCCGTCCTGTTCGGCGCTTTCACCGGCAAGGCAGCACTCGTTCTGCGACGCAGTGGCTGCCCGAACGCCTCAACGATCCATTCCATGATCTACCACCCACGGGAGCGCGGCCAGGATCGACTGAGGCTCATCGCCGAGCAGCTGGAGCACCTGCGCTCCCAGGGCATCCCCGAGCACGATGCGCGCATCCAGCGTCTACTTCGCGAGGAGCGGGCGGAACAGCAGCAGCTGAAGCGTCCCGCGTTCACCCTCAATCTTGAGAGTCAAGTTCGTAATGCAGCACTTGTCGTCATCGACGAATGCTCCATGGTTGACTCTGAGATGGGGCATGACCTACTATCGTTCGGCACACCAATACTTGTGTTGGGCGATCCAGCACAGCTCCCGCCGGTAAGGGGCGGTGGCTTCTTCACGCAGGGCGAGCCAGACGTCATGCTAACAGAGATCCACCGCCAGGCGAGGGACAATCCCATCATCGAACTAGCGACCCGCGTGCGCACCGGCCATCGCCTGCAGCCCGGGCGTTACGGGGACAGTGAGGTGGCCCTCCGGCGAACCAGCCCAGACGAGGCCCTCGCCCACGACCAGATACTGGTGGGGATGAACCGCACACGGAAGTCGATCAACCGCCGCGTGCGCACTCTCCAGGGCCGCGAGGGCGACTGGCCACTTGCCGGTGAGCGGCTTGTGTGCCTGCGAAACGACCGCGAGCTAGGCCTGCTCAACGGCATGATCTGCGAGGCCGTAGAGGACTACGAGGACAACGGCGATTGCGTCAACCTCGTTGTCCGAGCGGAAGAGGGCGAAACGGTGGCGGTCGCGGCCCACAAGGAATGCTTCTGGGGCGACCCCGAGCGCATCCCCTACTTTGAGCGCCGTCAGGCCCACGAGTTTGATTATGGCTACGCGCTCACCGTCCACAAGTCTCAGGGCTCGCAGTGGGGCTCGGTGATGGTGTTCGATGAGTGGCCCCGACCCGAGACTTGGCAGCGGTGGATGTACACCGCGATCACCCGCGCCCAGGACCGGGTGACGATCATCAGGAGCTAGGATGTCTATCGAGGAGGGGCTGAGAGAGGCGTCCCGCCTCCTCGGCCAGTCAACCTACCGCATCCAGTGGATGCTGTCAGCCCGGCGGCTCCGGCGTGAGTCGCTGGAGGAGGCTGCCCGCCGTGCCCAGCAGGCGGCCGATGTCATTCAGGGCATCTTGCGGCGCACCGAGGAGAGGAACAATGCGCAACAGGGTGAGTGACATGGGACCCAAAGTCGAGGCGTGTGAGCAGGTCCACGCAATGAAGTACCGGCAGCCGGGCGAGACCTTCCGGGACGCAATGAACCGGGTGGCCGGCGCCCTGCAGGATAGTCCGGAGCACTATCATGCGTTCCGCGACATCCTGCTGGACATGCGGTTCATGCCCGCCGGCCGCATCCAGGCCGCCATGGGCTCGTCCCGCGAGGTGACGCCGTACAACTGCTACGTGTCCGGTACGATCCCGGACAGCTTCACGGCCCGTGACAACCCCGAGCAGTCCTCAATCATGGACCGCGCCTGGGAGGCCGCCCAGACCATGAGGATGGGCGGGGGTATTGGCTACGACTTCAGCACGCTCCGGCCGCGCGGGGCGCTCATCAAGAAGCTGTCCAGTCACTCCTCGGGGCCGCTCAGCTTCATGAGGATCTTCAACGAGATTTGCCTGTGTACCTCGTCGGCCGGCCATCGCCGGGGCGCCCAGATGGGCGTGCTGCGGGTGGACCATCCCGACATCCTGGAGTTCATTACCGCCAAGCATGACAACGTGACGCTGACCGGCTTCAACATCTCCGTGGGCGTCACCGACGAGTTCATGGAGGCCCTGGCCCGCAAGGGCACGTTCAAGCTGCGCTTCGGCGGCGAGGTGTATCGTGAGATCGACGCTGAGGAGCTGTGGGAGCGGTTGATGCAGTCCACTTGGGACTGGGCCGAGCCGGGCGTGCTCTTCATCGACACCATCAACAAGACCAACAACCTCTACTACTGCGAGACCATCGCCGCGACCAATCCCTGCGGTGAGCAGCCCCTGCCGCCCTTCGGCGCCTGCCTGTTGGGCTCGTTCAATCTGGTCAAGTACCTGACCCGACGGGTCATCCCATTCGGTGGGCCGACGCGCGGCGGATCCATTGGCTACGACTTTGACTTTGACCAGCTGGCCGAGGACATCCCCCACGTCGTGCGGGCCCTCGACAACGTGGTGGACCGGGCCCGCTATCCCCTCCCCCAGCAGGAGCGCGAGGCCAAGTCCAAGCGCCGAATGGGTCTGGGCGTTACGGCTCTGGCCAACTGCGCCGAGGTCATGGGAATGCCCTACGGATCGCCGGCCTTCCTGGCCTTCGAGGAGCGTCTGCTGAGCTTCATCGCCAACCATGCCTACCGCGCGAGCGCCCAGCTCGCCCGCGAGAAGGGTGCGTTTGAGCTCTATGATGAGGAGCGCTACCTGGCCGGCGCCTTTATCAATCGCCTCGATGATGAGACGCGGGAGCTCATCCGCCGCCACGGCATCCGCAACTCACACCTGACGTCAATCGCCCCGACAGGCACCATCTCGTTCACGGCGGACAACGTCTCTAGCGGCATCGAACCGATGTTCTCTGAGTGGACGCAGCGCCCGGTGAACACGCCGGATGGCCAGATGATCGTGGACATCCAGGACTACGCCGCCCGGGAGCACGGCGTTGTTGGGAAGGCCTGCGAAGAGGTGACAGCCGAGGAGCATGTGTCGGTGCTCACCACCGCCGCCCGTTGGGTGGACAGCGCGGTGAGCAAGACGATCAACATGGATGGGCGCATGCCCTGGGCCGAGTTCAAGGATATCTACCGCCGCGCCTGGGAGGGGGGCGCGAAGGGCTGCACGACCTTTAACAAGGACGGCCGCCGCTTCGCCCTGCTGACCTCCTCCAACGGTACCAAGGCTCAGTCTCAGGAGCCCTCGCAGTGCACCATTGACCCGGAGACGGGACGCCGGGAGTGCGCCTGATCCTCGGGGGAGAGGTGCCGGGACCGGCGGGCGGGCTTGACTGCCCGCCGGTCTCTTACTCCCCGGGGAGTGTCGGGACGCGGGCGTCGCGCGGCGGCTCCGAGGACAGCGAATAAAGTTAATGAGAACAGCGTCTGACGACTAGACGGCTGCTGCACCCGCGCTATACTCGTCGGGTAAAGATGGGAAGGGAGATGGGTCTATGGGGGCCTTCACCACGAGAGAAGAATGGCTGCGAGCCGCAGTCACCAAGCTGGAAGTTCATCTGGTCGAGAAGGCTGGTCACAGGATGCCCGAGAAGTGGGCGGTGACCTGCGGGTGGCCGCTGGGCTCGCGGAAAGCAATCGGTCAGTGTTTCGATCCGAAGACGAGCCGGGCCGGCGTCACTGAGATGTTCATCTCGCCCGAGCTGGACGACCCGGTGCGCGTGCTGGACGTGCTGCTCCACGAGATGGTACACGCCGCCGTCGGCTGCGAGCACAAGCACGGGCGCGTCTTCGCGCGGGCCGCGCGTGCGTGCGGACTAGAGGGGCCGCTGACCGCCACCACAGCCGGGGATGCGCTCCGGGAGGTGCTGGAGCGGATCGCCGCCGATCTGGGAGAGTATCCACATTCGGCAGTAGACAAGCTATTCGGGCCGAAGAAGAATAAGGGCGGGCAGTGGCCGACCTACATCAGCCCGGTTGACCCCACCTACCGCGTCCAGGTCCGCACGTCTGCTCTGGAGGAGCACGGGCCGCCGATCTGCCCCATCTCGGGCGACATGATGGTCCCAAGTCAAGGACGGAACCGATGAGCCGCCAATCTATCTGCGTCACCACCCCCGTTGAGGACTACCGCGAGCAGTTCGGGCTCCTCGTCAAGCGCGAGGACCTGAGCTGCCCGCCGCCGGGGCCGCCGTTCTCCAAGACGCGAGGGGTGTTCGCCCACATCGTCGCGCGACCCGAGCGTGTCATTGGCGTGCTGGACACCTACCATTCCCAGGGCGGTTGGGCAGTCGCCCACGCATGTCGCGTCCTGGGGAAGACGTGCGTCAACTACTATCCACGCTACAAGGCTGACGGCAACGAGCTGCGGCCGCAGCAGACTCACTCGATGTCTCTAGGGGCGCATCTGCGCCCCCTCCCGGCCGGCCGCAGCGCGATCCTCTACCACCAAGCCAAGAAGGAGCTGGTGCGGGAGTTCGGCCCCGATGTCTACATGATGCCGAACGCGCTTAAGCTGCCCGAGACCGTGAGCGAGACGGCGGCCGAGCTGCAGGACAACGATACCGTCAGGGCTGTCATGCTATCGACAGCGATCCTGGTGCCCGCTTCGAGCGCCACCATCGCCGCTGGCGTGGTGAGCGGGCTGCTCAGCCTGCATCGGGACATGCTGGCCTGGAAGGGTGACGTGATCATCCACCTCGGCTACAGCCGATCCGAGATCGAGGTGTTGCGCTACATCACCCAACACGTCGGCTTGAGTCCGGCCGCGCTGGCCGAGAACTTCGGCATCAGGCTAGACATCGTCAACGAGGGCTACGCCTACAAGGACCGGGCTCGACCCGGCCCGGATGTGCCCTGGCCGTGCAATGAGTACTATGATCTCAAGACCGTCAGGTGGTGGCTCCGGCAGCGCGAGCAGCGCACGGAGTTCGCCACCCAGCACGAGGGCCGCGCCCTCCTCTGGAACGTGGGGTGAGCCATGGCAAGGATGACCGATAAGACCCCGTACCACAGCCGGCCCGCCAAAGAGCGCGCGAGGGAGGCCGCCTGCATGCGACACGTCCTCGCGGGGGCGGAGGCGCCCGACGTGATCGTTGAGTCATTCGGCGGCATCGGCATGACGGCGCAGATCATGAGGGACTTCTGGCCTGGGGCCAGCATCTACTCATCGGACCTGGACACCGCCTGCGCCCAGGAGTGGAACGCGAAGTTGCAGACGCAAAACCCGCTCCGGTACTGCGACAATGACGACGCGCTCAGCGTGCTCCAGAAGCTGGCGCCCACGATACAGCCGCCGCGGAAGGTCGGCGTGTCCCTCGACTTCAACCGGCTCACCCTCCTCGACCTGGAGAAGGGACGGGAGGACGACTGGCGCCTGGAGCTCATCGGCGAGGTGCTGGAGCTGCGTCCCAGCTGGATCCAGGTCACGGACAGCGCCTGCTCCAAGCTGCACCTCAACTGGCGGAGCTACGGTCTGGAGCGGCCCGGCTTCATCGACTACATCAACAAGCTTGACGAGTGGTGGCAACAGCGGACCAAGTACAAGATGGTGGCCGTCGCGCGACACCACGCGGCGTCCTACTACCGCCTGGAGGCGCTGACGCATGGCGAGTGCCTGCGGCCCTGGCTGTTGCACTATGACGGTCAGGAGACCGGAGTGACCGTCTATGGGAGGCAGTCATGAGCAACGTCTTCCCCAACGATCTGGTTGCCGCCCTCGATGCCACCGGCCGCAGCTGGCGCCTGACGCGCTTTGAATTCTGCTCGCCGCGCCGGTGGGAGGGGATGGTGTGGGAGCGCGACGACAGACACGAGCCCGGCGACAAGGTCGCAATATTTGAACACGAGGACCTTGTGGTTGTCATGAGGATGCTTCTCCTCCTGGCCGACTTTGACGAGCGGCTTGGCCGCTGGCCGGGGGCCGAGGAGAGGGAGGCGCTCCTCCGCGTCGCCACGTCTGACGAGGAGCCCGTTGATGCCTGAGCTTGTTCGAGACCAGAGGGGTCAAGTCCCCGCCTACGTCATAGACGGCCACGAGCTGCGCCACCAACCAACAGGGTTGTGCGTGCGGCTGCCAAGCAGGTCCGCCGCCGACGTGCGTCGGGCTCAACTGCAGCTCATGAGACTGATCAAGAGGACCCGACATGACTGATTCCCGCGAGCCCATCCTTCAGTTCTTTGAGTTCGATCACCTGCCGTCCCCGCTCCAGGACGTGAGCCGACCCTTCGCGCGTTTGGCGGCCCGCATCGTTGACACCCTACCGCGCAACCCCGAGCGCTCAACCGCCCTGCGCAAGCTGCTGGAGGCAAAGGACGCGGCGGTGCGTGCGGCTATCTTCCAGGAGGACAACTGACATGGATCACGCAGCTTGGCTCAACCGCGACGACGGCGAGGACGCGCAGAAGGCTTACCAGTACTTCATGCGGCCCGACCCCGAGCAGCGTGAGTTCGTCGGCCCGGCGCAGGAGGAGTACGACCCGCTCACCGGCCGCGTCGCCAAGTTCCGCATCGCCCGCGTCGGCATGGTGAGGAACGCGCCAGAGGACATGATGATTGAACGGAAGGTATACGTGGGCTTCGACGGCAAGCCCACGCTTCCGCACATCCGGCTGGAGAAGGGCAAGGACCTGCAGGGCTGGTATCAGCCCAAGCACAACGACAAGCAGGGCTCCCGTCCGCGCCCGTGCTTCACAGACGCGATCCTGACTGAGCCCTACGGCGGCTATTGCACCGTGGGCTGCGCCTTCTGCTACGTCAATAGCGGCTTCCGGGGCTACCGGGGCAGCGGCCTCATCAGCGTGCCGGTCAACTACGGCGACCACGTCCGAAAGCAGCTGTCCGGCATGCGCACGAGCGCCGCCGGCTACTTCTCCAGCTTCACTGATCCATTCCTGCCGCTGGAGGACATTTATCACAACACGCAGGCCGGAGCCACGGCCTTCGTCGAGAACGGTCTGCCGATCTTCTTCTTGAGCAGGCTCCACTATCCCGGCTGGGCCATCGACCTGTTGAAGAAGAACAAGTACAGCTATGCCCAGAAGTCGCTCAACACAGGCGACGACGAGGACTGGCAGAAGCTGTCGCCCGGCGCTATCCCCCTGCAGGAGCATCTGGACGAGATCGCCGAGCTGAGGCGCCAGGGTATCTACACGTCCATTCAGGTCAACCCGGTTGTGGCGGGCATCACCACCCACGACGACATCCGGCGGCTGTTCGAGCGGCTGGCCGCCGTCGGCAACAACCACGTGATCGTCAAGTTCGTGGAAGCCGGCCATTCCTGGGCCGGAACGATGGTCGAGCGCATGAAGAAGCGTTTCGGCGACAACCGTGCGGCCATGTTCGAGGCCCTGTTCCAGGAGAACAGCGGGGGCGCCCAGAAGACCATCGTAGAGGAGTACCGGCTGGAGGCCCATCGTCTCTACCAATCCTGGGCCACCGAGCTGGGCATGACCTACGCGACGTGCTATGAGTACGCCAAGCGCGACGGCCGATGGGTGAGCATTGGGGGCGACTTCCTGACCGCCGACCAGTGCCATGGCCACCGGGTCCCGATGTTCACCCGCCGGGAGCTAGATCAGCCTTTCCGCGAGGTTGAGGAGTGCCCGCCGACGGGGTGTCTCGCCTGCGCCGATAACAACGGCGGGAAGCCGCGCTGCGGCTCCGAGCTGTTCGGACAGGCAAAGGCGCTCCGGCTGCCGGACCTGCGGGAGGCGGTGAGATGACCCTCTGGGACATCGTCTGCATCGTCATCGGTCGCACCATCGTGATCATCCTGGCTGCGACCGTGCTGATGCTGCTCATGACGGCCGCGCTGGGTGTGGGCAGTCTGCTCCAGTGGGCGCTGGCGTCGATGGGCCTGCAGCCCGAGGCGGCCGAGGCTCTTGCCCGGGTGAGCCTTTTCCTCGTGGGGTTGCTCTTCGGGACGATGTTCCTCAAGTACGGACGGGAGTGACGACATGAGTCAACATAAGCGCGACCTGTACATGTTCATCGCGGCCTGTCTAACAATCATCCTGGTGGTGCTCATCGGCGCCGTGACGGAAGCGAAGTCCCACGATCATCGGTGTGACTTCGGGAGCCAGCTCCAGTGCCTCTACGTCCCGCCGGGCTCAATGTAGGAAGGGAGAGACCAATGGATATCAGGACGTTCGGAACACAGCTCATCAGGACCGAGGACCTGGACCCGGTGTATTCTATGTTAGCGGGCGCCACGGGCCGTTATACGCGCGAGCCGGTGGACGCGGCGGCTGCGCCCCCGCCCAGGTACATCACTCAGGATGAGCTGTGTCGCTTCCTCGTCGCCTATTGGTGCTTTTACCATTGCGGAGCATCGGCCTACATCGCGGCGGCCAGCGGGCGGACCTTCTGGCGGATGATGGAGATTGCTGCCGCCAACGAGCTGCCCGCTCCGACCGGCGGACGATGGCCGAGGGCGCACGAGCGCCGGCACTTCCGGGGCCAGAAGGCTGTCGACGCGGTGCGCTGGCTGGCGGACATGTGGCCCCGGCCCGAGGACCTGGTTTTGCACCTCACGGAGGGAAGTGCCGCGCTTGACGACGTGTTGGCCAAGATCAAGCGTCTGCCGCAGTTCGGCCCGTGGATCGGCTTCAAGATCGCCGACATGCTGGAGCGCGTTCTGGGCAGCAGGATCGTTTTCCCACCCGACCTTGGCATCATGTACCGCGAGCCAGCGGCGGCTCTGGACATCCTCTCGTCGGAGGACGGCCGGCGGGGNGATGCCCACTGGAACGATCTTCTGGGCTACTTTCGCCAGTTCAAGGCGCCCCCGACGTTCGACCGGCCGTGCGGACCACAGGAGGTTGAGACAATCCTGTGTAAGTGGAAGTCGATGCGCGGTGGCCACTACTATGTCGGAAAGGACATCCGCGAGATCGACGTGGGACTGCAGGTCTGGGGGAACACGGCGCCGCTCGTCAACGTTCTGAGGCTCCACCTGCCGCCCGTTCCCATGCTCGCGGCGGCTTAGTGGTTGACAACCTTCTGCACTTCCGTACCAACTCGCACATACGCTAGTCTCCGGTCCTGGGAGGGAGAATTATGATCATCAACATTCGTGGCACGAACGGGTCCGGCAAGACCACGCTGGCCATGAGGCTCGTCACACCGACGACCCACGACACCGACTGGAACAACCACATCATCACCAGCTACGACGCCGAGACCAAGAAGGGAACGGTCAGGAAATACATCCACGGGACATTCTCCCCGGTCACGGGCGTGCTGCTGGTTGGGCGCTACGGCGACGTCAACTGCGGCGGCATGGACAGAGTGCCCACCACACAGCTGTGCATCGACGCCGTACAGGCGGCGGCTCAGACGCGCAGCATCAATGGCGTCCAGGTCCGAGCGGTGGTCTTCGAGGGCTCACTCATCTCCACTGTGTACGCGACGTGGAGGGAGACTGCGCAGAGGCTGCGCGAGAGCACAGGGCGCCGCTTCCTCTGGACCTACCTACACACCCCGGTGGAGACCTGCATCGAGCGTGTGCGGGCGCGCACCGGCGATAAGGCCCGAACGAAGACCATCGAGGATAAGCACCGCGCCGTCATGGCGACGCGCCGGAAGGCGCTCGACAGCGGCGAGCTCGTCCTGGATGTCCTCGGTGAGAGTGTGGCGGTGGACGCGGCGGCAGTGTTGGCGCGTATCGCGGAGAACGACTGATGCTTAGGATTGCTCCCCTGGCCTACTGGATCAACGAGCGCCATGCCATCTACCTGCGCAAGCAGCATCTCGCCGCACTCCCGGTGCCGGAGTGGGCCAATCCGCGTCGCACCCAGGGAGTGCTGCACGAGTATCGAGCCGACTACCTGACCCACGACCCGATCCTGCGTGAGTACCGCTTCTGCAACGTGTTCCGGGAGCTGGACCGCGTCACGATCTGGATTGATGAGAACATCCGGCGGCCCTTCGCCGACCATCTTGACCTCTGGCTGATGCTGGCGATTGCCCGGACGATCAACTGGCCGCCGACACTGCAGCACCTGATGCAGACCCCGGGCGCGTGGCCGTCCCACGAGGCGTTCGCGCCTGAGAAGTTGGGGGAGGCGCTCGACGCCTACCAGAACCTGGGACACAAGGTCTACACCGGCGCCTACATGATCCGCGCCGAGAGTGACCCGAGAAAGCATTGGTACAGCTGGAGCAAGCAGCGGTACATCGCCGAGGTGGTCATCGGCCGGCTCTGGGAGGATCGCGACGACTGGCGCCGCTTCCTAGACACGCCCCAGACACTCCAGTCTGTGTGGGAGCGCTTCCAGAATGACTTCTACGTCGGCTGGGGGCCCTTCATGGCGTATGAGGTGGTGACGGACATGCGCCACACGCGCTATCTCGGACAGGCGCCGGACATCATGACCTGGGCCAACGCCGGGCCTGGTGCTCTGCGCGGCCTCAACCGGCTCCTCGGGGTGGACCCGTCTCAGAGGATGTCTCCATCGCACGCTGTCGCGCTCATGCAGGACATCCTGGAACGTCTCAACTCTCAGCGGGCCACGTACCACAGCCCGACTGACGAGGAACTGACGAGCGGCGGTGAGCCCTCTGATGTCCTGGGCCTCCACGTACCGAAGCTGGAGATGAGGGACGTGGAGCACTCGCTGTGCGAGGTAGATAAATATCTGAGAGTACGCAACGGCGAGGGTCGTCCGCGAGCCAAGTATGTCCCGGGGAGGGGTTACTGATGAGGCTGCAGGGCGATGTGGACGTGGCTGACAACCCCGCCGGATGACGCTTGGGCCTGGGTGGCCATCGGGGCCGCTCTCGCCGCCGTCGGCCTTTGGCGCAACTACAAGTATCGCAGGTGAGACATGTTCGTTAACGAGGTCCGCAACGTCAACTTCGCACTCGCCGGAGGTTTGTCTACTCTGCTTCAGCACGGCGTCGAGCAGTCGAGCCGCAACGGTCCGGTGATCGTCGCGCCGGCGCCGGTGACCACCGTGACCCATCGGCCCGACGAGCGGGTGCTATCCCTTCCGGGACGCAACGAAAACCCATTCTTCCACTTCGTTGAGAGCCTGTGGATGCTCGCCGGCCGGAACGATCTGGCGGCGCTCACTCCATACGTCAGCCGGATGGCGCAATTCAGCGACGACGGCGGCAAGACACAGCCGGGCGCCTACGGCCACCGCTGGCGCCGGCACTTCGACCGTGACCAGCTGGCCTGGGCAATCCAGAGGCTGCGCAAGGATCCCAATGACCGCCGGGTGGTCATTGGGATGTGGGATCCGAGGGCCGACATCGACGCGGCCGACGCGGGCGGCCGGGACGTGCCTTGCAACACGCACGTGTACCTCGGGGTGACCCGAGGCCGGGTCAACATGACTATCTGCTGTCGCTCCAATGACGCGATCTGGGGCGCCCACGGTGCGAACGCGGTCCACTTCTCGGTGCTGCTGGAGTACGTCGCCCGCTCCCTCGGGTGCGACGTGGGCTTCATGTACCAGTTCTCGAACAACTATCACGCCTACACCGAGGTCATGGCGGGGATGAGCATCCCCGACCGGCCCCAGGAGGNGGAGCGTCACTGCATGTACAAGCTTGGGCTGGCACAGCCGTTCCCCATCATGGACGAGATGCCCCACGCCCAGATCAAGTGGGACGCAGACCTGACCATCTTCTGGCAGGAGCCGACGCACCCGAAACTACATCACCGCTTCTTCACGACGGTGGCGTGCCCGATTGTGATGGCCCACCGGCACTACCGCGACACGCGCGGGGAGGACCGATACATCGGCGCTCTGGAGATCGTTCAGCAGTGTCAGGCCAGCGACTGGAGGATTGCCTGCTCAAGGTGGATCGAGGGACGGCACCGGGCCTGGGTCAGGGCCCAGGACGACGGAGTTGACTACGGAAGGGGAGAGGACGGTGGAAACGCGCACGCTTGAGAGAGTTCTGAAGATCACCAAGATCGGCCGAGAGAGCGGCGCCGTCCGTCGTGTCCACGTGGCGCCGTTCCATGGGGAGTACAACAACGCGATTCACGTGTACAACGTGCTCGTGCTGCTCTGGGCCTTCCGGCCGCAGCTCTGGGCTACTCTTGGCCCGGCGGCTCTGTTCCACGACGCACCCGAGCGCTTCACGGGCGACATCCCGGGGCAGGTCATCGACGACCATCCGGAGTTGGCGTCCGCTCTGAGGGCGATGGACGAGGACATCTGCGCCCGCTTCGGCATCCCCGATGCGCACCAGCTCAGCCCAGAGCACAGGGACGTTCTCAAGGCCCTGGACCGTCTGGAGCTCTGGCTGTGGTGTCTGGAGCAGTACCGGATGGGCAACCAGCAGACGGAGGAGATCAGGCTGCGTATCGAGGCAGGCTGGCTCAAGAAGCCGTTGCCCCACGATATGCAAGAGTTTGTCGAGTGCGTCCGATGGGTCTGGGCTCGAATGCCCGAGGATGCGGACGAGGCCGACAAGTGGATCAAGGACCACTTCAATCCGGAGGAAAACGATGACTTCGCACCTGAATTCGACTTCGACGCACATTGAACATATTGACCGGGTCGCAGCGGCTGATGTTGCTGCGCTCAGGGTCGCTGAACTCCACTACGGATCCAGCTGGAAGCGGCGCGGCGGTATCGGGGCCTTCATGATGCTGGCCCGGAAGTGGGACCGCATCGAGAACGCTCTGCGGCCCCACGAGATGGATCAGTGCACAGCCAACATGTCGAACGCTGAGAACCCCGTTGCGCCCTGGGACGTGTTCGCCGGCGTCGCCGCCGATCCCCGCGATGAAGGGCTGATCGATGACATCCGGGACCTGCGCCGCTATCTCATGCTGGTGGAGGCCGAGCTGGTTGCCAGAGGAGTTGTGAATGTCTAACCACATCAGGAGATTGTCGGACGCCGAGCGGGCGGCGGTCCTGGCTGAGGCCGGCGGTCTTTGCAATGACCTGAGGGACGAGATCATCGACCGGTTGGTGAAAGGGCTGAACGGCCGGCAGGGCCACATCAACCGGGCCTCCATCCTCGGGAGCGCCCGCGACGCCGATCTTGTCGCAGTTCGCCACCAGGCGATCTACCTCCACGCCAACTTCACGTTCAACTTGACGTGGACCGGCCGCGCCTTCAACCGCCACCGCAAGTCCGTCGAGCACGCATTGAAGGTCTTTGGCGCCCGGCTCGACTACGACGATGAGCTGGCGGAGGCAAGTTTCAAACTGTACGAGGAGATCGATGCAACTCCCGCTGTTCACGCCCTGCGCATCCTGGTCCCCGCCCTCGCTCAGCTCGCTGCCCCAGTGGGGCGACGCGCGCCGGATCGCCATTGACGTCGAGAGCCGGGACGACCATCTGCGCACCCTCGGACCTGGCTGGAGACGCGGGGCCTACATCACCGGCGTGGCGGTGGCCATCGAGGACGGCCCAAAGTTCTACCTTCCCATCAGGCACGCCGAGGGCGACAACCTGGACGAGCATGCTGTGATTGGCTACCTGCGCGAGCAGGCAGCCAATTTCCGGGGCACCGTCGTGGGAGCCAACCTTGGGTACGATCTGGACGGCCTCGCCAACGAGGGCATCGAGTTCAAGCAGGCTCAATGGTTCCGCGATGTAACCATCGCGGAGCCGCTTCTGGATGAGCTTCAGTACAGCTACAGCCTGGAGAACATCGGCCAGCGCCGCCTCGGGGTGGGCAAGGATGAGCGCGGACTGATTGAGGCGGCATTCGCCTACGGCTGCAAGAAGGAGAAGGATGTCAAGAAGTGGATCTGGCGCCTGCCCGCCCGGTTCGTCGGACCCTACGCTGAGCAGGACGTGGCGTTGCCGCTCGCGATCCTGCGCGCCCAGGAGCGGGAAATTGAGGAGCAGAACCTGTGGAACGTCTTCGACCTGGAGAGCCGGTTGCTGCCCGTCCTCGTGCGTATGCGTCGGCGCGGCATCCGGGTTGACCAGGATCGGCTGAACCAGATAGAGCGCTGGGCGATCCAGCAGGAGGAGATCGCGCTGGCCGAGGTGGCCCGGGACACCGGGGTACGCATCAATGTCGGGGATACCTTCAAACCGCTCGTCGTTGAGCCGGCGCTCAACGCCATAGGGGTGAAGTGTCCGCGCACAACGAAGGAGGGGCCGTCTATCACCAAGGAGTTCCTGGAGTCAATTGATCACCCCGTCGCCGCCCACCTGCGGCGGGCCCGGAAGATGAGCCAGCTGCGCACCACGTTCGTCAACTCCATCCGGGAGCACCTGACCAACGGGCGGATCCACTGCACGCTCAACCAGCTCCGGCACCAGAAGGAGGGCGAGGACGACACCGAGGGCGCCGCCTACGGTCGCCTGAGCTCGTCCAACCCAAACATGCAGCAGCAGCCGGCCCGTGACGAGGAGATCGGGCCGATGTGGAGGTCCATCTACCTGCCGGAGGAGGGCGGGCTGTGGTGCTCCGACGACTACAGCCAGCAGGAGCCTCGCTGGCTCGTGCACTGGGCCGTCGTCGCCGGGCGGCACCGGCTGATCAGCGAGCGCGCCTTCAAGGCAGCGTTGGAGGCGGCCGCCAAGTACCGGGACGACCCGTCCACCGACAACCACCAGATGATGGCCGACATGGCCGGCATCAAGCGCAAGGACGCCAAGGAGCTGTTCCTGGGGAAAATCTACGGCATGGGCGGACCAAAGCTGTGCCAGAAACTTGGTCTGCCGACGATGCTGGCCGTGTACATCAAGGGGCGCGGCGTGGTGCCGACCACGGACCCGATTGCCCAGCAGGCGATCCGGGAGGGGGCGCGGGTGTTCGAGGCCGCCGGGCCCGAGGGACAGGCCCTGATCAACAAGTTTGACCAGAAGGTGCCATTCGCCTCTGAAATGGCCAAGGCCGCCGAGAAGCGGGCCCGGGCCGTCGGCTTCATCACGACTTACTCTGGGCGCCGGTGTCGCTTCCCACAGCTCCCCGATGGGACCTATGACTGGACCCACAAGGCGCTCAACCGCCTCATCCAGGGCTCCAGCGCCGACCAGACCAAGCAGGCGATGGTTGAGTTGGACGCTGCCGGTCACTACCTGCAGCTGCAGGTCCACGACGAGATCAACGGGACGGTCGCTGACCGGGCCGAGGCCGAGCGGATGGCCCGGATCATGTGCGAGTGTGTCCGGATGGAGCTGCCGTCCAAGGTGGACGTGGAGGTGGGCGTGAGCTGGGGAGAGGCCAAATGACGGACGCGTGGGAGGTGCTCGCGAGGCGGCTGACGCGGCTCATGCGCAGCCGCCTCGACAATGTGATCTATACGATGGAGGGTGTCATGAGTAAGCCAACGTTCGCCTTCGGACCCTGGGTCGTTGTCGAAGAAGATAAATGGCCCTTCGACATTGTGGTCCGCGCCCCGGATGGCTCCCTTGAGTGGTCCGAGCGGCGATGCGCTCATTCGTCTCGTCAGAACACCCTTGCTGAATGCAAGGCTGCTGTCGGTTTCCCGGCCGATGAACGGGCGCAGGTTGTCAAGGCGATTGAGCGCCAGATGGCGTCGATCCATCTCCGCGCCGCTGCGCCAGACATGTACGAGGCGCTGCCCGACTTGTCGGCCGTCATTACCTGGCTTCGCAATGGGGGCGACCCGAAATGGGCCTGCGCCGAACTCGAAATCTATCAGGCGCGCATCGCAGCGGCCAAAGCCAAGGCGGAGGGACGTGCGGGAGGACAAGAGCAATGAGGTTGGATGATCGCCAGCTGGCCATCCTATTGGACAGCGTCGAGCGCTTCCGCGTGGCGATGCAGGTCCGTAAGATACGGGCCGAGGCCGGGGCGGCTCCCGACGATGTCGATGTCTGGACTGCCATCAAGAACATGATATACGACGCCCAGATCGCGATTGAGGACATCGACGAGCGTGGTCAAGTTGTGGCCCAGCGGTGGCCGAGAGTTTGAGAGCGGGCTGAAAGGAGGACCGGGTCAATGGTTGGAAAGCCGAGGAAGGCGGTGGATCCAAGATATGGGGGCAAGGGCCGGCCGCCCCGGACGCCAAAGATCACGGCGGATGATCTGGCCTCCCTCCGCCTTGCCTTTGACGCAGCCTCGCGGTCGCAGGACCCGTCCACCCGTGTCGGCGTGGCGCTCCCCGTACAGATGTCGCGGGGGCCGGTCACGATCACCGAGTGCAACGACCTGCCGCCCAACACGCCTCTGGGCGTCTGGAACGACCGCGAGGAAAAGTACAAGGCTGTCGTCCACGCCGAGATGGCGGCGCTCCTTCGGGCCGGCCATCTGGCCCGGGGCGCCACGCTTTACTCGTCCATGGCGCCCTGCATGGAGTGCGCCAAGCACATTGCCTTCGCGGGCATCCGGCGCGTGGTGGCGGTGCTGCCTCCACCGTCAAAGGAGCGCTGGCGAGACGAGGCGCTGCGGGCAGCATCGTACATGCGCAACTGGTGGCGCATCCAGGTTGACCTGATTGACGAGGACTGGAGCCATGAGCGAGAGTCAAATGTGGGACACCCTGCGACCGATCCTGGTCAGGGCGGGGATGGACCCGGTGAGGGTGGAGAATGACGCCATGGCCGGCACGCCCGACGTGAACATCACGACGGGCTGGATTGAGCTCAAGGCGCTCCCGGACTGGCCGAGCCGGCCGGGGACGCCCGTGCGCATCCCGCACTTCACCCCGCACCAGAGGCTCTGGCTGATGCGGAGGTGGCGGGCGAATTACAGCGCGTGGCTCCTGCTGCGCGTCCGACGGGAGTGGCTTCTGTTCGACGGCTTCACCGCATGGCAGCGCGTCGGCTTCGTGCCGCGCGCGACGCTATGCGAGATCGCCGCGCTGTGGACGAACAATATTGCTGAGGACTGGCTAGTTGCCTGGCTGAGCGGAGACGCCACCCGGCTGCCGCCCGACCAACAGTTGCGGTTGAGCCAGCTCCGCAAGATGGGGAGAGACTGAGGTGAGGGGAGAGACTGACAAGGCCATCGAGTTCCTGCGCGCGTGGGCCCCGCAGGGCCCGTGGGTGCTCACCGCGATCAAGCCGGATCAGGGCGGCACGGTGACCGCAACCTTCGATCCGTCCTGCGAGGATCGGGCGCGGGCGTGGATCGACGCGCGCAATGGCGTTGAGAACATCTACTTCACGGTCAACAAGGTCCTCAAGCCCTTGTCCAGCAAGGCCAAGAAGACCGACATTGCCGAGATGGTGTGTCTCCACGTTGACGTGGACCCTCGGGTCGGCGAGGACCTGGATCTGGAGCGCGAGCGGGCGCTGCGCCTGCTGCGCAGTTACGATCCGCCGCCCACCTGGATCGTGGACAGTGGCGGCGGCTTCCAGGGCTTCTGGACGCTGGCCGAGGCCCAGACCGTCCGAGGCAACGAGGCGCGCTGGATTGAGCTGGAGGCGTACAACCAGCAGATCGCGGTGTCCCTCCAGGCCGACAAGTGCCACAACATCGACCGCATCATGCGGCTCCCCGGGACGGTTAACGTGCCCGACGAGCGCAAGCGCAGGAAGGGCCGCAGCGCCGCGCTCGCCCGTGTCGTCGAGCACCACCCTGACCGGGTGTATGACCTGAGCCGCTTCACCCCGGCGCCTCGCGTCCAGATGCCCGGCAGCATGGCCTCCGGTGTGAGCCCCGTCAAGATCAGCGGCAACCTGGGTCGCCTCAAGTCGGTGGACGACCTTCCCGATACCGTGTCGCAGCGCACCAAGATGCTCATCGTCCAGGGCGACGACCCGGACGACCCCACAAAATATCCCTCGCGCTCTGAGGCCCTTTGGGCGGTGGTATGCTCGCTGGTCCGCGCCGGCTGCGATGACGACACAATCGCGATGGTGCTGCTTGATCCAGACTTCGGCATCTCAGCGTCCGTGCTCGACAAGCCCAGGCCCGAGGAGTACGCGGCTCACACGATCCGCCGGGCGCGTGAGGACGCGATCAACCCCTGGCTCGCGAAGCTGAACGACAAGCACGCCGTCATCGAGGACATCGGCGGCAAGTGTCGGGTCATCAGCGAGGTTGAGGACGCCATGCTCAACCGGCCGCGAATCACGCGGCAGTCATTCGAGGACTTCCGCAACCGCTACATGCACATCCAGGTGGAGGTGGGAAAGGACAAGGACGGCAAGCCGATCCAGATGCCGCTTGGGAAGTGGTGGCTGTCCCAGCCCGCGCGGCGACAGTACCGCACAATTGTGTTCGCCCCGCGCCGCGAGGCGCCGGATGCCTACAACCTGTGGCGCGGCTTCGCCTGCGACGCGCGGCCGGGCGATTGCTCGCTCTACCTGAAGCACATCCATGACAATATCTGCTCAGGCAACGAGGAGCACTATGAGTACCTGCTGAACTGGATGGCGCGCGCGGTCCAGTTCCCGGATCGGCCGGGCGAGGTCGCCGTGGTGCTGCGCGGCCGGATGGGCACCGGCAAGTCGATGTTCGTTCGGACCTTCGGCCACCTGTGGGGCCGCCACTTCCTGCAGGTGAGCAACTCAAAGCACCTCGTCGGCGCCTTCAACGCTCACCTGCGTGACTGCGTGATCCTGTTCGGTGACGAGGCGTTCTATGCCGGCGACAAGCAGCACGAGAGCATCCTGAAGACGCTGGTCACCGAGGACACCCTCATCGTCGAGGGCAAGGGCGTGGACGCTGAGACGGCGCCCAACTTCCTCCACATCATCCTCGCGTCGAACAGCCAGTGGGTCGTCCCGGCCGGCGGTGACGAGCGCCGTTTCTTCGTCCTGGACGTGGGCGACGGCGCAAAGCAGAACAACGCCTACTTCCGCGCGATCCGCGACCAGATGGAGAACGGCGGTTACGAGGCTCTGCTCCACCTGCTCCTGCGCCGCGATCTGTCCAACTTCGAGGTGCGCGCCTTCCCGCGCACGGCCGCGCTGAGTGAGCAGAAGCTGCTGAGCCTCAGCCCCGAGGAGGACTGGTGGCACGAGAAGCTGTCCACCGGTAACCTCCTGAACGCCGTCCGGGGCGGTGGCTGGCCACGGGAGGTGCTGAAGGAGGCGTTGCACGAGGACTATCTGGAATACGCCCAGAAGATGCGGCTGTACAAGCCTCTCAGCCGGGTCGCCTTGGGCAAGTTCCTCGCCCGCATGATGCCCGCCCCCTATCCCAAGTCAGTCCAGAGGTGGACGAGCGTGACACAGATCATGGGCGACGGAAGCGAGCACCAGACGAGCACTCGACAATACTTCTATGAGCTCCCGAGCCTGGAGGTCTGTCGGGACTTCTGGGACAATAACTACGAGGGAACCAGCGAGTGGGACGTGCCCGAGGCCCACGACGATACGCCCTTCTGACAGGAATTAGCACTAACGGCCCGCGCCGTGGGGAGATAATATAGGGCGGGAAGGGAGAAAGCTATGGATCAAGATCACGTTCCAATTCGTCTGGTGGGCGAGGCTGCGGCCATCGCCCACCAGATCGACGAGACAAATGAATTCTTCAACGACGAGATCAACCGGCTGTTGACCACGGCATCGATGCTGAAGTTGCAGCGCGACGCCAAGGTCCACGACCTGTTCAGGCAGCTGCGGGCCGCCTTGGGTCTGGACGATGAGAGCCACTGTCTTCTCGACACGCGCTACAAGTCGCTGGGCTACACGTTCGCGCTCATCTCCCCACCCCCGCAAGAGGAGACGACGGACATGACAAAGCTCATCTCCCAACTGATGGGCGGGAGGCTGAATTGATCAACAAGCTGTTTCCGCGCCGGCGCCCCGAGCCGGAGGCTCAGGAGCCACTGTCGCTCAAGGTGCGCCGCGTTGCGGCCTACCTCAGCTGGCTGCTGAGACGCACCCATGGCGCGTCCTACGCGGCGGTGTCCCGGTCGGGCGCCACCGTGGTCATCCTGGACCGCGCCGATGACCCGATGGTCCACACCATCGGGACCGTCGACATGGTAGCCGAGTTCCACCGCGCCATGAACGCCTACATCGCGCAGGAGCCCGGCTTCCCGGCGGATGACAATCTGCTCCACCAGCGCATCAGCCTCCTCCAGGAGGAACTGAGTGAGCTTAGCGAGGCGTTCGCCTCCCGGGACCTGGTCAAGGCGCTCGACGCGCTGACTGACCTCCAGTACGTGCTTGACGGGACGTACCTGACGCTGGGGCTCCACAGGATCAAGGACGCGGCCTTTGAGGAGGTGCACGCGTCGAACATGACCAAGGAGCGCCTGGCCGACGGCAAGGTCGCGTCCAAGATCGCGAAGGGCCCAAACTACCGGGCGCCGAACCTGGTGCCGATCCTGCAGGAAGAGGCCGAGCGCCGGCTGTTGGGAGAGCAGGGAGGAACCCATGTCTGAGTACAGCCTGTTGCTGGGCCGGCGCAAGGGGAGGGCGGCCAGTGTTGTACAGTGACCTGATGATCGATATTGAGACGCTGGGCGTTGACCACGGCTCCGTAATCACGCAGATTGGTCTGTGTGCCTTCAACGCGAGCGATGGCCCGGACAGCCCGGTGGAGTCAACGAGCTTCTGCGTGGACATCGCGATGTCGCTCAACCTGGGCTTCAAGGTCCAGGGAAACACGATCCTATGGTGGATGCGACAGAGCGACGAGGCCCGTGCCGCGTTTATCGACAGCCAGGCGAATGCGTTGACGCCACACACGGCCCTGTCTAGGCTGCAGGAGTTCTGGCTCACGAGCGTCCACCATCGCGGCGGCCGGGTGTGGGGCAACGGACCCACCTTCGATATCGCTCTGCTTGANCAGTACTACCAGCGCTGCGGCCTGGCGATACCGTGGAGCTACAAGAACGTGAGATGCTTGCGCACCCTCGCTGACCTTCACGATCCGTCCGCGCGGCTGCGCCCGTCGCCCTCGGTGGCCCATGAGGGAGAGGCCGACGCGGTTGCGCAGGCCCGGTGGGTCCAGGCCATGCTCCGGGGATTGTCATGGAACCAGAACTTGTAGGAGGAGCCGCCGTCGTCCTCCTGATGGTCCTCTATGCCATCCCGCCGTCCACGTGGCGGGAGTGGTGACTGGACGGTGACCACCCCGAGGAGAAGGGGAGGGTGGGCGCCCAGTCACCCGCGCTGCGGCTGCGCCGGGACAGAATATTCGACGAGCCGCCCAACGTCTATCGCTGCGCACCAGCGATTACAGGCTAGACCCCAGAGAGAACGGGAGATAACCTGATATTACCGGGCCGGCCGGTCCAGCCGGTATCAGACCGGAGCCCGCGTCTCCAGCGGCGGGCTCAGCCGGGAGCGCCAGCGGGCATCTGGCGCAGGGGCCGTGTTCCCCTCCCTTCCCTCGGCTGAGCCCACCCCTGGGGACGCGAACCAGGAAGGGAGAGTGCCATGAAACTTCAAGAGATGGTCAACGAAGCCTTTGAAATCGCCGCTGGCAACCTCAGCTACAGCCCCGATGAGATGGGCAATGTGCCGGTCCTCACATACGAACGGCCGAACGGGGCGATGGTAAGCTGCGCCTTCGGCGACTTTCGGGAGGAGCACAAGGGGGCGATCTCAGCCCTGATGCGGGCCGCGCTCAAGCGGGACAACGCTGTGAGGTGCGTCTTCTGCCTGGAGGCGTGGGTGACTAGGGTGCGGACCGAGGAGGAGCCGGTTCGGCCCAGCGACCACCCCGCCCGGCAGGAGGTGGTCATGGTCATCGCTGAGGAGCGCTCCCCGCGCTCTGTGCGCGTCTTCCAGGCGCCGATCATCCGGGAGGCGGGCGCCGCGCCGCGCCTAGGCACGCCGGAGGAGCTGGACACCACCCGCTCGTCAGGCCGCTTCGTCGGCCTTCTGGGGGACTGAGCGATGACGCGCCCGACTGATAAGATGACTGAGCTGGTCGACAGGCTGGTGCGGCGTCATGCGGAGGCCGCCATGACCCGAGGGCCCGACGGCGCCCACGAGTACAAGTCTCGGGCCTATGACACCGTATACCGGGCCTGGATCCAGTACCTGGCAGAGACCGGCGAGGCGGGCATGAGGGACCGGCGCCGCGACATCCTCGGCCTTCTGGAGGTGTTCGCCAACATCTACGTCCAGCTGGGCGTCCAGACGGCCGGAGGGACGGGGGCGGACGCGCCGGGCCGGACGGCTGAGCAGACGACGGCCCAGCTCCTCCAGTACACGGCCCAGCGGGCGGACCAGATGCTGGCACAGGTGAAGGCGGGTGACGTGAACGTGTCGGAAATCATGTTCAAGGACGGGGCGGTGTCGGACGTGACGCCGGAGGAAACCTTGCGCCGGCTGGGCTTGGATCTGTAACAGATAAAACCACGCGGTTGGTTCGGTGGGCTCACGGTATTATCTCCCTACGTCCAGCAGGAGGACGTGGAGTGAAGGGAGTGGAGACATGAGTACCGTCTACACCAGCGAGCCGGGACGCGGCACCACCCGCGTCCCCAAGGGAGCCGTCTACCGGAAGGGAGACACCATGCGTCTCCTGATCGGCAAGTGCCCCAGGCAGGTCCGTGTTGTGGCCGTCGTACCTCCGGGCGTGAGCCCCGATGTCGCGGTGGCCGACCAGTGGGGCCAGGAACGTCCCCACCTGCTGCGCACCAACAGGCGCCGCAAGGTCAGCTATGTGGTCCACGTGGAGGGCCAAAAGAACGGCCTCTGGGTGAGCGAAGAATGGATTGCGGAGCGGAGGCTGTCCGATGAGGGCACCGCGTCGGCTTAGCGCAGTCCGCATCATGGCCGCGATCCTCGCGGCATCTCTGGCGCTCCTGGGGGCGATCTACCTCCTGGAGCGTCTTGCAACACCGTAGGGCCGCCGGGCCCTGATCAGGAAGGGAGAGTGCCATGGGAACAGCAATGGAGGAGAAGCTGCGCGCGGCCTTCGAGCGCAGCCAGAGCAGGCCGGCCGATCCCGAGCCGTCGCGCTGGATGGGAGGTTTTGTCACTCTGGGCCATACGGGCCTCGCGGTCTATCTCAGCAGCAGGGCGCCTCAGACAATTGCAGAGGTGGCCGGCCCCGACTGGATGGAGAGGCTGCGGTGGACCGCCGAGCTGTGCGAGGTGACCGGGGTGGACGGCTGGAGCGACCCGGGCCAATATCTGTTCGTGCGGCTGGAGGGGCGCCCCGGGCGCCTCGGCCGGCGCGGGGCTCAGCCACACCTGGCGCCGAGGGGTGACGTCTATCGGATCCAGTTCAGTCATTACAGCGAGAGGTCCCAGACGCCCCGGCCGCCCTTCCGGCGCACCCGCTGCAGATGGGATATCCTCCAGCCGCAACCCGAGCTCACCGTGCTGATCGCTGCGCTGAAGACCGACGACCTGGAGGAGCTGCCGCGCGTCACGCGGGCCCGCCGGGGCGACGGGGAGGAGGCCGGGACCATCGAGCCGGCGGTTGCGCAGCCCTCGCCGTTGCCGCCGGCCAGGCTGTTCGATCCATCGCGAATTGAGAGGGCCATCGAGGCGGTGGAGACGCTCAACACGATCCTCGCAGACGGGCAGCAGCCGCGCATCATCGTCGAGCGCGTCGGGGAGGACCCGTGCCGGCTCAAACTCAAGATGGAGTATGACGGAGGTAACCAATGAGTCCGCCCAAGACCGTCCAGGACGAGCTGCTGAACCGCCTGGTGGAGGAGATGATTGACATCCAGTCCATCCGACCTGATCTGATGCGGGCCGTCCAGGAAGGGGTGAGCGTTCGACTGTCCGAGAGGCTCAACAAGACGCTGGCCGACTTCGCCAACGAGTGCCGGCGTGACAACGTCGATCCTCGCGTCTTGTTTAGCGCCATCTCCGTAGCGCTCGCCTCCATGTGCGCCCTCGTGGAGAGGAACATGGGCCGGAGCGTCCCAGACCATCTCCGGGGCATGCTGGCCTCCAGCGCCGCGCTGCTGGCCTGGTGGCACGTGAACAAACTTCGGACAGAGGCCCCGAGCGTGTACGTCGGCGGGGAGAACGACTGATGATGGGGCGAGCGGCAGCTGCTGCGAGTGGTTGCCCTCGCACAGAAGTCAGTCTAAGATCAACTCGGGTGCGTCTCCCGTTCTGTCGCGCACCCGACCGCATTGGGCGTTTCCTTTCGTTTCCCCTCCCAGACTTCGGGCGCCGGCTCCAGCCGGCGCCCTTCTCTTATGGCACATCCGTCCGCGATGCCCGGGCCGCAGCCGTCCTCCTGTGCGGCGGTCAGCAGAGGGCAGGCAGGGGCACAGAAGAAGGGCCGGGGCTGTAGTACGGTACAGCCCCGGCCCTTTCGCCAGCGGAGGGTGTGTCTCTGCGCATTCTCGGCGAGGGCGAACCTTCGCCCAGACGCCGGGCCCGAGGCCCGCCAGGATCGGCTGGGCCGGAGCTCCTCAGTATAGGCCACGAGACTATTGTTCGACGACAGTAGTTTCCAGTATTGGCTTGATATTCTCGCGGCGCTCATAGTCGTCCACGGCATCGAGGCACTGCTGCCAGGTGTCATGGTAGGACAACCGACCGTCGAGGGTGAGGATAATCCGGCCGGTGAGCTCAACGCTGTGACGCCGGAGGCCTATGTTCCAGCGCCGGGCGCGCTCCAGCCGGTAAGGATAGCGCCGGCCCGACAGCCCCAGGACGGTGCCGCCCAGCGGGTCACTCATCGTCTCAACGCGATTGGTCCAGTGGGTCATCTTAGTATCTCCGTCTTGTCGCATCCAGGGTCAGCCAGGTGGCCCACAGGAGGTCTCGGCTGACCTGGCACAGCTGCGCCACCTCGTCGGTGTGCTGGGCGACGACATCGCTCAGCCACTCGATTGGCTCGACACCATCCCGCGCACAGCGGTCGCAGTAGGTGTCGAGCGCTGACCGCACGTGGCGGTCCAGGATCCCCGCGCCGATCTTGGCCCGCTGGTGGGGCGTCGAGCGGTCGCGCGCCCGGCCGCCAGTCATTCCTCGCACGCGCGGCGGGTGACCTGGATGCGCCCTCCCTGGCTGGTGACCGTGAACCGGGCGCGCACGCACGGGCGCCGGTCATCGACGACGAGGCGGCCGGCGTCGCGCGGCCCGACATAGCTGTCCGGCGGGACAACGTGGAGGATGCGGGCCGGCCCGGTCGTCTGCTGGATGACCACGAACGGGTCGCCGCTCTGGACCGGCTGGATGACGCGCAGACGGTCCGCCTGGGCGCCGGCTGCCGCCAGCACGAGGCCGGCGGTGACGATGGCAGTCCTGAACATGATACTCCCTCCCTTACACGAGGCCGGCGCCGGACTGACGGCGGCCGAAGGTCAGCTGCACGCCAGCGCCGGTGACGGCGGGGATGACGGGCGGCTGGGTGAGGCGACTGACGCGCTGGCTGAGCACGTCGGTCGCGCGCTCCGCCTGCAGGGCGAGGCCCACGCAGACGATACACAGGACGGCCAGGCCGATGAATCCGGCCGACCAGACGGCCAGGACGAGGCCGGCAGTCACGGCGCGGCTGAGCTCCAGCGACTGGGCGATGCCGCCGACAAGGGAGGCGGGCAGCGCCGCGACTGCGACGAGCGCGCCGGCCAGGGCCGTGGTGCGCAGGACGATGGCCAGCATGTCACTCCTCCCACTGGACGATGAAGGCGCTGTGGCCGAGGACGCGGTGGACGCGGCCGAAGAAGACATGGCACGGGTTGCGCTCCTCCCGGGCCTCGCGCTTGATGAGTCGCTCGGCCTCGGGATGCAGCCCTAGCAGCTGGCTGAGGACGGGCAGGTGGGCTGTCGAGAACAGCCGCAGCGGGTCGCCGCTGGTCGTCTGGGCGTACACGTGGTACATGGCATATCTCCCTTCCGGTAGGTGGGGCGCCGGCCCCGGGGCGGCACGGTGGGGGGCCCGCTGGGCCCCGGGGCCGGCTGGGGGCCGCGCAGGCCCCGTCACTTGGCCGCGCAGGCAGCGGCCGGGAGGGGGATGCGCGGCTCAGCCACGCGGCGATCCTGGCCCTTGCGCGGGTCATGGGGCAGGGGCGCCTTCAGGCCCTTGGGCATGACCAGGTGATAGGTCGGCACCGTGAGCTCAGGATCATAGCCAGGCGCCGTCCGGGCAGCGGCGATGTCCTCCTCGGTGACCTTCTCCGGATCGACGTGGGCGAGCGGCCAGCCGCACTCCACCGCATCGGCCGCGTGGCCGTTCCGCCACAGCTCCTCGCCGTTCATGAACACGGTGCGCACGCCATAGCCCTTCACGTGGTTGACGTCCCAGGAGAAGGCCGCACGCACGGTGACCTCGCGCCAGGGCCGCTTGCCGCCGCTCGTGGCCTCCAGAAGCTCACGGAAGGTCGCGCCCCGGCCCGTCCCACCGTTCCACATCGTGTCGATGAAGGCGGCCTGCTTGGTGCCCTCGCGGCAGGCCACGGCCCGCTCCTTTGGCGCCAAAAAGCAGCCGCCCTTCTGGCGCGATGCCTTCCGAGGCTCAATCGGTTCCTTCGTCGGGGCCGGCTGGCGCAGCTCGATGGCGCGGACAACCTCCCAGGTCCGGCGCAGCGCGCTGGTCTTGTCAGCGAACTTCTTCACCGGCTCCCGCACCGGGGCATCCTTCGGCTGGTGCTTGAGCGCCGAGTTGAACAGCTGCACCAGCTGGTAGTTGGTCATGTCGCTCAGGTCCTCCTGAGCGGCGACGAAGTAACCGCCCACCTCGTCCGCGAGTGCCTTGCCCTTCGCGGCGTCGGCAACGGGGATGATCTGGACCTTGTTGATGTCGTAAACGAACATGGCAGTGTCTCCCTTCCAATTAGGCCGGCGGGTCATCCGCCTCAACCCTGAATAGCATATTAGCGGAGTACCGGAGATAAGTCAAGTGGGTTGGCGAAAAATTTTTTGTCCCACTCACGCCGTCCGGGTCACGCGCGTGCCGCCGTTGGGCAGTGGCTCCACCTGCCAGTCGCAGCGCGGCCGGTCCCGACGCATCCACTCGATGCGCTCAGCGATGAAGGCCGGCGGCAGGTCTACGTCGATGCTTTCGCCCACGCGCAGGGCGGCCCAGGATGTCGGCGGCTGGCGCTGGCCCTGGCGACGCAGCGCGGCGCGGCTGGGACCGTATGGATTGAGCCGCTTGTGAAGCGCGGGCGTGGCGTCGCGGCGCCGCTCGATGATCCAGTCGCAGGCGAGGCGCCGGCGGCCGTCGGAGGCCCCTGTGCTCACCAAGCGTGCCGGCTGGGGCCCGGGGCGCACGAGGAACCGTGCGAGTGGATTGTGGCGACGGGCCCACTGCATGATGGACTGGTGGACGTGGCCGATGTGCTGCGGACCGTCTAGAAGGATGACGGTGTCGCCCACGCGCAGGGCACCCCAGTCGGGATAGCGGTGGGCTGGGAAGTTGTGGATAATCTCATTCGACATGTGTTTTCTCCCTTGCTCGCGCGGGGAGGATAGCGCTGTGGCGTGGAAAAAGCTAGGCGGTTCCGTTGGTTAGGCATATTGGGTGCGTCTACTTATGTGGGTTCGGAACCTAAGATGTGGAAAAGTCACGTCGGATCAAGGGCTTATGCGTAAAGGGGGTATATTCTTGGGAAATTTGCGATAATCGCTAGACGTAGCGGGCGAGGGGAAGAGGGATAGAGGACGGAGCCCCGTCTATATATTTCTTTTTATAATAAGATATATATATAATAATATATAAGAGGCTGATTTTTATGACTTTTTGGACGTCTTGGGTTAGTGGTGGATGTGTGGCTATCCTAAGATAGCTAAGATGGTGTCGTGACCCGGTGTGATTGGGCTTAGGGGCCGGGTGACCGGATGGCCTGGTGTGACCGGGTGACTGGCGCCTGGTGTGACCGGGTGACTGGCGCCTGGTGTGACCGGGTGACTGGCGCCTGGTGTGGCTGGATCCTTGCCTGTTGGAGGGGAAGGCGATAATATCGCACGCGATATGTTTTGCCTCCGCGATTAGGGTGCGGCATGGGACTGGGACAGTTCAAGGCACGTGAGCAGAACGCTGAGCTGGCATCGTCGGCCGAGGGGCCGGTGATCAAGCCGCACTTCGCGCCGGAGCGCTTCCAGGCGCAGGACGAGGAGATGAAGGCGCGTGGGGCGTCCAACTTCCTCACGGCTCACCAGAAGGCGATTTACTGCTCAGCGCTGGAGGAGATGGGTTATGCACGTGGCGCTGAGCTTGCGGCGGGCACTTCCTGGAGGACGGTGAAGGAGCATCGGGAGATGTTCCCCGACTTTGACGCGGCGTGCGTGGAGGCTATGGAAGGGTTCCGTCACCGGCTCCACTCGGCCGCCTTTGAGCGTGCCGTGGAGGGTTGGGATGAGCCGGTGTTCTACCAGGGACGTATCGTCGGATCCATCCGGCGCCGGAGTGACCGGCTGATGGAGCTGATGCTGAGGGCCCACATCCCTGAGAAGTTCAGGGACAACGTCAGTGTGGATGCCACAGTCCGAGGTGGTGTCCTCGTTGTACCGGCGTCGATGTCGATGGAGGAATGGATGGCGCAGCACGGGGCTGACGCCCAGCTGTCACAACAACCAACCATTCCTCCCGACACAGTCAATCAGCTACCAGAGCCAGCAGCCAACCAGCCAACCGGCGAGGAAGACGAGCGCTGACTGGACAACCAACCATCCCCACCACCATCCTCCCCGTTGTTTGGTTGTTGTCACTGATCTGGCTGCTTGGGCCAGGGCACTATCTCCGGCCCGGAAGCCGGGGTGAAGTTGCAGGCGCAGGCCGCCCCTTCCGTTGAGCATTGGTTAATCCTCCCTCGCAGTGCGGCTGACTTCGTCCAGCCACGCCATCGGGGCGCGGGCGCGCTCGATATCCTCCGCCGTCGCCGGCTTCCATGGGTTGCGCTCCGTCGGCCCGTGCGTGTAGAGGCGCATGGTGCGCGCCACGATGCGGCCGTCGCGGCGCGTGACTTCGGTGTATGCTCCGCAGCAGCCGTCGGCTGCGTAGACATCGCTCTGGTAGACTTTGCTGGGCATGGTCGTCCCTCCGTTGGTGGTGGCGGCGCTTAGTGCGCCGCTCCCTTCGGTTCGTCGCCGAACGGCGATGGCGGCGACTTCTGATATTGCTGTTCCGCCCAGGCTCTAAGCCGCTTCACTTCCTGATCATAGTCAGATTGCGACAGGCTGCCGGACATAAGCCGCGCGTCAAGGGCATCCATGATCATTTCGACGCGCCGTTCAATCTGATCCTCAGTCATGTCTGTATCTCCGTGTGTTGCGATAGAGCTTTCTGGCCTGGCGGCGCTTAGTGCGCCGCCTCATATGCTTCCCTGACCGCCTCAACCGTTGCGGCATTCTCGATGAACACAACGTCGGTGACCGAACCGTCGGAGTAGGTGCGGCGGACGAAGCCGGTGAAGCAGCCGTTGCCCTGCTTGCGGACCATGGGCGCCTCGTTGACCAGCTCAGGGCCGGCGCCCAGCACGCACGCTGCGAAGAGGGCGTTCACGTCGCGGGTGTTGAGATACTGAGCCATCCTACTTCTCCCTTCCAGTCCAGAGGGTGTCTCCCTCTTTCTATAGTCTCAGGATAACCTAGGACCGGAGATAAGTCAAGCGAAAAAGTTGTCTCGGAGGCAACTTTTTTCGCCTGTGGCGGCCGTCAGGTGGTCGCCGGGTCACGCGGCCCTATTCAGGTCAGCCGCTATCTGTTCAATAACCCAGTCATAGGCTATTGGTCCTCCAGTGGTAGTCCGCGCCCATACGCAGAGCCCCAGAAAACCCTTGTCCACCTTCTCGCCCTTCTCGATGAGCTTGTCGGCCAGCCAGCTGGACACGGCCCAATGCTCGCACACCTCGCGTTCATAGGGCTCTATGTTGTCCATCTCGCAAGCCTCTTGGGCGGTTCTGGCCTGCGGGATGCTCATGTCTACGTCGCCAAGGACGGGTTTGCGTCCCCGATACCACCAACGAGGGCCGGTGGTTACGAGCTCGCCGTAACGATACTCTAGACGGCTCTGCTTCCAACCCGCGTCACGCGCGGCTTCCTCGTAATCCAGTACAGGTGTGGACAGCTGGAAGGCTTGCTCGCACAGGCCGGCGAGCTCCGTGTGGTCGTCACTCAATCTGTGCGCGGCATTGGCCAGCGTGCTCACCAGTTCGGACACACATGCGTGAACCTCCCGTTTGACCAGCTGCTCGGCCGTGATTGTGTGGGTCATGGTTCGTCCCTCCAGGTTGGGGCTCTGTTCGGGGCCCTCAGGTGGCCGCAGAGGGGGCCTCTGCGGCGTCCTCAGCTGTCACGCGCGGCTCATACGTCCAGCGTAACAACAGCCAGGAACCCTGACGTGTCCACCGAGACGCCCTCAGGCACACGGTCCAGTCGGATGGTCTCGCCAAGGCGCTCCTTGCGGATGTGGTTGAGCATGCCGCCGAACAGGTCGCTGTTGGCATAGGGCCCATACTTCGGGTGATTCCGAAAGGCGGCCATGTCACAATGCCTGCGCTCCAGCTTGGGGACTGGAATAGCGACATACGCCACCGTATCATCGACGTTATAGACGGTGAACGGCTTGGCTTTAAATCGGATGGTGGCCACGGTGTGTTCTCCCTTCCTCGGTGCTCAGAGCGGCGCTTAGTGCAAAGTCTCGGCAAGGTTCTGCGGCAGACGGTCGATGCGGCAGACGCGATAGGTGGGTCGCCGATACTCGCCGGCCGCGTAGTAGTAGATGTTGCGTCTCAGTCCCTTGATGTAGTCCTGCGCCTCCCTCGCCGTGGCAAAGCGGGCAGTCCGGCCGGAAATGTCATCCTCCCAGAGCGTCTGGTACTTGTGCCCACAGAAGTATTGGGTCTGGATGATCACGTACATCTCGAAATATCGCTGTGCGGCTTTGGCTGTAGAAACAGTAGCCATCCTACGTCTCCCTTCCTGCTCCGAGGGCATCGCCCTCTTTCGATAGTCTCAGGATAACCTAGGACCGGAGATAAGTCAAGTGGAAAATTGTCTCCGAGGCAACTTTTTTCGTCTGTGGCGGCCCTCAGGTGGCCGCAGAGGGAGGGGCCTCTGCGGCGTCCTCAGGGTCACTCGCCGGCGCGTCAGGCATTGGCGAAGGCCCAGCCAGGAATGACAGGCGCCTCCCTGTAGGGAGTGGCGGTGGCGGTTCGCCGCAGGGGCATGACCAGTCCCAGGGCGTCCTCACCGGCCACAGCGAAGGTGAAGATGGCTGGATAGAGCTCCCCGTTCTGCGTCATCTGGACTTCTCCCAAGTTGCCCAGCTTGGCCGCCTTGCGCATGCGAGCGAGATAGTCGGGATCGTATGCGGCAGGTTCGTTGGATGGCGTGTGCGGCACTGCGGCGCGCCAGCCGGGGAACGGCATGTCAATCGGTTGGAACGGCACGCGCGCTTCAGGCGCCACGATTTGTAGCCAGCCGTCCGCCATGACGCTGAGCTCTGCCTCATCGGCGCCGCGCGCCGGCGCCTTGAGCACCGCGACCTTGTCGGCGGGGATGATCCAGGAGCCGAGCAGCGTGTTGGCGGCCGGGCGCCGGACGGCCAGGAGCGCGGCGCCATCCGTTGCGACGTATGTCGTGTGGCGGTGCTCTGTCGTGATGTTCACGCCGCGCAGTTGCGGGCGGTGCGTCTGGGCGCGGGGACCCTCGGCGAAAAGGGCGACGGCGGCAAGGGNGCGCAGGTGCAGCGTGGCGGTGTCGGTCATGGTCGTGTCTCCGGTCATGCGAGGATGGACAGCCAGCCCACGAGGGTGGCGATGAAGGTGGCGAGTGCGATGAGCTCGCCCAGGGCAGTGGTGAGGCGCATGGTCGTGTCTCCCTTCCTCTGGCGCCCGGCGGGCGCTCTAGTCTGAGGGCGACCAGCGCCCTCAGTGTAGAGCGTCAATCCTGGCTGTCAGTCATCGATCCACGTCACGAACATGACCGTGGCGGACCTGTACGGGCGAAATTCGTATGTGGCCCCATGGTCGTATGTCCGGCCCCGCAAACCAGTCAGGCCTACGGCTGCCTTCGCCCGGCGCATGAGCTCGCGCTGATACGTGCGATTGGCCTTGAGGTATCCTGTCGAACCATCCCAGCCGTAGTGCGTGAGCTCCGGCATGGAGATGGTGGCTCGCCTCACCCACGAATAGTTGGCTTCGCCGGCGAACGTGTCCGTGTACTCAACCTGATACTTGGCCATGGTCGTGTCTCCCTTCCTTCGGCGCCCGGCGGGCGCTCTAGCTTGAGGGCGACCAGCGCCCTCAATGTAGAACGTCTTCAGGCTCACTCAACTTCCTGGAGCCGGATGTTCTGGTTCGGCGCCGGTACGATCCTGAACTTCTTGCCGAACGCCCTGATCACGTCGCCGTGCGAGAATGCCGGTACGGTTTTCTTCTCCCTCCTCCATGCGGTGATCGATGTGGCGAGTGGGTTCGCGTAGTAGAGGGCATGACCGTTCTGCTTTGCGTGGGCGACGGCGGCCTCTACGTCCCTGCTGTACTGGCTGTACCTGCGGGCATACTCCTCAACAGAGCCCAGCTTGTAGAAGCTGTAGAGGGTGCCGTGGTGGGCTGACTTGTAGGGAACGGCGATGTCGTCGCCGTCGGTGAACTCCCGATCCTTGTCCTCGATGATCGTGATCGCAGGATAGTTGGCGAGGATCCTGGTCATCTGTGTTCTCCCTTCCTTCGGCGCCCGGCGGGCGCTCTAGCTTGAGGGCGACCGGCGCCCTCAATGTAGAGCGTCAATCCGGAGTGCCCGGTCAGACGCGGCAGAAGCGGCCGGTGCGCAGGTCGCGGACGTACAGCAGGCGGGCGAGCCGGCTGTTCTCGCGCAACCAGTCGGCCAGCTCTTGCGCGTCATCGGCCGGCTGATAGGCTCGCTGCACATAGCCATCGCTCCAGCGATAGGTGAGGCAGTACGGCACGCCGTGCTCGATCAGCTCGTTGTGCATGGCCTTGCGGTCCTGGCGGGTCATCTGTGTTCTCCCTTCCTGTTCCGAGGGCGTCGCCCTCTATCGATGGTTCCAGGATAGCCTAGGACCGGAGATAAGTCAAGTGGAAAAATTGCCTCCGAGACAACTTTTTTCGTCTGCGTGGCTCAACGCCAAGCGCCGCTTGAGTTTCGGCCTGGCCCTGGGCGGCCCTCGCCGGCCCTCGGCCCTCGCCGGCCCTCGGCCCTCGCCCGGCCCTCGGCCCTCGCCGGCCCTCGGCCCTCGCCGGCCCTCGGCCCTCGCCCGGCCCTCGGCCCTCGGCCCTCGGCCCTCGGCGGCCCTCTGCCCAGCGCCGGCCCTCGGCGGCCCTCTGCCCGGCCCTCTGCCCGGCCCTCTGCCCTCGCCCGGCCCTCGGCCCTCGGCCCTCGGCCCTCTGCCTACAACCAACCATCCTGTACTGACCAACCAACCATCTAGGGCGACGTACCTTCTCCCTCCCTTCTCCCTCCCTTCTCCCTCCCTTCTCCCTCCCTTCTCCCTCCCTTCTCCCTCCCTTCTCTTCCTTCCTTCTCTTCCTTCCCTCCAACCAACCACTCTGTACCAACCAACCAAACAACATGTGTGTGGTGTCTGTCTGTAGAAAAAATTTGTCCGAGTGGCGATATTCCCTCTTGACTTATCTCCCTTCCTCTACTATAATACTTGTAAGATGGTTGAAGACAACCAACCACCCCACCTGGCCCCCCTGTGACAATCAAACAACCCCCGTGGTGCGTGCACCTCCACCGCAAGCGCGCCAACAGTTTCAACCCCAGGACTCATCTCCCCTCCTCCAACGGCCAGGATCGCACATCCGGGACACAGTACCCACCACACAAAAACACACAAAAACACACGACCGGGACACGCCCCACACCTTTCTCACACCCCGGGCCTTCAATCCGGCCCGCACACCACACACAGGATTGACTCCCGGAGTTGGGTTGAGCTATGATTCCAGCCGCTAACACTGCCGGAGGCTGCCATGGCGACCAAGCTGGGGCGGGACAAGACGCGGACGAAGTGACCCAGGGGGCCCAAGGACGGAAGTTCTTGGGCCTCTCTGTTCTCTCCCCAGGCAGAATCAGCCGCTGGAGCACGAGATGATGCACTATGATGACCTGGTGACTGCAATCTCGGTTGCGCGCGAGGAGATCGAGGAGGACGGAGTTGTGTTCGTCTGCCGCAATCCGGCGGGCTGGGTGGGCGACGACCTGGGCTCTGTGGACATCCTGCTGCGTACGACGCCCGACGACAATGAGGAGCTGGCCTGCAAGGGCGAGCCGGAGCATTGTCCGCTGTGCCTTCGCATCTATCCTGACGACCGGCGCACCAGCGAGGAGCTGGCCGAGGCGGCGTTGAGGATGAACTGAGCGGGCGACTAGACTGCTCACCCAACAGGCGCTATGTTCCCGCGTGACTGACCTGGGGGAGTGGGATCTGGAGTTGAGCGGACATGACAGTCCGACAGCGTCCGAGAAGTGAGATCATGATGGGCGGCTCGCCGCGACACCACGAGAACGTGCCGCCGGGTTGGATTGAGCCTCCAAAGCCTGCAGGGACACCCGTGTGGGTGCCGCAGCCCGGCTCGCAGACGGCGTTCCTGAGCTGCCCTGTCTTTGAGGTGCTGTACGAGGGCACGCGCGGCCCGGGCAAGACGGACGCGCTGCTCATGGACTTCGCCCAGCACGTCGGCCAGGGCTTTGGGCCGGAGTGGCGCGGCGTCATCTTCCGCCAGTCCTATCCACAGCTGGGGGACCTTATCGCCAAGTCCCAGAAGTGGTTTCGCCTGATTTGGGGCGATGCGGCTCAGTACAACCAGGCCAAGTCCACGTGGACGTTCCCGGACGGTGAGCAGCTGCTGTTCCGGCAGTTCGACCGGCCCAGCGACTACTGGAACTATCACGGCCACGCCTATCCATTCATTGGGTGGGAGGAGCTGACGACCTGGCCGACTGACGAGGGCTACCGGATGATGATGTCGTGCTGCCGCTCGACGGTGCCCGGCATCCCGAGGAAGTATCGGGCCACCACCAACCCATACGGCGTCGGTCACAATTGGGTCAAGGCGCGCTTCCGGCTGCCCCACGGGCGCTCGCGCGTCATCGTCGATGCCGTTGGGCCGGATGGCTCGCCCGAGCCGCCGCGCGTCGCCATCCACGGCCACCTGATGGAAAACCGTATACTGCTCGACGCGGACCCGGACTACATCAACCGCCTACGCATGTCGGCGCGCAACCCAAACGAGCTGCGCGCCTGGCTGGAGGGCAGCTGGGACATCACGTCGGGCGGCATGTTCGACGATCTGTGGGATGGGCAGGTGCACGTCATCCCACGGATCGATCCCCGGAATATCCCGTCGGGCTGGCGCATTGATCGGGCCTTCGACTACGGCCAGAGCCGCCCGTTCAGTGTGGGATGGTATGCCGAGAGCAATGGCGAGCCCATGACGCTGCCGGACGGCCGTGTGATTGGGCATGTGCGCGGCGACCTGGTGCGCTTCGCGGAGTGGTACGGCTTCACCGGCAAGCGCAACGAGGGCCTGAACATGCCCCCGACGGACATTGCTCAGGGCATCATCCTGCGTGAGCGCCGTATGGGAATAGTTGGGCGCGTCTTGCCGGGGCCGGCGGACACGTCTATCTTTGACCCGCGTCCTGGCTCACCAAACATCGCTGAGGCGATGCGCAGCCAGGGCGTCCGGTGGGAGCGCGCGGCGAAGGAGCCGGGCAGCCGGAGCCAGGGCTGGCAGATGATCCGTGAGCGCCTGCAGGCTGTCAAGGTCGGGGCCCCGGATCGGCCGGGCCTCTGGGTCACGGAGGACTGTCTTCAGTTCATCGAGACAGTGCCCGTGCTGCCCCGGGACGACAAGAACCCCGATGACGTCCACACGGACGCTGAGGACCACATCGGGGACGAGCTGAGATACAGGGTGCGCCGGATGCGGCGCAGTGCTGGCCAGAGGGGTTTCTGATGGCGAAGCTTGAGACCTCGTACACTTCCCAGCCGGCGGGCGTGACCCCGCGCGCGCCCTCGGGCCAGACGGATGAGGTTCAGCCCAGCCACCGCTTCATGCAGTATGCTGTGATGGCGCCTCGCTGGGACCTCATCAATGCGGTGCTTGGCGGCACCGAGACGATGCGCGCGGCGGGTGAGATCTACCTGCCCAAGCATGCCGCCGAGACGCATGACAACTGGGAGAGGCGCCGCAACCAGGGTGTCCTCGTCAACGCGCTTGAGATGACCCTGGATACGCTCGTGGGCTTCCCGTTCGCCCAGCCGATCCGGCTGGAGCCGGACGTGCCCGAGGAGATCAGGACGCTGGCCGAGGACATCGATCTGTGCGGAACGCACATCGACGTGTTCGCCCGGAAGTGGTTTCGGGAGGGTCTGGCCAAGGGTTTTGCCCACGTCCTGGTGGAGTTCCCGCGCGTCGGCAACCGTCCGCGCACCCTTGCTGACGACCGGGCTCAGAGGCTGCGTCCCTACTGGCTTCTCATCCAGCCGGAGGACGTGATTGCGGCCTACGCTGAGGTGATCAACGGGCGCGAGGTCATCACCCACCTGCGCTTCTATGAGACGCTGGTGGAGCGGGTGGGCTTCGGTGAGCGGATCGTGCGCCGCATCCAGGTCCGCGAGCCCGGCCGCTGGCAGGTGTGGGTGCCCGACGAGAACGCGCGGCCGGGCGATGACAAGTGGGTGCTGGCCGAGGAGGGCGAGACGACGCTGAAGGAGGTGCCGCTGGTCACCTTCTACACCGACCGCCAGTCCTTTATGCTGGCGAAGCCGCCGCTGCTTGACCTCGCGTTCATGAACGTGTGTCACTGGCAGAGCTACACCGATCAGCGCAACATCCTGAGTGTGTCGCGCTTCCCGATGCTGGCTGTCTCTGGCGCCGACAGCGAGGGAACGGGCGGCGGCACCGACATCCAGGTGGGTCCCAACAAGGTCCTCTGGGCCAGCGACCCGCAGGGCCGCTTCTACTATGTTGAGTCCACCGGCGCCGCCATCGGCGAGGGCGCCAAGGACCTCCAGACGCTGCTTGAGCAGATGGCGATGTATGGTGCCGAGTATCTGCGCCCGGGTGTCGCCACCTACGTCGCCACTCCGGCCGTCAACGCGCGGCGCTCGATGCTGTCTCCCCTGCAGGTCATGACCATCTCCTTCCGCGACGCCATGGAGACGGCCCTGCAGTACACCGCTCGTTGGCTCGGGCTTGGCGACGACGCTGGCGGCAGCGTGTGGATCAACGAGGACTTCGGGCCGCAGGGCTTTGAGAGCGCCGATCTGGCTGAGCTTGCCAACGCCCGCAACCGGGGCGACATCTCCCGGCAGCAGTGGATCAAGGAGATGCAGCGGCGCGGGCTCCTCTCCAGCGACTACGACGCCGACGCGGACATCGAGCAGATGCGCCGCGAGCGCGAAACCCTCCCGGAGCCACGGAAGGTAACAGGGCAGGCGCCCGCAGGGGGCGCAGGCAACGGCGGGCGACCGCCGGAGCAGCAGCCGTCGGCGTGACGCGGCGGCACAGACGGGGGTGATCCCCACAACTTTGGAGTGATTCCATGTGGAAACTTGCGGCAAATCCCGAGGTTGACGACCTCTCCATCGTCCCGGAAGACTTCCGGCCGCTCTATGTGCAGGACGGTGATCGCTACAAGCTCAATCCCGAGCTTGCGAGTGTCACGAAGGCCATCGACGGCCTCAATACCGCCAACGCGGCGCTGCGGAAGGAGGTCAAGGACGTCAAGGCGTCGCTTGATCTGAGCCCGCTCAAGGAATTTGGCGACACTCCGCAGGCCATCGCCGAAACGGTGGCGGCCCGCCTCGCGGAATATGAGTCCCTCAAGGGCCAGAAGGTGGAGATCGACAAGGTTCGCAGCGAGGCCAAGGCCGCCTTCCAGAAGGAACTGGAGGCCGCCCAGCGCGAGCGCGACGAGGCCCTGCGGGCCGTGGACCGTTACATTGTCGAGGCCCAGGCCGTCCAGGCCATCGTTGCCGAGAAGGGCATCCCCGATCTGGTCAAGCCCTTCGTGGTGGGCTCGCTGCGCGCGGTCAAGAAGGATGACGGCTACCAGGTTGTGGTTGTCGACCGGGACGGCGATGTGCGGGTGAGCCCGACCACGGGCCAGCCGCTCACGCCGCACGACCTCGTCAAGGAGCTCAAGAGCAACGAGGTGTACGGCCGCCTGTTCGAGAGCGACGCGCCCAGCGGAGGCGGTGCGGCCCCGGGCGCCCAGCGCGCCAATGGCACAATCCCGCAGCCGCAGCCCCCGGGCTCTGCCGTGAGCAAGATCGCTCGCGGTCTCGACCGTCTGGGCCGCTGAACGTTATTGGGTCGGCGCTTGACGGCGCCGACCCAATCGGTTATGCATATACAACCCCGAGGGGCTGCAGGGTGATCCGGTCGGCCCATGGAGCGCAGGTGATCTGCCCAGGGGTGGTAGATACAACTGCTATCTCATGGAGCGACTTAAATGGCTTCTGTGACCCTTTCTGAGTCGGCCAAGCTCAGCCAGGACGAGCTTGTCGCGGGCGTCATCGAGAGCATCGTCAGCGTCAACCCGATCTTCGAGCTGCTGCCGTTCGACGGCATCGAGGGTAACGCGCTCGCCTACAACCGCGAGCTGGTGCTGGGCGATGTCCAGGTGGCGGGTGTCGACGACACCATCACTGCCAAGAACCCGGCGACCTTCGATCAGGTGACCGTCTCGCTCACCACGATCATCGGCGACGCCGAGGTCAACGGCCTCATCCAGGCCACCCGCTCGAACGTCAATGACCAGCGAGCCATCCAGGTCGCGTCCAAGGCCAAGAGCGTTGCGCGCAAGTACCAGGACATGCTCATCAACGGTACTGGCACCAACGACGAGTTCGCTGGCCTCCTGGTCCTGACCCCGAACAGCCAGAAGGTTGACACGGGCCCGAACGGCTCCGACCTCTCCTTTGAGATCCTGGACAACCTGATCGACCTTGTCATCGACAAGGACGGCCAGGTGGACTACTTCATGATGCCCTCGCGCACCATCCGCAGCTATTTCTCGCTGCTGCGCTCTCTGGGCGGGGCGGGCATCAACGAGACGATGACGCTGCCGAGCGGTCGTCAGGTCCCGATGTACCGGGGCGTTCCGATCTTCCGCAATGACTACATCCCGGTGAACCAGTCCAAGGGCACCTCGTCCAACACCACGACCATCTGGGCGGGCACGTTCGATGACGGCTCCCGCAGCTACGGCATCGCCGGCCTCACCGCCGAGCGCATGGCCGGCATCAACGTGGTGCCCATCGGTGAGTCCGAGACCAAGGACAACAACATCACCCGTGTGAAGTGGTACTGCGCCCTGGCCCTGTTCTCTGAGCTGGGCATCGCGGCGGCGGATGGCATCCGCAACTGAGTGGAGGGGGCCGCTGGCCCCCTCTCCCACCTCTAGCGGGAGATAAGACGATGCCTGCTTATCTGGTCCAGGCGCCCTTTGAGGGCGGCCAGTCTCTCAAGGGCGGATCCAACGTCCTGGTGGTCTTCGCCGCCGATGCCACCGGGGCCCGGTCGGCCGCCAAGGCCCTCTTTGACGGCGATAGCGCCGCCATGTGGGACGCCGCGACGGTCACCGAGATCAAGGCCACGGCCGACTATGCCGGCTGGGCTCTGCGCATCAAGGTCTACGGCACGGACGTGGACGTGACAGTGGTTGGCGAGGAGGGCGACACCATCGACCTTCTGGCGGCGGCTGCGGTCGCGGCTCTCAATAACACCGGCCCCATCGCCAATGCGTCCTACGACGCCGGCACCAGCACGCTCACCATTGCTGGTACTGACGACAACCTGGGCGATCATCTCGTGCTCGTCGAGCTCACCCCGGCCTGGGGCCAGACCCCCATTGACGGCTTCATCGGTACCATCACCGACGGCGGCGACGCCGGAGACCCGTTGACGGTGGTCCTCCCGGCGTCTGGCGCGACGCTTTCCAACGTGGTAGCGGCCCTGCGCACTCGCTGACTTGGGTGAGGAGGAGAAGCAATGGGCGGTATGTACCTGATCCAGCTTGGTGGGCCCCACAAGGACTTCACCGGGCGTCTGAACAACCGAGACTTCGTGGACGGCAAGCTGGTCTTCGCCGGCTCCGAACAGCAGGCTCGCAACCTCGGCCGCTACTTTGAGGTGAGCTACCAGGCCACGATGAGGGAGCTCACCGAGAAGGAGATGCAGGCTGGGGGCGTGAGCTACCAGAAGAAGGAAACCAGCGATGGCGTTCTGGCTCAAGGGGCATCTGGTGGGGCCCGGCCGGATGGTGGTAACGGGGACCCGGCGCCCGCAGGGTCACCAGCCCCAAATGACGGGGGCGCAGGTGGCGTCCCCAAGGCTGGGGCAGGGAGCGCGACCAAGTCCGGGGGCGGATCGAAAGGCCCCCAGGAACAAGTGAAGAAGTGACCCGGAGGCCCCCAACTGGGGGCCTTCTTCCCCTCGGGAGGTTCTGATGGCCTTTGTTGTCCAGAATGACAGCGGGACGGCCCCCGGGGCCAACGCCTACATCGATGTCAGCTTCTTCGACAACTACCACGCCGACCGGGGCGTGGACACTTCAGGGTTCACCGAGGCCCAGAAGCAGCAGGCGATTGTCAAGGCGACCGACTACGTGGACGCGCGCTTCATCTACGTCGGCGAGCGCCAGAACAGCTACCGCATCCAGACGACTGAGTGGCCGCGCCTCGACGCCATCGATGCGAGCCAGCAGCTAGTCCAGGGTATCCCCTACGTCATCAAGCGGGCCACGGCTGAGTACGCCCTGCTGGCCATGACCTCCGATCTGATGCCCGCGCCGCCCAGCGATGCCAGCCAGAGGCTCGTCACGTCCAAGCGTGAGAAGGTGGGGCCCATCGAGGAGGAAACATCCTACTCGGCCACGAACGCCTACACGATGCCCATCTATCCCCTGGCTGACCGTCTGGTCCTCGCCTCGGGTCTCGCCCGTAGCTCCAACGTTCGCAACAGCGTGAGGACCTGATGGGACGCTTCGACAGCGCGATTGCCCTCGCCGCCCGGCTCATACAGAAGAACGGACGGCTGGTGCAGCTCGTGCGTGTCGAGAACGGGCCGCCGCCGGACCCCGACATGCCGTGGCGCCCGGGCGACGCGACGGCGCAGGCGTGGCCAGTCTACGTCGTGTTTCTGAGCTTTCCGGCGACGAGAGTGGACGGGACCCAGATCCTGCGCACTGACCTGCAGGGCTACCTCGCCGCCGATGGGCTGCCTATTGAGCCCCAGGTGGACGATATCATCATGGACGGCGATCATTTCTGGGCGATCCAGAACGCGCCGGTGCTCATGCCCAACGAGCAGCGCATCATGTATGAGCTCCAGCTGCGCGAGAAGACGCAGCTGCCGAACACCGTGATCCTGCGCGACATCCTGCGGAGGACGGCGCAGCGATGAGCGACATTGTCGAGGCCACGGACCTCATCTCCAAGATCTTCTTCGACAGATGGAAGGCCGACACGCCGTCCATCGTCGGCTATGTCCCTGAGGTCATCTGGGAGAGCGCCCAGATGGACCTGTACAACGGGGCGGCTGGGCCGCCGGGACCACCGCCCGCGCCGCCGACCCCGAACAAGGCGTTTGCCCGCTTCATCATCCGCCACGTCAACGGCCAGCAGCGCTCGCTCAGCGAGCCCGGCGGCCGACGCTTCAACCACTACGGCGTGGTTATCGTCCAGACCCTCACCCCGATGAGCGCCGGCCGGAACAGCCTTGTGGCCCAGCGTCTCGCGCAGGTCGCCTTGTCTGCTTTCCAGGGACGAGCTATAAGGGATGTATGGTTCAGGAACGTGCGCTACACTGAGATTGGTCGAGACGGTCTGTTCTACCAGATCAACGTCATGGCCGATTTTGAGCGCACAGAGATCGCGTGACAGGAGGCCGTTATGGCTCAGGTCAAGAAGATTGACTCCAACTTCACCGGCCTTCGCTACGCGGAGGAAGCTAGCCCCGGCGTGCTGCCTCCGACGCCCGTTTGGACCCCTCTGGAGCCAAACAGCTATGACGACTTCGGCGGCGAGGTGACCACGGTCGCCCGTAACCCCATCAATCCCTCCCGCCAGCGCAAGAAGGGCGTGGTGGTGGACCTGGAGGCGACCGCCGGCTTTGAGCAGGACCTGACGCAGGAGAACCTGCAGGATTTGCTCCAGGGCTTCATGTTCGCCGACATGCGGCGCAAGAACGAGCTGCCGTCCACCGACACCACCACCTCGGCCTACACCGTGGCCAGCGGAGGCGACGGCTACGTGGCTGGCGATCTGCTGTTTGCCAAGGGCTTCGACGAGCCCACCAACAACGGTCTCAAGCACGTCGACAGCGGCGGCTCGGCCACCACCATCCCGGTCACCGAGACCCTGGTGGCCAGCAGCGGCCAGAACGGCACCGTGGTGCGCGTGGGCTTCCAGTTCGACGCCGGCGACGCGGAGATCAGCGCCCCGGGCGGCGGCGTCCTCCCGCGCCTGACGACCACGGTGAAGGATTGCCGGGACTTCGGTCTCATTCCTGGCGAATGGATCTACATCGGCGGCGACCTCGCCGTTGAGTCGTTTAACACTCCCGGCAACAACGGCTTCGTTCGCGTCAAGTCCGTGAGCCAGAATGAGATTGTCTTCGACAAGTCCCAGGGGACCATGGCTGACGAGGCCGGCGGATCGAAGACCATCAAGATCTTCTTCGGCCGCGTGCTCAAGAACGAGACGGGCTCCCTGATCAAGCGCCGGACCTACCAGTTTGAGCGGACCCTCGGGGCTCCCGACGACGCCAACCCCGGCGACCTCCAGGCTGAGTACATCACCAACTGTATCGCCAGCGAGTTCACGCTGAA
>JGI26055J44792_1000034_pt1 | contig 32618 bp, 33 predicted proteins | sample HigsolmetaGSP17D_FD_44792 | JGI IMG/M metagenome (IMG submission 44792)
ATAGAGTAAAATATGACGGGATTTACTTACCGTGTCGGAATGTTTCCTGTTCTCTGTACAGACGTGTGTGCTATATCTGGTGGAGTTGCAAGCGCTTAATCGGAGAGCGGCCCCCGCTCCGCCTTAACCCACCCATCTAGCTAAAGTTGGTCCAGGCCCAAGCCTAAGCTGGAGTACTCCGTAGAGTACTAACTACTCCATACTACGCTACTCTGTGCCCTAGCTATGCTGGCAGCCCTACAGACTTCTGCCGAGGTCATCTGTGTGCCTGTATTTTAGCGTTTTAATCGTCCCTCTCAGTCTCACTGCAACTGTCTGTTGTACATGGTATCGTCCGTTCATTTCCTACCTTCTCGGGAGGCCTTCTGTCGCCTTCTGACAGCCGCTTCTTGTCCTCTCTTTCAGTCGCGTAACCTTCATCATGTCCGTGAGATCCTCCTCCCGAGGACGGTCGCGCACGCGCTCACCGAGACTATCGGCGCATGCTTCTGACAGATCGCGCTCTCGGTCGTTACGTCGCTCCGTATCTCCACGATCGGAGTCCCGGCCGAGGACCCTAAGTCGGAGCCCTTCCTATCGTCGTGACCTTGAACGTCGCAATGGGTATCGGGGAAGAAGCTGGAGCCGCTCCCTATCGCGAAGCAGAGGAGTATCCCGGAGCCAGAGTAGAGGCAGGGGGGGCCGCTGGTATCGAGACAGAAGCTACACGCGAAGCCGAAGCCCAGAGAGTCCTCCACGAAGGAGCTCGAAGGTCTGCTGCACATTCCTAGATTGCTACACTCTCTGATGCCTATTTCCAGTCACACTGACTTTTTTTTCCTTTAAATTCAGATCGTTGTTGAGAAATTGACCAAGAACGTCACTGAGAGCCACCTTCGGGAAATTTTTGGGAGCTTTGGGGAAATACAAAGCATCGATTTGCCAATGAACAGAACGTGTAAGGGCAATGATTCTGCTGCACCTGCAATATGTCACTGACGGAGCGTGTCAGTCATGACCAATAGAGGCACAGCATATATTCTTTACTACAATGTCGCGGATGCAGAAGCGGCTATTTCTCATATGCATGAAGCTCAGCTAGATGGAGCTGTGCTGAATGTTTCCATTGTCCTCCCTCGACGAGCATTTTCGCGTTCGCCGCCCCCTGCTCGACTAGACAGAGGGGATTTTAGTCATCCAGCGTATGGCCGTGCGCCACCTATGGATAGGCGGCTACCCAGTTCCTTCCGTTCACCTCCACCTCGACGAAGAACCCCACCTTCAAGAAGGTATGGCGCTCCTCGACCAATGGACAGACATGATCTATATCGCCCTCGCTCCTTGTCACGTTCAAGATCTCCTCATCGTTCGCCCTCCTACTCGTCACGATCTCCGTCAAGGTCCCCTCCGCCGAGAAGGAGAGATTCGACTCGAAGAGACAGTCCTCCACGCCAAAGACGCCGTAGTCCCAGCTATAGCAGCTATAGCAGCTACAGCAGTTATAGCGATAGAACTAGGAGCGCAAGCAGAAGTCGAAGTTGGAATCGGTTTGGCGCTGGAAGGAGATGAAAAAGAGAGAGGGACGCATAGGATTAGTTGACGTTGTGTTACACGCAATTACGTCTGTCTATTATTATTGTCATTACTAGATACACCTTTATCGAACATTTCACCTGAAGTGGGAACTTGAATTGTAGATCATTTCGGAGCTCTCTTCGTTCACTGTCATAATCTAATGGGGCCCAATTCCTCGCCTCGAGACATTTGCCAACGCACTGTATAAGATAACCGAAGCAAAAAGCATGAAAATAATGGAATAATTGTGCTAAAATCATTCAGAAAAATGCACACCACCCAATGTACATTGCAGCTAGGTTTCTTTTGTCCGTAGCTTGAAGGATCAGCTCATCAACATGGCCATCAACAGAGAGTGGAACCGACTCTCCAGGTAATAATCCTCGAAGTTTGTTACGCGCACACTCCAAGACACCTTCTGGTGTGTCTGGCACATTTGCATTGGTCCGACGCTTCGTTCTTGGAGGTTAACCACACTGCCTAACAATCTTGCTTGGTGAAGCAGGAGATCCCACCTTTTTACCTATAAAATCAGTGGTAGGGTCATATAAGAAAGTCTCAAGGATTGTCATGAGAGCATCTTCATTTTGCCGTAGAAGGCTAAGGGTTATTTCACATGTTCTACGAAATGGGCCTGAGGGTGAAAAATGTTAGCTCATTATTGCAAAGGAGTATCTTTGAACATACCATTATATCCATAGGCACCAAAAGCATCAACCATGTTATGGGTAAGACGAAATGGGACCAACTCCGGTTTATCGAACGTCAATCCCTTCGCCGGTTAGTGGAATCTTAAAAATTTTGCTATGATGGATACAGACTTTATCAAAGAGACAGTTAAAGTCTACATGCAAGATACCACCGGTACCTTCCTCAAAGAGGATATTCTCACCGTGTCTGTCACCCAGTCTGTAAAGGAAGATATCAGATTTAGTGACACAATGCACAAATTTGTCCTCAAAGAAACATACCCAAGGACATATCCGACCATTGACATGACAGCACAAGACCGTGTGTATCTCAGTCTTGCTGCAAACCATGCCCCTGTCTCTGGGAACATTTCGACAAACCACTCATGCAAAACTGGAGGGTACCTGTCTCATTGTTAGTCTCAATTCTTGGTGTCTGTAAACATGTCTGTATTTACTTTGCAAGTATCTTGGTTGTGAATAATGGAAGCTTTGTGATGTCGGAGCATGCTTCATTAAGGTAGTGTCTAATCTCACCATACTGTAGAAGATTATTAGTCTGGGAAGAAAAATAAGACTGTGAATTGAAACACAAACATTTGGTGTGATGCCCCGTTCCCGAAGGTGTTTGATAACGATCTCCCTTAAAGTTCTCAGGTTATCAACCCACTCAATGAGTCCACATTCTTCGTTCAATGGCGTGACGGCATAGGTTTTGATGTCTTCCCTAAGTTAGCATATCCTTGTCAAAATATACGAGGATAACTTACACATCCGCCGCTTACTCGACTCGACATCCCTCTTCAAAAGTCTGTTGATCATGTTGTTGAATTCCATGAGACGTTGGTCTTTCCGAAGATCATCTTTTGGTTTACAGAGAAGACTATAGATCTTTCCATCCGACCCTCGGATACCGATTTTTCGAGGTTTTTGAAGTGAACTAAGGACCTGGGAATCATCGAGAACAGCTAATAGGGTTAGATAATTACTATCCGTGCTTTTTGTCATTCCTTTTATTTTTTGAGACTTACTTTCAATTGTGACAGTATCCCGGGGAAAGGCTCTGAATGTCTTTAAATAATCGGAGTCGTGATTCGCTGGCAGACTGGGAGTCAACAAAGTCTGGAAGGGAACCACCAGACGGCAAGGCGCGACCTTATGATTAAAGCCAAGATTTCGGGAGAGACTGATCTTCGATACTTTATCTTCAACACGGGCTACACACAACTTGAGCAATTCTTCTGAAAACTTTTGACCTTGGTTGATCATCACTTTCATGTCGGCGACTGACGACTCTGTCTTCAACTTCTTTGTCGCTTCCTGTTTTGTTCAGCATTCTGGACATCACATGAGATTGGGAGAACGAACCGTTATTTTTTGGAGGCAGTTGATACCTCTCGATGCACGATCTTTAGATGAGGACTTAACGACAGCTAGTACTGTCCAAAGTCCTTGCTGGGGGAAAGCATTGACTGTCTTTACGATAATTTTTGTTAACAAGTCATAGACTGTGGGGTTGGTATGACAAATGCGAGCCACAACTTGAGTAAGGATAGTAAACAGCTAAGACTGTCAGCAGGATATGTCATGAAATTGGAATAAAATCTTACCAGTGCAGCAGGCATCCGATTAAGATATTTTTTCAGCTGAGAGTGCATATCATCGAGACTCTTCTTCCGCTGATTCATACTATGTTTCTGAAACTCTCTTAAAAAAAAGTTTATTAGCAATGCTAATGAAATTAGGAGCGTTGGGCTCTTACTCGTTGTCTCCTCTCTTTGGATCAAACGGTTGTTCAACAATGGATGCATGCTCCAACCATAGTGTTAAAACTTTTGGTAATGTCTGAAACACATACTTGTTTCCATGTGCAAGCGAGCGAAGGTAGTTATCAATAACAAGCTTTGAAGCTTCCCCGCTCAGGCTTAAGGGATGTCAGCAAATTATACCCAATTTCGTGATGAGCGGATAGCAAGCCTTACTAGATTTGTGCCTCCTTGCCCAAGGGTTTTGCCTTTTCCGATTCCAGAATCTTATTATAATGTTTTCCAAGGTAATAATGTGCCTTTTCCCATCTGTTGCTGATGTTATTTTAAGCAACCACTGAGCATAGTTCTCTGCTTACCTGGTGTGTAGCTTGATCGCTTCCCGGTATCTCTGAATGATGACATCGGACTGGGTTTGACCAGCTCTGTCCGTCCACTTCGCAAGTAATAAATGGGCCTGAAGTGACGTCAGCAACACGGTTTTGGAGATCTTTACCCCCCTGATTATCTCGGAATCGACATACCCTAGCGGCGAGCATGTTCTGATGTCGCTCACGGCTCGATGTTAACGACGTAGACTTTGTGTCTACTGGGCCATCATCACAAGACACGAACGCATTGGCTGCTATAGCCCCTTTCAAAGTTTGAATCGCTTTTCGATGATGACCGTCCTTCCATAAGAGTCTTGCATGTTCAATGGTGGCTGACTTATCCTTCAACTGTGCAGCACGGAGCACAGAGTGATATGCTTGGCTTGTAAAGTTGCCTTTTCGTGAGAGGCGTGCACTCGTTAGCCAAACAGCGGCAATGTCAGAGTCAAGAAAGCCGGCCCTATGCCTCTGTTAGAAGAGAATTAAATCATTTTGTATCCGCCTGCACTCACGACAGCTCCATTGTTGCTCGCCTCAGGCCGAGTAGGTACTGTTTGTCAGAGAGATAGCCCCCAATGACGTCCAACCGACGATCTAAAGCTGCCAGAATATCAGAACGACTAGTATGTCCCACACAGCCAGCATCCGCGATAGATTCTATTTCTGTCAAAGCATGTAGTCGAAGAATACTATCATGACACGACTGCAGTGATGCAACAGAATTGGTGGTCAGAGACTTTGCCACACTGTATCGTAAGTTGTTGATGATTTCTTTGAAAGCAGCTCTGTTGCCATGCCGAAGAGCGCTCAGAGCCGATCCAACGCCAATGTTGAATTCGCCTGTGTCCTGCTTCGGGCACATCTCAAGATACTCGTCCAGTTTGTCCCACTTTCCTGTTACCCAGGAAGCTTCCACAGCGAACGGCAAGAGTCTAGACAGGGCAGCTCCTTCTTTTTTGAAAACTTCGAATTGATTGAGAAGAGCATCTGTAACCATAAGCATAAAGTGTAGGGAGCATGGCATCAATGGAGAAATACCTTGTTGACCAGATTCTTTGAGGCAGGTGAGCAAATTCCACTGAGCATCGCTATTTCCTGGTTCCTTTTCGAGTTGCAACTCATACCAACTCTGGGCTGCAATCCATCTTCCTGATTTTCGATGTTCAAGGACTTGTTGATCGATGTTGAGGACTTGCAGATGTGCAGAGATGCCTTCAATACCATCCGGTTCATCTATTTGTGTATAAATATCCTGTAGACGTTGATACAAAGATTCGATATTGGTATGATCCTGCTTGTCTGGGTGAAGTTTACATTGCCGAATATACTGTTCCCAGTGGAACAGTGCCCTCGAGAAGGACTTGCACTCGACAGCCCTTTTGGAGATAATCTCCGGGGGAATCCAAGCCAAGACCTGTTCAACACTTTTGATTTGAGCAGAATATAACTCGAGAAGTGCATCTCTAGAACTGTCCTTTTGAGGGCGGTTGCTTTGCGCTCCATGGCCGATAAGACTAGTGTATTGCTTTTTCTTTCCCTGAAGCCATCTTGACAGGTAGTCCAAGACTCCGAAGACACTCTAAAGATTTCCATTCATGTGCCATAAGCATCAGTACGAGTGGATGGACGTCTGTTACTCACCTCACTGCAAAGTATTATATTTTCTCGAGCCCGACTGTTCCCTTCGGGGAGAGGGTGTGAAAGAACTCTTTTCAGTTCTTCCTGCAGTTCCATTCGCTGGGTGTCGGTACCCGCGATCGCGAGGTTCAGAACTGCAAAAGGGAGAAGAAAAGATGCTATTGAGATATCTTGACCTCTAATGATCCGACTGCACACGCTGAATATCAATCGCACATTATCTCCGTTTCCTTTCTGCAGCAGATCCTGTACAAATGTTCGAAGCCACTCCCCATGACTCAGGCTAGGCGAGAATAATGGATAGTTGCAACTTGTGTTGACTGCGCCGATCGTGATAGTGTACTTTGATGTGAGAAAAGGAGTCAAGGTGTTTCTCACAGTCTCAGGAAGAGCTAACCAACGACGATATTTTTCACTTGACTGTGTATCGCGGGATCGGATAGTAACCGTAGAGTCAATGTCGCACAAGCCAAGCAGGCTCTGCATGGCGTAGGCAAGAAAGCCCTGTGCTCTAGTGTTTGAGGCTGACAAGAAAGCCTCAACTAGTACATGCTGAAGAAAAAACATTATGAACTCGAATGTCTCTTCCATCCTGTCAAAATTAGATAGTACGAGTATATCCTTCTTCTCTTTGACGGTTTCGACCCTATTTGGATCCAAACAACCAATCAGACCAAGGCACCGGGCAGAGAGAATCGTGATTGTGTCAGAGCTAGTGTTGAATTTGACACAACAGTCAAGCAGAGAGCGGGTTAACTGTGCAACAACAGGATCCGGCTGCTCACTGAGAACAGACATATGGAGAAACTCCTCGTGTTCGGTCAAATAAGGGACGAGCTCTTTGAGAGCTTGTTCAACAACAGTTGCGTTTTCGCTTTGGCAGCGACGGCTGAAGGCTGCAAAGTGAGTTCTTATGTCCATTTGCCCCTTTAGCTGACTGATTTCCTTCTCAAACTTAGCCATCACGGGGATCGCAGATAATGACGGCATAGTGTTGAAAATGTCTTGCACGAGATCGCTATGACTCTTCAAGATGTAGTCAACAAGATCATATGCTTGCTTTTTGCTCCCATCTTGAAATTTATCCCAGTATCTGATAATTATCGCTAGAGTTTGGTCAATAAGAGGTTCGACTTCTTCCTCCTCGAGGGAGGTGATGAGAACACTCCAAGTTGCAAAAGCATGATCACAAAGTTCTTCAAATTCTAACGCTGATCTGAGGCAAGCGCAAATCTGATTTAATCAGCTTCCAAAGCTTAACTGAATAAAAGAAGCATAGGCTTACAAACCTGTGGTATCGCACTGCTGATATGGCCTTTTGCAATCTTGATCATCTCCCCGATTGCGACAATATTTCGCTTCTTCTCCACTATGGGCTGTCTGATTTGGAAATCGTTTATAGTATTGGCGAATTCGGTGATGATCCCAAGAACATGCTCTTCTATGAAATTTTCTAATAAACCCGGTCTCTTGGTGGCTGCAGTTCCTTGAGTCGATTTTCGAGGGACAAAAGTCGCCAGAAGCTCAAGAGCTCGATGAAACTTGTTGCACATTAGCAAACGTAAGAACAAAAGCTGAACTTCCTTACCCTACTCTCCTTCTCTTTCCCGGCGTCCCCCATGCACTTCAAAAGATCGCAAGCGATAAGAATTGGTTCGGTTCTAACAAATTCTGAGAGGGTGCGACCTTTGAATTCTGGATCCACGTCCTCAAAAAGAGATAAAATCATGCCCTCAGGATCTGATGAAGGTTGGCTTAATAGGAAAGCAAGTATGGATGCTAGATTATTTTTCTCCGAGCAGAGATCAAAAGGAGACTTAGTATCCTTGTAAGTTGCCCCTATTCTCGAAATAATATCTCGCTTCCTCGTCAGTACCAAGTATGGTAGGACATGAACTTCCGTCAGTCTGAGAAAGTCGTCCACTTTCATTCCCAGCAGATCGCAGAGTTGTTCTGCCATATGTGGACGGCTCTGAAGGTTCTTAACGACCGTAATAGATAAACTCTTCCAAAAGGGCCGAAATAGGCCAGCAGGAGTGATCGAAAGCCGCTGTGCAAGCTTTGAAAGCTAAACATGGTTAGCAGGAGAAAAAACAGTCAAAACATTAAATAAATGAAAACTCACTTCGGTGTATGCAACCCCAGATACGTACGGATTTGCGTGTCCTAGGTATTCCAAGAGACGAAGAAGAATTATATTCATCTCTTCGTCTCCGGATATCCTGGAAAAGTGAGCTACTCGATCACTCCAATCGACAAAATATGTGTGCTTACTCGGCAAGCCTGCACAACGTTAAAATGCAAGTTTCTTGGACCGGCGTTTCCTGTTTTTCGGAGAGGCTCTTCAAGCATTCTAGGATGACGACGAAGTTGCCCCTACGGACTTCAGGATCCAGGCCTTTACGCACGAAGGCCGTAACAGTATGTCTGGGGACTCGTTAGCCTCATAGAATCGGGATATATATGCAAATTCATAATACCCAGCAGCAGTTCGGAGCTCTCTAACAGAACTCCGGAGCGAATGAAGACACAGTTCCCCAAACACTGAAGAGGCGAGACGGAGTTGGCTGCAATCCGGTTCGTGGACCAGTATACTGCGCAATGCGACCATTGATGCTATTCTAGGTGCGGAGGCACGGGTCAATTTTGGTAAAATGTCTACCAATGTCTTTCGTAACTCTTCAAAGGCACTGCTGTGCCAAGGCAAAACGAGGTCCTCGCCAGCATGATCAGGATTGCAGGCGTGACAATGGAACGGCCCTGTTCTTGATGTACTATCAGAAGAACCTTCTAACAAAACACCAGCTCCTGCACATGGGAGTCTTCCCAGGATAATGAGGATATCGCATTTATCGTCATCAGAGAGTTTGTGAAAGGTTTCCCTTGTGGACCTCATTTCAGCGCGGTTTTACTCATCAGAGCATGTAGTGTAACTTACGATACAGTGACACTAAGACCGTCCAAATCTAGGGATAGTTTTGAGCCAAGGATAGCATTGACTTTGTTCACAAGTTTTTGAAGGAGACTTGGAGCTGATGACTGAGTCGGCGCTCGCGAAAGACGAATACGTTTCCGTGCGGGACTGCCTTGATCGAATTCTAACATTCCTGGTATATTCTTGGCTTCCTGCAGACCCGCAGGGATCTCGGAATTATCCAGTCGGCCAACATCATCATAAGACCGTCCGGCCCCGATACGATCTAAGTTACCGCGTAATTCATGGTCCAAAAACCTAAGCACGGATTTCTGACCTTTTGTTAGCAGAGTGATACGAAAAACCGAAAACTGCAATAACTTGCCTGGAAAAATGGTTGAAATGTTCCAAATAGACTGTCGTCGCTCTTCATATCCTGTAAAGTTGGGAGAAGGATATCTTCGATATACGCCGTTATGACCGTAGACTGCTGTGCAACATTTGCAATGTGGTCAATGAACCGACAAAAGGCAACCTGAAGCTCCAATTCTTGACGCATCAGCTCCGACGACAGTAAGTCCGCCAAACTTTGAAGCCACACACAGGTCACTTTCATGTCGAGTGAGACGATTCTGCCTAACGACGAATAAGCGTCATGGAATCTTTGAATACATGCTAAGAAGCGTATAGAGAGTCGACTCTTGTATTGCAAGGCGCTTGACGCTGTAGTCTGAATCCAGTGGAGAATAACCTTCCACAGTCGCTGATAACCATTCAGAACCCAAGCCAGATTCTGGCGAACAGAGGGGGTCGTATTGTTCCAGAGTGACGCTGGAGCAACCATGGAATCTAGGAGTTGGAGAAGGCAAGCAGCAACATGAGGAAATGGCCCAAGAATAATTCTCTTTTCAAAAAGATCGCGAGTGAGACCCAGTCTCTCTAACTCTACCAAGAGATACCCTCTTAAGCTAGGGATAGAGAGATTAGACACAAAGCGGTCCTGTGTTTCTGAAAAGTCTGTGCTTTCGACTGACATAAGTATATCTAGGAGAGGTTAATGTAAACCTTGCCTTGACTCTTATCTAGGAAGTGTCACATACCCATTGCACAAACTCGCAAAAAGTCAGCAATAGAGTAACGAGCCTGCCATTCCCGTGATTGTTTATATTGAGAGCAAACAATAGTTGAGAGAAGGCCGTGAATCCTTTCTTGGATGTGCTCCTGGCACCAGTTGCATGACAATTCAATCAGCCGAATGAGGAGCCAAACATACAAAGGTGCATGTATAACCTTGCCAAGAAGTTCTGGATCAGAAATTTCAACTAGAGCTTGAGGGGCTTTCTCGACAGCCGCTTGGATAATGTCCAGGCAGTCAGAAATTCGCCCCTCAACCTCATCATTCGCGATGGAAAGTTTGTCCTTGGGTCCATGTTCCAGACCAGCCTTTAAAACAACGCATATCAGCTTATTGACATCTGCCACATTGTCATCAAAACGCAACTGGTTGCAATTAGCCTTAAGGAGCTCGTGGCGGAGTTGCGAAAATGTCTCCCGGTCCAGATGATGTCCTTGGCCCACTTGTGAGGATAAGTGCGGCGCGAGTTGCGCAGCAAGAATAGATGAGGCAGGCTCCGTCGATTTGGAGCTACCATTTCCTGGTCTCAGATATCGAGATCTTGTTACATCATAAGCAGCCATGAGTGGTGCATGCAAACAAGGCCCATAAGAGATTATTTGAACTTGGCCTCTTGGGTGATTTGGCATGAGACAGTCAAACCCTCGGGACGGAACTAAAGTTTCAAGTGGACCGACCGACAATACAATATTCCTGTTCCGACGTACTATTGTCAAATGCACAGCAAACTTGACAAACACCTTGAGTTTTCTGACCACGCCAAGAAAAGATAAAAATTCTGATACTACTGGATTGGTGGAAGTTCCATTTATTCACTACAGTATCTGAATCTAGGTATGCAGATAAAACCTTTTCTACTTGGAAGAGGGAGTGCAGGATTGTGAAATTTAGTTTCCCGTACGGCCCATTCTCTGGGAGATCAGCATGGGCTGCATCAAAGATTTCACAAAATAAGCCTTTTTTTGGCATCGCCATCTCGGACAACCTAATGCTGGTGTCAGTGCATCTTTGCAGGTTCGTTCCTACAAGCAACTATCCTGACGCTTCAGACTCGGTTTATTGATTATTATTTTGAAGAACATAGCTCATTTGGCAATCAGGAAACTTGAATTTCTTGAGGTACTGTACTACCAAAAGACGTCAAGGAGCTTTGCCGCAATCTGCAATTGCCATCGACAACGCGAATAGTCTTTGGCGGCGGATCCATCATCCATTTCTCCATATCTTCGATGTTATAAAGAACAAGGAACTTCACTGCAAAGATTGAACCCAAAATGCCATTGACCAATAACTTGGAGCAAAGCCCTGGAAAGCTAGACTGTAATGAAGCGAAACACGAGTATTTCATGAAGCAGGCTTTACTGATGGTATTGATTCTCTCTCTTTCATTTTCACTTCAAGAGGCTAATTCATGGAAATAGGGTGAAAAGGCGCTAGAAGCAGGCGAAACGCCTGTAGGGTGTGTCTTGGTGTATAACTGGAAAATCATCGGTTCTGGGATGAATGACACTAACAGATCAATGAATGTATGTCTTTTTAATTACTGAGTAATTGACTCACAGGTACAGTACAGCAGCTTAAGGTGGGCTACTGGTACAACATGAAATTGTGTGAACAATTTCACTGTACTGTTATCCTTGTGTCTTCCAGCTACTCCATGCCACATGTACTTCAGCTGAATCGGGACAGGGTACCAGACATGCAGAGTTCCTAGCTCTTGAGGAAGTGCTTCGAACTCATCCAAGGTCGATATTGCGGGACACGGATCTCTATGTGACAGTTGAGCCTTGTGTCATGTGTGCGTCTGCTCTTCGACAGTACCAAATAAGAAGCGTATATTTCGGTTGCGCCAATGAACGTTTTGGAGGCACAGGAAGTGTGCTATCATTGCATTCCGAGTTTGTCATATCCCGGCAAAATCACATCACTTAAGAGGAGTACTGATTGATTGGCTTCGGCTAGTCCCGGAATAGATCCACCATATCCAGTTTACAGTGGATTATTTCACAAAGAAGCAATTATGTTGCTGCGTAGGTTTTATATTCAAGAAAACGAAAAAGGTAAGATTGGTCCTGAGCATGAAATAAGGCTCAAGGATACTAATAAACCACGATGTCCAGCACCCAATCCGCGACCTAAGAAGAACCGGGAGTTAAAGACCAGCTTCGACAATGAACCGTAGGACAATCGCAGGGAAATCTGCAAAGATGATAGTGCATGCCATATAACGGGGCTAGCTTATCGGATCTCATCTCTTTATAGGATCAAGTTTATCTAATTTAGAGCGGTGGAAAGCCGAATATTCGGGTTCGAAATACGGGACAGAAGGCATGAAAATACCACTTTTAATAACATCTTTGGGTTAAATCATATTTCGCCAGAAGAATGTAAACAAAAGTCCCCGCGAGAGTGAAGGACATTCAATTCATACTTGTATCTCGATCTTATCCTCCTTCAAGCTGACTCTGCCTTCGCCAAGCGTTCAGCTTCCAGTTCCCTCTCGGCTTGCTGATAGTACTTGGCTGTGTCAACGCCGTGCTGGATAACTCGAAATTAGTAACCGCTAGGCAGGTGCAGACTACTCAGATGACGTACCTGATCATGGTTGACGATATTAAACCAGGGAAGAACATGGATAAACAGCTCTGAATAGCGAGAGTTCCTAGCAGCCACACTCTGAAGGTATGGCGATAGCTTTGATGTACCGTAAAGGGGCTCTCCCTTCTTGACTTTCTCGACCATTTCTCGCATGTCCATTTCCACCTCTCTCGAGTTTTCTGTGAAACCATAGAAGCGGTCTACCTATGGGTGAGTCCCGATGGCTAACTTGATAAGAGACGATTGTGAAGGCTTAACGTACTGCAGGATCGTTGGTAAAATATATGCCACCCACCAAGTAGGCCAATAGCCGTCGCGAGCCGCATTAGAGGTGGGAATCCTCCCTTGCCGACATGAGACGGGCTGACCCTTTCCATAACCCAGAATGCAAGCGGGGAGAGGGCGGCCATACCGCCGGCCACAGCGTAGTCAGATGGCCTAGCATACCGGATCACTCGTCTCAAGTGTCTATAATCACGTCAGGTGTTTTCAGGAGATAGAAAGGGTGGTTGGAGACCATACGGGTCGGAGTCGATCAACTGCAGGCGTAATTAGCAAGACAGGTCTACCATTGCAGGGACTTGCAGCGACATACTGGATAGTCTGTATTGGCCCGCTTCGGCGGAACAAGCACTCTCTGATTGTCAGCAGCCATACTCTCGCACAATTGCGGCCTTGTATTCTCAGGTCGTTATGGTGCTGAACAGGCATAGAATGATGAATCTGGATTGTACATGAAGTGTTCAGGCCTACTTCGTAGGTGGGTGCCCAGACCCCCCGGGGTCTTGGAGAAGAACCTAACCGGTACAGGTATAGTTCATCTCTGGCCTCCTCACTCGCCAGTCCCGATGGGTGCTGGACCTCCCTTATTACCGTACCTTTCAACCGCGTGTCAGCCGCGTCCATGACGCGTGGGATATTTGGATACCCAGGTACCTACCTAAAAGACCCTAAGTACCTACCTACCTAGGTAGATAGAGTTACTTTACCCATCAATCACGGGCAAAAAAAATTTATGGGTCAATAAAATGAAGAGCCAGATACAGACATATGTTGCTCTGACCTATGCACGCCCTTGAGCACGTATCAATCTGTGCTCTCTCGGCATCGCCCTTCGAGCAGAATGACCGATAATCGTGACAAAGAGCTTCACCAGGCGGCGCATAGCCGCTCCAAGGCCCTCCCTCATGACGACATCGATGACCTTTTTGACTATGACGTTGGTCTCGACGAAGTGCTCGGAGATGTTACTGCAAAACCACAGGCAGCGAACGTGGATACTCACAAGCTTTCCGCAACGGCTGCTTCAGGTGAAGATTTGGGTCTCGACGAAGAAGTCAAAGTTTCCAAGAAAAGGCAACCGATCGCGAAGCTTGACGAGACTTGGTGAGCCTGGACTCCTCTAAGAGCACCCTGGGAAGCCTGCATGCTGATACTTGTTTGAAGCCTACTGTCGCGGCGAGGTATCCCGAAGCTACGCAGCTCGGCGAAAGCGAAGTTGAAGTTCAAAGGCAAAGGACATGAGGTAAGACCGGGATTACAACAAGGTACTGGACGATTTGCTCAAAACAAAACTGTACTTTAGTTCCAAGACGCAGCGCGCTTGCTTAACTTCTACCAGCTCTGGCTCGATGATTTGTTTCCTCGAGCTAAATTCGCTGACGGTCTTGCCATGATCGAGAGACTGGGGCACTCAAAGCGAATACAGGTCATGCGACGAGAATGGATTGATGAGGAAAAACGAAAAATATATGAGGGGGACAAGGAATCTCATTCCTTGGATAGAAATCTGAAGGTTTTGCAGCCTTCATTGGATAATGCAATGACCAATTCGAACAACCACATCCAGACGGTGCCACAATCTGAGGTGAACGTATTTGATAATCGCGACGATCTGCCGACAGCGAGCAGCGCTTCCTCACTTGACGGCGCGTTTTCAGCAGAGGAAAGGCCCTCATGCGAAGGCAGCTCCAGAAAGGACGAAAAATTCTTTTTGGGGCATGGCGGTGATCGAAAAGACACTGAGAATGGAATCGTGACAGAAGATGATGACCTGGAGGCGCTATTGGCTGAGCAGGAAGGCTCCAACCTGGAATCCGCTCGTGATCCGTATCTGACGGAAACCCATGCTAGGTCTCGGCTCCCAAACAACTTCGAAGATGAGGTTGAAGCTATGGGAGAATCGGACATTCCCTAATCGCCCATCAATTATTTGAAGCATGTCGTCTCCCAAAGCTGATGCTTGTTTCATGTCAATAGTTCATTGTTATGGGTGTGATGCAATCTTGAAGTTAGACAGGTCACGTCCCACGACTGAAAATGATAAGGTCTCGTGGTCATATCTCATAATTATTGTGCTGTTCGAATGACTTGATATGCTGCTAGTACGGTATTTGTTTGTCAAATAATCTGCTCACGGGTGATACAGATCATTTGCCTGCCTATGCAGTGCAGATCAGCTTTTAGATTTTAATTAAGTTCCGAAATGAAATATTTTTAACTATTATTAAAAGACAGAAGACAGAAAGGCAATACAGGTTGTCGAAAGTTAACTACAACTAGGACCATTGACTTAATGGTCGAGGGGGCTGATCGATTTACCCGGATCGCAGTAATGAGAGTTCAAAAATAAACAGAGCAAGATACGCACGAAAACTCCGCATGAATCCCTAAGTTCTGGGACATTTTCCTCGAATAAGAAAGCGCCCAGATGAACCACAAGCTCGGCAAAGGAAATAGACTTTCAAGTAGCATCAAAAAATTAGACACTAGCAGGCTCGGTGAAAACAGAGAACTGCCCACCACCGCCAGCCCAGTTCAGCTTCTTCCCGCGAACGGCAGTGTTCTCTATGACTGTGGCCACCTCCACGTCATCCTGAGTCCCTAATCCAGTCTGGTAAGTGGCAGAAAAACCCCAGGACCAGGCACGGCCATCAGTATCAATGGCAAGGGAGTGGTCGGATCCAGCTGCCACAACACTCGCTTTGAGTCCCGGAATAGCCACGGGTTCAATAAGGATGCGTGGGCGGCCACGTTCATCTTTGATGACTGCAGAATCAGGGAGGCTGTCAAGCTTTAGACCAGTCTGGTAGCCGTCTACACGACCCCACACAAGACACTCTCCATCCTTGGTAACTGCAAGCGAATGGTGAGCGCCACCACATATCTGTGTGACTTGCTTTCCTGAGAGAGACTCGACGACTGTAGGGTGGAGGATGGCAGCTTCGTCCTCACCAGCTCCTTCACGGATGCCTGTCTCACCAAAGCTATTGAGACCCCAGGCATACACCTTGCCGGATTCGTGAATAGCAAAAGAGTGGAAGGCTCCGCAACCAATTTGTACAATGTTTTTTGGAAGGCCGAATTCGCGGGGCTGCAGGCCATTTAGCTTGTTTCGTTCAACAATGCGACGGCCAAGTTGATGCTGTTCACCAGATCCCCAGGAGAAGACAGCACCCTTATCGTCCAGAGCAAGAACATGATTATCCCCGCAAGCCAAATGCTTAATCTTCTTGAGCGACGGGATGAGAATCGGGGTCCTCTGGACTCGATGTTCAGGATCGAACCCGAGAATGCCATCGTTGCTCTGTATCCAGAATCAGCTTTGCACTTTGATTGTGGCATGGAAAATCTTACCCGGAAGGTTCCCCAGCCATAGACAAGACCGTCGTCCGTAAGAGCAAAGCTGGAGCTGTCGCCGGCAGCGACTTCGACGAAGACGGTTCCCTCTGGGAATGATTCTGACGGGATAGCAGTAGGGGTAGATTCGTAAGGATTGAGTCCGCTATCGCTATCGTCTTCTGAGCTGGAGTCACTCTTGTTCTCATCTATGTCTTTGTATCCTCCTTCCCACGTTGTGTCTCTTCCCAACGCACCCTGGTCGTTAACGCCCCAGGTGAGGATCTTGTTGTCATGAGTAAGGGCAACACAGTGCATGCCACCGACAGCCACCTGGACGACGCCGACCTCTTCTGCCGACAGGAGGTGATTGAGACGAGGACGTTTCACGTCAACAGCATTCTTTGCTGTCCCGAGACCGAGCTCCCCGGAACTTCCTTCACCACAGACATACACGTTCAGCTTCGTGGTGGGTGGGTGGTTGATTACGACTTTCGGCTTAGGCTTTGCAATGCGAGCCTTCTTGGGCTCCCGTGGAGGCGCTTCATGAGTAACTTCTGCTTTGCGCTTCTTCGGCTCCGGAGCGGAAGAGACAGTCGCAGTCTTAGAGGACATGCGCGGTTTGGCAATGGCGGTTTTCTCTTGCTTTGTCTTTACAGGAACTTTTGTCTTCCCAGTATTCAGATTGCGGCCGGCCTTAGTTGTGTCAGTGACACCTCTTGTTGCTGCAGCTGCAGCGGTAGTTTTCTTTGCAGCAGTTTGCTTGGTTGCGGTAGCAGACTTTGAAGAAGCTTTGGCTGCAGCCGCAGCTGCAGCTTTCTTTGGAGGCATTGTCAGACTAGGTGCTTGTTAAAAAAAGGAAAAGAGACAAAAGAAGAGGAAATAATGTGGGGAAGTTATGGAAAAGAAGTAAAACGTGGGAGCCGGAAGAGGAACACGGATATGGGGGAATGAAATAATTTGGGGGCAGAAACACGTTCTTGTCGGTGGGTTGGGCGTTGTGGTGGTAGGGACGCGCTAGCTCAGCTTTGTCACAACACCACATTCCGACTGGTAGAGAAGGCAGATCACATTGCCAGTGTAAGTGGCTTTACGCGCTTGAAGCTCTCTGTCCAAGATAAATAAGAGCTGGCTTTCTCAATAATACTCAGACTTTCTGCTGGTAGTAATGGTCACTCAGATTCCTTATTTTTGACATTCAGTACTTGGTATATTTTTTGCGTTGAAGAATTGAGCAGACCCTGCCTATCATCCGTGGATCCTCTCAGATATTAGACACCTTTCTATTAGTCAGAGTTCCAATTTTCTTATATCTGGATTAGTATGCAAAATGCCTCTAGACTGAGATGCGAAACTGATTGTATGTATGTACTGTGTACGGGTTATGTGTATATTTGAGGTCACTGGCCCCAGTAGCCCGGGATGTTTCCATGACAACCAATGTGTGCTGATGACTACGGTGTAGTACTGCGTAGAACCCGAAACCGACTACTCCGTACAGTACATAACACCGCCGTTTACATACCGTCCAATTGCTCATCCTGGATTTTATCTGTGATTTTGGGATAAATAAGCAGGTTTTATTGTAAATCCTGCATCCAATAAAATATTTCTTCTTGATTAATTCAACTTATCGAAATGGTAGATCTGACCTTGTTGCTACCAAAATAGGTAGGATCTAACATCCCCCGGGCCCTGGGTTCCAGACCTCCCACCACTCTTCAGGCTTTAAGAGTAATTGTCACGAAAGCCCCCAGCCCAAATCTGAGGGATTCTTTGTAAATTGGCTGGCGCATGCAAAGAATGAGATCATCTTTGTTATAAGTCTAAATATGGACTGCTAGGTGCTATGCAGACTGTTTAAATAAAACCAAATATAGGCCACATCATCATGGGAAGACAGGCGCTTATTCTGGAGATCTTCATTATTACAGCTGTTAGGCCCCCAGTAGTAATAGTTGCAGTCAGAAAACAGGCAGAGACTGCCAAGAGATTAGTGAGTGGTATATGAGAAATCAGAATTCTTGACAGTGGCATCTGAGCAATTATTGTGAAGTTTACCTACACTAGCACACAAATAAGATTAGATCCCATGCTCAAACTGCAGGTAACTATGACCAGTACCCAGATTATCACAATACTATCCCCTTGAAGCATAAACGGAGACGTTTAATATATTGAGAATGGGATGCTCACTTAAAATAACTGGTGTTAATATTTGGTTATCATTTCGTATTAGTGCCAGGAAGAGCTACTGTTTTAGGGGCAGTCTTAAGTAAATATTAGGTAAGGCTTAGGGGCCATTAGGCTTTCCATACTCTGATGATCACTGTTGATTGGAATCGATTTCGAGACAGTTGTTCCATGATTTATCGAACATCTGATGTAGGACATGGTTGTGTAGAGCCGAGAGCCTAGTGATATAGCTCTGGTTCTTGAACTGTCATATAACTTAACTGTGATCTTGGGATGAGATGCGCAGGTCTAGAGTCGGTTTTTGAGAAGCTACTCGGCCAGGGCGGATAAAGTCGCATTGATTGAACTTGTATGTAAACCTGAAATCGGTGTGAACAGAGTTGGTTTATCGTTTATAGCCGAAGTAGGACGAAAGATTTTCTGATGCTGCTAAGACACGCGTTGAAGAAATACTTTCCATATGTCGATGTAGCGCTCAATGTAGTGATGATATAATTACCTATATTCATCGAGCTCTTCGGCTCCTCTAGCATTAAAGGGCTTGAGGGAATTGCAATCTGCATGTGATGGCAAGTAACTCCCTTGGTATACAAGCGGTTTCCCAAACACTGGTCTGTGGTTTGTGCAGAGAATGGAGCATTTTGATCATGTCGATGTCTTACACCAGCAACTCTCTCAATGTAAACACCCTTTTCTTGACTGTTGCTTGCGAGAACTTTAGCTTGCCAATCTAGAGTAGGCGTTAAGTCCTGATTTCGTGACAGAGGTCGATATTAAACTGCTTTGGATCCATACCTGGACTTCCAGTGGCGTAGACTCAGACCATGTATCTTCTCGGATAATCTCCCAGAGTGCGCAGCGTCTGGATGCGATTGATGGGTAAACTCATCAAAAAATTACGCTTGGTTATGAGTAAAAGACTACACTGTCTATTAGCCTAACGTTGGCCGTCGATACTAGCCTCACTTACGGGAATCTCTTCGTCTTCTCTTTTGCTTCGCAGCAGTTTTGGACTTTTCGCTTTTTTAAAGTACTGTTTCTTTATTTAAAGTGACAATGATTTCGCTAGTTGCCTCTTCGTTTACCCATACATTTCATCGTAGTCCGCCTCGATCGAGTTCGACGGAGACTGGATGCGAGGGCTTGAGCTGACAGAACTACAAGGGTTGGCAATAAGCGATTCGCTGCATTTTAGCCTTTTTGAGCTTATCTTCGATAAAGATGGATTACCCTCATTATCATTGGGGTGAGAGCTCAGATCCAGCTGCAGGGTTATACTTTCATGAAGCTAGGGTGGTAGGAGGATTGCAACAGCTACAAACGGCCTGTGAACACAGCTCCCGTTCTATTGAAATTAAGATGAGCTTAAGAGCTTATAGATATTGACTGTAGCCTGAATTAACTACCTAGACAACTTCTACCGCGTACCTCCTGGGTACTGGTCCATTTGTCAGCCAGTAGAATTGTATCGAGTTTTAATTACAACTATCCAGGCCTCAGAGGCACCATATACCCAAGGGACCCATAAGTCCTGCCTTTCCCAGTTCCAATCCACTTGCTTGGGTTCGTGGATCAGTCTTCTATATGAAATGAAGCCTCACAAGAGCCTCAGATTGAGCTCTGCAGTGTGGCTTAACCCGAACTCACAAGGACTGTGCTGCTTAGTTTAACTATTTTGCAGATCCTATTAGGGTGCATACATACATACGGTTGGAGATTCTATGGTAGCAAGCTGTAGGATCACCATAAGCTGGGAGACTCCGTTTCTGTTTCCCATTGTCCGCTAGAGCTGGACACTATCACAGACTACCATTTCTAAGCTACCATGGACGAAACCCGGGAATTACGAGTCTCATTCATGAGAACTTCAAATATTTCACGTAGACGCCAAAATCCCTTGGACTATCTTGTCTTTGATATCCCACATGTGGCTCATCTTGGTGTGTTCCTCAAAACTGGGCTAACTATTCAGTGCATGGATACACTACACCGTATCCACCTTGTGGTTTTGATCATCTTCGTAGGTACGCTTGCACAACATCTGCAATGACAAAGTACTCAATGCTTCAAGCCATCATTGCGTTGAATGGAAAACATCATCACAGATGTGGAATGTCAGGCTGTCATCAAAAACTTAAAGGCACATTTTACTTCACCCCGGTCTCTGTAGGTCTGCTATCCTGAGGAGTAATAAGAGGTATTGTTTGGTCGGACGCTACCATGCTTTCTTTCTCTTCACTTTTCTGACCGTGAGTAGGTCTATTGGGAGCATTATCGGATTCGTCGTTTGACGCTTTCACTGGCTCTTCAGTAATGTGGGGGTGCTCGAACAGCACCTTTATGTTTTTGCCATCTTCGACTTTGTCAAATTGGTTCAGCTTACTCCTGGAAGCCAGTCGCAATGTGCGCCAAATTTTGCTTGCTTTTGCCTTCGTCGCATTGTCTTTATCTTCCTTTGTCTTGGCCATGTCAATGTCAAAGTCGTCATCGACAATACCCATCATGAAGGAGTCTGGTGCAGGTGTAGAAAATCTTAGGAGCAGTTAGTTTCAATTCTTGTACTTGGAGCGACTCACCTACCGGTCTGGTTCCTTTAGGCGTTCAAGGCTAGCTAGGTTCTCCCCGTCAGAAAGGAACCTCAGGTCAAGCGAGCCCACCGGTGAAGGGCGAAGGCGTTTATTCGCATAAATCCTAGTAGCAGTGTCCCTGGCATCGAGATAGTCTGTAACTGACACAGGCGGGCGTTCAATGAGTGGACATCCTTCCGCCTTCCAGCGGACCCAGTTCTTGTCTCTCGAGAGAACAGTGTCCACCATCCGGTAATAGAACTTCCCTCCTACGCCTTGCTGGAGATAATCTTCGATGGCGTGCCTAATTTGCGTTGCCCACTTGGCCTGTATGGAGTTAGGGAAATTCATTAAACAAATGGGAATAGACTCACATCCTCCTCGCTCAGGACGTAGCTATATAGGACGGACTTGTTTGTCAAGTCCGCTAGTTTTGATTTCGCCTTTGGAGTGAGGGAAAGAACAAAGTCAAGAATGATCAAAGCCTGTACCAGAATGTGCCTGCGAAAAGAAATATCATTTACCTGTATCCAAAGTTAGAATACTGAAAAACAATGCCAACTTGATGCACTACCTCTAGATCGAACAAGTCACGACTAGTGAGATACTTTGGATTGAAACTGCTTGCAATTTCACTCTCGTCTGCTGTTCGTTTTCGCTTCGTACCTCTCCGGAGCTCTTCAGACCCCTTAACAAAACCTCTACCATCAAAGTCCATGTTGACGTGCTTGAAGGTTGAAAGTGTCGCTTCAAGTCCGAGTTTAAAGGACGCAAAGTGCTGGGGGCTGAACAATTTCGTCGGCGCAGAGAAGTATCCCTGTAAATCCCAGAATATCGGATAAAGGATATCTAAGTCCACGGGTCCCTCTCCACTAGATGGCTTGCCCTCGGGAATGGCGAGATCTGATTGTTTCTGCTTGTCGCCATTTGCTGTTTGCGGGCCTTCTATACCTTGTCGTGCCTGCACGCTGGCAATTTTCTGGCTCTCGGTGTCTCCAGATACTGCATTCCGTTCTGAAGCGCTCGCTGCTATTACGCCGCTTGCTCTTTCCGCTGGTTTGGGAATTTTATCGAAGGTGGTAACATTTTCGGTGTGATACTCGCCCCTAAGGTTGACCGAACTTTTATCACCGAGTGGAAAGCTCTGGAATAGATAAATGAAAACCCTTCCACAAAAGACGGTATCCTCGGCTCTAGACAGCCTTCGAAGAAGTTCATTACAGGACCGGAGAATGATCAAACTCTTCTGTTTGAAATGTTTCTGTAGCGACGTTAGTAGCTGGGTCCATAGTATCGATAATCTCGGGATCATGAAAATTACCGCAGTGTTACGCTCTCTCCGAGATTCGAGATAATCAAAGACCTTCCGACATCCGTCGATTGTCTGGCTATCAAGCAGCTCCTCGATTAGCCAGAATATCAGACCAGGTTCGCATCGTTCTGGAACATGTCAGGTTCGTGTACATCTCAAACAAAGATTAGGAACCAACCATTATCTGAGAATATAGAAACAATATCAAGAAGATTCCATATTTGTACGAAGGAAGGGTCATCAATAGATGTGGTGGCCTGGGAACGTGAAAGACAGTTAGATGGTAAATGCAGCTAGATGAAGCGCAGAACGCAGAGTATACCAGAAGATCGTAAAACTTTTCTCTGAACGCGGTTTCAACAGCGGCATAATACACTTGCTGGCCTTGTGTCTTCAGAAAGCCCTCATCTACTGGTACGCGCCATATTGAATCGCCCAAATCCGCCTCCGTCAACGGTGGCTCGATTTGTTTGTCAGGTTTCGCTTCGGTCGCTTTCGCGAGGAGATCATCGACTAGCTTTCTGTAGGCCTTCACTGACTGTATATCAGACATCCTTGTGGCGAGTGTAGGATATTTGGAAGTTGACTTTGCGTGGTGTTAATCCATGGGTGACGTTGCTGAGTGCTTACCTAGGTACCAGCTGGTAGTAGAATGCGGCTCTGCGGAACCTAAATGCTGGCGCCAGAGCTAAGCGCAGATACTTCCGTGTTGCAGGACATGCGCAGATAGGCCGGTCGGGCTAACCTCGAGAGCAACCCAACCTCTAGGAGCGGGTCTACAAATGCGTTCTGCCATGGCGCAGAGCCTTGATTATAGGCCAACTGTGAGCGACTTTCAGGAGGAAAACAGGTGGGTGAGTCTTGCAAAGACTCACTGGCTCCAACAGACCAAGGTCCCCAGGCCGAAGCAGGATGTCATCAAGAAGGATTTATGGGATCCACTGGAAGCTGAAGGCTTTCCTCTTCGCTCGCTTCTGATCCTGGAGAATCTGCATATATTGGAGAGGTATGTTGTTGGTCACCGCGCATGCTTTCTGTGCAAGCTAACTTACTCCAGGTTCCTTTGGCCGACATATACGGAGGACGCGTCAAACTATCATGTTCTACTCATCGCTGTGATTGTAGGCATCAAGCAGCGTGAACACTTGCTAATATGGGGTCAGTTTGTATGTGTCCAGAATGCAAAGTGTCGTAGAATGCTGACCCGCATATTAGATCACTTTACAGATAGACCAGATGATTTTTCCAACCTATTTCGTCGTATCCTCTCCATGAGCCTTGACCACTCGATTCCCATGTCTTCCCGACTCTCACTTCTCTCGTTTATTATCAGCGCTTTTCAATCCCTTGAGAATGGTTTAATCCGGAAAGAATGCGCGCCGCTTGTTTCAATCTCCATATGGCATAACCTGTCAAGCGAGGAAGCTAGGGAACGAGTGCTTGAGAAAACGCCAACACTGAAAAAAGCATGGAGGGCAGCTGCGAAGAGATACGACGCGGCAGACGAGTCTACCAAGGCGAGGATCAGATTCGAGCGCTCCTGGCTGTATACGATGCTCTTGGATTTTATGCGGAGATTGAATAACTCAGAGCAGGACCGAACGGAGAACTTACGCTATTGCGAACGGTTTCTCGAGCTGCTTGTTGACCTTGAGAGTCAGCTTCCAACGAGGCGCTACGTCAACACTCTTCTAAAAGATCTGAACATTCTGCCTGTAATCCGACTTTCGCAACTTTACAACGACCACGAAAATGTGCTTGTCCGTGATTTCTACACTCTGCTGAGACACTTTATCAACTTTGCCATTGATGATTATACAGGCGAGCCTCTCTCCTCACAAGCTGTATATGACATCCATTGTCAAGAACTGGCTCAGCTGCAGAGAACTGCCATAAAATACTTTAAAGATAAGCTGACAATCCTTGCATTATCTAATTATGGGTCTATTGAGCAACGCTCTGAGCTTGAGGGTCATTTGACCGCTCTAGAAGATTCTGAGTTACATAGCCTGTGTTCTCACCTTGGTTTCAGGACCAGCTATCCAAAACAGGCCCAAATCTTCCCGGACCGTCGGCTATATCTTGAAATACTCTTGTCTTTCTTTGAGCGCAAGCCTTCATTTCAGGAATCCGCTTCACTGCTGAGCGTGACTCCTACTGAAGAGAGTCTTTATGATCCTGCTTTGTTGCGAAACGAAACGTACGATGGGTCAAGGCCCCTTGCGATCCCGAAACTCAACCTTCAGTATTTGAGTTTGGGAGATTTCATGTGGCGCTCGTTCGTGCTTTATCGCTCTGAAGCATTCTTCGAAATCCGCAAGGACATGGAAGCGATTGTCAAGCGGATGCAGCCAACTGTGGGTAAGGAGAGTAGAGAAGTGATATTTGAAGGTTTCTCCAAAATGGCCATTCCGATTTCTAAGCCAGCAATTATTGAGGTGGCGCCGCCTAAGGTCGGATCGACAATACCTGCTTTTGTAAGGGCTGAGATAGCCCTTGAAGTGGGACGTTTGGGTGAAAATATACGAAAAGAGTGGGAATCGCTCCGCCCAGACGATGTTGTATTTCTGCTCGCTGTGCAACCAGGAGATCCCACAAGACTTCCGTTTAACAGATCCAGGGATCGTTCATTCGCTGATACCCCGCGCCTAATGCATATTCGGACAGCTGAGGTTGTCCAAATTCTCGACGAGAATGGTCGTCCCTTGCGCGAACCTCAACCTGGTCACATGAATGGCTATACTCACAGGCCCCGTCTCAGGAGACTGCTTGTGAACTTGGATGCTGCTGCTTTCAAAGCAGACAACGATAAAGTTTCTAAAGGGAAGCAGGATATTTATCCTTTGATGAATGTTATCGCCAGGAGAAAAGGAAGGGAGAATAATTTCAAGCCTATTCTTGAAACAATGCAGAAATTGACAATTTCCGATATAGCCCTCCCTTCCTGGCTTCAGGAGATCTTCCTTGGTTACGGAGACCCGGCCGGAGCTCGATATACAGAGTTGCCTAATAGAGTCAAATCTATCGATTTCAGGGATACTTTCCTGGACTGGCAACATCTGGTGGAGAGTTTTCCTGGAAAGACGATCGAACCTTCGGGAAATGAGACGTCTAGTTTTGGACCGCCATATATTCTGGAGTGTATTGATGATACGTCCAAGACTGGCACGCTGAGCCAATCAAAGAAGAGGAGACGGGATCAGGTTGAACTTCGAACAGAACCTGGCTCAGTGCTTGTATCAACGTACAAGCCGCCAAATCCTGGACCATATCCAGTAGATGCTCCCAAACTCAATAGTATCCGTTTCACCCCTGCTCAGGTGGAGGCAATCTCATCAGGGACGCAACCGGGACTCACTTTGATTGTTGGCCCTCCGGGCACCGGTAAGACGGATGTCGCAACCCAAATAATCAGCAATATCTACCACAACTTCCCCAATGAGCGAACCCTACTTATTGCGCACAGCAATCAGGCCCTCAACCAGTTGTTCCAGAAAATTGTTGCCCTTGATATTGATGAGCGCCATCTTCTGCGACTTGGTCATGGAGAAGAGGAACTGGAAACTGAGTCGAGTTACAGCAAGTATGGACGTGTTGAATCGTTCCTTGAAAATCGCGCGCGCTATCTCGCAGAAGTAGATCGGCTGGCAGCATCTATTGGGGCGCAAGGCGCACACGGGAACTCCTGCGAAACCGCTGGATATTTTAATGCCGTTTATATTCAGCCGGCCTGGACTAAATTTTGGGACAAAGTGCACTCCGAGAATTGCTCCAAAGAGGAAATTATTGAAGCGTTCCCATTCCACGCGTATTTCTCGAATGCACCACGGCCTGTCTTTGATCCTAACGCTTCAAAAGAAACTCTCCTAGATGTTGCGGCTGGTTGTCAGCGGCACATTGATAAAGTGTTCTCCGAACTTGAGGACATCCGTCCATTCGAAATCTTGCGGCTTCCTCGAGATAAGGCAAACTATCTCCTCGTTAAGGAGGCAAGAATAATTGCAATGACTTCGACCCATGCGGCGATGCGACGACAGGAGATTGCTGACCTTGGGTTTCACTACGATAATGTTGTCGTGGAAGAGGCGGCTCAGATCACTGAAATCGAAAGCTTTATTCCATGCGCTCTTCAAAACATGAAGAACGGGGAGCTGCCGTTGAAGCGAGTCGTGCTCTGTGGTGACCATCTGCAGAATTCCCCTATTATCCAGAACCTTGCCTTCCGCCAGTATGCCAACTTTGAGCAGAGTCTTTTTCTGAGGTTAGTGAGGCTGGGAGTTCCTGTCATTACCCTTGATCAGCAGGGTAGAGCAAGGCCCAGCATTGCAGAACTCTTCAAGTGGCGGTATAAGCAACTTGGGAATCTGCCAGTGGTCGAAACCGAGCAGAAATTTAAGCTAGCAAACGCTGGCTTCCGATTCGATTATCAGTTCATCAATGTTCCCGATTACCAGGGCACAGGCGAAAGGGAACCATCTCCCCATTTTATTCAGAATCTGGGCGAAGCAGAGTATGCCGTAGCTATTTATCAATATATGCGGCTTCTTGGTTATCCTGCCTCGACAATATCGATCCTTACCACGTATGCTGGCCAGAAAGCTTTAATCAAGGACGTCCTAAACCATCGCTGTGCCAGGAACGCGTTATTTGGAATGCCCAAGATTGTGACAACTGTGGATAAGTATCAGGGAGAGCAGAATGATTGTAAGATGATGCCTTTTCCAACCCGAATACCTGTTGAGGCGTTTTGCTGACTTACGATTGTAGATGTCATTCTCTCTCTTACGCGGACCCGAACAGTCGGCTATCTCCGTGACGTCCGCCGTCTCACGGTTGCTCTTTCGCGCGCACGCCTTGGCCTGTATATTCTTGGTCGACGCGAGGTTTTTGAGTCCTGCTATGAGCTTAAGCCAGCGTTCGATATCCTAGCCCAGCGTCCAGACAAGCTTATGCTCGTCCCAGGAGAGATGTATCCGACCTCTCGATTGCTGGACGAGAATGTACAAGGTACGCCAATGGAGGGCATCGAGCATCTCGGACAGTATGTCTATGAGATGACGCAAGCAAAGCTTAAAGCTCTTGGCGACGAAGGGATCATAGTTGAGGAGGCAGCGGCAAACGAGGAAGTCGTTGATGAGGATGAGAATATGTTGGGGCCTGGGGAGGAAGAAGACGAGGATCCGCTGCATGAAAATCTCGTTTGAGGCATGAGAAAGGCAGCAAATGGTTTGCTGTAGCAACAGCTTGTTTTTATTACGATAGGAGAACTCGCAGGAGTATGCGGAGTGCGGGGGTGTTATGGACCCATGATGTATTGACTGGAATGACCAAGTAGGAGAGTAGTTTCCATATGAGATATTATGCATGGTCCCTTGGATCTGGGTAGCATTAGACCTATCTATTTTCTACTTCACAGGTGGCTATATTTAGCAACACATGGGCTTTGAGTTGCATTGGGCGGATCCATTCCATCAAGCTTAGCGGTGGTCGCTCTCAGTGAACAAAGAGCGTTGATGCTTCCTAAGCAAAAACTCGAATTTGTCCAGCGCAGAATGCAGTCTTCTCATCAGAATCCAAGCAAACACTTGTTAACATTGGAAGAATGTAAGCAGTTAAAAATGTTCGCCTATGGAACATGCATGTTCATGTAATTGTCCGCGAAGAATTACACTACATCTCACTGCCTATGTCCAAAACACCGTAGGCGTTAAAGGAATTTGTTATTCTCATTGAATAATCAAGTACACACGATCGACAGAAAGCATGACGCTAGGCAACTCATCCATTGAGCTCTTCCACAATGTTCTGCGGATCCTTGTAGGCCAGCGCAATGTATCTGTAAAATATTAGACCTTTAGTCAGCGACTAGTTGAACTCATCTAGGTTCCGGTGAATTACGCTCTGGATTCTATAAATTCTCGAGAGTGTACCACTGATACTTACTTCGTGTGGCTGCCCCTCGCAACTATTTCGTTCTTGCTGTTTGTGAATTTTATGGAGGTAAAAGCTAGAGTTTTACCGACTATACGAGTATGATGCAAAAGAAATGTCAGCCCGTATCAATGTAATTTGAAACTCCCTGAGAATAAGGACACACCAAAGGTGATTCGAAATGAGTATAAGATGAATCAGCAAAACTTACATTTGTCACAAGTGGCCTCCTGAAAGGAAGAATCAGTAATTATAATCATTTACGCAAAAGCCATACGCAGTTTCATAACATACCGCAAAAATCTTGTCACCCACTTTGCCCCCAGGACTGAGATAGGTTACTAGATCGACATGAGCTTTAGCAAGCACGTTCCTGTTGACGACTTTTGATCATGACGTTCCACTCACCATTGAGGTCCGTCGAAACACCAGTGGCAAAGAGTCCGCGAGAGGCTACAGCGAGAGAGCCTCCGAGATCGACTATACAAAGATTAGTAGATCTGCATGACACAGGGAGATGATGAATCAGTTATACGACATACCCATGCTGGCCAGGGTGCCTCCATGAAGAATACCCAATCGATTCTGGGAAAAGGTCAATTAGTATTGGATGTGAACAAAAATTTACTAAAGAAAATGGAAAATCAGTCAATTGGAATCCACCATGTGATGATGCCTCTGCGGATGTTGCCTCCAATGCCTGCCAAGGAATAGAGAATGACAGCTATAGCACATCTCTCTATAAATGACATCTTCAGGGGGAATTCATAACTCTCATATACTCTTAAAGAGAATGATATAAAATAAATAGCAAGTGCATCATCGACAGCCTAAAACAATCCGCATAGTGAAAAGTTCCCATGAGAAGGTTCACAAAGGGTAACTTACCGTGTGCTCCTTCTTAATATCAAGCTCGAAGTTCACGACACCAGGCCTGGCTGCAGTCACACGAAGCTGGAATATAGGAAAAAAAATAAAAGGTGATCAGCAAGGAGTAAAGACACATAGCAGGTCTACGTTGTCTTCGCACATTGATGGAAACACGGAATGGTCCCCAGCAATTAGGTACGTATAATGAGTAGATTGGCAAACCACAGAAAGTAATAAATGAACTTACATTATCCAAGAGCCTATGTAAAAGGATGATTGCTTCAATATCAGATTGCATATATTGAAAGTACCGATTGTAGACAACCTACCTCGGCTCCAATCCTGAAGTAGCCCGAAAGGACTCCCAAACCTGTGATGCATATCAATTGGTTCTCTTCTAACAGAGTTAGCGATAGCATGGAGAAAATAAACAACTTACAGACTTAACAAATCTCAATGCAGTCATTTTTGATGTCCTGGCTGTCCTGTCGACCTGCGAAAGCAACAAGTGATGTTGCTGAGATTCTCGGCAAGTGTGATATATCATCGGAAGAGTGAGGACGACAGAACTGCGCTCTTGGGCCGTCTCGTCTCCCGGAGACGCTCTTTACTCTAACCTGAGCAACTCTTGGACAAATGCTAAGGACACATTTGCTCTTACTTACAGGTCTCAATCACAGTATGGTAGAAGGATGATAAGGACTGTGCTGTGACCTCGCTCCGCTCACAGACAAAAATGTCTGCAACTTCTCCACGAACACTTGACTATCTGGAAAGTTTGCCGGGTACGGTCTTTTACAAGTTGTACCAGCAGCCCTCCACAGCTCTAGCAATTTTCAGGCGCATGCTGCCTGATCTGGGTATGTATTTTGGTCATCTGCTTTCTTTTGAAGAATGGGCCTAACAGCTCTCAGCAAAATGTTTTGTAATGGCACTTCTTTACATGAAAGATCCCCTCCCAGCTGCAGATCTAGAGTTGTGGGCTAAACCAGAAAGCAAGAAGTGAGCATTGCATTACAAACAATGCTCTGAGCTCTGGAAATCGAGATGTTGACTGGCTCAAAAGGGAACGAGATAATGCGCTGTCAATCCTCGGAAGGCTGCATATCCTTTCGAACACTACAACATCAGAGAACGTTAGAGCTTACATGGTGACCAACCCGTTCGCGTCATCCCTGCGGCAGGCTCTTACAGGAGGCGAGAATATCCAGTCTTTTGGAGTACCCTGCTCCCTGCCGGATGAAATTCCTGTATCTGTGGCTGATCTTGATGAGTATGCAAGACGACAGTGGGAAGGCGTCCTAGGATACATGGTGGGGACTAGCGGGATTGGTTTACAACGCGAAGCAACCAACCTCAGTAAAGGCGTGAAACAACTTCTCCAGGCTGGCCATCTTGTTGAGATTCGAGATCGGAAAGTTGAAATTACGCAAGATGGGTTTGCGTTCGTGCTGCAAGATGTTAATACGCAGGTCTGGCATATTCTCATTCTGTATGTGGAGAGCGCTGAAGCTATCGGGATGGACAGTGTTGAGGTTCTCTCGTTCATTTTCCTCCTCAGCAGTCTTGAGCTAGGCCAATCGTACGAGAAAAAGCACCTCACGTCCACTCAACTGCGCACTCTTACCGACCTCACCGATTTTGGAATCGTATACCAACACCCCCCAGTCTCAGAAGCCACTCGGTTCTACCCTACTCGTCTCGCCACAACCCTAACCTCCGACTCCAGCGCCCTGAGTAATGCCATTTCAGGGACTCTCACTTCCCCATCAAGCGCGTCAAGCGAAGCCGGATCAGGTTTTATCATCATTGAAACCAACTACCGCCTCTACGCCTACACCTCTTCACCGCTTCAGATTTCCCTCATTGCTCTTTTTACAACGCTGAAGTATCGCTTCCCGAACCTTGTTACGGGCAAGATAACCCGGCAGTCCGTCCGTCGCGCTGTTGAGATGGGCATTACAGCGGATCAAATCATCTCGTACCTATCGACGCATGCACACCCGCAGATGCGCAAGCACAATGCTTCTAAGACTGCCTCTAACACGGCAGGGATGCCGCCGTCTGTCCTCCCGCCTACAGTAGTAGACCAAATCCGGTTGTGGCAACTCGAGCGCGACCGGATCAAGGCCACCCCTGGGTTCTTATTTAAAGACTTCGTCAGTCTTGCAGAGTATGAGGCACCGTGCCGCTATGCGGAGGAGATCGGCGTGCTAGTGTGGAAGTCGGATAAAAAGCGTATGTTTTTCGTTACGAGGCATGAGCAGGTCGCGGCTTTTTTGAGGAGTAGGAAATAAAAGTTACGGCATTGGGTTTCCAAAAGTTTGAATTAGACTGGCCTAAATAGCAACTTTTGGTGGAACACATCTGCAGCGGATAAGGCCTTGAATATCAGAACCAAAGGACTACACCTGGGAACTATTATCCACAGCACAATCTAGGAGGGATTGGAAGAAATTGTCACATGTGCAGGTGTTTTCCTTGGGAACAGGTATCCTTAAAAAGGAAGAAGAGGAAGGAGACATTAATTTACGTTTGAATATAAATTTGAACGTCCTTACAATGCTTCCATCCGCAATTCACGATCATGGCAATCAATCCACCACTAATACTTGCAATAAGTTCCATCTTCTTGAAGTCTATCTGTAAGATCTTCATTTGCTGTTCCTTAAGTTTACTGTTCACGTCTTCTATATCGTATTTTTCAAACTCTCTCCTCAGCCCTCCGGGTTATCTACCGCTCACCATACACGTCTCTATACTTCTCTCGGATTCTTTGAAGGCTCCTTGCTTCCTCTGTGATGCACACACATTCTAAAACACGAAACGCGGATTTGCTATAGTTTGCTAAGCCAACGTCCCGAGAAGCTGAGGGACGAGGAAGTCCGGAAGATTTTCCAAACACTGCCGCCGCATAAAGTCTATCGAAGGAAACCTTGTAGCGGAATTTGTCGATTATGGTCATAAATCGATCGATCCAGTATTATTGGGGTTGCATTTGTGATACCTGGCAGGCAGCAGCGCAATTAGCTTAGGAGTTTCCTTTGCAATTCCATACATCATGTATCAGGATTTTTACGCACGATTCTCTTGTTTTCATCTTCGGACGCCCTCCTTTCCTGGCCATGTTGAATATTGTTCGGGATTCTGGCGATTCCCTCATCTTCATTTGCTCACACTGTCTCATTCTCAATCTTACTTCTTGCTCAGCCTTTGAGAGTCGCGTCGCCTTGACAAACTCTATCCGTTTTCCATCATTCGCGAAGCTAGTTTGATTCTTTGAGCTTCCAATGAATAGTTCGGCTCTCACTTCTGACATCTCACTCTTTGTTTCTTCTCCAAGTATGGGGTGAATAGCAGTTTGGTACTCCGATTAAAGTCCTAGTAGAATCTGGCTTTTTAGTGTTGGCGGGCCAAGAAATTGAAGCAATTGTCGACCGGGGAGCTTGGGGGGAAAGG
>JGI26055J44792_1000060_pt1 | contig 22236 bp, 40 predicted proteins | sample HigsolmetaGSP17D_FD_44792 | JGI IMG/M metagenome (IMG submission 44792)
ATACAGCGGACGCCCTGGATATGGAACGATTGCACTCTGTTTCGTCGTCCCTTTAGAAACTGTCAGTAATTCAAAATGTGGATAGTCTTTAAAGCTCGTCCAGTCCCCACCCCAAGAAAAACCACGTCGTTTCATGGCAGTGACAATCGTTTGAAACGCTGGATCATTTCGAAACAGTGCTTGTGTACCATCCTTCGAATATTGAAAGAGATCGACNGCAATTCCACGATTATGATTGGATTGTCCCCCACGTGCATTCGTCACAATCGGTCCCGGAGTCGTCCGTCCTTGTGCATATAAGCGATTCTGCTCCGCGATGGACCGATACCCTTGCGCGACGCCGACATAAATTCCTTGCGTATGCATCTCCCGGATGACTTCACGTGTTCGCCTCGCAACTTCTGGTGAAAGTCCTGAAGCATTCAACTTCTGATTCGCTCGCTCGAGTAACCAACTGATCGATAATGCCATCTATGCTCACTCCCCTTTGTTTCCTGTTCCCGAAAACAAAATCAGCTATACTTATGGAATGCAGAACGATTCTAACGGACATCAAAAGGAGCATCATATGAAAAAACGTATTATTTGGACGCTCGGCGTCACCTCTCTCTTGCATCTTAGCTTTATCCTTTACTTTATGCTACAGCCCACTGTAACTAACAAGACGGAGTTACCGGACAATGCCATCCTCTTGAGTGAAGAAACCTCTTTTACGGGACAGGTTGGTCAAACGACGACACACTCTCCTATCGAATTCATACAATCCCTATTTCTTTGGAGTATCCCGCTGACGATCGTCATCCTTTACCTGCTTCTGTCCTTGCTACATCGGTTACGCGCAACTAAGTCGACCTAACTTCAACCGCTCTTCTGACACTGTGTCAGGAAAGCGGTTTTTTAATACACAAAAAAACCTCCCACCACAAGGGTGAGAGGGATTCGAAAAGAATTAACGTTTCGAGAATTGTGGTGCACGACGAGCTGCTTTAAGACCGTATTTTTTACGCTCTTTCATACGAGCATCACGAGTCAAGAAGCCTTTCGCTTTGAGTGCGCCGCGGAATTCTGGATCCGCTTGAAGAAGAGCACGTGAGATACCGTGACGGATAGCGCCTGCTTGACCAGTGAAGCCGCCGCCTTTGACCGTTACGATTACATCGTACTTGCCTTCTGTTTCTGTGATTACGAGTGGTTCTTTTGCAGTCATGATCAATGTCTCATAACCGAAGTATTCGCTGATATCGCGACCGTTAACTGTGACTTTACCGTCTCCAGCAACGAGGAAAACGCGCGCTGCCGCGTGTTTCCGGCGACCAGTGCCGTAGTAACGTACATCTGCCATCGTGTAGTTCCTCCTAAATTCGTATTAACCGCGAAGTTCGTAAACTTCTGGTTGTTGTGCTTCGTGCTTGTGTGCAGCTCCAGCGTAAACGTGGAGTTTGTTGAACATTTGACGACCGAGGCTACCTTTTGGAAGCATCCCTTTGATCGCGAGTTCAAGCATGCGCTCAGGTTTGTTAGCAAGCATATCGCGTGCAACAGTCTGCTTTAAGCCGCCTGGATGACCAGAGTGACGGTAGTAGACTTTTTTGTCGAGTTTGTTACCAGTTAAAACGATTTTCTCAACGTTGATGAGGATAACGTTATCCCCACAGTCAACGTGTGGTGTGAACGTAGGCTTGTGCTTACCACGGAGAAGTGATGACACTTCGCTCGCAAGGCGACCGAGTGTTTTACCTTCAGCGTCGATAAGGAGCCATTTGCGTTCTACATCAGTAGCTTTCGCCATGAAAGTTGTGCGCATGTAAAATACCTCCTAAGGAATTAAAAGTTCTGTTTTTGATTTTTCATTTATTCACTAGGTGAATCTATCATAATCTTAGGTGTACGGGGCTAAGATTGTGGTTTCATAATAAATGAAATGCCAATAAACATTGTATGTTTTTTAATAGCCAATGTCAATTGCCTTTTTTCACTCCGGATAGAAAACTTCCCATAGATAGAGTCCATGAGGAGGCGCCGTCACGCCCGCAACGTTCCGGTCCTTTGCCAGCAACATTTTTTTAATGTCCTCTGGTGCAAAACGACCGCGTCCGACGTCGAGTAACGTCCCGACCATGATCCGGATTTGATTATAAAGAAAACCACTTCCCTGAAACCGAAAGACGAGCTCGTCACCAACCGTCATTAACTCTGCCTCGTAAATCGTCCGGACACGGTTATCCGTTTCCGTCTTCGCGACACAAAATGAACTAAAGTCATGTGTCCCGACGAGATGAGCCATCCCTTGACGGATTCGCTCGAGATCGAGCGGATACGGAATATGGACCGACAGATTCCGACGAAACGCATTTTCTTCGCGGCGTACGAAATATCGGTATTCCTTCCCTATGACGTCGTAACGTGCTTCGAAAGCCGGTTCAACTTCCTCGCAGCTCCGGACACGGATATCCGCTGGTAAGAGCGTATTGAGTGCCTTGACGACGTTCTCTGGGGGAATCGATAGTTCTGTATCAAAATGAATGACTTGCCCGTAAGCATGGACTCTCGCATCAGTCCGTCCCGATCCAATGATCTTGACAGGATGTTTATGCATCCGTGCAAGCGTCGTTTCAATCACCTCTTGAATCGTCAATCCATTTGGTTGAACTTGATACCCGGCGTAGCCGGTTCCGTCATATTGAATCGTACATTTTAAACGACGCATCAGCCCATCCCTCGCAATCCTACTAAACTGATCGTAATGAGGACGAGTAAGATCATTAGACCGGTATCACGCATCGTCCACTTGGATTCACGTAAACGGGTCCGTCCCTCTCCTCCACGATACCCCCGCGCTTCCATCGCTGTCGCAAGATCCTCTGCTCGCTTAAAGGCAGAGATGAATAAGGGAATCAATAACGGAATGATCGCCCGCACCCGTTCTTTGATTGGTCCAGCAGCCAAATCGACGCCACGTGCTTGCTGTGCCTTCATGATCTTCTCTGTCTCCTCTGCTAAGGTCGGCAGGAATCGAAGCGAAATTGATAACATAAGCGCGATCTCATGCGTTGGAACACGAACGACCTTGAACGGTTTCAATAATAATTCAATCGCATCCGTCAGTTCGATTGGCGACGTCGTTAAAGTGACGAGTGTCGTGATCGAGACCAGATAGAAGAAACGCAACGAGACGATGATCGCGAGTCGCAGTCCTTCTTCATAGATCCGCAACCAACCGAGTTCGAAAATCACAGCCCCTTCACGTGTGAAGAATAGCTGGATGACGAACGTAAAGACGATCAGGAACAGAATCGGTCGTAGACCCTTTAGAACATACCGAAGCGGCAACTGACTACTCATGAGTGCGAGAAACGTAAAAATGAGTAAAAAAATGTTCGTTGCTGCATTGTTCGCAAGAAAGACGAGTGGAATGAAGCAAAAGGCAAAGATGATCTTTGCAAGTGCTGACGAGCGGTGTAAATACGACTGACCAGGAATATGTTGTCCAACGATCATTCGCTCACTCCTTTCGTCATCAACCAATCGATCAATTCTGTCTCCGTCCGAATGTATGGACGCTCCAGCCCACGCTGATCAGCCACTTGCCAAGCAAGCGACAACACGTGTGGGAGATCAAGATGGAACTGCTCAAGTAACGACTCTTCTCGGAATAAGTCGAGCGGTAACCCGTCAAACGCCACCTGGGCGTCTTCCATGACGATGACACGTTCGGCATACTCAAGCACCTGATCCATATCGTGCGTGATTAAGAGTAACGTCAGCCCTGTCTCCGCATGAAGTCGGGCAAACAGACTCAGCATATGCTTGCGCCCTTGCGGATCGAGTCCTGCCGTCGGCTCATCGACGATCAACACGTCTGGTTGACTAGCGAGTACGCCAGCAATTGCTACACGCCTCATTTGCCCACCAGACAGGTCAAACGGCGAACGACTCCAAAAGACTTCATCGAGTCCAACAGTCCGTAATGCTTCTTTTGCTAATTGCTCAGCAGTCGCAGCGTCATGACCGAAATTCATTGGACCGAACATGACATCTTTTAAAACCGTCTCTTCGAACAATTGATATTCTGGATATTGAAAAACAAGCCCGACGCGACGTCTTAATGGCTTGAGGTCCTGTTTTTTCTTTGGTTCGACGATGATATCGTCCACTTGTACCTTCCCGGCTGTCGGCTTGAGCAGACCATTGATATGCTGCACGAGCGTCGATTTCCCGGATCCAGTATGCCCTACAAACGCAACAAGCGCCCCTGACGGAATCTCAAGATTCACATCACGTAGCGCGACTCGTTCGAACGGACTATTGAGTTGATACGTATAATTTAATTCCTGGATTAAGATTGGCATAAACGGTTCACCAATTCTCTTTCATCTAGTATCGTCTCCTCGAGTGAGAGACCTTGCGCCCGTAAGCGTTCTTGTACTCGAACAACGAATGGAACATCGAGTCCGATGTCTTCTAAGAACGATGCATGACGAAAGACTTCCTGAGGGGATCCTTCTAATACGATTTTCCCAGCATCCATTACGATGACACGACTAGCCCGTAACACTTCGTCTAATTCGTGTGTAATCGCGATGACCGCCATTGGGTGCGTCGCATGTAGTTCCTGAACGGTCGACATGACCTCTTGACGTGCTAATGGATCAAGCATCGATGTGGCTTCATCAAGCACGAGAACATCAGGGCGCATCGCAAGCGCCGAAGCGATTGCGACACGCTGCTTCTGTCCGCCGGATAGTTGATGGGGTTCCCGATCAACAAAATCCGTAAGGCCAACGCGCGCTAGACTGTCGTCGATACGACGAACCATTTCCTCGCGTGGCACACCCCAGTTTTCTAAGGCGAATGCCACGTCGTCGCGCACGGTCGTGCCAACGAATTGATTATCTGGATTTTGGAAGACGATTCCGATCGCTCGGCGCATCTCCCACAGTTGCTCCGGATTCGCACTTGAAAAGCGCTCAGCAACCGTAACGGTCCCTGTCTCCGGTAACAACAATCCATTAAACAATTTCGTCAGCGTTGATTTTCCAGAGCCGTTGTGACCAACGATGGCGACCCATTCACCTGAACGAATCGTCAGAGAGACCTCTTGTAAGGCTGCTTGTTCCTGTTCCGGATACCGATAGGTGACCTGTTCCAGTTCAATCAGCTTGTCCATGATCTCTCCTCCTTCATCAAATCAATACTTTCNTTTTGTAGCAAAAGGGCAGAAGCGGGATACGCACTGCCCTTTTATGGCGAATCATTTAATGAGGATTAAACGAGTTCGATGATGACCATTTCTGCGCCGTCACCACGACGTGGTCCCATTTTCATGATACGTGTGTAACCACCTTGACGCTCAGCAAAACGTGGAGCCACATCAGCGAATAATTTTTGGATCGCGTCTTGTGCTTTGCCCTCTGCGTTTTGACCAGCAGCTTCACGGCGAACGAACGATGCAACTTGACGACGAGCGTGGAGATCACCGCGTTTACCTAAAGTGATGAGTTTCTCTACGACTGGACGAAGTTCCTTCGCTTTTTGTTCTGTAGTTTGGATACGCTCATTGATGATGAGATCAGTCGCAAGGTCACGCAAAAGTGCCTTACGTTGTGAGCTTGTACGGCCTAATTTCGAGTATGCCATGGATGGATTCCCTCCTTCGTGCAATTAATAGTATTAGTCTTCTTTGCGCAAGCCTAGTCCGAGTTCGTCGAGTTTCGCTTGAACTTCCTCGAGTGATTTACGTCCGAGGTTACGNACTTTCATCATCTCGTCTTCGCTCTTGTTCGCGAGTTCTTGAACCGTGTTGATACCAGCGCGTTTCAAACAGTTGTACGAACGAACTGAAAGATCGAGTTCTTCGATCGTCATTTCGAGTACTTTTTCTTTTTGATCTTCTTCCTTTTCGACCATGATTTCAGCATGGAGCGCTTCGTCCGTAAGACCAACAAANATGTTTAAGTGTTCTGTCATGATTTTTGCACCGAGTGACACTGCTTCTTCAGGGCGGATTGAACCGTCCGTCCAAACATCAAGCGTCAACTTATCGAAGCTCGCATCTTGACCNACACGTGTTTTTTCAACTTGATAATTTACACGTTGAATTGGCGTGTAAATCGAGTCGATTGGGATTACACCGATTGGCATATCGTCCCGTTTGTTATCTTCAGCCTGAACATACCCACGACCACGGCGTGCTGTNAGACGCATATGAAGTGATGCACCTTCTGCAAGCGTTGCGATGTGAAGTTCTGGGTTGAGGATTTCGACGTCGCTGTCATGCGTAATGTTCGCAGCAGTGACAACACCAGCGCCTTGAATATCGATCTCAAGCGTTTTCTCTTCTTCCGAGTACACTTTGAGGGCGAGTTTCTTAAGGTTCAAGATGATTTGGGTAACGTCTTCTACAACGCCATCAATCGTCGAGAACTCATGAAGAACGCCATCGATTTGGACTGCAGTGACTGCAGCACCCGGAAGTGAAGACAATAGGATACGACGCAANGAGTTACCAAGCGTTGTACCGAATCCACGCTCAAGCGGCTCAACTACGAATTTACCAAACGTAGCGTTCTCGCTTAACTCGATCGTTTCAATCTTCGGTTTTTCGATTTCGATCATCTGAACCCCTCCTTGAATATCGTCATGTTGGCCATCGCATTCAATCGCCAACCGNCTTGTGTACGTTTCTACTGCCTTGCTTGGTCAAACGATCAACAAAAGTCTACTCGAATCCCCGCTCTGCAGTACAAGACGGGTTACACGCGACGACGTTTTGGAGGGCGGCAACCGTTGTGTGGTACTGGAGTNACGTCACGGATTGCAGTGACTTCGAGACCGATNGCTTGAAGAGCACGGATAGCTGCTTCACGACCTGCACCAGGACCTTTAACGTTAACTTCTACAGTACGCATACCGTTATCCATTGCTGTTTTAGCAGCTGTTTCAGATGCCATTTGTGCAGCGAAAGGAGTCGATTTACGTGAGCCTTTGAAGCCCATGTTACCTGCAGTTGCCCAAGAGATTGCATTCCCTTGCACATCAGTGATCGTAACGATTGTGTTGTTGAATGTTGAACGGATATGCACGATACCAGACTCAATATTCTTTTTGACTTTACGTTTACTACGAACGTTCTGTTTACGTTTTGCCATTTTAGTTTACCCTCCCTTACTTCTTCTTGTTCGCTACTGTACGGCGTGGGCCTTTACGAGTACGCGAGTTGTTTTTAGTGTTTTGACCACGAACTGGAAGACCACGACGGTGACGAACACCACGGTAGCAACCGATTTCGATCAAACGTTTGATGTTGAGTGAGATTTCACGACGAAGGTCACCCTCAACTTTGATTTTGTCTAAACCATCACGAAGTTGGTTCAATTGTTCCTCAGTCAAGTCGCGAGTACGAGTATCTTCAGAGATACCAGTTTCTTTCAAGACTTTNTGAGCAGTCGTTTTACCAACACCATAGATGTAAGTGAGTGAGATGACGATGCGTTTCTCACGTGGAATATCTACACCAGCAATACGTGCCATGTGTGCACCTCCTTGTTTAATTACCCTTGTTTTTGTTTATGCTTAGGGTTTTCGCAAATAACCATTACTTTGCCTTTACGGCGGATAACTTTACATTTTTCACAGATCGGTTTAACCGAAGGTCTTACTTTCATTGTGAATACCTCCTCCTGAAAAAATCGGAGTTTTTATTTGAAACGGTATGTGATCCGTCCGCGAGTCAAGTCGTATGGTGACAACTCAACCGTTACTTTATCTCCTGGCAAGATCCGAATGAAGTGCATCCGAATTTTTCCTGAGACGTGCGCGAGGACCGTGTGGCCGTTTTCTAACTCCACCTTAAACATCGCGTTTGGAAGCGGCTCGATAACCGTACCTTCCACTTCGATTACATCTTGTTTCGCCATCAATTATACCCCTTTCTCTATAAAGTTGATTGGGAGCCCAGACGATTTGTAGCGCTAGGGGCTTTCTACAAGAGCCATTGAGAGATCATCGGTCACAAACACGAGTGGATACTGGCTTATAGAAAGGTGACACCAATAACGCGCACAGCTCACTCTGCATCGACCGTTAAGATCTCGTAGCCGTCGTCTGTGATGGCGATGGTGTGCTCAAAGTGGGCGCACATGCTACCGTCCACCGTCACTACCGTCCAATTGTCGGATAGTGTGCGAACATAGCGTTTCCCGACATTGACCATTGGCTCAATTGCCAGTGTCATGCCGGTTTTCAGGCGCGGCCCTTTCCCCGGTGGTCCATAATGTGGAATTTGCGGATCTTCATGCAAATTTTGTCCCACGCCGTGGCCCACATATTCGCGGACTACAGAAAAATTCGCTGCTTCAACATGTGACTGAATCGCATGCGAAATATCTGTCAGGTGCACGCCAGCTTTGGCGCGCTCCAATCCTTTATACAGAGATTCTTCAGTTACGTCAAGTAACCGCTTCGTCTCTTCAGAGATTGTACCTACCGGATATGTCCAGGCTGAATCTCCGTGATACCCATTGTACTCTGCTCCGATGTCAATCGAGATGATGTCACCGTCCTGAAGTACACGATCTCCCGGAATACCATGGACAAGCTCTTCGTTCACGGAAGCACAGATGCTNCCCGTGAAACCATTATACCCTTTAAACGATGGTGTTGCCCCTTGACTTCGAATATAGCGTTCAGCGATCGCGTCGAGTTGCCCCGTCGTGATACCTGGGCGAATATGAGCTTGAAGCTCTGTCAATCGAGATGATGTCACCGTCCTGAAGTACACGTTCTCCCGGAATACCATGGACAAGCTCTTCGTTCACAGAAGCACAGATGCTTCCAGTAAACCCATTATACCCTTTAAACGATGGTGTTGCCCCTTGACTTCGAATATANCGTTCAGCGATCGCGTCGAGTTGCCCCGTCGTGATACCTGGGCGAATATGAGCTTGAAGCTCTTTATGCGTCCGGGCGACGATTTGTCCTGCTTTACGCATGATGTCGATTTCACGCGGCGCTTTCGTGATGATCATTACTGATCACCAAGGAGTGCCTGAACATCGGAATATACATCGTTGATCGGACGATCACCGTCCAAATTACGAAGATACCCTTTTTCTGCGTAAAAGTCAATCAAAGGTTGCGCTTGTGCGACGTTGACTTCCAAGCGACGACGTACTGTCTCCTCTTGGTCATCTTCACGTTGTACAAGTGCTGATCCGTCGATATCACAGATCCCCTCCACTTTTGGTGGGTTATAGAGAACATGATACGTTGCTCCACAAGTTGGGCAAATCCGGCGACCTGTCAAACGAGGGACAAGTTTCTCCGGGTCTACACCGATGTGGATGACGTGATCAATTTGTTTGCCCAGATCTTCAAGTAATGCTTCAAGAGCATCGGCTTGCTTCACTGTGCGTGGGAAACCGTCAAGGAGAAAACCATTTGCACAGTCTTCTTTGGCGAGACGCTCACGTACGATGCCGATTGTGACTTCGTCCGGAACGAGTTCCCCTTTATCCATGTATGATTTCGCTTCTTGCCCGAGTGGCGTNGAATCTTTGATCGCCGCACGGAACATGTCGCCTGTCGAGATGTGGGGGATCGCATAGTCTTCGATGATTTTCGCAGCCTGCGTTCCTTTACCAGCACCCGGCAAACCCATCAATACTAGATTCATGTCGGTAGCCTCCACTTCTATAGCTCTATAGACACAACAGAAAGGAAAGGGATGGTCCCCTTCCTCCCGCCTTATCGGATAAAGCCTTTGTAGTGTCGTTTAACCAATTGGCTTTCAATCTGTTTCATCGTTTCTAGTCCTACACCGATGACGATCAGCAAGCTCGTACCACCAATCTGCACCGAGTTCGGTAAGCCAGCAAACTTAATAAAGAATGTCGGCGTCACCGCGATGACAGCGAGGAAGAGTGAACCGAAGAATGTCAGACGGTATAGAATCTTCGTGATGTACTGCTCCGTTTGCTTACCAGGACGAATACCAGGAATGTATCCGCCTTGTTTTTGAAGGTTCTCTGCCATTTGTTCTGGGTTAACCTGAACGAATGTGTAGAAGTACGAGAACGCGATGATCAGTGCCACATAGATCGACATACCGATTGGACTCGTATAGTCGAAAATGTCACGNATCTTCGTTGCCGTTTCCGGACTTGCAAAGAAACTCGCAATCGTTGGTGGCGTCACCATGAACGACACCGCGAAGATAACTGGAATAACACCGGCAGCGTTCAATTTGATCGGTAAGTGTGCCGATTGACCGCCAACTGGTGTCCGGTTCACCGTACGCTTAGCGTACTGAATCGGGATCTTACGCGCAGCTTGCTGTACGTAGATGACTCCGACGATGACCGCGATGATGATTAAAAGTAAAAGTACGATATAAAGCACGTTTACAAACAAAGCATCCCCTGCATTTTGGAGCTTCGTTTCGTAAATCTGGCGGAATGCATTCGGGAAGCCCGCGACGATCCCAGCGAAGATGATCATTGATATCCCGTTACCAATGCCCTTCTCCGTGATGAGTTCACCGATGAACATCAAGAATGCTGTTCCCGCTGTCAATACGAGTGCAATCATAACGTATGTCCAGGTGCCGAACTGTTCGTCGACAAGACCTGGGTAGATACGGTTAAATCCAAGCGCGATTCCAAACGCTTGGACTAAGCCGAGTACGATCGTTCCATAGCGCGTTACCGTTGCTAACTTCTTACGGCCCGCCTCTCCTTGTTTTGCCCATTCGGCAAACTTTGGAACAACGTCCATCTGTAAGAGTTGGACAACGATCGAGGCCGTGATATACGGCATGATTCCCATCGCAAAGAGTGAGAAATTCTGCAAAGCATTCCCACCGAACGAGTTCAAGAAACCAAGAATACCATTCTGGTCGATCTTGAACACTTCCGTGTTTACCATTGGCACNGGGATATGTGCTCCGATCCGGAACACGATGACCAAGGCCAAGGTAAAGAGAATGCGCCGACGAATGTCAGCTACGCGCCACATATTGGAGATCGCTTGAAACATTAGATCACCTCAACCGTACCGCCGGCAGCTTCGATCGCTTGCTTCGCAGCTTCGGAGAACTTATGAGCTTTAACTGTTAGTTTCTTTTCGATCTTACCGTTAGAAAGGATCTTAACGCCGTCTTTCATGCCTTTGACTGTACGAGTCTCGACAAGAAGTTCTGGAGTGATTTCAGTTCCTTCTTCAAAACGGTTGAGTGTGTCAAGGTTAATGACCGCGAACTCTTTACGAGTTGGGTTGTTGAAGCCGCGTTTTGGTAAACGACGGTAAAGTGGGTTTTGTCCACCTTCGAAACCTGGACGAACACCACCGCCTGAACGAGCTTTTTGACCTTTGTGACCACGGCCAGAAGTCTTACCGTTACCAGAAGACATACCGCGACCTACACGGTTGCGTTCTGAACGTGAACCAGCAGCTGGTTTCAATTCATGGAGTTTCATAGTGGGGCACCTCCTCATAAAATTATATCGAACTATTACTCTTGAATTTCTTTTACTGTCACTAAGTGTGACACGTGGTTAATCATCCCACGCATAGCAGCGTTGTCAGGTACGACAACAGTCTGGTGCATCTTACGGAGACCAAGCGTACGAGTAGTAACGCGTTGGTTCTCCGGACGACCGATCATGCTGCGTGTGAGGGTAACTGCGAGTTTCGCCATCTGTTTTCCCTCCCTTTCTTAACCGCGAAGTTCTTCGACGGTTTTACCGCGGAGTTTCGCAACTTCTTCAGCACGTTTGAGTGATGTGAGACCTTGAACAGTCGCACGAACCATGTTGATTGGAGTGCTTGATCCAAGTGATTTTGAAAGAATGTCGTTGATTCCCGCTAATTCGAGAACCGCACGAACTGGACCACCAGCGATGACTCCAGTACCTTCAGAAGCAGGCTTCAAGAAGACGTGACCTGCACCGAATACACCGTTGACTTCGTGTGGAATTGTTGTGTTAACGATTGGGACGTTAACCATGTTTTTCTTAGCATCTTCGATTGCTTTACGGATCGCTTCAGGCACTTCCTGAGCTTTACCCGTACCGAAACCTACGTGACCATTCTTGTCACCAACGACGACGAGTGCAGCAAAACGGAAGCGACGGCCACCTTTTACTACTTTCGCGACGCGGTTTACGGTAACAACGCGTTCTTCGAGTTGATCCATGTTAATTTCTAACTGGCGCATGTAGAGGTTCCCTCCTTTTCTATTAGAATTTGAGACCAGCTTCACGAGCTGCTTCAGCTACAGCTTTGATACGTCCATGATAGAGATATCCTCCACGGTCGAAAACGACTGTTTCGATACCNTTTTCAAGAGCGCGCTCAGCTGCNAGCTTACCAACTGCTGNNGCAGCGTCAGTCGTGTTGCCTTTTTCAAGGTCGAGTGATGATGCAGATGCGAGTGTTGCATGTGTTGCATCGTCAATGACTTGTACGTAAATGTTCTTGTTCGAACGGAATACGTTCATACGTGGACGTGTTGCTGTCCCGATGATTGTACGACGGACACGACCATGACGTTTTTTACGCGTAGCGTTTTTATCTGCCTTTGAGATCATTTATGCCACTCCTTTCCGGTCAATTCGCATTCGCGAATTACTTACCTGTTTTACCTTCTTTACGACGAACGACTTCATCACTGTAACGAATACCTTTACCTTTGTACGGCTCAGGTTGACGGTACGAACGGATCAATGCAGCGACGTGACCAACACGTTCTTTGCTGATTCCGCGAACGATGAGTTGCGTATTCGTAGGAACTTCGACTTCGATGCCTTGTTCCGGAGTGTACTCGATTGGGTGTGAGTAACCGAGGTTGAGTACGATTTTGTTACCTTGCTTTTGTGCACGGTAACCAACACCTTGGATATCGAGTGTCTTAGCGAAACCGTTGTTTACACCTTCGACCATGTTCGCGATAAGCGCACGAGTCGTTCCGTGGATCGTACGGCTTGCTTTCTCGTCGTTCGGACGAGTGACAGTCAATTCATTACCTTCTACGTTGATCGCCATAGCTGGGCTGAACTCGCGTGTGAGTTCCCCTTTAGGACCTTTTACCGTAACCGTGTTGTTTTCAACTGTTACTGTAACGCCTGCTGGGATGACGACTGGCTTTTTACCAATACGTGACATTTAAGACACCTCCGTTCTTTTTATGCGTGTATTACCAGATGTATGCGATCACTTCGCCGCCGACTTTTTGTTGGCGAGCTTCTTTGTCAGTCATTACACCTTTAGATGTTGAAACGATAGCGATTCCGAGACCACCGAGTACTTTCGGGATTTCATCAGCTTTCGCGTAAACGCGAAGACCTGGTTTCGAGATACGTTTGAGTCCAGTGATAACGCGCTCGTTGCTTGCGCCGTATTTAAGGAATACGCGGAGCGTACCTTGTTTGCTGTCCTCGAGATATTCAACATCGCGGATGAAACCTTCACGTTTGAGGATTTCAGCGACTTCACGTTTGATTGTAGAAGCTGGCATTTCCAACTTCTCATGGCGAACCATGTTTGCATTACGAATGCGTGTAAGCATATCTGCAATCGGATCTGTCATAACCATGCGATGTACCTCCTTTCACAACTTTAATGAATTACCAGCTTGCTTTTTTAACACCAGGGATTTGACCTTTATGAGCAAGATCACGGAACTTAATACGGCTGATACCGAATTTACCAATGTAACCGTGTGGACGGCCAGTGATACTACAACGGTTGTGTAAACGAACCGCTGAAGAGTTACGTGGGAGTTTGCTCAAGCCGATGTAGTCGCCTTGTGCTTTCAATTCTGCGCGTTTTTCTGCGAAGCGCTCAACGAGTGCTTGACGTTTTACTTCACGTGCGATCATTGATTTCTTAGCCATGTTGTCGACCTCCCTTATTTTTGGAATGGCATGCCGAGTGATGTGAGAAGCTCACGTGACTCTTCATCCGTGTTAGCAGTAGTTACGATAACGATGTCCATACCACGGACTTTCGATACGCGATCGTAGTCGATCTCTGGGAAGATCAATTGTTCCTTCACGCCTAGCGTGTAGTTACCACGGCCATCGAAAGATTTTTTCGATACGCCACGGAAGTCACGTACACGTGGAAGTGACACGTTGATCAACTTGTCGAGGAATTCGTACATGCGCTCGCCACGAAGTGTAACCTTCGCACCGATTGGCATACCTTCACGAAGTTTGAAACCAGCGATTGATTTCTTAGCTTTCGTGATGAGTGGCTTCTGACCAGTGAGGAGCTGAAGCTCTTCGACTGCCATGTCAAGTGCCTTAGAGTTCGTAACAGCGTCACCAACACCCATGTTGATTACGATTTTATCGACTTTCGGCGCTTGCATTACAGAACTGTAGTTGAATTTCTCCATCATTACTTTGACGATTTCGTCTTGGTATTTAGCTTTTAAACGGTTCATCAGAAAGTGGACCTCCTTTCTTTAAATCTTCTTATTTATCTAAAGCTTCGCCCGATTTTTTAGCGATACGTACTTTCTTGCCGTCAACCACAGTGAAACCAACGCGTGTTGGGTTACCTGTCTTAGGGTCGATGAGCATAACGTTCGATACGTGAATCGGTGCTTCTTTCTCGACAATTCCGCCTTGCGGGTTGAGNTGAGAAGGNTTTGAGTGTTTTTTGATCATGTTAACGCCTTCGACGATTACGCGATCTTTTTTAGGCATAGCTGTAAGGACAACGCCTTGTTTGCCTTTGTCTTTACCAGTCATAACCTGAACTTTATCACCTTTTTTGACATGCATCGTTAGAGCACCTCCTTGTAGGAATTCTTTGGAATTAAAGTACTTCCGGTGCCAACGAGACGATCTTCATGAAGTCTTTTTCACGAAGTTCGCGTGCGACTGGTCCGAAGATACGTGTGCCACGTGGGCTTTTGTCATCTTTGATGATGACTGCTGCGTTTTCGTCAAAACGGATGTACGAACCGTCTTTACGACGAACGCCACGTTTAGTACGAACGACTACTGCGCGTACAACTTCACCTTTTTTGACAACGCCACCTGGTGTTGCTTGTTTTACTGTACAAACAATAACGTCACCGATGTTAGCAGTTTTACGACCAGAACCACCGAGGACTTTGATCGTCAAGACTTCACGAGCTCCTGAGTTGTCTGCTACTTTTAAGCGAGATTCTTGTTGAATCATACGATTGTACCTCCCTCCGGATGTTTATTCACCCGAACTAATTAGAGTTTAGATGATTACTGCTTCTTCAATGACTTCTACGAGACGGAAACGTTTGTCCTTAGATAATGGACGTGTTTCTTGAATGCGTACAACATCACCGATTTTAGCTGTGTTGTTTTCATCATGCGCTTTGTACTTTTTAGAGTAGTTTACGCGTTTGCCGTAAAGCTTGTGCTTTACTTTTGTTTCAACTGTAACTACGATCGTTTTGTCCATTTTGTCAGAAACGACGCGTCCAGTTAACACTTTGCGGTTGTTAGTGCGTTCCATTGAGTGTTCCTCCTCTCAGAATCCGAGTGAATTATGCGTTGTTGATGCCGAGTTCGCGTTCACGAAGAACGGTTTTCGCGCGTGCAATCGACTTGCGCACTTCACGGATACGAGCAGGGTTCTCAAGCTGACCAGTCGCGAGTTGGAAACGAAGGTTGAACAACTCTTCTTTCCACGAACCGACTTTACCGTTAAGCTCTTCAGTTGTTTGCTGACGGAGATCAGTTGCTTTCATTCGTATCACCACCATTTTCTTCACGTTTTACGAACTTACATTTTACTGGAAGTTTGTGTGATGCAAGACGGAGAGCTTCGCGTGCGATCTCTTCCGATACTCCTGCGATTTCGAACATTACTTTACCCGGTTTGACGACTGCTACCCAGCCCTCCGGAGCACCTTTACCTGAACCCATTCGGACTTCAAGAGGTTTTTTAGTGTATGGCTTGTGTGGGAAGATCTTGATCCACACTTTACCACCACGTTTCATATAACGAGTCATCGCGATACGCGCTGATTCGATTTGACGGCTAGTGATCCAGCTAGCTTCTTGAGCTTGGATACCGAACTCGCCGAAGTGTACTGTAGTACCACGTTTCGCTTTACCACGCATGTTGCCGCGGTGAACACGACGATATTTTACACGTTTTGGTAACAACATGTTGTGTTGCCTCCTTCCCTAGACGGATGTGGATTATTCTTCGTTTGCTGCTGCTTTTTTCGTAGGAAGCACTTCACCGTGGTGGAGCCATACTTTTACGCCAATTTTGCCGTAAGTTGTATCAGCTTCTGCAGTACCGTAATCGATGTCTGCACGGAGTGTATGAAGTGGAACTGTTCCTTCCGAATACTTCTCAGAACGAGCGATATCAGCGCCACCAAGACGACCAGAAACTTCAGTCTTGATTCCTTTGATACCAGAACGCATTGAGCGTTGGATTGATTGCTTCATAGCACGACGGAACGATACGCGACCTTCAAGTTGGCGAGCGATGTTCTCAGCGACGAGCTTAGCAACTGCATCCGGGTTTTTCACTTCAACGACGTTAACGTGAACGCGTTTGCCTTTTGCAAGGTTAGTGATGTCTTTACGAAGTGTTTCGATTTCAGAACCGCCTTTACCGATAACCATACCAGGCTTAGCAGTGTGAAGTGAGATGTTCAAGCGGTTAGCTGCGCGCTCGATTTCTACTTTAGAGACACTAGCGTCTTTAAGACGTTTTTCGATATATTCACGAACTACGTAGTCTTCATGAAGGAGATCAGCATAGTCTTTATCTGCGAACCAACGTGATTCCCAGTCTTTGATGATACCTACGCGAAGACCAGTTGGGTTAATCTTCTGACCCACGGTAATCCCTCCTTATTTTTCAGATACCACGATGTGAACGTGGCTCGTACGTTTGTTGATGCGGCTTGCGCGACCCATTGCACGTGGGCGGAAACGTTTGAGCGTTGGACCTTCGTTTACGTAAGCCTCAGTGACTACGAGGTTTTCGATGTTCATGTCGAAGTTGTGCTCAGCGTTCGCGATTGCCGATTTCAATACTTTCTCAACGATTGGCGTTGCTGCCTTGTTCGTGTAAGCAAGAATCGAAAGTGCTTCGCCGATTTGCTTCCCGCGGATTAAGTCTACTACGAGACGTGCCTTACGAGGAGCAATGCGAACCATATTAGCCGATGCTTTTGATTGCATAATGAGTACCTCCCCTCAGATTAACGTTTCGTTTTCTTATCGTTTCCAGCATGTCCTTTGTAAGAACGTGTTGGAGCGAATTCACCAAGTTTGTGACCGACCATATCTTCTGTCACGTAAACCGGTACGTGTTTACGACCATCGTAGACAGCGATCGTGTGACCGATGAACTCTGGGAAGATTGTCGAGCGGCGTGACCAAGTTTTGATGACATGTTTGTCACCAGCTTCGTTGGCTTTATCAACCTTAGCGAGCAGATGGTGATCTGCGAATGGACCTTTTTTCAAGCTGCGACCCATAGTTGTACCTCCCTTTGGCATGATTCAGGAACGGTTCCTACGAACCGTCCAGAAATCATGTAATTATTTTTTAGAACGACGGACGATATATTTATCGCTCGCTTTGTTTTTCTTACGAGTTTTGTATCCGAGTGCCGGTTTACCCCAAGGAGTAAGTGGGCCCGAACGACCGATTGGAGCACGTCCTTCACCACCACCGTGTGGGTGATCGACNGGGTTCATNACAGAACCACGAACTGTAGGACGTTTTCCGAGCCAGCGTGAACGACCAGCTTTACCGATATTGACGAGCTCGTGCTCTTCATTACCGACAGCGCCGACTGTTGCACGGCAAGTAGCAAGGATCATACGAGTTTCGCCTGATTGAAGACGAACGATTGCGTATTTACCATCTTTACCGAGAAGCTGAGCAGAAGTACCAGCTGCGCGAACGAGCTGACCACCTTTACCTGGCTTAAGTTCGATGTTGTGGATCAACGTACCGACTGGGATGTTTGAAAGTGGAAGAGCATTACCGACTTTAATGTCAGCTTCTGGTCCAGCCATGACTTGCATGTCTACTTTCAAGCCTTTCGGTGCGAGGATGTAGCGTTTTTCACCATCGATGTAGTGGATCAATGCGATGTTAGCAGAGCGGTTTGGATCGTACTCAATTGTAGCGACACGACCAGCGATGCCATCCTTGTTCCGTTTGAAGTCGATGATACGATATTTACGTTTGTGTCCGCCACCTTGGTGACGTACTGTCAAGCGACCTTGGTTGTTACGTCCGCCCTTTTTCGAAAGCTTTTCAGTTAACGATTTTTCAGGACGTGAAGCCGTAATCTCAGCAAAGTCAAGTGCAGTCATATTACGACGACCGTTAGTGGTCGGTTTAAACTTTTTAATTCCCATCGAGAGTTCCCTCCTTTTCTACAGAGTTACGATTAACCGAGGTAATCGAGTTCTTTGCTATCTGCAGTAAGCGTGACGACCGCTTTTTTGCGGCGTGCTGTGTAACCAGCGTGACGACCTACGCGTTTTGCTTTTGGTTTTGAGATCAATGTGTTGACTTTGTCAACTTTCACTCCGAAGATCGCTTCAACTGCATCTTTGATTTGAGTCTTAGATGCCTTCACGTCTACTTCGAATGTGTACTTTTTCTCAGCCATTTGGTTTACTGAACGTTCAGTAATGACAGGACGTTTGATAATGTCGTGTGTGTGTGCCATTATGCAAGCACCTCCTCTACTCTCGCAACAGCGTCCTTCGTAATGATGACTTTGTCATGAGCGACAAGATCAAGGACGTTTACACCTGCAGCGTCAACGACTGTGACACCTGGGATGTTGCGTGTTGAAAGAACGACTGACTCGTTGTAATCAGCAGTAACGACGAGAACTTTACGTTCGATTGAAAGAGCAGCGAATACTGCGATCATGTCCTTAGTTTTAGGAGCATCGATTGTCAATCCTTCAAGAACGATGAACTCGTTGTTAGCGACTTTCGAAGAAAGTGCTGAACGAAGTGCGAGACGACGAACCTTTTTAGGAAGTTTGTAAGCGTACGAACGTGGTGTTGGACCGAAGACTGTTCCACCGCCAACCCATTGTGGCGAACGGATCGAACCTTGGCGTGCACGACCAGTACCTTTTTGTTTCCATGGTTTACGGCCGCCACCGCGAACTTCCGAGCGACCTTTTGTATCATGTGTACCTTGGCGACGTGAAGCTTGTTGCATGACGATTGCATCGTATACGACTGCTTCATTTGGCTCGATTCCGAAAACGGCATCTGCGAGCTCGATGTCTCCAACTTGTGTACCTGTTTGGTTAAGCAAAGCTACTTTAGGCATTCGTTATTCCTCCTTTCCTTGCAAACGGATTAGTTGCCTTTAACCGCAGTTTTGATGACAACTTGGCTCTTACGTGCGCCTGGGATAGCACCCTTGACGAGGAGTAAGCCGCGTTCTGCATCAACTTTTACGATTTCAAGGTTTTGAACAGTGATTTGCTCTCCACCCATGCGTCCAGGGAGCAATTTCCCTTTGAATACACGGTTAGGAGCAACAGGACCCATTGAACCTGGGCGACGGTGGTAACGCGAACCGTGAGCCATTGGACCACGTGATTGGTTGTGACGCTTGATTGCACCAGCGAAACCTTTACCTTTCGACGTACCTGTTACATCAACCATTTCGCCTGCAGCGAAAGTATCTGCTTTAATCTCTTGACCGATTTCGAAATCTGCTACTGATGTACGGATTTCTTTAATGAAGCGCTTAGGTGTCGCGTTTGCTTTCGCAGCGTGACCTTTTTGCGGTTTGTTTTGACGACCTTCTTTGATATCACCAAAGCCGAGTTGAACTGCTTCGTAACCGTCAACTTCCGTTGTTTTCAATTGAAGAACAACGTTACCTTCGACTGAAACGACAGTAACAGGGACGACTTCGCCTGACTCGTTGAAGATTTGTGTCATACCGAGTTTAGTTCCTAAGATTCCTTTAGCCATGAGATACACCTCCTAATATTGAATGATTTTGATCTTCTGGCTAGTATCAACTATCTATAGAAGAAAAATTAAAGTTTGATTTCGATGTCAACGCCCGATGGAAGTTCGAGACGCATAAGCGCATCAACAGTTTTCGGTGTTGGGTTAACGATGTCGATCAAACGTTTGTGTGTACGCATTTCGAACTGCTCACGAGCATCTTTGTACTTGTGAACGGCACGAAGTACTGTGTAGACCGCTTTCTCCGTTGGGAGTGGGATCGGACCAGATACAGTAGCACCTGAACGTTTTGCTGTGTCGACAATTTTCTCAGCCGATTGATCAAGCACGCGGTGATCGTATGCTTTCAAACGGATCCGAATTTTTTCATTTGCCATGTTATTTCCCTCCTTTTCGCCTATTTTGTAAATAGACATTCTCCGCGGAAATTTCCACACTAGCCATGGCAATGCCGCCTGGTGTGTCATAACCTCCCGCTTCATCGCGTTGTGTTTGTGACCAACATATTCTATCATACTGAATCACCAGCAAGATTGCAAGCATTAATAAAACAGAATATGTATTCAAGTCTCTCACCACTCGCACAAACACTTTCCTCAGTATATAAGATGTCAGACCATGTTGCAAGACTGTTTTCAAAGAAATGAAAAAAGGTCTTCCGCCACGGGAGACGGAAGACCTTTTTGTCTTAAAAATTACTCAACGATTTCTGTAACTGATCCAGCGCCTACTGTACGGCCACCTTCACGGATTGAGAAACGAGTTTCTTTTTCAAGAGCGATTGGCGCGATGAGTTCAACAGTCAATTCGATGTTGTCCCCAGGCATTACCATTTCAGTTCCTTCTGGAAGTTGGCACATACCAGTTACGTCAGTTGTACGGAAGTAGAACTGTGGACGGTAGTTACCGAAGAATGGCGTGTGACGGCCACCCTCTTCTTTAGAGAGAACGTAAACTTGCGCTTTGAACTTTTTGTGTGGTGTGATTGTGTTTGGTTTCGCGAGAACTTGTCCACGCTCGATGTCGTCACGTGATACACCACGGAGAAGAGCACCGATGTTGTCGCCAGCTTCAGCATAGTCAAGAAGCTTACGGAACATCTCTACACCAGTACATACTGATTTTTTAGTTTCTTCGTGAAGACCAACGATTTCGATCTCGTCGTTGACTTTAAGAACTCCACGCTCAACGCGGCCAGTAGCAACTGTACCACGACCAGTGATTGAGAAGACATCCTCAACTGGCATCATGAAGTCTTTTTCAGTGTCACGAGTTGGTTCTGGGATGTACTCATCGACAGCTGCCATGAGTTCCATGATTTTTTCTTCCCATTTAGCTTCGCCGTTAAGCGCGCCAAGAGCAGAACCTTGGATAACTGGGAGGTCATCACCTGGGAAGTCATACTCAGAAAGAAGTTCACGGATTTCCATTTCGACGAGCTCAAGAAGCTCTTCGTCGTCAACCATGTCAACTTTGTTCATGAATACTACGATGAAAGGAACACCTACTTGACGTGAAAGCAAGATGTGCTCACGTGTTTGTGGCATTGGACCATCTGTTGCAGAAACAACGAGGATCGCGCCGTCCATTTGTGCAGCACCAGTGATCATGTTTTTAACATAGTCAGCGTGACCTGGGCAGTCAACGTGTGCATAGTGGCGTTTGTCTGTTTCGTACTCGATGTGAGCTGTTGCGATTGTGATACCGCGCTCGCGCTCTTCTGGAGCACCATCGATTTGGTCAAACTTAGTTGCAGCTTTACCTTGTGATTTTGCAAGTACAGCTGAGATAGCTGCTGTTAAAGTTGTTTTACCGTGGTCGACGTGGCCGATTGTACCAACGTTAACGTGCGGTTTAGAACGGTCGAATTTTTCCTTACCCATTCTGAATTCCTCCTCTATGTGTCTAATAATTTTTTATAACTAGGAAGGTGAGTCGTAAGATAACGTACACCTTCCTTAGCTTACACTAATCATAAAAGCGTGACAACCTGTGAAGGATTAGCCGTTTGCTTTTTTGATGATTTCTTCCGCAACTGATTTCGGTACTTCTTCGTAGTGATCGAAGTGCATCGAGTACGTTCCGCGACCTTGTGTGCGTGAACGAAGACCAGTAGCGTATCCNAACATTTCAGAAAGTGGAATCATTGAACGGACAACTTGAGCGTTACCGCGTGCTTCCATACCTTCTACGCGACCACGGCGTGATGTAACATCACCCATGATGTCTCCCATGTATTCGTCTGGGAT
>JGI26055J44792_1000068_pt1 | contig 21419 bp, 19 predicted proteins | sample HigsolmetaGSP17D_FD_44792 | JGI IMG/M metagenome (IMG submission 44792)
GCCAAAGAGAACGTGCTACAGTTGACTGGCGATCTCGCCGGTGTGTTTAAGGTCACATTGCGAACACATTTCTTTGGAACAGTCCATTGAAAAGCTGGTCGGCTGCTCTCTCGAGCATCAGCCTGTATCATTTCCTCAATCTCAGGAACGAATCTTACTCTGCTCGTGGAGGCCCGGATTGATTTAGAGTCGGAAACACGTAAAGCTCCTCCTGAAAATTGCAATTCTTTTGAATGTTGGCCCAAGCCTGGGCTTTGACCTCGCTGCATTGGTCTAGGTAAGCTTCTCTACCGAGTCCGAAGCGCAATAGAAGCCGACGTTGAATACTGACTTGTACGTTTCTCCCCATCGTGACATGAACCCCAACTTGAATCGCTGCAGGAAGCACGATGAACATTGGATCTCGAGGGGATATTCGTCATATTCTAGACCGAGACTCGAGTTCAGCGTGCCTTGTGCTGGTCCAGGGCCATGGTAACGGTAGTCCAATGCTATATTGCTGCAATTAGCGTTGCGTTCGTAAGTTAGCGCAAAGGACGACTCGAACGACATACAAGCCTTCCTGCCCGAGTTGAAAGTTGGCTGAGGTGGCGGAGATGTATCGTACGGTAGGATGATGGTCCCATTTTCGTCCCTCGCATTGGTGCCATTGACAGGGTCATCTGCCAACTGGCGTGTGAGCACGAGTCATGACTACTTGAGATAGGGGGACCATTGTCCGATGGCACTGACTTATCCAATCAGGGTACCATTTATGCGTATACTGCGGCCATGTTACTGACGGTAGGTAATCGAGGAACCACTTGTTCTGCTCGAGCAAGCACCACGACGAGCCATCTTGCAGGCAGGTGAGATTGTACTTGTACATCCAAAAGTCGAGAATGCGTTCCGCATCCATAGTGGAACCACCAAGGTTGAACGACAAGTCTCTGCAGCTTGATACTACCGTGCTTTTCAGAGAAGCCAGGGAGCTCCTACAGTCTGGTGTGCAAAGCCTGGCTTCCAATGTCAGCTTCCGGCTTCGTATATTTCGACGCAGTGCTTGACAACTCACGCCGTCAGATTTGTCGCGTTCCAGCCAACCCAGTCCGTTTGCATGTAGAGGAGCGACACCACAGGATCGCAATTGATGGACGTGTTGAAGCTCGCCAGGCATTCCGTCGAAGTATCGTACGGAAAGACGATAGATTGCATGCCATTGAATAGCGTTGTTCCTGCCGTAGCAGATGCAACGAGAACGGTGAGGGCCGAGAGCCCCGTTAACCGCATGATGGAAGTCGAAGGTCGTGATTTCGATGATCACAGTCAAGACCAGAGAAAAAGATGCCGCAACAAGCAGCGGCTATCTTGGTGAACAGTCCGTTCAGCACTTCGGTGCACCTCCTGCTGAAATGCTCGCCCTCCGTCAGCTCCGGGATCGAGTCAACCCCAAGAAAAGAGAAGAGTAGATAGCAAGGATGCTCAAATTCGCGCAAGCGTATCAGATAGGTGAGCAGGGGATGATGACGTTTTGAGGATTCCACCCCCCATTCGAGCCCTTGTAAGGCACACCAACAATTATCATTAGCTGACTGGGCGACTCAGTCCCGTCACGAGAGAGTCAATCTAAGTATGTAGGTCATTTCCGATGTACACAACCTGGATTAGGTTAAATATTGGATATATTAGACCAAAAACGTTAACAGAATCCGTTGTGTCACAGATTGATAGATTCGACTTCGAGCAAGCCTTTCGTCAAGACCTCGGGGATATTCCAGCAGCCAACCCAAGTCAGCCGTCATAGAGTGCCATCGCAGAGTAGTACTCAGTTGATAATGGACTTGGCGCATACAATGTTGAAAGATCGGTTTGCCCACCGACAGAGGATGTCAGACAGCCAAAATACCAGTATCTGACTGCAACTAGTGGCCGTGGTCTTTTTGTAGTCGAGCGGTATTTTTGGTCAACAGGGGGCCATCCAACCGGTCAAGGCCCTCTGGCCGCATCGAGGAAATATACATTTCGGGTAGGATGGGGGTGATTTTGCTCCCAACAGGAGACCGGGCCCAGCGACTTGATCCAAAGTCAAGAGGCGAGCTGCAGCTGTTAAAGTTCAGTGACCTGGCTTATCGATGCGGGATATCATCGTCGGCGCTCTACGGAGTACAGGTGGAACCACTCTTAGCAGCACGGTGCCTAAGCTGGTGCGGGAATCGATCCGCACCGTCCACTAGTCAAATGCATGCTATCCTTGGCTCTTGGTTCTGCAAGCAACTTGGAAAAGTCGAACAACTTCCCAAATAATGGACGTGTATACCATGCTCTCCTTTCTGTGCGACGGTGCGAGTCTGTTTTACTTTTCTCTGAGGATCTGGCTTCACGTTCCATTCCACATACCAAGATGACCATGAATGATGTGCTTCACATGGCTGGGAAGAATTGCAGTTCCCTGCTTTTTGGTCCTTACTCTGGAGTGAGGACGTTGCATTCAACCTGCAGACCCCTGTCAGCGTTATTTTGGATAGATAGACAATCTGCATAGCTTGGCAAACAGGTGTGCATCAGGATGGTATTATCAGGCGAGAAATGTTCGGAGACTAGGTCTGGTATGGCCAGCTCCATCAGCCGGGGCGTGATTTAAGAGCATTTCGTCCTAGATACATCTATTCTTATTACACGATTAGAACCAGTGTCCTGAGAGTCGACAAGATGCTCCTCTACCTTTTTTTGTGTCTGGCGGCAGTATCAGTACTCTTCGACTCCCTCCATGTCCAAGCTCAACAGGATTCCACGTGCTCGCCCACGAAACCTTGCAAAGTTGGATGCTGCTCGACTTCAGGTTGATCTGTTCCCTCTGGAACTTAGGGGAAATGCTTACCTAGACTTCAGGATACTGCGGATTTGGTCCTGAATTTTGTGGTCAAGGTATTAATTGCTCTGTACAAGTCGCTCTGCGAAGTCCACATATCTGACGATATGCCAACCCAGGCAACTGTACCGGTACTTGTGACGCTAAAGCAGAATGCGGGCAGTATGCGCCAGCTGGCCAGGAGAAATGCCCTTTGAACGTTTGCTGTTCTTCATTTGGGTTGGTGACGATCTTTTGCGCCGTTCAGAGTTTCAGCTAACCTGGGGAAGCTTTTGTGGGACAACATCTGCGTGAGGACTCCTTCATTGGACACACAGAGAGAAAGCAGACGTGACTGAAAGGATGTCCAGTTTTTGCGGAGATGGATGCCAAAATGGGTGTAAGCCGGTAACGAGACCATCTGGAAAGGGAAACTCTGCTCGTTCCAAAACGATCGGGTACTATGAGTCTTGGGCCTATGGCCGTGGTTGTGACTCTGTCGCCCCAGAAGACATCGATGCCAACCTCTGGACGCACGTGAAGTGAGTGTTCGGCATCTTCGTGCAGAAAACTATAGAGACATTAATGATCAACCAGCTTTGCGTTTGCATTGATCGATCCCACGACGTTCCAGCTCGCAAAGATGAACTCTTACGACGACCAGCTCTATCTTAGGGTTGCAGAGCTCAAACTTCAAAATCCGGCACTAAAGGTGAGCCGTTATTTATCAGATACGCGGCGACTATATACTTACCCCGGTTCCAGGTCTTTATCTCTGTGGGAGGCTGGGATGCTGGTGGAAAGATCTTCTCGGACATGGCTTCAACTGCATCAAACCGAGCGGCTTTCATCAATTCGGCAGTACAGTTTTGCCAGACGTATGCATTTGATGGAATTGACATTGACTGGGAATGTGAGTCTGGAATTCTCTTGGCATTTGTACACAGAACTTAAACTCACGGCGAACCAGATCCCGTTGCAGATGATCGTGGTGGCAGAGCAGAAGACTTTGAGAATTTTGTAACATTGATGAAAGAATTGAAGTCTGCCGCTGGGAGGCTTGGAGTCACCCTTACACTTCCTAGCAGTTACTGGTATTTGAAGGGGTTCGACATCGTGAATCTCGAGCCGAATGTCGACTGGTTTAATTTCATGAGTTACGACATCCACGGTACCTGGGATGGCAACAATCCGTAAGTAATGTCCTCCCTTTTAGAGTTTCAGGTGGTATATGAAATTATTCCACCAGAATGGCTCGCTAACACTCCTTCAGATACACACAAAGCGTCGTAAATCCCCATACAAATCTTACAGAGATTTCACAAGGCCTCGATCTCCTATGGAGAAACAACATTCCGTCCAACAAAGTTGTCATGGGCTTGGGCTTCTATGGGCGTTCATTTACCTTGGCCGATCCGTCCTGCACTGAGCCCGGATGCCCATTTGCTTCCGGCGGTAAACCTGGAGAGTGTACTGGAACGTCGGGGGTACTTTCCAATGCAGAGATCCAGCGGATTATAGCGGACAAGAAGCTGAAACCCGTATTTGACAAAACGGCCGGGGTGAAATATATGACCTGGGACTCTGATCAATGGGTATCCTACGACGACGCAGATACGTTCAAGGTGAAGATGGATTTTGCCAATGATCTTGGCTTAGGCGGTACAAGTAAGTTCGCCAAACTCGATCGTTCTCTTGATGCATCCCTCACATTATTACAGTGGTCTGGGCCCTGGATTTAGACAATGCCGACTCTCAGTCGGCTCAATATCTCGTCTCAGGCGGAACAATGAATTACACAAATGGTTTTAACAGGCAGAAAAGGGAAGCCGATAACAAGCAGGGAATCGCTGGAAAATTGGCCTATTGGACACCGTGCATGACCGAAGACGAACGCAGGAAAATAGGCTGCCCGGGAGGCGAGTTCGAGAACTTTGACTTCGTGGTGGATTTCTGACTGATATTCAATTGATATCTAGGCTACCACGAGCTGCTGGTAGGGCATGGCAAAGTCTACGATTCGGATACGGCGATGGAAGTGGAAGGTTGCCACGGGTCGCTGAACAGAATACTGTGTCTAAACAATGAGGCTGTTGGGCGTAACTGCTTTTGGAATCGACGCTCGGATGGGGTCTGCAGCATTCAGAAACCCCTCGAGTTGACAGAACGGCTAATTATTGTCTACAGAGCAAGATTTGCGACCGAGGTTGCCCAGAAGGAACGATTTTCCTGACTCAAAACTCGCACCCAGCTGGAGACAAAACCGATTGTGCCCACGGGACATATATCGCCGTCTGCTGTGAAGACCTCGAGACAATAGCACAGGCCTGCCCATCGCAGTACTCCGCGGACTTGATTTTCTCAGGGGGACTCTCCGGCATGGGCTCGATGGACTTCTCGTGGGACATCGGAACATCATCGAATTTCAAACGAGAGACTACTGACTCCAACGTTGACGAGGACGGCACTGTAAGTGGCAATCAGGGCGAGATGCCCCAAGCCGGCAGGGCTTCGGTGCCAGAGGCGCAGCTCCATCGCCAGCAGCTTATCAGACGGGCGGACGATGGGTACGATCCAAGTAAGCACACCTATATCAAGAATCAAGATGGCTCGACGCTGTTCAACTGATAAAATGCAAGGCAACCCATGCGCTTACAGCATCGATTACCAATTTCCTCAGCCGCCACCAGCATACGGATATATTCCTGTCTATGGAGACCGAATACTAATCTCAATGCCAGGTGAGAAAATTCTAGGCACTTGGGGTCAGAACCTCAAAACCACCATCACCTCCACATTGCAACCTCCGTCAACCACAAGGGGCAGAGTACTCGTCCAGAAGACATGTGACGGTATATTTCTCTACATGTTTTGATGAATTGATGATCAAACTGATAATTGTAATTAGGTGCTATGTATCCTCAGCCTTGTGCGAATTGGCGCTCCGTTGCAACAAACTACGGTCTTCGAACAATTCCTTGTCCGGATCGCATTTTGCGTTATAATCCTTACAGAGAGGAGGTTACGTCTTGGAGCAGTGATCATGTTCAGGAGTGGAGGGATTGGATCGTGAAGAGCGTTTGGGCCCCTTATGCTGGCGCATATACGGATGCAAGATGTCAAGTTGATGAATGGCCTCCATTTGATATATGGGGTTCGCGATACCCAGGTGCGACAAACATTTTCGTGAGGTATCTTCCAGGAGGCGAGAATGGAGGTACGTGTCAGGTGTCCCTCATGATCCAGAGCTTTTGCCGATGAGGTCCCAGGCGCCTCAAACAGGGCCGAGTCCAGGATTCGGGTATCACTTGACTGTAAGGGTCAATATCTTGCTTTCAGGGCCAGACAATTGGAACTGAATCATTGTTGCAGGTGGACCGATCCCCCCTCATACCACCACGAGCACTGAAACGGTCGGAACTTATATTGGAATCTTTACGGATACAGTATACGTCCGAGAACATCTCACATCTACAGTGAACTCTATAGTCATGAATTGGAGAAGCATCCCCGTCATTCCTGGAGATCCTGATTTACTGAGCGCCAACCCCTGCTGGCCTAGTACCCTTTTGCCAAACGCTGAACCTGGATTCGCCCTGAGAACGGACGACGGCTATTACCTGACTGTACCTTGGTCTCCCGATGTGTATAAATCAGCACCTGCGCCATCGGTTACTGGTGAGCAATCCTATCACATTTTTCACCGGGTCCAGTTTGATTTCTGACTCGTATCACATAGCTGGTAAAACAAAACCCACTAAGAGGGGGGTTCAGCATCTACTCTATGATGATGACAGTGAGTCCCTCGACTCGTATCCTCTGGCGCCCCCACGCCCAGTTTCATTTCTGATCCGCGTTGCATAACACTGGTGAAGCAGGACCTACAGAAGGTGACCTCCAAATTCTAGTCTACGATGATGACAGTAAGTTCTTATAGTTGCATGCTGCCTTTGGCGCTAATTTCCATGACTCCAAACTAACATAGCTTCTGCAGCTGTGGCATATGTTGTCGACGACGGCAACAGCACCCGTCCGGCGACCCCGTCCGAAATTGCCGAGCACCTCGGTATCAAGAGTTGCAAGGACATCAGCTGCTCTGAGGAGAAGGAGCACTTACGGCAAGAAGTTGTCGAGCACCGGCGACAGACGGACTACATTAACGACCACTCGGAAGAAGTGCATTCCATGGTACTTGCCGGCATCGATGCGCTCATGAACTTCGAGAAATCAGACACGATCCCGACAGACTCGTCATTCATGCCCACTACAACCCAAAGTTTGCGAGGGCAAACAGCAATTGCGCCCTCGAGACCTTCTCTGTCGGCCGGCTCGATTCCGGGTAATACAGCCGATGCTGCCATCCCTAGGGCTACTTCCATGGAGTGGAATGGCAGCAGTGTGTATGAGAATAGACATAAATTCCGGAGGCATGTATAATAAGTCAACTACAGGTCGAGTATAAATCGGGTTGACGCCCTGCAAAATGCCATCTGCAGGATTTGAGACACGATGTATGCAGGGTCATGGAGATCCACTACACAATAATTTTTCCAGTATGTGCGGATACCAAATGGTGAGAGCGGTGTCTTTGGCCTAAGAGGATATTTGGGCTGACAGAGGGTAATCAAGACCATTCATTTCCCTTTGCTATTCCCGACACTCATACGCCGCCCAGAGTAGATGATAAAGTTTGTATGTATGCACATAAAAAAACCGTCCTTTTTAAATGAAGCGGCTAGCGGGCGCTCATGTCAACCATCCGGGCGACCATGCGAACATGTGCAATTTGCATGTGAACATTATTTACTACGCCATTATTCCAGGATCTATCGCTATATAGGGCCAGGACATAACCACCTTGCCACCAAAACAAATGGTCTTGTAATATGTTAATGAGGAGTATTTGTGTCGAGGCGCGTTGAATTATCTTCAAATCACCAAAGTGATTCATTGAAGTCGACAGTCTTAAACAGAGTACTCCCCAGCGCTTTCTCTCCAGAACTCGTCCCACTCCCGGTTTATTTCCCCTCTCCGTCGTTGTTGTTCCTCAGTATCAGTGGGACGAGGGTGTCCGCCATGCTTGATCCATTTCCACTCCAAGGCCTTCTCTCTTGTCACAAAGGCCAGCCTTCTTCTTTCAAACTCCTCCCCGTCGAAGGCTCCTTCCGTGCCCCATCCGCAATCGCGATACAGCTTCTGCAGTGCTCTCCAGCGGTTCAGCTGCGCACGCATCGGCAACACGTCATCCGGAATGTGTTGACCGAGCTCCTGGAGCGCAGCCTGAGAATCCATGGGCAGTCGAATGCCCCCAGGCCAGATGTTTTGAAAGATCAGAGGGTTCTCCTCGATCACGCGCGACGGGGGTGTGTCCCTATCGTTGGGATAGTAATAGGGAATCCACTCGAGGCTTTGTAGTTTTTGCAGTATTTCCGACAAGACCGTGTCGCAAGGCCGGCTGGGAATTTCGTGCCAGTACTTGTTTCCAATGAATGTCCACTCGATTATTGTCTCTAAATTGAACCCTCTTCGTCAACTGTTCGACTCTCCTTGCGTCTATATATATAATATGTAGATAACAAAAGGAAAATGCACACAAAATCCGGTTGGTTAGACTCACGATTTCTCGTGTCGTAGATCAAATGCACGCCGTAATCGCCACCATCCGTCAGCCTCAGCAACCAAGGGTCCAACTTCTTGGCCTCATCCCACTTGGCAAAATCCCCGTTTCGCACGTCGTCCATCAGATCCAGGTACGCTCCCTCGGACGGCGGCGCGAAATAGTTGACTGCCTTGGATCTCGGCACGAGCTGCGTCCCCTGAGTCTGGTATCCCCACGTCACCTCGTGCCGCAAGCCGGGAAGCAGCTGGACCAGATCGATGACTTCAGCGTCGAATCCGAGTCCCTGGAGGCGGGCGACGTCAATGGCCGGCGAGGNGTGAGGCGGACGGCAAACGTCGCTCGCGGAGATGTAGTGCATGGCAACCAAGGTGTCGTACAGCTTCGTCAGGCCGCTGATGAGGGTCTTATGCTTTTCGCGGATCGCGTCCATGGCTGTGTGCTGTACGTGTTGTCAAGGTTTGTACCTCTGTACATACATACGTGTACAGTTACCAATTTATTATCGATTGATGTAATGTGTGGAAAAGAAAAGACATTAACTGCGAAGAAGAAGGAGAGCAAGTCAGACAAGAAAAAGAAAATGCGGGGGGACCCCCCTGGCCTCTCCTTACCTTACCTCAGCACGCTCTCAGACTATGAATTTTGAGGTCATGTAGATTGACAAATAGAACCTCCTTTTTTAACGAGACACTCATTTCTTCCTCTATAATACTTGCAAGAAGGGCAACGAAGGCAATTTCTTTTGCATATCGAAAGTTGAATCGCAGGTTGCCAGGCAGGTCGAAAGGTAGGTAAGGTGGTTGAAGGAGTCGAAAATAACGAGGTGGACATGACTGTTGTCCCTGTATGTACAGCGCGTGATAGCCAAAGTACATATTCTATTCTTGTTATTAGTGGATAGGTGGCCCCTGATGGCTATTCTAGGTAGGATGCCAGTAAGTACAGTATCCAAGCAAGTTAGATGTGAAAAGCTCTGACTGGCCTGGCAAGTTTATGTTATCATATGGTATATCTACCTAGGGACTTACCTAGGCACTTGTCCAGACTTTTTATGACATTGTATTGGGACGACATTGCATTAACAGGGATCATTTGGGGGAAGTCTTTAACTCTCAAGTCAGATTGGCATGTCCTCCATACTCTGTGCTTATCTTGCTGACAACCAGCTGAATTGGCCTCTGCCCATGACAACGCCTGATACTGATACTGACGCTAAATTTTTTTTATGACTATATCTATATCAGGCGTTGTTTATTTGCCTTATTGGCAAGTTATTTCTGTTTTGTTGGGCCATTGTAACACAAGAATCATCTATACTACTTTGTATACTGGATACTTATTGTCCTTTTGACTGTTGGTATACCTGACCCGTCGACCACATAGACATGTAGAGTATTGTACAACACAGTAACAAGTACTGATTACAGTGGAGATGGATGGATGGTGCTTGCTGCATTACTCATTCTCAGAGTACAGTGACAGGGTCATAGATTAAATAGTACACAGTGCACTTGCTGTGAGAGTTGCAGTGTAAAATCAGTTATTGAAAGCAGCTGCTTTCTGTTTGAGTATATTCTCAATATTCAATAGATCAAGTTGTCTGTTCTGCCGCTGGCAAGTAGATATCAGAGATAACTGGCTAATTTTTTTTTCCTGGCAAGGGAGGAGTACATAAATAGCATGAGCGCCATCTGAATAAAGAGTGGTCTGGTTCTATGTTCCAAGGACAGTGGAGCAAGAGCAGTGGGTACGGCTGCATAAGTCGATATCCGATCCCTAGAAACGGTACTAATCAGACGAATGACACTATCTCATAAAGCCCGCAGGAAGATCTTAGATAGATCGAGGCGTCATGCTAGCAGATGCGTTGCCCTATACTCCATAGAATCAGAGAGCAGCATTACCTGTAACTTTGCAAGAACAGGCGTTCCTCATACTGGGTTGACTGAATCATTTTCACCGATGCAATGGGTTATGCACTCTTCTTGATCTCGACTCGGGGGGCTGCAAAGACTCCGAGGGTCCCAGACTCCAGAGAGTCTGGCCAGTGAGCCAGTCCCTTCGAGACCAGCTCGAGACTCCAGTGCTCCACAGCGAACGCCACTACCAAGTTTATTGTTTCAAGAGACCGCGGTCGTTGTGTCCGAAAAGCTTGTATACTCCGTACAGCGTACGGAGTAGCTCTCCGATATTGCCAATCGGCTTCTCCCGTGTCCCGTTGACGTTAGGCGTCTTGTACTCAGTATTTCTTTCAGCTTTCGTGGATTTCGATATTATGCAGCATTTCCGGGGCTAACTGCCAAATCTGGACAAATGCATTAAGAAAAGCAAAAGGGTATTATGAGACCTGAGCATCGAGATTTCTCCTAAGAAGCATAATCCACCCGGATTGTGTTGGATGCGCAAGTCGAATAACTGCGCAGTACACAGATCTGCCCCGGAGGCTGGGCACCCTTGGGCCATGGGTTGTCTCGGGGGTGACGCCACTTAAACCAAGGAGAGATGGCGCGGGATGCCGAGAACTCCCGTCCCGCAGATCCTTGAGAGAAATGAGAGAAAGATTGGTCGTTGCGAATCGATGGTGCAGTCTTTTGTGCAGAAGCCATCTTATGAACTTGAGCAGGTTCATATCCTCCTGTCTTGACCTCTGTCCTCTTTCTGGCATTCTTTTGCGTGCTTCTTTGCTGATTACTCCGTTCCATAGTTGGTAGGGTTTGTTGTGCCCTGTGCGGGAAGTAGTTCTGGACCACGTGCGGTATCCAAATATAAACTATTAACTGTGGCTGACCTGATCTCGGAAACATAGTGAGCTGCCTCCCTATGCTCTGTGCGCAGCATTAGCTGAATGTATGCATGTGCTGTATGGAGGTTCGTGTGGCACTGCTGGGAGAATGAGCCTGCAGTGTCACTGTGTCGGACTGTTGGACGCCGTCTGCCCCAAGTAAGCTATGAACTAATGTCAGAACTCAGAACTTAAGTGGCAACCTATGCGGGATCTGTGTGGATACTGGATGAACTCGATGTTGTCATTCTGGGTTTTTGAACCCACATGCGGGAGATTTCTCCCTCGTCGCGAACTGGCTCTGTACTCGTTAAACTCCACACTTTTAGACTCCAAATCGCCACTCCAGCAAGAAATCCCATTCTCGAGCCGCGGGTTTAGCGAAGCAACACGGCGTCCTGCGTTACTGTGTAACACGACGATGGATGCAGACTGGAGAAAATCGGCGGATGTTCCCCTGAATGGCGCATCAAGCATTGACGACCGCTGCAGGTCACTGGACACAGGTCATGGTGCTCAAGCTCGCCCTGGCACTGGCCAGCTTCTTATCTTAGCCGGGCGACGGAGGGTTTAGAGCCTTTAGACGAGCGCAGGGAGCTGCAAGAGACCCAACCGCGCTTCGAAACGGCTCAACCTTGACGGCCTCTAGCGCACGCTGTTGATCCGGGGGCTTCCTGAGCCGCGCCCGAAAGGCCAAAAGGGGAAAACTAGACATCCCAGGGGCTCTCCACAGATTGTCAGATCGGCTGCTGGTGCCGGGGCAGACGGGTGGAAAGGGCAGGGAGCGGCGGGCCAGAGACAAACGGCTCTGCCCCTGGTGCGGCGTGCGGGTGAGCAGCAACACCAAACCAGCACGCCGCGGCTCTATCGCTTTCCTTGACGTCGTCCTTTTTTCCCCTTCTGATCCTATTCCTCTCTTTCCCCAACCCTTCTCTCCTCCGTCGTTTACTCTCTTTGTATATGTTTGTTCTATCCGTTTAAATCATTTACTCCGCACTTCCGTTCCGGGTCCCTTTTAATAATAATCCTACCCCTCCTTTCAGCTTGTATTCCCCTCGTTCTCCATCCTTGAAACTCTCCGCATTGGTCAATCGATATCACATAGCCAGGATTCGACTTAGGTCAATTGATCAAAATTGGACCGAAAAATAAGAAGCAAAATCAGTTAGCTCATTGTCGGGTTCAGCAGTTCGCCAACGGGGGTCTGGATCAAACTCGAAGGCGCAGCCATCTATTTCCACTCATCATTGTTCAAGACCTTCTACTTTCGAATAGCTGTGTCACAGAGCACACTATATCCGCCAGATATCTCATTTGTTGTTAATGAAGTTTTAGCAACGTTCACGAAGTAGATCCTCTCATAGGATCATGCGTGTCCCACGATGTCTTCTGCTTGTGACTACCCTGTCGGCAGGCGTATCTGCCTTCTACCCATACAAAATTGAGCTCGAGACGTCTAGCGAGAGCTCAGCTTCGGAGAAGTTGAAGGGTCGATTTTTCCCATGGAAGCTGGAACCCGCCATTGAGGATGATAGCATTAATAATGTTCCGACATTGGAAGTCAAGAAAATTCCAACAAACGTGCGTACTGGATGGCGTTCGGCTTCCTATATGCTTTCTGACATGCAATCGCAGGCGCCACGGGACAATCACTACCGGATGGTTATGGGAGAAGAGCCAACAATGACCCACAGCGTATCCATTGATCAGGATGGTGACGACTATTCGTATTTCTCTGCGGTCAAGTTCGGCTCGAAGGGCCAGGAGATGTGGATGTTATTGGACACAGGCGGTACGAATACCTGGGTTTTCGGCTCTGACTGCAAAGCAAAAGCTTGTCAACAACATAACACCTTTGGTGAGAAGGATTCGACAACCCTAAATATCAGTACCAAATCATGGAATGTCGGGTATGGATCCGGACAGGTCGAGGGCGTTCTTGCGAGCGATACCGTATCCTTTGCGGGCTTCAACTTGAACATGACCTTCGGTTTGGCCTTGAATGCATCGAATGATTTTTGTAGTTACCCAATAGATGGCATCCTAGGACTAGCACGGTCGGATGACAGCGAGATTGGAACATCCAGTTTCATGGATGTCGTGGCCGATTCCAAGTTGCTGAAGTCAAACATCATCGGCATCAGCCTTTCACGCAGCTCTGACGGAGCCAACGATGGGGAAATTACGTTCGGTGATGTTGATAAGACCAAATATTTTGGAGACATCACTTACACCAATGCTGCCACAAATGTCAACCGCTGGCAGATTCCCGTTGATGACGCCGGCGTGGACGGAAAAGCTTGCAACTTCAAGGGCAAGACCGCAATCATTGACACGGGGACATCGTACGTCTTGATTCCTCCCAACGACGCGGCTACGTTACATTCTTTGATCTCCGGCTCATCGCCCTCCGGCGAGAACTTTATCGTGCCGTGCAACTCGACAGCGCTAGTGCAGTTCACATTCTCGGGGGTTACCTACAATGTCTCCCCGAAAGATTATGTTGGAAATCCTTCTGACAAATCCGGCGAAAAGTGTTGGTCGACCATCGTCGGGCATCAAGTCTTTGGGCCAGATGATTGGCTCCTGGGTGATGTTTTTCTGAAGAATGTCTACTCTGTTTTCGACTTCGACAAAAACAGAATAGGCTTTGCTAAACGGGAAGATGACTCATCGTCTACTTCAACAGCTGCTGCCAATCCAACCACAGCTCCCCCTTCTCAGTCGAAGTCCGATGCCACAACAACTACCTCTGCAGTTTCCCAGGTGTATCATGGGGCTGCAGGGAAGACCAGCGTCACACCGTCGCTTGCTATAGCGGCCTTGGCGAGCTCGTTGTTGTTGTCACCAATTATTGCCCTCCTTGGAACGCTACTGTAGTCCATGCCAACCCTTCCGGTCTGGTTCCAGCCGTCACCGATCGCTCATTTCCACGCCTCAACTAAAAGCACCACTTCAGACGAGGCGTGAGTGAGAATCTGCATAACACCATTCGTTTTGCACTATTCTGTCACTGCATATACCCCTCGGTGCATATCGTCTTTCGCATTTTCTTCAGTCTCGCATATCTGCAGCATTATCTGTGCACTATGTCCTTCAACCTGTATCATTGCATTTGTACGTCACTTTTAATCGCTTCCACCCGTCTGTCCCCGTCTCACTACTGGCGTACATATCTATAATTTGGAAGGTCTTCTGCTCGCATTAAATTCCGTATTCATCCTATGTTCTGCGTCCGGGGTTGCTTTTGGCATCTGACTTTCGGCATTCTACTGCAATCGGCGTGGCGTGGATACTTACTCATTCTCGGTTCTGCTATTCCGTGCATATGGTTTAAGGTGTCTGTTTAATATTAAATTTGGTGAAAAACCCCAGTTCATGTTGGGGCTACAGCATGGTCCTAGGAGCTCTTTTTTTTTTTTTATCTCGGGACCATGCTTTGGGTCTTTTGCGTCTCGAAGATCTAGTGAGAGCCCTCATTGTTTGATCCGTTCTATCGTATCATCCTCTTCCGTGGCGCTAGCTACCTAGGCAGTTGATGAATGGATAGAACTTGTCGCCACCTGGTCAGGAAACTGCCAGGTGTATTTCGAGATCTGTGCTTTGCTTTGTTGACGTCTTGTTGTTTCCTATCGACCCAGTTTCGGGTGGCTGTTCCGTCTCGTGTAAACGGTTCGTAGGAAGCTATTCAGGTAGACAGCTTAGGTTAGGTACCTAGATAGGTAGTAGTACCAAACCACGGAAACGGAATGCGAGTGTATACTACTTACCTACACCTATGGTACGTACCTAGCGAGCTCAACGGGGGCTATCAGTCACATTTCCCCTGACATCATCATTCATGTCCGTTTTTGTCTCGTCAAGCCAGGTCCCGACGCGCGTTGGAAATACAGTAACTTTGATATGCGGATGATTAGATTGTACCTCCTTCCCACCTGGATACTACGTACTGTCTACTCCTTACTTGAAAAAAAAAAAGGCACGTAAGTAGCTTATGGAGTAGTTGACCTTTGGGTTTTCCGGCCGAGAGACGGTTTACAGACGAATATAACCAATCATGCATTGCATCGTACCTTGGTATATGCTGACTACCTAACTCGTCACCATGGCATTGCAGGTTAGGATAATGCCAATCCTTCATAGAAGAATCGTGTCTACATAGTGATCGTGGCTAAAGTCCCGATTTCTCAGCGATGAGCGAGTACACCCTGGGATACGACTCTGTCAGGGAAAACGAGTCTTGTCAGCAATCCTAATCGTCGTGGATACCGAAATAGGTAGGGAGGTAAAAATGATGAGGACGTACCCAGGATCGAGCGGTCAAAGTCCTTCACACTCGTGAACCCACCGACACCCATCAGGATGTCTAGGTCCGCGAGCAGCGACTTCATTACGTGACGCACACCCTCTTCGCCCATGATGCTGAGGCCCCAGACCCACAGGCGGCCGACGAAGACGAATTTGGCTCCCAGGGCAAGCGCTTTCACAACGTCGCTGGCTCCGCGCACGCCGGAGTCGTACATGATATAGATCCTGTCGCCGACGGCCTCCACGATGTTCTCCAGGGCGTCCAGGCTCGCGATCGCGCCGTCGATCTGCCGCGCCGCGTGGTTGCTCACCACGATCCCGTCGACGCCGTACTCGACGCACTTCTTGGCGTCCGCGACGGACTGGATCCCCTTGATGGAGAAGGGACGACCGCCCGAGATGCGCTTCCACTGCTGGATCAGCCAGGGAATCTTCTCCCACGAGAAGAAATGTCCGTGCCAGATGCTGTCGATCCACTTGGTCGAGGCGGCGACGGGGTTTTTCTCAATGTCGATGCCCGCCTCGCGACAGCGTTTCTGGAAGACAGGGTCCGACAGACCCAGACCCGCGCCGATGCCGCGGTAGAAGGCGTAGTTGGAATGGGCGATGTCGTCGTGTCGCCAGCCCAGCTGCCAGGTGTCGGTGGTCAGGATGAGGGCGTCGAATCCCGAGTTCCACGCCCGGTTGAGCAGCGAGAGCGTCAGCTCGTCGTCGTGCGGCATGTACAGCTGGAAGAAGCGCGGGCCGTTTCCATTGGCCGCGGCGACCTTTTCAATGGGCGTGCTTCCTGCGGTTGAGAGACAGTAGGGCAGGTTGAGCTCTCCGGCCACTTTGGCGACGGGGACCTCGGCCAAGTCGTGGTAGATCTTGTTAATTCCGACGGGGGCGAACCCAATGGGCGCGGAGACCTTGTGGCCGAATATTTCGGTCGTAGTATCGCGCAGGTTGGTATCAACGAGCTGTCGAGGGACAATGCGGTGCCGATAGAAGGCTTGCCTGTTGGCGAGATGGGTGTACGACTGCCCAGCGTTCGAGGATGCGTAGAACCTTGGCAATTCACTCAGTGCAAGAGTTATATTGAGCCGGGCTGGTCGACACATACCATCCGCCTTGGCTCAAGGTCTCCTTGGCTTTCTCCTCAAGCTTTTTGGGATCTAGAGATGGCAGATCGTTAACCAGGACGGGCTTGTATAATGACAAAAGAAAGGACCCTTGCCTGTATTGAATGGCGGCCAGTTTCCCTCATTCAACCTCCAGAAGTTCTCCCTCTGATATAGACCCCATTGGGGCGTAGTTCTCTTCGCGATATTAGGGTTGGTCGGGTCACTCATAGTTAAAGGCCTTGCTGAATATAAAAATTTACCGCTCGATTTGATTCAATTGATCGATTCTGTCGGGTTAGTCGACGTTCCATTCGGGCCAATTTATATCCAGCCGGGACCGGTCGAAGCAATCGACGTTTCTGTATACTGAACCGATGACTTCACCTTGACGCAGGCTCTCTCGGTCGAGAAAGAGTTTTACACCCGACGCTCCTCTATATCGAACCCGATCTCCATCCATATTGTTGACTGTCAGGTTGATTGATAATGTCGCACAAGCTTTAGACCGCATCGTTGGTTCCAGTTTTGGGGATGTCGAGTGGTCTGGCCCATTATTGTATCGGGCGAGTCGGACATCGGCTCGAAAGTAGAGACGAATCAGTCTGCCCTATCCCGCGGTCAAGCTTAGTACTTCTCCGCTAGCTGTTAATCTGACAAGCTTTGTCTGATTTATCATCTCAAGCACGTTGGTCTGTTCTTAAGTAGACAGGTATAGCGGCAGCGCAAGCATATTCCCCTTATGATTGTCAATTGGAGAACGGGATGATGTCATTCAGTATTTCGACGGACAATTGAGTGCAAGCATCAGTCTGGCTGAATTATAACTACCGTAGGGTATGTCTCTTGTAGGAAAAAGAAGATCATGACAAACAGGAGCACGCATCGCTGACCGCGGTAACTCTACTGCGTCGTCAACATCGGCGCGGTCCTGGGTCTTAGTCGTGAGGTTTTCCGTCGGGATGCAAGGCCCGATCCCGGGACGGGAAAATCCTCAACGCGACGCCGACGTCTGGACCTCGTGAATCATCTCGCGGTCTCTCAGCGCCCTGGCCTGCGGCAGCCACCAGCTCGGGAGAACAGGAAATATGTTAGGAGTAGGCAGAAGAACGGCCTTTGCGGGCGCCAGATGCCTGGCATCTGCGCCCCGAGCGAGGGCCCCCTCGAAGATGCAGCTGCTGCAGCTGAGAGGCTTCCACCCAAGTCAGCAGAATGCTACATTTCAGCCGCCTTGGATGCCAATGCGTGTTAAGATTCCTTGGATCGACGCCCTTACGAAGAGCAGGGAGGAGGCTAAGACTGGCGGGAAGTCTCCAGAGGAGATTCCGAAGCCGGACCTGACTCCGAAGAGGATGTCCGACAGCTACTACAGTGCCGTGAGTATCACATAGAAGCGAAGTCTCAAATTTCATGCTGATCAGTGATGATCAGGTGCTGCCTCTGGCTCAAGACAAGTGGTTGCTGGACACGTATCTCAATGCGTCCGGGCACATCAGGTACATATAATATTTAGCCCGGACTAAAGTCGGCGAGATGGAGCTGAAACCTTTTCAGATTAGGCTCTCTGTTGATGGATCTAGATGCACTTGCCGGTGTGATAGCCTACAGGCATACCGGCGATGCTGTTACCACTGTGACTGCTGCCGTGGACAGGATCACCATCGAGCACCCGCTTAAGGAGATATGTGATCTTGAGCTTAGTGGCCAAGTCACGTATGCAACGGGCAGATCCAGCATGGAGATATCCCTCCAGGTTGCCAAAGCTCCTCAACAAGGGCAGAAAGTAAAACCAGAAGACGTGTTGATCACCTGCGCTTTCACCATGGTGTCTCTGGATCCGGTGACGAAGAAGTGGGCGAAACACTTGTTTTGACTGGATTTTTCCTGACTCATGTTTTAGGCCGGTGCAAGTCGCACCACTCCTACTGGAGACTGAAGAGGAACGCCTCCTTTTCAAGAAAGGAGAAGAGAACTACAAGGCTAAGAAGGCGTTGAGAAACAGAAGCCTGCTCCAAGTGGCTCCAAACGAAGAAGAGAGCCATCTCATCCATTCAATGTGGACTAGGGAGATGTCGTATCTAAGTGAGTAGATGTCTCTGTCTAAGCTCGAAGACGCGCTTACTGACTTGCGACAGACCCTGACTCGCCTGCTAAGCGGCCACAGAATGTTGTCTACATGGAGGACACGGTCCTTAAGTCGGCAATGATCATGCAGCCACAGGACCGAAACCGTCACAACTTCATGATCTTCGGTGGCTTCCTCCTGAAGCAGACCTTTGAGCTGGCATTCTGCTGCGCCGCTTCCTTTGCTCACGCCAGACCGACCTTCGTCTCCCTGGATCCCAGCACCTTTGAGAATCCCGTCCCTGTCGGAAGCGTGCTGTACCTGAGAGCCACCGTCGCATACACGGAGCCGCACCGAAAAGAGGGCTCGGATACTAAGTTCACTAAGGTCCAGGTACGTGTTGACTCGAAGGTCCGCGATGTTGAGCATGGCACGAAGAAGTCAACCGGAATGTTCAACTACACGTTCCTGGTAGAAAAGGATATCGAGGTCATGCCCAAGAGCTACGGAGAATTCATGATCTGGATCGATGCGAGGCGACGCGCCCAGAACGCGGCGGAAATTCTGCCAGGGTCCAAGGGATACCGTGCCTTCATGGGCATGGAAAAGAGTGTCACAGAGTGATTCTTCTTCCTTTTTGACGATGCTACAGAAACATCGTGCATCATTATATGTTGGAGTGAGCCCGCCGGGCTGGCAGCCTCGCCTATATAACCTTCCTGCGCGTCAGCATGCTTACTTCTTCCCACAACATATCACATTCCAATCTCACCATATTTACTACACCGAGATTATAGTTTTTGAGCTTTGTTTGTGTGTCTTAGACTTCATCCTTATGGCTTGGACGGAAGTCCTGTTTTCTATGTCACTCACGGAGAAGAGTTCAGCGAACTGCCAGGGAACTACTTAATTCTATGATCCAGGCTCCGGAATGTGTACTCCGCGTCCGGCAATCAATAAGAGCATTTTAGGACGCAGGGGCATGTCGTCCTCTGCCACCCATGAAACACCCCCTCTTGTTCAAAGTCAGCGCAACTGTTTGAGAGTATGACACGGCTATGTCGTCTGACCCTTCACCTGTGGACCAGAATGAAACGAAACAGGATCCGGAAAGACCTCTTATCTTCGTATATCCAGGGGTTATCAAGGTACCTTGCGGTGTCATATGCAACTAATAGAATCAGCTTCCAAAGCTTCACATAATTAAAAATTCAATAAAGCTATTCTCCATGGTTGGTAACTGGGGAACATTAGCGCAAAGTGAGTCTACAGCATTACTGTTGCTACGATTGACAAGTCACAGTGTTTGAGCTATGGTCGAAAATAACTGAGATTGAAAAACGCATGATCTACATTGACTGACTGGTGAGGTAACTGGGTATATATATTGTTTGAGTATCGAATAAAGCCGCAGACCGAGTCAACAAGCTGGTTCATTAATGCACGCACTATAGTATACTATTGATATTAAGGAGTGACTACCTTTCGACCATGGTGCAGCGGCATTAGCCCGAGTAACTGAAAAAAAAAACGACAAGAAAAGACAATATAATGCTCAATAAGGGCGAACAGTCCCATTTAATATTGTCATCATGGTTAGTTTATAAAATAATCTCCGGAAATTAGAAAGGGCGTATTTAGATCAGTATTTGCTATCCTGATTCAGTAATATATGCAAGTATCAATAATTTGAATCTCTTCTGTAGGTACTAGATGTACCCACCTACTTATCGCAAGCTGGTCCTTGTACTGTCCGCAGTGTTTTCCTGTGTATGTAAAATTGAATTCATACATCATCTGTCTTGGTAGAATAAGCAACCCCAGATAATTTAAAGCTTTTATTTCATGATTTTCAATGACACGATTGTTACGATTCATCTGGCGTGAGAATCCTGAAAGTCGTTAACAATATCGATACTCCGCTAGAAGACATTAATCACATGACCACATGGCGGAGTAACCGCCCTGCTCAGGTGCTTGCGCCCCGCAGCAATCCATTTGAGCTCCCAATTAATTACCCTACTTAGAACAGAGCTACTCACCAACTCGACTCGATCAGCCTGCTGTGCTGACGCACCGCAGGTATTTTCAAAGTCATATACCCATAGTATAATACATAATTCATTTTATAGGATTTTTCGTTTCTTATCATTGATCATGTCTCTTCCCAACGTGTGGCATCTGCGCCGAGTCGCGGACACCTCCGCCAAGGCATGCTTCGTCTGCTATAAACCATCAACGAGTGTGTTGATTACTCCGGATAACAGGGTGAGGAATCGGAATAGATACAAGACACGGTTCCGATGTTATAAGTGACCGTCGTAGCTGACTTCGCGAAGGATTTCTTCTATATATGTCCTATCCATCTCAAAGACCGCGGGTTCTGCTCCCCTATAGTCGATTCCGAAAAAGAAGCAGCAAAGAAGAAAGAGGAAGCATTGGCGCGTGAGATCGAGAGGGTAAAGCAAGAATATGAGGAGAAGCAGCGGAAGAAGAAGGAGAAGGAAGAGAAAGAAAAAGAGAAAGAGAAGGGCGAAGGTAGCAAGGAGAAAGAAGATAAGGATACTACGAAAGCAGGAGGAAAGGGGGATGATGCGCAGCATACGGAGAAAGAGAAAAATGACAAGGTACGAACGCCGTCACGCCTAATTTTTTTTTTTTTTTTTTTCACGGGAGAATACCAATTGACGACTTTACAGATTGATTCCATTAAGAAA
>JGI26055J44792_1000079_pt1 | contig 20233 bp, 22 predicted proteins | sample HigsolmetaGSP17D_FD_44792 | JGI IMG/M metagenome (IMG submission 44792)
GTCCCTGACGGCAGAGGAACGCGGCCGGAAGGAGGTCACCATGGTGATACGTTCCGTGGCGCCCAGGGCACGAAGGGCCTGGTGTTCGAGGTAGCGGCCCTGGAGGACTACAGCAGAACCCTGCCGACGACCATCAGTTCACGCTCTGCTCCCGCCATATTTGGAACTGCACTCACCATCTGTGGCCCTCTGACCTTCAAAACCTCGCCATTACCCTTCCTCAGGGCGGTCTCACCTCCGATCATGTTCTTGCAGTCAGAGAGCATGAGCACACAAACGAAAGGATAGCTGTCGGTGTGCCAGTCGACGATAGGCTTGTCGTCTTCCCCGTTTGCATGAGCGGCCAGCGCCTTGTCCCTCTGCTCCTCGGTCTGAACAGAGATGTTGACGTGGCCGATCTCCCAGTCCATGGAGGGGACGAGGTCGATACCAGCGATCTTGGAGATAATGGCCAGGGTCTCGGGGTGTCTCCAGGCATCATAGATGAATGGTGCGCACCTTAGGAAGACCATTAGGATGGCCCGTCAAAAGTCTTTCAGAACTAACAGAAACTTACTCAGGCGCAAAGCCTCGCAGCTGACATTGAGCCACGTTGCTGGAGTACTGATACTTCTCCCAGACCTGCTCACTCAGGACCTCCGCTCTCATCTGCTTGATCGCCTCGGGGGTGAAGAGAGGGAATGGTTCAGAGACTCCGACTGGCGACACTCCCTTGCTATCCGGATAGCCCAACTCCGACATCGTATAGGTCTTAGGGAGTTCCTTGAACGCCAGGTGCTTCTTCGGGTCGAAGGGAACCCGTTCGGATGGGGGAAGCGATTCCGTGATGAGAGGCTTGCGCCCGGTAATGGTCTTCCGGTTGGAGACCGGCATGTTCGGCACAGCAGTGGGAGCGAGAGTCTCCGCGGCCGCCATCTCCCTGCGCTGCTGTGAGTCTCATGCTTTGGGACATCATCAACAGGTACTGTTGGCGGAGGCGAAAGTTCTATAGGAAAGCCTTGCGGGGCACAAAGGGGATATTCTCAAGGGAAACTTGTCTACAGGTCTGCCGATATGCTATGGTCAAGGGCTCGTGGGACATGACTAACCTTTTTCTTTGTGTCTACAACGTATGCAAGCTGAGATGATGTCTAGGTAGGTCGAATCCGTGACAAAATCGAGCTGACCTTGTTGCGGCACAGGCAGATCTTCGGACCTTAAAAATTTGAGTACGGAGAAAAGATAAGAAGCTATCGAGCAGTTAAGAAGGCAAATATTTATATCGATGGACCCACGGTACAGCTCAAAACTTGGAACACGACCCGAACGGACGGTTTCGACACTATTCTTCGACGCTTGGCCCTGAGAGGTCGACGCTCGTCTAGGAGTCTGGGACGAGGAACGGAAGACCCGACGAGCGCGGGAGTGCCTACACTGGGTGCACGGTGCCGCCACTAACCTCTGGCGGGTTTTATCACCGTTTATGCTAACGAAATTGCAGAGCATGCTGCGTCTATTGTGCAGTTATTCCTCGTGCGCAAGGCGCTCTCTATGCACACTCTCCGCTTTTCCAAAGTGTGATTCCGCAGGCTTGTCGATTTGTGATGCCGCTAACACATCAGCAGTGCAGGCTGTGGTGGGTCCACATTAGGGTTATGTGGTTTTATGGAAAATGTGCCTACGTTCGGTTTGGTATCGAGAAGCACTGTTTTACCACTGGTTTTCCAACAGTCCACCGCAATTTTGCATGGTCTGGACCGCTGCACCCGTATCCCTGTGCGAGCTTTGACGTTGCTGTTCGCTGTTTGTGCCTGCTTTCAGTCTGGAGATTGTTGTTCTACACAGAAGTACAGGAGTTGGGAGCCTAGCAGTGAGGATGGCGGGCGATCTCAACGATGATCCGTCAAACCAAGAGGGGAAAGAATTTGCTCTGCAACCTGAGCCACTGTGGAACCGGAACGCTAGTCTTAGTTCCCACATGGACTCTTGGAGACGTGTGATAACAGCCCATGAGATCAGGGCCGGAATGGAAAACTTTTTTTTCCGGAAGTGGGATGATATTCAGGGTCGTCAGAAGCGAGGAGTGGAGAGGCACAATAATACGCATCACACCGACTCCGCCACGGCGTACCGATGGAACCTTTGACTGGATTTGGTGCACGGAGTGGAACAGCTCTGGTTGGGCTCGGGGGGATATCGAAGTCATCTCGGTTCCAAACTTCCCATCCTGGTGCAAGCTTGCGCGGTCCATGACAGGTGTTTGTCACGTTGATGAGGCCTCGGGCAGGCCACCGAGTTCAATGCTCGCTTGCAAGCGTGAGAGACGTGGATGCCGCGATTCGCAGGCCTCTGATGCATGGGACTTGTTCCCGGCGCCGGTATGCTGCCCCTCTGTGTGCGCAGGCAGGGAAGTTTTGCCGCGAGGACGGCGCTGGACCGTAGCACTCAGCGTGAAAATTTTACCCCGTCTTCGACTGGGTATTATTTACGGGTGGCGGACGAGATCCACCTTGGGACGGTGGTTGGCGCCCGAAGCTGTCCGTCGTCGACGCTGGGTTCCCGAGGAGCGCCGTCTTGCCGCACACGGTAGGCCAGGTGGGGTGGAAAGGCGTCGAAGGCCTCCCAAGAACGGTTGGTTCGTGACAGCTTTTGTACATCCCATCACCAATGACAGACGCTTCCGCTGCCCTACGAGGCCCGCTGTCAACTGGCTGTCATCGTGGAAGAGGCAGCGTCCGAGGGACGAGAGCACGGATTCCGGGGGAGCAGGCCATGAGAGGGCGGGGCGCAGCCGGAGGCGCCAGGCGAAGCGTTTTAGCCTGCGGGTTCTAGGCGCGGGCGGTTTAGCCGGTGGGTCGCATCGGCAAGGCTGCGAGGCACGACTCCTCCTCTGTGTTTTTGTTTTGGCACTGTGGAAATCCCGTAGGCTGAAGTGCTCGTGTTCACCGTACAGAGTATGTATGGACATGTACGGACGGTGTGCAGGAGGTCGGGGCTGCGGTCTCTCGTGGCGCAAACACCTGATCTCCTGGACTCTCCGCCACTCTTATCGATAAGAAGACGCCCCGTTCAAGACAATACGGTATTCCTGTGGGTGCATGGCTGTCACGCACGGTCTGTGGCCACAGGCTGCGTAACTTACGCCGTATCAAAAAATACCGCTCCGTTCCTTAGCGAGCCCTCCGCGCCAAGACCGCGCGTCCAGGCACCTTGCGAAGCCTCTCTAACTCCAAGGACGGGCGTCAAGCGCCTCTCTGTCCGCAGAGCAGCGAGCTTCTTTGCGAGCGCCAGACTACCGCATCGTTGGTTTCCCCCCGGTTTCCCCTGGGCTTCTTCCCGGATCTGGGTGCGCAGCATGGCTTCCGAAGCCAAGGACACCTCCCAAAAGACCGCCTGGGAGAGAGTTGAAAAGAGGTTCAACGGGTATGTCTCCTCCTTCTCTCCAATTGCCCGCACCTGGGCTCCACCGCGCTCCTCGTCATACGAGATTGAGACCCCAGGTGGAAGGGAGCGTAGTTAATCTCAGCCTGAGGGGGTATCCCGCGTCCAATCTCCGGCAATCAAGTCATGACCTTGCGGATTTTGGCTATACACGAACGACCTCATCACCAATGCCGTTGACATTCCATTGCCGCTGACTCTGTCATTGCTTACTTCTGAGTTCATAGAAAGAATGCCAGCGAGTACTTCGACCCCTGCCAGGACTTCGCCGACCGCAGCATAAGATGTCTGCGCCGGAACGCCGGCGACAAGGAATTCTGCCATGACTACTTCCAGTAAGCGCATCCTTCTCTTGGTTTCTTCCTTGTCCGCTATCCTTCCAGCGCCTGTCGCACCTCCACCACTTGCCCCCGGCTTGCCTCGAGTGCGGGACATATTGCAACTCCGGCTGGGTAATCCGGCTGCGTAGACATCGGTCAGATCAGGACTGCTGCGGTGTTTACGTGTTGCGGTTTATTTGCTCCGTGGTCCTACTCTTCTACGTGGTGGAGATGAGGCCGCTCTGTGCTTTAGCGCCTGGAGCGTCCCAACACGGCAGGCTTGGACTTTGATAATATATCCTCTGTGGTGGGTGATGGATGAAGACTGATCGACCTCCTCCCACAGGGCATACCGTGACTGCAAGAAGGAATGGGTAAGTGAGCCTTTGCCCGGTGACATCTCACGGCATGCAACACGACCACACCCGAATTCCCCGCGACGTCAATCACAACATGGCTCGTTTCTCCTTCAGGGCCGACAAAGAAGGGGTCCTGTAGACTGCCTTGAATTGGGCTCCGACGTGCTGAGGGTCTCCCAGATGACACAGAGAAAGCTGGCCAAAGCAGCCGCGTCTTCCCAATCATGATCGCTGTGCGACACAACAGAGGTGGGTTTTGGGGGCCAGGTCCCTGAAGACACCAGGGACAAGAGGAAAATCAGAGGCAAGAACGGAGGAGAATTTTTGAAAGTTCCCATTTGTATGACCACGTCATTATCTTATCTCCGCCGGGGTCGCAAGGTATGGTGCAGGAAGTTAGGGCGTCTAGCCATCCTCTTTGGCCCAGGCGGGGCCGAGGCGTGCTTACTCGTGCGATAAGCGGAGGGCGGGCCGGATTTCTCTACTCTGCAAAACAATACCCTTTTGAGCAATTTGTCGCTGCGTCGCCTTCTGACCATCGCGAATCTGTATCTCCTTTCCTGTCTTCGGCCTCCCACCCCGGGGGATCTCCGGATCCACGCTCACATTCATAGAGCACGCGTCTCCCGATGCAGTCGGACAGATCGACTGTAAGGCGGGGTGTACCTTGTAGATACTTATCACCAAATGGAGATATTATCCCCCTATCTAGGCCAATTGAGCTAAGCCAAGGTATATGATACGACATCTTTGCACGGAGATACTGCAGGGATGAAAATTCTTTGAACGAGAACCCGCGTTGGCTAGCAGTGTGGACTTTGCTATTTCTGAGATCTGAACCTACGAAGCTGCATGGCATGTCCTGAGTGCGACACGAGAGCTTCCGTTCCTGGAGAATCGTAAACAAATCAGATACATGCGAGTAGATGCCTACACGATTACAATGGAGGATACTACGTAGGACATTTTGGAACAGGAAGACCAGAGCCAGTCAGAAGGAAGTCTGTGTAGCTCTCGTTGTTATGTTATTCCCATGTGCTATGTAATTGTCCATGTTTAGAAGTCGTCATGCCCGCACTGTACCGTACGACCGCCAGCGCGGGGCAGCTCCGGCCCCTCGCTTGGCCCGCGGTGCCTGAAGCCCGAGCCCTAACCTTGGAATCTATACTGACATCACGCCTTTCCTTTTCCTTTGCCCATCGAACATTTCGCGCCATCGCCTGTTTCTCTCCTCCCCGCACGCGTGTGCCGTGCTGTGTGCCGCGCAGCATCTTCCCCTTCCTGCCCCTCCCCTGATCGTCGGTTGTTGCGGCTGCAGCTGCTTCTGCTGCGAGGAAGCTTTCTTGGGTTTAGCCTTTTTGTATTTATATTTATAGCTTGGGTCATGTCCGCCTCCAGCGACGCCGTCTTCCACCGGCGCAACAAGCAGATCCAGGATGCCATTGACGGGCAGAACCTGAAGCAGGCGCTGCAGCTCTGCGAGAAGCGCATCAAGAAGGGCGAGGATACGCGGTTTTTGAGGGTGCGTTTTTGTTCTCCGTCTTTCCCATGCAACCGTTGATATTCTCCGTTCGCGGTGCCAAAGTCGTAAGAACTGACATGCAATGGAACTGCGACCCAGGCATGGAAAGCCCACATCCTCTTCCGCCACGCCGACGAGGCTCACCACCAGCGCGGCATCGCCGAGACCCTCGAGATCTGCAACCTCGACCCGCCCACGACCGACCTCGACACGCTCGACATCCTGCACCAGACGCTGCGCCGGCTCGACGGCCATGAGGCGACCGCGCGCGCGCTCTGGGAGAAGGCGGCCAAGGCGAAGCCGCAGGATCTGGAGGTGCAGATGAGGTGGTTCACGTATGCGTTCGAGGACGGGGATTGGAAGGCGGCACAGAAGGTAGTTTTCCTTTCGAAATCAACTGATTTGAATTGCAAGCTGATACATTGTTCGACGTCCGCAGGCCGCGATGAGTCTCCAGAACAACTTCCCCAAGTCGCGCAAGTACTACTTCTGGGCCATCTTCCTCTGCTACCTTGTCGCCGTCGATCCTGCCAGCTCCGACGCGGATCGCAAACTCTTCGGGACCCTGGCCTACCGCATGATCTCCAAGGCTGCGGACAGCGTCCCCTCGGATCCGGTATGCATGTCTTGTCTATTTCGTTCTTTTCCACCCAGGTTCCAGCTTCCCTTGGACTCACGATGATGATGTTGCTTGCTTCGCACAGAAGGAATTGCTGAGCCCGCCTAGAGCCATACAAACCTCCGAGGAGCTGCTCCTGCTCATCAAGATCTTCGAGCTGCAAGGACGCCATGCCGAAGTGCTCTCGATCCTCGACAGCGAAAACCTGGGCATCACTTCCCGGATTGTCCAGAACGACTGGTCTTTCGTCAGGGCCAAGCTGCATAGCTTGGAAAAGGCGGAGAAGTGGGCTGAGGGACTGGCCTTTGCGAAGAGTCTGCTGGGAACGTCAGACGAGGCGGCTCTCAAGGAGAGAGACGACTGGGCGGTGTGGAGCTTGATGCTCTCTGCGATTCAGAAGATTGACAGTCCTGAGTAAGTTTCGTAAACTTTTGAGAATGGGATTGGCTTGCTAAGAGTACTGTGAAGTGCGGTACAGGACGTGCAGACGTTCATCGAGGAGTTTATCGAACGTCAGCCAAAGTCGCGCAATGCGCAGCTGGCTCGTCTCGACATGGTTCACTGGAGGGTGCAGTCGGGCGCTCAGACGGCAGATGATCTGCTCTCTGCCTGCCAGCTGTACTTTGACCGCAACAGCAACAGGCTCTATTGCTTTGAGGATTTGCAGAAGTATCTCGTGGCACTTGGAAAGGACTTGGTATCGAAGTTCCTGGACCACGTGTCTAGCCATGTGGACGAGCAGAGCAGTGGAAAGGATGTATGTAGCTGTTTCCCCTCATTTCTCTGCTAAGACGCTGACTTGACAAGGCCAACGACCCGTTCAAAGGCGTCGCAAAGATCAATGCACTCAAGCTCGAATACTGCTTTAAGCTGTCGTCAGACGACAGCAGCGTTTCGAGGGAGCAGGTTGAAGATTTTGTTTCGCGCTGCCTTCAGGAATATCGGAGTACGGCGCGGCCCAGCCAGAGCGAGTCTCCATCTACCATCGAAAGCCAGCCAAGCGATGATCTCTGCCTGATTGCGGCCATGAGTCTGATTCGCTTTGATGCTGTTGCAAGTCAGGGCAAGGCTTCCAGCCCGGTACTCATCCGTGCCGCTGGTGTCCTCGAGCATCTTCTTAGAAATTCGCCGCACAACTATCATGCTTTGCTTCTTCTTGTGCGGATCTACCTCCTTCTCGGAGCGGGATCCCTTGCCCTGAAGACCTTCAGCAAGCTCAACGTCAAGCAGATGCAGTTCGAGACGGTCGCTCACAACTTATTCACGCGCCTGTCGACCGTCCATCCGCACTCAGCGCCGCCGATCGAAGGCGCGGATTTCAAAGACTTCGATCCGCAGACGGCACTGGTGGTGGCTCTCACTTTCTATCGAAACGCAGATATCACGACGACAAGGAGCCGCACGAGCGGTCTGGACTATGGCAGCTATGTCAACATCGAGGGCAGCATTGAGCTTCAGAAGCGCCTGAGGCAGAGCATCTGCCGGAGGATGTGGGCACTCGATGTGAGACGGATGCAGAGGCTGGTTGGTGGAGACCCGATGGGTCGTTACGATGATCTGGGTTAGTTGCATTTCTCAATTCAGAGTATTTGGGCGCTTGTTGACTGTGTTGAAACTAGTGAGAGATCCTCTGCCTGTTATTGACCGGCGGACGTTTGACGGCTTCATGAATTGTGAGGCGCCCGGGACGGCGACCTTTGAGGAGCGGATGCGTCTGGGGCCATTGCCCAGGGTGAGTATTCCTATTAGCGGTAATTGGAAATCGCGGCCAGCTAACCAATATCTAGGAGCACTGGGTGAAATCTTCCACGGTTACAGACCGGCTCTTCACTCTTTTGAAGAACATGGCTGCTCAGAAGCCAACCGGCCCAGAGGCAGATCTACCGACCATTGAAGAGCTGACCGGCTCTGCCCCCGAGTCCGACATGACCTCTGTTGAGATAGACAACACCAAGCTTCACCTTGCCCTTCTGAAGATCGCCTCTCTGCTGAACGGCTCGAAGTCCGTCCCGGCGGAGGAGCTCGATGGCCTCCTCACCCAAGTCGAGGAATGGCTCACATCCACATCCCAGACCCTTTCATCTGAAAACAGCCAGAACCCCGCCATCTTCTCCGAGACGGCCGTCTCCCTGCAGGATGAGAAGCCCTCCGCGCTGCCATCATGGCTCTACCTGCACCACAGCTTTTCCGTCCTCGAAACGCTCAAAGCCGTCTCCCTCCTCGTCTCCGTCTCCGCGAGGAAAACCTCCAAATCCACCCCCAAGATCGCCAAGGACCGCGCAGACCGCCTCGTCGCGCTCGTGCGCCAGATCCACGACGCGATCAAGACCAACACCCGCGCTCTCAAGTCGCGCGTTCAGGAACCGGGCGTGCTCAGCGCGTTGGTCGATCTGGTCGTCGCCGGCGATGGCGAGCAGGGTGGAAAGCTCCGCGAGGTGCTCGAGAGCATGCTCGACACGGCTGCGCTGGAGGTGTTCTGCGGCGCGTTGATGGAGAGTTGGGAGGAGGGGCTGGATGGCGTTTTGGCGGTTACTGTTTGACCTGTCTGCTCTGATCCGATCCGATCGCTATGCACTTACGTATGCATTTACAGAGTGCATTATGTTTGCGGCGAGGGTTCTATCTATCTATCAATAGACATGGATGCTGGGAGGAAAGATCTTGCTAGGTAGAAGATACCTTTCTTTCTTCATTAATAGGTATCAAATCATATAGTATCGAATGATGTTATGAATGAATGAATGTGCTATGTATGTATGCATGCATGGTAGATGCATGATTGATATCAACCCTGGAATCCTATACAAGGAAAGAAGGAAAGAAAGAAAGATAAAAAAATCAGTCCATAACAATAGGGGGGAAATGAATATGAATGAGAAGATAAATAAATACCCAGATACGTCATACACAGTCAGGAGGCGGGCGGCAACAGTTGAAGTAGTTTCCCCCCCCTCCCTGTCGCTTTTCTCTCTTTCTACTGGAAATTCGAATTAAAATTAGGTAGGTACAGCAACTAGATATGTTACGTAGGTAGGTTAAGTAGGTAGGAAGCTTGAATTGAATCGAATCTATTGTGTGTGCGTGTGTGTGTGTGTGTGTGAGCTCTGGATGAGTTGAGCGGTCTGTTTATTTATTATAAGTTGTAACTACCCAACTATCTATCTATCTAGGCGTGAGACTTGTATTGTAGTTCAGTCTGCTTTTTTTTTGGTTCTCACTTGACACTTCAGGCGTTTCTTCCAAATCTAAATCATAACAACTGGGTATTCCTGTTAGGTACTTAGGATCCTCGGGATGCTTGCTTGCTTGCTTGCTTGCTTGATAAGAGCAGGCTATAGACATCATAATAGGGTTCTGATCCATTTGATGAAAAAAAAAAAAAGAAACAGAAGTAGAAAAAAAAAGAGCAGGAGTATAACAACAGAAGTAGAAGAGAAAATGACAGAGATAGAGGAAAGACAGAAGTAGAAGAACACCAGAAGTGGCGGAATGGAGATTGAAGCCCGTCGTCCATTCATCAAAAGTCTGTCTGTCTGTCCCTTCCAGACTCCAGAGTCGACATGTCAGCGCCAGGAAGCAAGTCGCTTTATTTAAGCCTGAGCGCATGGTGGATTTTGCGTAGTATAGTAGTCCCCTGGATTAGATTAGATTAGATGCCACTGTCCATACAGTACCTGCAGGTGCCATCTCCATTTCCCGGGTTTTGTGGATTTGATTTGGATTTTTTGTGCTTGTCTGTTGACAGGTTATGTTACGTTTGGGTTGTTCTCCCCCAGGTAGGCGTCTGGTCTGATTCGGTCTTTCTTCATAGGTGTTCATTCTGGGCAAATTTTTCTGATTGGAGAGATCCACGAATTCATTCATCTTTTGACACCTTGCGCGGTTCGAGAGGCATTTGATTTAAGGATGAGGATGATGGGGATCTCTGATATGTGTGTGTGTGTGTCCTCGTAAGAGATGCGACAGTTATTTATCCATTGAATCGAGGACGAGTCATTTTATGACCTTTTTTTGATTCCATCATAGCGTTAGAAGAAGAAGAGAGATACTAGAGAAGTGAGTAGGTAGATGAAGACATGTTTTACTTCCTTTGATTGGCCATTTCTAGATAAATTCTTCTCTCTGTCCCGAGCGGATGTTTTTGTTGAGAAGCAGGTTTTTTTTTACCCTTCTTCCCATATTAGGCAGTTTGGAGGTCATCAATAACCAAAACAACTCTTCTAATCTCGAAGATTGGATTGGATAATCTTAAAATTAAAAAGAACGGTTTGAATTGCAGGCGGCATATAAAAAAGTACCAGTACCAATCTAGACATCTAGATTAACGGCCACAGACACATTGATGATTGTGGCGGGCCGCCGGAATCTATCGTCAACCGTAATCATGCTCGGGTTCAAGTCTTCGATCTCGCGGGCTCCATGTAACTGGAACCGGTAACAAAGGCGAATATGAATGTATTGCATCTTTATCTCGTCCTTGAGAAGCTGCATCGCGCGATCAACACCTGCCAGGCCACATACGCTGGCATAGCGTAGAGCAGCAAGGGACGGACGTTCAACGCTGACGTCCTCGGGAGGATAGGAGTGTGTCGGGGGAGTTTTTCAAGGCTGTTATCAATGAAAGAAAGATCTTAGAAGGGTTCTATTTGATATATAGGTCGTAAAATACTTTGGGAAGAAAAAAGATGGCAGTGATATCCCGCTGACTATATATACTCGCATTGTTATTGTTAGGATATGGACATTACCAGTAAGTAGTTTTATGGGTTTTGCTTGCTCTTTCTCAATAAATAGTCGATATGGGAGTGATATGATTTATACCAGGCCTGAGTAACTACAGTAGCAATCGAATTTTCTCACCTCTATGTAAAAAAAAAGATAGATTCAGAGGCATCCACTGTTCGGTGAGGTAGGAACTTGTTTTTGGCTCAATGATGTGGTTGGAGATGATATTGGATAAATGTATACTTTTTTTTAAAAAAAAAGAACCTTCAACTTGTACTGTATAATGTTCAAGATGTATTTTTTTTTTGAAATTCTGCTGATGACTTGACAAGGTTTCGAGTCTGCGTACCGTGGCACGAACCGTAAGATATCCTCTTCTAAAACTATACGCCCATTTCTGTCCATGGGTCACGTATTGGAAGAAATAATGCTGCCATCAGCGACGCGGCCAGATAGACTTGATTTGCATGATTAGAATGGTGTAGATAAAGGTATGGCATAAGTATGTACCTACTTACAAAGAATGTACGTCTGGATTGGAAGTTTGAAAACTTGTTATTGTTGAAACTGTCATTCATCTGGACTTTCTGTCTCCCGCAATTAATATGTAGTTGTTCCTTCTCCCCTATCCACTCACGGTGGGTCCGAAAATGTTTCGATAACAAAGGCTCCTTGATTTTATACTATGTATGATGTAACAGTTGCTAAATTGCAAGTACTTATCAGTGGTTTTTGTCAGGAACGTTTAAATTTTTAGAAATGAGCTTTTCTGGCCTTTCTCTTCTGAGAATCCTGCCAATAAATTCTTAATGGGGTTTCGATGCTAAGACAAGGAAACCTGAAAGACAAAAGGAACCTAAGCAGGAGAGAGGAAGGAGAGTGCATGAAAACAGAAGTCGCCGATACTAGTGATTCTGCACTCAATTAGTTTCGTTCCTTTGATAGAAGTGGTCGGCAGGGTAGCCTGTTACTATATAGGATATTTTCTTCTCTCGCGTCGCCGAGGTAAACGATCACTTTGAGTTTCCTGTGCCTATTGGAATACAATATGTGGAGATCCAAGTTTTTGCTCCTTTCACCTTCAAATTCTTCCAGAATTGACGGGCCCATGTCGAAACAATCAAGTCTCGCATGTGTTATTTTTCAGGGTCTGAAAAATGCGGGAACTTCATGGATTCTGTACCTGATTCTTATGACTGACTGAAATGCGTCCATTGTTCCCAGGAAAGAAATTCAGTCTTTGACAAACAGAATCATGCTCACAGATTTGAAGCACAGCTAGAATATTCAGACTCTTTTTTTTGGAACTGTAATATTCGAACAAGGCCGATACGTGGAAGGGGTATTCTTCTATATAGTTATCATATTAATTATATTGTGTCTCTTAAAGCATAGTTTTTCTATATAGATGACAGCATGATGTCAGCCAAGTACTGTACAAGATTCGATAATAGGAGATCCTGAGGAAGCCTTCCTCAGGATCCATATCATTTGTGAATCTGATGGACAATATTGCGTGCTGCTTGCTTGCGGATAATGTTATACTGCTGATTAGTTAAATATACTATTCAAATAAGATTCAAGTAACATAGATCTGCAAACGTTTGCAGAAGACCTGAGGTATTTTAGAGAAAGATCCGTGTCCTCACAATTCTTAACAACCCAGTCTTTGGCCTGCTTGAATGTAATAATTTGCAGTGCGATGCGTCGCTTCCAGCACCTGCGAGCAGGTCAAGACTGTGCTTCTAATATAAGTGAGTTCATCAATGGAGCCCACAAGCAGATTTCCAATGTAGAGGTCCATTCTTTCCTGGGGCAGTGAATTCAACAGTGGCGTCCAGGTTCATTTTGTCTTGGAGCTGGCTGTAACCAAGATTGTATCTGCGGTTGTCCATTTTCGGCCATTTTTAAAAAATTCTTTTTTTTTTCCTTGGAAAGGAGATAGGAGAAGGGAAGAAGAAGAAGAAGGAGCAGCGGACTGACTACTGGGCATTTAAGAATTGCAAACACATAATGACTCGATCCAGTCTGTTGTCGGAACAGTGGTTGCTCGACGTCTTTGTTCTTGTCATCTGTCGTTCAACATGGACTTCTATACCTTTCAATGACAGACTGTGCAGGCCCCGAGTGAACAGATTGAGGTGATGATCACTGTTATACAGTGGCCGGCCTTGTAGGGAAAGCCTGCTGCTCCAAGGCATCAGATGTTGCCCCAACAGCCCGTGCAATGCTATCAATCTGGATCATAAGCTCCGCAAGTTGTTGAGGAAAGTTCTTGAGTTCCTTTTCGTCAGGATCTAAGTGGACTTTGCGCTCATCCTCGCGCGGTCACAATCAAGGGGCGAGACGCTTAAGCCACTCCTTTACAGGGTGTAAACCGAGGAAAGACACCACGAGCAAGAGAAACTGCGAGCAGATCAGTTGTGCTTGCGCCATGGGCGCAAGATTTCCATAGCCATCTCTGGAGCAACCTCTTTGGATAGGATATTTGGGGCGGTCGGGATATCTTAAATCAAAATCAGAATTGATTTGCGCATGAATAAGTTATCCGAGTACTCACGATAATATCAGCTTGCAGATGTTTTGCATATCGGTCAAGCATATGAAACAGTGGACAAACACTTGGGAAGTTTGGCCAGGTCTGGCATCAGCTATGGAGTAAAAGAGCCCTTGAGGTATTCATGTTAAATTGCCTTTGCAACTGCGGGATCATCCACTTTCTATATCCTGCTCTTGCAGCGATTTTTTTGCTTGGCATACCATTTCAATGCCATACCGCGGAGGGATGAGATGTGCTAAGAAAAGTGCCCAGAGAGTTAAATTTTGAGACCTTCAACGCTATTTCCAGGATAGAAATGATACATTCATGATGAATAGAACTTGGATCAGACTCATATTTTTTTCGCTGACTTCTTGGACTAGACATATCTTTACGCTTTGTCCATTTCAAAGCAGTAAAAGAAGTTTTCACTGATTCTATTCACTGGAAACTCTTGACCATAATCAAGTACTGCATGTGGTATGCAATAGAATTCGTCTTGGTAAACGGCTTTCATTGATATGATTGTCTTGGATCTATTTTCCATGGTCGAATAGGGTAAGATCTTGGTAATTTTGAGGCGTGATCCGGAAATGGTCGCGTTGCTGAATTCCCTCATTCATTGGAAGATTGTGAATGCCGGCGAAGCGATAACCGGCTGTTTCTCGCTGAAATGGTGGAACCTAGCTAAGTAGATTGAGTAATTGAGCTAAAAGATTCGCAAGAGTTAGACGTACAGCGGAACTGTGTATAGAACCATACTATACAGCATTGGGCGTATCTGTTCGACTCTCCCTAGCCGTGCCGCGCCTGTAAATAGTCCTTGTCTGTTTTCAGATGTACTGGGGAAGATACCTGGCATGTTTCAGAAGTAAGAGTAAAGAAGGAGAGATCCGCCAGACAGAGAGCATCTTACTGCACAAAAGAGCAGTAGTAGCGGACTGATTAAGTGCTGAGCATATGCAAAGGCATTCATAGTTGTACAAAAGCAAGTAGCATCCACTTGTGGGAGATAAAATAGATCGAATTGTGGAAAAGACCTTATCTGTAGCTGTTCACTTCTGGCAAGCGCTCAAAGACAGTCTGGAGATGAACTTGTGCGATAGATGGGAAAGTGGAAGCTCAAGACTATTAGTAGAAGAAAAAAGATATCTTCATAATCATGGAAGTTTCTTTAGGACAAGTTATCAGTGCCTATTGAGTGTAAATACAGCAGTCACTCGCTAGTAGTTTAGGGAATAGGTACTGCTGCTACTTCACTGAGTTGGAAGAACAGTGATTCTAGCCCATAATTATACGAGCTGGTACCACTCAATAGAGACTGACGTCATTAGTTCTGTTGCTTGGATACGCTCATTTACTTCTAACTGCATATAGCTAAATCAGTAGTAATATGGAGTATGCTAATTAGAATACGACGATATTTGCGGTATAATTCAGTAGTCCTAAAAACTCAAGCAAGTAGCTACTTGACTACTTACTATGGAGTAATTAACTATCAAGTTTGAAATTAGGATTAAACAAAAACATATTAAGTTGGTACTGGCTTTTTAGTATTTTAGTATGATCCAAGCCAGAATGTAACTAACATGAATCGAAGCAGTTCATAGAGGCAGAGCATTAGGCAACTACAACACCCAACAACCATTTGCTGCTAACAGCTTGACAAATAATGAATCTCAGAATTACAACTGATATCTGTTGCTTGAGATCGTCCCTTTGGAGAAACTGGTCTCCGAACCAGCCAAGATCATGCTAATGGGAGACACAGACATCCCATGGTTCCATGCTCGCCATAAATGGTTACGTGAAGTGACAACAGCCTCAAGAATATTTCTCCCTGTTCGCTTCTCGCTCCATAACGGTCAAATTTCCTTCATCAATCAGAAAGAGGACCTTCGTTTGGTCCTGGAGGTCGTCTGATCTATGCGCATCAGTCGCATGAAAGGTGTCAAAGAGGCCAGTATCTATAATGAAGGCGCGATTCGCATGAATGATGGACCTGAGCTGAGGCTGGGAACCCCGCTACGAGGTCTTCTCTGGGAGAGAAACCTTACGCCAGGAGCCCTCATGGGATCGGTGATCTTGAGACGCAGCGGTGGTGCTAGGGATATGATGTGGTGCAGGATGCACATCAGAGGTGGTAGAGGCTTCAGAAGACATCCTTCCTCTGATATATACGAGAGGCTGTTATGGAGTTTATAAATAAGGATGGTGCTGGGGAGTTAGAAAGTAGGATTTTGAGGACTCGCTATGTTCCTTTTCAAAGTGATCTAATATCATCATCTTTCCAAAGTCAATATTACGATATGGACGAAGCTCTTTTCCCTGAACAAGAATATTTCCTAAGCTTTATTTACAAATCGCCCAAATTTCAATGAAGTCGAAAAGTTGATTCATTCCAGGCGGAAGTGTCCTGGAGGTCCCCGGCGAGCACGTGACCCAGGGACGCTGTGGGTTAGCGGCTCTTGGCAACCCGCGCGCTTGGCGGATCGGGCTTCCGACCATCCCCGATGGTCCCGGCTAGGTCTCGAGCCCTAAGCCCTAAGCCCTGCCTTCTCGCCTACGCACTCCAGGCGCATCCAACCAAAACTCCGCGAACTTTATCGAACTTCCACCATCGACAATCGACGACTCGACGACCACCTCCATCCAGCAACCACCGTCGCCAACCTCCCCCTGTCACCAACCGTCGCGATGGCGAAAGAGCGCACCGGAATCGTTGTCGGCTTGAACAAGGGCCACGTACGTGATACCTCCCTTTTCCTCCTTTCCCCCCACCCGTGCTCTATCGTTGAGGCCGGTGTCTTGTGTCTCGGAATCGCGGCCTGCGATGTCGATGGGCGTCAAGAGAGAGTCGGCCTTTGAAAAAGGGCGCCCCAGAGGGAAAAACTCACACTAGCATGTCATTTTCTTGCTTGTTGTCTCGTCGCGTCGCAAAGTCGCTCTCGAGATCTTGTCACCGGGATACCTTGGCGGCCGAATTACACGGGATTGGAATTGGAAATGAATTTGAATCGCGACATAAAGTGAACGGAAAAAGAAAGCTGACATGGGTTTTTTTCTTATCTGCAAAATATAGAAAACCACGCCCTTCCAGACCCCCAAGAGCCGCATCAGCCGCACCAAGGGCCACCTCTCCCGCCGCACTGCCTTCGTCCGCGAGATCATCAAGGAGGTCGCTGGTCTTGCCCCTTATGAGCGTCGTGTGGTCGAACTCCTGAGGAACTCTCAGGACAAGAGGGCTCGTAAGCTCGCCAAGAAGAGGGTACGTTTACGTTATTTATGCGAAACTCCAAATTTCGTCTCTTTGGGCTTGGGGGATTACGGTCTGCGGAAGAGTTTTTCTATCTACCTACAATTCCAATGGGCTGCTAGTGGATGGAGTTTGGAAAGGAAAAAAAAGCAGTCTACACTCGAAGATGCCATGCACATCTCTCATGTCGCTAAGGCTGGTGGAGTGGAGGACTCGGAAGCAGACCACCCCCACCCCCAATGGTTACAGGACAGTAATGCTAACACACGTCTTTCACAACAGCTCGGTACCTACGGCCGCGCCAAGCGCAAGGTCGAGGAGATGCAGAAGATCATCGCCGAGTCCCGTCGCGCTCACTAAACGTCCTCTTTGCAATCAACGAGTCCACGTGGATGCGTGACGAGGGTGTCTGTTGGGATCGAGCAGGAGCTGGGACGGGGAAATTAGCTTGCAACAAGAACAGCAACTGCAACAACCGCGTCTCTTTTTGTTCATTTGTGGATTTCCTTGTGTACTACGGGATGAACGGAAAGAAACGATTGATTGGCAAAGGCATGGCAGCATCATACCTATATGGGTAATGAAGAGAACAGAAAAGACTGGGTGGGTTCGATCGTCCTGATTTGGGTCGGTCGTATCGGAAAAGCCAGTTTGTTCAAATACCAATGAAAATGAATAAAAAGGGAAAAAAATACAAGCAACCAAGCAAGCACGGGGTCTCGGGCTGGCCCCTTATTTACTTGCCTTGTATTGTTCTCGCTCGCTGTCATAATGCTGTGGAGGAAAAGGTTTCCTGAGGTTCAATTCAATCGCATCGGACAACTGGTTCCTCGACCTCACAAACGCCATTAATCTATCAATCCGCTTTCCGTGAGGTGCATATAACTTGTTACTGTATTCCCTTATCGTGTCGTAGCTTGCTAACTCCGTACATATGATCCGATCCCTTCTGGAAACTTTCCACATACCGGTCATTAGACTCATTACTGCTTAAGTCTCATTCGGATGCTAGAACTATCTTCATCTATTCAACATGACAGACAGATATTCCCTCGGACGCGGAGGCTTTCTGAAAGAAAAGAACCACGCCTCCTGGAGCAAAGGTGATGTACAAAACCTAGTTAGTTCCGTATTCGATGATCCGTTTCATCATTTCTTCCCCGGCATCTTGAACCACTTCGGCACCCCTCCGCCGCCCTTTCTTGTGCCGGCTTTACCCTCGTCAGCACCAGCAGCACCTCTCGATGCAGCAGCACCACCAAGGCCTTCCGGTTTGGGTTTTCTCGCCTCCTCGGGCTCGTCTTCCGCCACGGCCGGCACCTCCGGGACCTTGATTTCCTGGGCCTGGCTCCTCAGCTCCGGCTTCAGCAGCTTGGAGCCGCTTCCGCGCGCAGCGGCCGAGGCGCTCGGGTCCCAGGAGAAGTTCACCAGTACGCGCCCTTTGATGCCGAGATCTTTGATCAGGTACGTGCTATCCGACTCCGGGATGACGGTCTTCTGGTTCTTGCTTCCTCCAAGCGGACCCGGTACGCCGCCGGCGAAGAACGACAGGGTGAACTTTTCGCCCGCGATGCTCTCGTCCAGACAGCCCCGCACAAAGTCGTAAAGCGCCTTGCCGGTGTCTTTCTGCCCGAACTTGGCAACCGCCTGGCTCTGCTCGGGGAACCGGATCTTGACCTCCACTTCTGCAATGCTGGCCAGCTTCTCCCGCTCTTCTGCTTCCTTGGCGGCGATCTCCGCGTCGGTCGGAAGACGGGTTGGGCGGGAGGAAAGGTTGAGTCGGCGCTGGTGGGCCTGGGCGTGTTCGATTGTCGGAATGTAATCTTCCTCGTCGTAAGCAGCCTGGGCTGACTGAGGAGTTGAGCTGGAAGGCGGGCGGAAGACGGTGACGGGGCGGGAGTCAACAGACGGTGTCGATGGCGCTACTTGAGGCAGACCAGGTTGTGACACTGGTTCTGGTGCGGCAGTAGAAGCCGGAGGGGCTTGGTCTGTCGTCGTCGTAGAATCAACAGGAGAAGTCTGCTCATCTGTGCCATCCGTCACCACAGAAGTATGGCCAGGTATAGCAGCATCTGCGTTCTCAGCACCAACACCTTCGACGGATTTGAAGTAGTCCATGATCTTCAACATTGCCTCCTCAAGCGGCTCTTGGGTGATCCGGAAGCTCAACCTCAGGAGGATATTCCCGCTGTTGAACCCCAGCTGCGCCAGCGATTTCTGCAGGTCTGTGAAGGAGGACAGTTCTCTTCCCATGACGTGTATGACAGGGGTCTGGTAGTATAGTCTTCCGTCTCCAGCGTTTCCGCTAGGGACTCCTCTCGCGGTCAGATTCCGGGTCGACCCATTACCCGCTACCCCGGCCTCGAACTTCCGTAGTATCATCCATAGCGTGGTGGAGCTCGGAAACTTGTCGGTAAGACGCGCGTTGGACACACCTTGCGCTTCTGACTCAGGTAGTTGTAATGCGACGGAGACGACAGATGGAGAGCGCGAGAGCTGGACCAGCTCGAGCTTCGCACCGGAGCCGAGGCCACAAAGACGGACGGAGAGAGAAAGATCAAGCTGTCGGCCCTGGTATCTATGTTCGCGATAAAGTTAGCCTGATCGATACCCCCGTCACTCGCGCATCACGGTAAGGAAGAGGCGCTGCGGACTCACTTCAATCCATACTGGCTTGCATTGAGGCCAAGCTTGGAGCACGCCTCCTGCAAGATGTCAGTCAGATGTTTCTGCGGAGTAGTCTTCACGACTGCTCGACGAGCAGTCGAGTCTATCACCACGACGTGGGAGCTCATGGCTGCCCGTGGATCAAAGTGGGCTTGATATAATTGCGGGGCAGCGTCAGCAGGACGCTGAGCGGCTGCGGGACGAGCAGTTGTCGCAGTGAAACAGACACTGTGCGAAGATACCTAGCAACGCTGGCAAATACAGGAACAGTTCCCTTTAACTGATTCCTGAGAGAAGAGAGGGAGTGTGCAGCGGAGAAGTTGCCGCTGCGCTGCTTCGATGCCCTTCTTCGGCGGGTAGGCAGCGGGCGAATCGTCATCCGGACGAGCTGGCGGGCGGCCCGAGCTTCCCTGGGCTGCGCACGCGTGTCTCGACCTGAGATGCGCTGCGGACGAGCATCAGCGACCTCAACCGCCCGCCCAGCACCCCCGATAACCTGCCATCAGACCCTTTCTGCTTCCTGGGAAGCTCCTCGTCTTTCCCGTTTCTGGTCAATCCGTAATAATTAGTCCCTTCTGACCATGGTGAGTGTCTCCGTCCACGTTGGTGAACAGTGCATCCAGGCTAACCGATGACAGACCTCTCCCTTCGATATAAGTACAGTCTCCCGCCTGCTTCCCTGCCTCCAGCTGCTTCCCTCAACAGCATATTGACCTATCTCTGCAGATGGCGGCGCCTGCGTCGCCATGGTGGGCAAGGATTGCGTCGCAATCGCCTGCGATCTCCGCCTAGGCATGCAGGCGCTC
>JGI26055J44792_1000089_pt1 | contig 19340 bp, 13 predicted proteins | sample HigsolmetaGSP17D_FD_44792 | JGI IMG/M metagenome (IMG submission 44792)
GTTGCGGCTGGTGCTGGTCCTGGTGCTTGTGCTCGTGCTCGGGATGGTGGTGGATCTGGTTCTGGTGGTAGCTGGAGGACGACGCGCAGTCCAGGTCGTTGTGTTCCTCGGAGGCATTAATATTTATTTATTATAATCTGTAGGAAGATAAAATCAGACGGACCTTTCAGAGATAGAGATGTAAGATGAAGACAGACGGGATGACCGTCTATTCGTGTATTCATTTGTAAAAGAATATGTATTTACCTGGCAACAAAAGAGAGAGGAGCAGGAGCTCGACGCGACGCGTCGTGAATAAAGATCTACGGTAGTCAAATCAATAGTTCTATTGCCGATGGTCAATGCAGCCGGGATGCATGCATGGGCGGGTTGATCGGATCCCTATTTTTATTTTTAGAGACGGCTGTCGGGACAACCGGCAGGCAACAATCAGGGTCTTTTCTTTTTGTGCATTAGCAATTTTTGTTGCATTGATGTTTTTGTTTTGTTCGAGTGTGCTACTCATTATTTCTGCTGTACATGTTCACTGGAAGATAGATGTACAGGTACTTTTGAGTACTTGAATTCATGGTGATTTCTCATTGGTTGATTTGATCGGACTGCTTTTACATCAGTGGCACAAGGTTCGGAGTACAAGATAGTCACATGGAGTCCTTGTGTACCTATATACTGTGTAGTCAATCGCGCAGGTTGTAATGTCTTCTGGCTACTAAATACCTACTTAAGTAGTATCAGGGGAAAAAGGATTACGTTGACCATCTTAATTCCCGGGTTCAGTTACGGAGACGCTTTCAGGATATGCTAACACAGCTGCATTCTTAGCTATTAGGTAGGATCTTATTGTAACTTGAACATCTGTATCCAGTTCAAGCAGATTCAACGTGACCAAGAGACGCAGATGCAAGATATTAAATTCTCGGCCCCATTGCATAGCAGGCCATTCACTCTTTTTTTTAGCCAGGATTCGTATATGCAATCTAGTAATTATCCTACCTCGTGACTTAGATAGACAGCTACAACTGCGTGTGCTGTACAACTTTGTGAAATTTTTTTCAGGATTTTTGCCGCAATAAACAGGTTTAATTGGCTCCTCTCGATTACTATGTATGCGCCAAAGTGCCGGGTGTTATCATTACACCAACTTAATCTCACAGGAGAGACACCAGATGAAATTATAAGATTAGCATTAGGACCGAGGATTTCTGTCGCATAAGGTGGACTACTGGTAGAAGCTGGGAAACGAAGGTGGGATCGATCTCTTTTGCACGGTTCATAGGTGTAAGTGATTTTTATTATTGGCTGGGTACGATTCCACTCTGTGTGCTGTAGCTTCCTAGATGAATCGTCGGATTTACAACCGGATGGTGATACAGGTGCACTGGACGATGGGCAGTAACCATATATGTGACGTAGGTATATAAAATGAGACCAAGGTGGAATGAAATAAAAGCAACTTCAATGATGGGACACAACTTGGACAGACGACTCTTACCTTCCAAACCCCTAATGCCGAATGTAAGAGAACATCACCTAGCATTTGATCTCTATTGATCACTTATTCCTATCGAAAATATTCCAGGGAGGATATAAGCTTTATCCGACACCTAGAAGCTGACATCGGATGTCTCCCGGCCATATTTACATTCCCTCGATCAAAAACCTGGATCGCGGGAGCTACCTGAGCAGAATACCAACTTATGATTTAAGCCCTTAAGACCTCGTTCTTATTCACCGCTCCACCGTGATTTTGACGCGTTTTCTATGGCGATAGATCACGCTACCTTTCTATGCAGGTTCATAGATCTGCCATTCCCTTCCCGTCCCCTCCCCCAAGACCTCCCACGTCAGATATCCAGATCTAGTTTTCCTAACTAGGTACTTATGGTTCAAGGGCGGCAAAGCCCCGAGCTCCGTTTTGATCCGATCAAAACATTTATCTTATCAGTCCGTCAGACTTACGTATCCGGGCTTCATTTCCGCGCGTGGCTCGCACCCTCAACCACCGACACAAACATCATCTCTGCAAAAGAACACCGACTCACTGGCTCGATCCACCCGCCTCCTACCAATCTCTCTGCAATAACCCACGAGGAACTAAGCATACCCATCCCCCCGGGATCACCATGTGTCAAGCTGACGGCACCCCTACGTCAAGTGGGCCACCGCGGACATAAATAGAGCAGACAACTCCCCCGCCGAATCCGACTCGGGATGTTTCCCATCATCGTTCATCATAAACAAGAAACCCTTTTTTTCGATACAGCGGCTTCAATCTCAAGGTAAATGTTGAGATCCAGCAGCTGTTCTGCAATCTCTCGTCGCATCGGAATCCGCGCTGTCCACCACGAGACCAAACATCACCACCCAACCGTGACCATGCCTCAGTACAAAGTCGGACAGGAGGTCCGTTACAAGCCTGTCGGAGGTGAGTACACCGTGTTCCCTCAGCATGGGAGCCGGTTGATTAGTCCGTTTGGTGTGTGTGTGTGTGTTTGAGAAGAGGGTTCATTCCTGTTCATTTTGATTAACTGACGGTTCTTGTCCTGCAGGCCCGGCCTCCAAGACCTCCGAAAGCACAGGCATCATCCGGGAAGTCATCACCCGCCCCGGAGAGCTGACGGGCCGTAACGTCGAGGCGACGCCGCAGAATCCTCGATACGAGGTACGTTTCCCTGCATTATCTCAGAGCTTCAATGTGAGGATCAAGATGGCTAATCCATGCCCGCCTTACCCTTGGCGCACCATCTACTACATCCAGATCGAAAACATGCAGACGCACAAACGGTCCGCGATCAAGGAAGAGAACATCATCGAACCGGCCTAAAGGGCTTGTGCCTCTTCGGATTGCGGTCATTGGTTAGATTGTCAGTCAAGTGCCCGTTTTTAGCTGCGGCTTTACTAGGGTAGCAATCGAATGACTTTCAATCCTCCGTTTGGGTTATCTATATTTCGTAGTGTATATGTACATACAGACTTGGTTCTCTGTTCATGGTCTCCTAACGAAATAGACATTCTATTAAGAACAGGTACTTAAAGATCGCGGCTCACTATCCCTGACGTATGCATGCACATGGTTCCAAATCATAGCGCATGTCCTGGAAACATGAACCAGAAATAGGGCCAAGAGCCAGAGATAAATGTACTAAATATGTTTCCGCTGCATCACTGTCATGATGAAGGCAGTTACAAAAGTTAGGGACTTATCTATATGTACAGGTACGCCAAAGGCTGCCTACTCCGGCTGCTCTCATGAGGACCTTGGAGTCCCGGCAGCTGGATGGCGGCGGGAACGATGCGACGACATAAAAGGGTTCTTGCTTCCGGACCATCACTGCAAACTCTTTTCAATATACTGATTTCAAGCTCGTCATTCCTGGATGGACTTCTCCCAATTGCTGAATAATCATGAGAAATCGAATGTCAAATTGCTTTTCCTATGTACAGAGTTCTCATCAATGTCATCACTCGAACATGATACACATACCCATGCCGTCTCCTTGTTGAAAGGAGACAGAGGGTGACTGGCAAGCTTGCCAAGATATATATACTCGTTGAATATTTACTCTTTTGCGGATTATCCTCCGCCACAGCCCCATCCCTATATACAACAACCCTCGTGAGAAACGGAAACTCGTGATTTACGGCTCACCGGGCCAGATATCGTTAGCGATCTCCCGGACCAGCTTCAGCTTGGCGATCATGCTGTCGTGGTCGATAGCATTACCCGAGCTGTGACTGGCGAAACCGCACTGTGGGCTGACGCCAACGCGCTTCAGGGACTCCTCGACGGTCTCATTGTTGCCCTGGGCGATGAACTCGGCGGCGGCAAAGATGCGCTTCTTCATCTCCTCCTTGTCCTCCAGCTGTGGGAACTTGCTGGTCACGACGCCCAAAATGACGTTCTTGTGCTTAGGCAGCTCCCTGAGAGGCTCGAAGCCTCCCGCGCGGGGGGTGTCGTACTCGAGGTAGTAGGTGTCCACGTTGAGCTCCTTGAAGAGCTTCACGGCGATGCGGTCGTAACCACCCTCGGAGAAGTGGCGGCTGTTGACGAAGTTACCACGGCACAGGTGCACACCGACGTGCATGTCTGCAGGCCGCTTGGCTAGGCAGTCGTTGTACAGCTTGATGTACTTGTCAAGCAGGTCGTCGACAGAGTACTTATTCAGTGGGTCTGCGTTCCAGCCGGCAATCATCTTCTCGGAGCAGAAGTCTGTGTTAAGGTGTGTCAGTTCCTATTTCCATAAAGGATCCAGTCCCGTATGGGAGAGAAACTTACAAGCCAGGTTAGGGTCATCGTACTGCACATTCCTGCAGCCGGCGTCGTACAGGATCTGCAATTCCTCCTGGTACGCCTTGGCAATGTCGGCGAAATACTCCTCGTCAGAGCTGTACACCTCTTTCGGGTACGCACGTCCCTCCTTATACCGCAGGTGATACCAGTTGGGTGCCGCAAGCGTGATCTTCAGGTTCTTGACCTGCTCAGGAGGGACCAGGCTGGCCAGGTATTTGAATTGGTCGACGTAGGTGCTGCCGACATGCTTGATCTTACCGGTACAGATGACAGTCTCACCGGGTTTGTGGCCGGACTCGGTGAAGGCAGCAATGTCAGGGACGTACATACGGAAGATCTCCGGGTCAGGGTTCTGGATTTCCTCGAAGCCATCCAAACCGGGGAAGAAGGTGCCCCAGAACACTTGAGGGGACAGTATGGTCAACAACTACCCATTATCAAGAGGAATCTGCCCTAGAGCTCTTACTGTGTCTCCGGTACTCTCCATCAGTGATGGCGGAGTAACCGAGCTTGAGCTGGGTGTCCACAATGTCCTTGATATCCTTGTCCTCCAGCTCCTTGAGTTCGGACACAGGGGCCTCCTTCCTGTCGACCTCAGCCCTCTTCTTCAAAAGGGCCTCCGTTCGGAGGAGCGACCCCAGGTGCTCCGCCCGGAAAGGGGGGTTGCGGTGCAGTTTGCCGGACATGATTCCCGTGTCTGCTCAGTATTCGTCGGGGTATCTGGAAGGATTCAGCCCAGTTAGCTCTCTTCTCTGGTTTGCTGCAACAACAGGAGCTGGAGAGCCACCACCTACCTATCCAGGGCAAATCTCAGGAACAACAGTGCACCGAAAGAAGTGTATCGAGAATTGTTCCAGCCGCGGTAAAAAGGAAGGAGGGGTATTTCTGCCCTCCAGGGCGGAGTCCCCATCATCTTCGGCATCCAGCTCCTGTTCAATGCCGAATGCTCAAACCAGGCCACATCTTTGCCCCACCTCAGTCATAACCCCTCCATCACCCCACTTATGTAAGGTCCACCGAGGTCGCAGAAGCCTCGTGGCCGACTGCAGCCTGCTATACTGGTAGAGGGACGTGTAGGCCGGGGCTCACGTCAGATCATTGCGAGCGAAGAGATGAGAAGAAGAGGAAGCGGGGAGAGGGCGCGTCGTGTTAAGCTCGCGGGGTGGGTCTCCGCAGTTCCTCCGGACGGGGAGCACATCTGGGCGCATCTTTTGCAGCTGTGCTGGGCCTCCTACTCATCGATGCATATCTCTCCAGTTCAACTGGGCTCTGAGTCCTTCCGCTGAGGACGTCTGATCGCATGGAAGACACCACGGTGATGGAGATTCAAAGCGCCAGTCGGTAGAACAAGGCGACAAGGCGATGCTTGTAAAATGATTGGTGCATCTAGGTCCAGTAGGAAAGTGTTGCATGTGCTGGTAAGCTTGGCGGTCTTCTCAATAATCTCTTGATAATGATAATATCACTGCTGACTTTTCAGTAAAGTTTAGGAGACATTCCAGAACATGCGGAACAGACGGTCTTTATGTGAACCGCCCGGTGCTGGGATCTAAGCGAGATGCAAATGCAAGGATCTCAGATCACCACTTCCTATTGGACGTCGCACTCGACTGATATATGTGTTATACCGATCAATGTTCCTATCCCTGTTATTTTTGCTATGCGGATGTATGATGGGTCCCCGCCTCGTATTAACTTATCGTAGACACAAGAACCCGTGTCTTCTTTTGGAAATGTAGAAGTTCCATCACAAATTTCCAAGTGTCCGTCACCGCTATCGAGTCGAAGTAACGAGCAATCTCAGGCGCACGTTAGAATCCCTTTCCCAGCAGAAAATATTTCATTTCTGCAAATGGCCGAATACGGGTGGGCGTCAATGGCAAAAAAGCAGTACACTACTGAGTGTTGGATTCAAGCAGTAGCTCATGGCGGAGAAAGACTACGTCATAAAACATCCCAGGTAATTAGATACTGACATGGAATTGCGAATATGTACTATACTTGAGGGCAATGATGGGAAGATGCATAAGGATAGGAGAAAGAAAAGATAGTGACCAGATAGTCTTTCATTGCCATGTTAATTCGAGGATAAGGTTCATCTTTGCCTAACCCTGGCAAACCCTAGGAGCAGTGACAGATCCCTGTTTCAATTCCAACATGTTGTTAAATAAGACCCCTAATGCCTAAAAATTACAGTCCAAAAGTCTGATATCAGGGTTTCTGGTAAAGATACTACGCCAGTGTCTTTTAAAAGTATGGGCTGTGATTGTCTGTCTATCAATCTCTAAATTCTTGTTAGCAGTAACATATTTCCATTTCTTGAACGCAAAGCGGCTGTGTGTGACTATTCAGACCTAATCTGGAGACTCTTTGGATGCAAATAATGGACTATACAGACAAACTCAAACTGCAAAGGATAGGTACTGTTATTCAAATCCATGGTCCTAGATGGTAGTTTCTTTATTGAATCAGCTATGTGATTTTGAAGCTATTCTAAAGATAATCAAACATCATGGCTATCCTAAAGATAATTAAATATTATGATACAGCAGCATATACAGATTAAAGAGACTGATAAATAGAGTAATCAAGCAAGCCAGATCACTTACCATTTAGCATGCTCTCATCATCGTCTGTATACTCAAAAAGGTCATCCAACTCCTCAGCTAGTTCTTCCCTAGAGTAATGATAGGGGCCAGATCCCTCCTCATCTGGCTTTGTGCGAAACAAACCAGGGCCAACGCTGCCCTCGGCATCACCCCCAATCCTCATGAGGAAACTTGATACTTAATTTATCTTCCGGACTCTCAGGCCAACGCGCATTCCTAACACACTGAACCACCGACCTTGTATAAATCAAGATATCGGATTCCGCTGAAGCGCGCTCAAAAACATGCCTCAGTTTCAGCCCTCCAGACGTTCTTATGTCCGACGGGACTTGTCCCCACCACAGTACCAAAGAGGTAGAAGAGACGCGTGAAAAGGGTCCCAATAGAAGAAGCAAATCATACAACATGTTCATGCGCAGTCCTATGGTATTATTATTATTGTTATTGTCGTTGTTCCCGTCGTTGCCAGTCCCGGTACCACACGGGATCTTAAATCGAGCCCACGATCGACCTCCTCGGGTCTCGGAAACGCTAAGATACGAAAGTGTCAGCGCGGGCGGTTGCTGGACCAACATGCGTCGCCAACTTGCTTCTTTGCGGAGGTAAGCAGTCCTCTTTTCCGGGTGTTTTGCCAGATCGAGAGATGCGAGTGTGAACGGCGGCGAGACTTGACCGTCAGATGTCGTTGAAGTGCTTATTATCATCTGTTTTTCTTCTTGTTTGCGGGTTGAGGATGTTGGGTATTGAGGGAAAAAGGGCGGGAAGACTTCGGCCAGAAGTGGATTGTACGCCTTTTCAATAGTCTTGGAGGAGTCGATGGGGACAGGGCGGAGATATAAAGCTTGTTGGATGGACGGGGAACGGGTGATCGTATTCGTCCAGGCATGGCAGACGAGCTGGGCTGATGTTAGGAGGGTGCGCATGTCGAGTTGAAGAAGGATCAATTCGAGAAGTTCGGAGCTAGACAAGACCGTCCTTTGAGCTGCCATTTTCGACCGTAACACCCAACAATCTGTCTTGACAACTAGGTGCTCGCGGTTTATTTTGTTAGTGTTTTTAGGGGAGTAGAAGGAGGAAGCAACAGGAGGAGAGGAGCACAGTAGGGCTGTCTAGCATTTATTATTGCTATTCCTGCATTTAGCTTATCAGTTTAAGCGTTAATCTAATCCGCAAGCGAACCGGCCACCAACCGAGCCATTCAGAGACGTTCATATTACTTTGCATAAATGGATAGAGACTGGAAAGGAAGTTTGGCAACCATCGAGGCCTCAGTTAGCTGGAAAAGAGGGGGAGCAGGTTAAAGAAGGAACAGGCTGCCAACAGTGCTCCCTGGACACATTATCAAGATTTTCTCTTCCTCTCAGAGGGTTGCTCTTGATTGCTACTTTTCATCAACTGAAGCTCCCATATCTATTTCAGCCGCAGCCCCTACAAGAAAATCGCAGGCTCTATCAGCATATTCAGTTTATCTAGATAACTATACATTTAGCTTATAACTTGAATAATCTGTTTATCAATACTCTATTATGGTTGACTGATTGATACAGTGTTGCCAAGAAGTCATCTACTTATCCTGATACAATATGTAAACATGGTTAAGTGTCAACATCTCAGGTTCATTTAATGTTTCTGCCTGCCTGGCGGTTTTAGTCATGCGGAGTATTCTGTGCAACAAGTGGCTTTTGTGGCTGGCAGTTCACCTATCTTTCTTTGCAAGAAGGCACTATCATATCACTTCATGCACAAACTTTAAATTGTCTGTACACGAAGCAATTTAAAACTGTATGTTCTATTGGCCAACCCTTCCTTTGCCATGCTGTGAACTTCTGTTGGCTGTCACAAAGAACTAGCTCCCTGTTCCCTTGCATCGTCGAAAACATACTGCCAATTAATTGATTTCAAAATGATCCTCAAAGCAAGTGTAAGATAGCTAGCCCAGAGGCCTGTGAACCCCAAAGACCATGCAACCCAAGATATGGAGCTCCACACAGCCCCAATTCCAGGCTCAAAGCTAACGGCACGGCGTAGCTGTAGTTGACAAGTCACCCAAGCTCCAATAGATTGCCATCCCAACCCCCTTATAACTCTCTGCAGGCCCGCAGCGGTGGTGTCAAAAAATTCGAAAGCCGCAACGATGGGAATTGTAGCTGTCACGACAGTGCGCACTTTGTCATCAGTGGTGAAGGTACGGGGAAGGATGCTCTTGCAAATGAGAGTGAGGGACGAATTGAAACAAGCAATGAAGATGAACATGGCAAAATAAAGCATAGAGGCCTGTTTTGCCGAATTCACAGCGCCACTTCCAATTAATTGCTCTACACGAGTTCCCGCGGCAATACTAGCGGAGAAGGAAATATGCCACATGACAACTGCGGTAGTGGCAAATATGCTTTGAGCAGCGAGGGGAATTGTACCGAGATACGAAGTGCTGAAAGTCATGATTTCAAATGAGAGCCATTCAAAGACGGCCATCGCCGCACCTGGAAGTGAGAGACGAATCATCGGCTTCCAGTCAACAAATGTTGAAGCGAGTATGAGACCTGGCCAACATTGAATGGTCCAGGGAGCATAAAACAGCATATAGAAGAGGAGGATGAAGGGACGCAGGTTAAGAATTAATGCGGTTGCCAGTGCTGCCCCGGTGATGCCTAGGTGAAATTGCTGTTTAAGTTTGAAAAGAAACCAGTGCAAGTTAGTGGAGTCACGGAGCAAAATACACGAAGAGAGTGACTCTAAGATGCCAGACCATGAATAACTGATAATTAGGAACTTACAAAGACAAACAGCCAGTTTAGAATAATCAAAACAGGCGTAGACACTAGAAGAGCGAACAATCCGCCCCAGAAATCCCCTTGAGCCTGCAAGAATCTTTTTCCAATTTCGAATGCTGCGTATCTGGGCACACCTAGCGACGAAACTCTGAGAAAAGTTCCCGCCAATACAGCGAGTTCCTCATCTTCTACAAACAAGGGCATAATGCTGGGTGAAAGATCCAAAAGGCCATGATGGGAATCGCTACAAGCATCAAGAATAGAACATTCGCTGGACGTGGACCCCTACCAGCTTGAGATTTTCTCCCGATCCATAAGCTTGAGAGCATGGCGTATCCAGGCTCGTCACGAGACCCTCAAAGACAGCATAATCGATGATGTTCATGGTTGTCACGCCTATGGGAATGGAGGCTAGTTCGACTGTTTCGAGACGACCAACCACGAAGACTAGGGCAGTAGGGGTCCCAGACGTATGATACTATTATTGCACTAGGTTTACTCCGTAACGTCTTGCGAGCCCTTATTTGGGACTTAAAATATGGACATATGAGTCATCATTATGCGAGACCTGCAAAGGCATGCTGAATATAAGCAACTATAACAGTTGAAGACCTTAACTGAGTCAAGCCTCTTACACTTCTAGGGCGCCATGCAGATACACTTTTACGCTCGGTCCTTGTTCACTAATCATAAAAGCAGAAAGAGAATGGACGCTCTCAGTACCTCGGCCCCGAGGTTGGTGCTTTATGCAAGATGTCCGGCTCCATAAGAAAGATTATTTCTTGCTCTTGATCCGCAGTGATTTCCGGATTTCCAGCGCATTTTGGAGTTGTGGGTAATCTATCACATTTAGGTAATCAGTTTTCTGTCCTTCATACACAGAATTTTCTCAGCTTCACACGACGACATGTCAGAGTTGCGGTCTGCAGTCTACGTGGCCTCTCCAATTCCTTTTCAAAGCCCCGATGGGAAGGGTCACGGAGGCGTCTGGTCTCCCATCTCGTGCACCCTGATCTACTCTAGCAATGAAGCTGGCATACTCGCTGCAACAGACGTTTAGGGGACACTTGGTGGCATTACTCCATTGTGAGCCCCAGCCGGGATCGCACTCCGATTTCTGGTCACAATTCGCGGTGCAGTTTCTCACGCTAACAAGTATAGGAGTCAATGTTCACCATGTATACGCAGTTCTAAAGAATTCTAACGGGGACGCACCCACAAAATGCCGGACCCATTCCACACCAGCCCGATTTACCACAACATCCAAGTGGACATGGATTCGACGCACTGCAGTCCTGTTGAACAGAGAGTCGGATCTGAATAAGAAAAACAAATAGAAACGAAAGAATAGCCCGACCGCAAACAAGAGGCTTCAACAGGAACCCCATGGCGAATGACAAGAGCACACACCCAGCAGCAGCAGCGCTCAGTTGATTAGAATTGTTCAGGTGAAAAAGTAGTATTATGAACGAGCAGAGTGCAAGTGAAAGTTCTCGAGAAAAGGGCCGGGATTTTATACAAAGACAACAAGAATAGCCTCCATTAGGTATGTTCCGCCCTGGACAGAAGACGAGGATTTATTTCGGATATCCATGACTGGGAGTAAATGTTGAATGCAACTGGCTCGAAAGCTGATGCAAGTACTGTCACCTCCATGTGAAGCTAACAGATGGAATAAAGCAAGGTGTATAGGGGTGTATGGGCGATCGATACAATGGAGAACAAGGTGCATTGGACGGAATTACACGCCTATGAACTAGCGGCAGATATAGCAAGAGAGCGCCTGAACATTGGAGATTCTGAAATTTCGGAAAAAATTCATGGAACTCAAACTTCAAATGCCCTTTTGCCTTTCAAGCTTCTGAGTTGAACCAACTGTTACTAAGATAGGCACTGTTTCAGTATAGATGCAATGGACATCCATCACGCAAGGGTCAGTCAGGCGCCCTCTTAAATAGGAAGTACACATGTGATAACATTAGCTGCTAAAAAACTTTCAAGTTACCACTCTAGCCAAAAGAACTGCTATATGAGGAATGTAATACAGGATTTGACATGACATTGGAGATAACACTATTGCTTTCTCCCTTTACCGCCAAGTCAGATATCTTACAACACGGACGGGGATATCCGGTGATCTGCGGGGAAGAAAGAAGAAATCTGGACAAGCCTGAGTCAGATGGAGTCGACAGATGCCCTGAACTGGCACGACTTACTGGACTGATTGAAATATGTCTCAAGGTCAGGCATCCAAACAAGCTTATAGCTCGTTTAGTCTCCCACTTCTGCCTTAACATCCAGCCCCGGAACTTGTTTCTCTCATGTATACGACTTAGGCCGCTCAACGTCTGACAATTCTACAACATTAGAAACTCTTGCTATGATGATGAAAGTACAAATCTTCAAGCTGGACGGTTTGACTGCCTAACTAGGTGATTGAGTGTGGATCACACCCAACCCCCCCCCCAAACCTTCCCATGAAGGCGTTCTCAAGGTTGTCCTTGGCAGTCTGCCAAGAGAAATCTAGACCATATCATGCAGCTACAGATGGCTTCTATCGGACCGAATACCATATTCTATATTGGCGCTAGGAAGTTATCAATTTTTCCTTTTTGCCGCAACTCTATGCTGGGAGTCACACCTGCATTTGATTCACCCCCCACGGATATCAACTCCCGGGGTAGTTACTGGTACCAGCATCCTCTCCATCGACCGAAGTAGTCCGTGCTTTGTTAACGGTTAGACAGATACAAACTTTTCTGATGGTGTTACTGTGGCAAAAATAGGCAAAGGAGCCAAGAGACAGACTATTGCTGTTTTCTAAGACACCGAGAAGGTGAGAGCACGTCTTGGGCCAATGAGAAGGTCATAACCATCACTTCCAAGAGTACGATGGACTTAGTACGGAGGAGTGACCTGGCCATTTTATGTCAGTCTATTCAAACTTAACTATGGGGGGAAAATGCTGAGTTCGAATTATACAGTCGATCAACGGTTTAAGGCTAGTAGGAACTGTGTTACCTACCGTCAGCAGGAGCTAATATCACAGTCTATTCCCGCAAGCACATGGGGAATGCATGCGAGGTGCACACGTGGGCATTGACTGCAATATTCCCTGCAGCGAGTAGGGCGCCATGAGAACCTCAAACACTTGAATGAAGATCTCGTAGTCATTCTGTCCTTGTTGCTAGCCCCCACACCAAACTACCATCCAGATACAGCTCATCGATCTCAACTCTTAGTGAGCCTAATGCAAGGTTCACGATGTTGCGCTTCGAGGTTATGCCCCTAAAATCTACAGATTCAAATTTCTAGCACAGCTGAACTTCCTGGTGCCTGAGAGCCTCTTCTCGAACACCCCCGAGCTAGGCAGCGTTCGCGCCATGTTCTTGGCAACCTTTGTGGCTTCCAGACTTTAGGCATGTTTTACAGAAGAGAGATCTAATTTGCTAATGTCATGAGGGCACAATGGCTAACCTTATGGGGTTGATACGACCCTTAGATACTTGTGTTATAGATATAGTATCTAGTAGTATGCGGGAAATAAATGAATAATATACAAATACAAGGACATATGATTCCTTGACAATGAATCCTTCAAATTCATTTCTCTTAAGCTTCCTATGCTTAGTTCTTGGTAAGTTATAGCCTACGCCGTACTTAAGGGCTCTGACGCATGCACCACTCCGTACAGTAGAATTTAGAAACTACGGCAAATATACTGTATTTGGTTTCTAAAGACTATAATATAATAATCTCAGTACAGTGTTTACCGTGTAGGTTACTATGTTCCTGATCCCAAATGGAAGGCTCCAACCTTGTTAGAATAATGATTACTTCACTTAACACAATGATTTGGGAACGGCAAATCTAGTTAGACAACGTTAGACAACTGTCGAGCGTCTGAAATTTAAACTCCGCATTTTTTCCCGTGGGATGACTTTCCACTGCTTCCGATTTATCGAGACGTTGACCAGGCCTTGGCATCACACGATATATTCTGATTGGTTAGATTAAGAAATAAGCGACCTAAAGGTGGCATTGACATCTAACTCTGAGAACAAGACGCTAGCAAGCCGAGCCCTAAGTTGAGCTCAAATGTGACTATGATCAGGGATCTCTTCAGACCCTGCCTAGCGTTACGGAGTATTACGGACCTCAAGGTCCTTAGTTGTACAGATGCTACCTGTTTCATTATTCCGCGACTTTTTTTTTAAAAAAAATTCAGTATTGTACAATTTGATGACTAAGTGCCGTTGATAATAGAGATTAGCACCCAAGATCCATACAACCCGTTCGGATTTTACGTTTAAACTTAAGAAAAATAGCACTTGAGCAATGACTTTTAGTATATTGTTACTAGATGCCACCACTTTCTCCTGGTTGATCTAATCTGCCTGAATGCCCCATTGAACCTACGTCGTGTGACGCCAAGACCAGGTCAAGCTGCATGTCTTAGGTACCTAGCTAGATAACCGCATAAGGTACTCCGTCATAGCCCTGTGCAGACTGACCTATGTATGTACAGTACATACCTATCTTACCGGTCGGATTTACTTGATGACCCATTGAAGATTGCTACATGACGAGGGGTTCCAAAAGAGTTATATTGGTTTCTTTCTGGCGAATTATCACAATCTGTCTCTGCACGATGACTATTTCACGACCTGTAGCAACGCTACTTCCTCTTCAAGTGATCTCTTCAGAAAGAGTATGTTTATTAGTTAGAAGACAGTGAAACCTCTCGCTTTGAATTGTGGTGAAAATGGCTTTTATACAGCTTCCACTGGCTTCTCGCGGTGCTCTTCGTTCCTTTTGCATTGCTTCTCTGATTTTCAATTTTCTTCCTCACACATGCGAGGCATCAGTCCTTTCCAGTCGCAATGGCTATTGGAAGGACCATCACTTGTCTTTTGGACTTGGTGGTTCCTCTGTTCGAGAGATCATGATCAAAAGAGCTTCCAATCAAACTCTTGCTTTTAACGGGTTTCAACTCGCGGAAGACCAATCCCTGGCAGGCCTTGGCCTGGACTATGACTGTGAGCAGACACTGTATCAAACTCTTTATTGCGATGATCTCGTCAGCACGTTATCAGACCCAGTTTACCATGACAGTCCGGGAGACACAGCAGTGACCGATTCTGTGTGTGATGCTGGCTGCCAGGCTGCTCTGGTAAAGTTCCACAACAGCGTTGTTGAGAAATGCGGGGCGTCACTCGAGATACTTCCTGGATTCCCTGCGCTCGCATTCATCGATAGTGTGTGGGGTGGTTGGAACGAAACGTGTTTGAAGGACAATCAAACAGGGCAATACTGCAATGGCGAGTCCTATGCCACTTGGAGACCACCATAGCTACAGAAAAGGCAAGGAAGAAGGATGAATTCGAACATCTCATGGCAGATATCATCGATGCGTGGCCTCAGGTGGAAGATATATCTGAGATGCCAGATGACCATCTTTGTTCATACTGTTATGCTGCAAAACTGCGGACGATGCAACAATCTCCTTATTCCGCTTATGATGAGGTTTACAAAGAGAGATTGGACTATGTCATTTCTCGTACGTCTCTGTGATAATAACTCCACCATCTCCTGCATAGGAACTGACAGGATAATGTCTAGGCTGTGGCCTCCCGAGCATGGGTACCAATCCTTTGGATGGAGGGATCCGTATTAACGGAACAGATGGCAGTACATGCGCCACCGGCAATTGGTATACCGTGCAGGATGCGGATACCTGTGATTCAATTGCCTTGGCAAACCACATCTCATCGGGATCCCTGTATGAAATCAATCCCACTCTCTACAACTGTGATAATCCAGGCGTCGGTTTGCAACTTTGCCTTCCTCTGGCTTGTGAAACAATTTATGAGGTCCAGCCAACAGATAATTGCACTTCTATCGCGTCCAAAAATTCCATTTCGTGGCTAGATATCATCTCCTACAACGGCATGATCGATGATTACTGTTCGAATGTCGTTGGCGCCAAGCCAAGCTTCGGTCGCATTCTTTGTGTCTCCCCACCTGGTGGCTATTTCAACAGCACGCCTGGTAACGGGACCGGAGGAGGAGTTGGCGGCCCAGGTGGTAGTGGTGATGGCTATGCTGATTATCATGTTGATCCTCCCGAGGGTGCTAAACTCGCCCCTGGAACAACTACAGCGTGTGGCGGGTTCTATACAGCCAGAGATGGTGATAGTTGTCGGACAATTGTCATCAACGCCAACACTCCCATGGGCCTGTTTCTCGCTGCCAACCCGTCCCTGACATCTGCAGAAACTTGTGACTCGGAGTTGAGTGCTGGATTGACATATTGCGTTCACCCGACCCGGAATTGGAATCAGACCATCCCCACTCCAACAACCTCAAGCACAACGATCCCCCCTACAAGTTCAAGTGTTTCGAGTACTACGACACCGGTACCATCCGCGACCCCTACGAAAGTCCCCTCTCCCAATGGGTTGTGTGGCACAGAATACACCTGTCTCGGCTCGGGCTTTGGAGACTGTTGTTCGACGTGGGGTTACTGTGGAAGCACAAGTGACTATTGTGCACCAGGTCTCTGCGATCCAAGCGCTGGGAGATGTGATGAAGGGAATCCCATCTCTCAGGACGGTCTCTGTGGATCCAACTCGCCAGTCAATGCCACCTGTGCGGGGAGCAGCTTCGGTCCCTGCTGCTCCAGCAGCGGTTATTGCGGAAGCACTGTAGAGTATTGCGCCTCTGGCAGGTGTCAACCTGAGTTTGGAACATGTTCCAGCGGGCCTCCGGTCAGTAGGATGGCCTATGTGGCTCCAATTCCCCCAATGGTGCTACTTGTGCTGGCAGTCAGTTTGGTGACTGTTGCTCGACCTATGGGTATTGTGGAAGAACAGCTAATTATTGTGCTGCTGGAAACTGTCAGCCACAATTTGGTGTGTGCTCGTAGTTTCCAAGGCAGGACTAAGTACCATGTACTGTTAAGTAGGTTGCCTAAGTTAGTACCCGGGGCAAAAATAGGCATAAGAGACTATTTGTACGGAGTCATATGAATTCACGATGTCCTTTATCGAACGGAAACTATGATATACAGGCCTTGTTACACTATGTACGCCTAATAGCAATGAAATAGCCAAAATATCGTCCGCTATCGAAAAACCGGCTGTCTAGGGTTGAATGTTAGGTACGTGAGGATTGCACAGATTTTCCGGATACATCGCGAGAATATCCTGGTACATACGGAAATACATTTTCCCTAGTAAAATTCGCATAGATTATAAAGGCTTTATATCCTTTATGTTTCTTGAATAGTAAAAGTGCCAGTTCATCACGGCATATCCTTGTCAGTCTCCGCGGGCCGGAGACATAAAATGACTCTATTTTTGATACGTCAAGTGACTAGAGAGGTACAATTTTGCCTTGCCAGTTCCGGCCTCTCTCCCTATTCCTTATCCAAAAACAACATTCGTCCACGCACTGCTACCAAACCATTTTTGTGAACAAAAGGCACTATTAACCCCATAAAGTTTCGAGCTTAAAACTTATCCATTTAATTCATCCAATCCTGTCGGAGTCACTGGTTTCCACATTTGGGGAAAATACCCACATTACCAGCGAGGGAATCACATGGCGGATTCCACCTCGTCCTCTGCCACAGATACCAGTGTCCATGACCCGCAGAAGTGGATTCAGTCGCTGAAAGACTTCCCGCTTCATGAGGCCGCCCGCAACGGAGATCTGGCGGTGCTGCGGTCGCTGTTGGACTCTGGCACAGACCTAGAAGCCCGCGACTACAATCGAGAAACGCCACTCCACGCAGCAGTACTGTCTGGGCAAGCTGACGCTGTACAACTTCTGCTGGTTCGTGGCGCCAATACGGAAGCGCTTGGGCCGGATGAATACGGACAATTGCGCTTTACGGCTCTTCACTTGGCCGCCCGGGATGGAAGGGATCAAGTTGCTAGATTGCTTCTGGAAGCGGGTGCGGACAGAAAAGCAAAACAGGGAGGTCGCCCCGGCTATACCGCACTCGAATTGGCTGCCGAATCTGGCAACGAAGGTGTAGTGCAGATTCTTCTGGAGAAGAGTGACTCTCATCATTTCGATGTATCGGAGCGGGAATCTGCACTTGTTCTTGCAGCGAAGAACTGGCATCCCAAGGCGGCACACGTGCTTATAGATGATGAAATTAGACAGCAGGCGCTGAATACGGCTTTATTTGAGGCGGTAGGCCCTCTCACATGGGACTACATAATTCCGGAGTCACCAGAGGTTGCAGAGGAGGGCTGGGCGATGCAGATTGCTGTGCTGAAGCTCTTGATGGATGCAGGGGCAAATCCTAATTTCAGAGAGCAGCACTCGGGACAAACGGCTCTCCATAGAGCCGCAGGTGATGCGGGGATGAGAGAAGCTGTCCAGTTGCTGTTGGAAAGGGGAGCATATGTCCATATATCTGATCTTGATGGAAGGACGCCACTGTTTCAGGCAGTGAGAAGTGGTAGTCTAGCCATCGTGAAGCTCCTGATCCAGAAGGGCGCAGTTGTTACAGTTACGGACAACTCAACGTGGACTCCACTGCACCGGTCAGCCTTCTATGGCCCATCTCCAGTCGTCCAATTTCTGTTGGACCATGGAGCTGACCCGGTTGCGAAAGATGCCGATAAAGAAACACCATTGCACAAGGCAGCCGAGGGTTGTCAGACAGATATCATCCGAATCCTAACCGAACACGGAGCGGATGTTAATGAGAGGACTTCAAACGATTGGACCCCTTTGATTTTTGCTGCCAATGACGAGAGACTTCCCGAGGAGCGTTTTTCTACAGTCAACTTCTTGCTTGAAAGAGGTGCGGATGTTCGAGCACAGACAATGGAAGGCTGGACAGCGCTGCATAGAGCCGTCGTGTGTCAGGATTTGGCCTTAGTCGAGCTTTTGCTTCAGCATGGAGCCGACACAACTGCTGAAGCCGCCAGCCATATGGCTAAGGAATTCTTTACCGGTGCCCGTCTCCGAGAGCACATGGAGACCTTAAGAGTATCCGAAGGATCTGATTTAAATCCCTTGGTATCGCACGAGACTGCACTACACTGGGCCGCCGAAAGGGGACCAAGAGAGGTAGTGCAGCTTCTTCTCGACTATGGGGCTGATGTAAACGCACGAGATAGCTCGGGAGCAACACCTTTGATCCGGGCTGTGAAGAATGGAAAAGTTCAGGGGTGGGAAATCAACCCTGATGTGATCAAGCTACTACTCGAGAATGGAGCAGAGGAGCAGGTGAAAGACGTCGAGGGCAAAACTGTGCGAGACTGGGCCCGCCATAGAGATTTCAGATTTGACTGGGAAAGAAGAAGTATACATCAAACTGTCCCGGTAGTAACATAGAGCGCGATTTATGCTTCAGGTGGGTGTGGAGGATTTGGTCCTCTAATGTCCTTGGTTAATTCAAATCTGTGCGCCATACAATAAAGTTGTCCAAGTCAATTAACTGCATCGGTAAACCCAGTCGTAGGGACTGGAATATATACCTTCAGGTGGCATTGACTGCAATCCTGGAAGGAATTATTCAGTGGTATGGGATTCACAACTTAACACCCAGAAGTGTATTTGAATTTTTTCGAAATGTTTCTGGAATGTGCCTTTGTGGTGAGGGCTAGTCTGTGGCTGGCGGGCTCCGCCACGGCGGTGATAAAT
>JGI26055J44792_1000095_pt1 | contig 18908 bp, 24 predicted proteins | sample HigsolmetaGSP17D_FD_44792 | JGI IMG/M metagenome (IMG submission 44792)
AGAGAGGGATCCAACTGTTTCTCCCAGAAACGAGTTTTCTGGTTCTGATTCTTTTTTTTCAGCTCCTTTTCTTGCTGTATAGTTCTAGTCTGTTATAATATACATACATGCAACCTCGAAGAAAGGAAGAAGAAAGGAGGATTTATCTCCATCCATCTCTATGGGACGTCGGTTATTAATGAATGAATAAGCAATGTTGATTTCTGTCTCCAGAACCAAATCTTCTTCTCATGCCTGCGCCAAACGGGTTTGTGACAGAAACAGGAACGGTTGAAAAGGCTGGAGATCGCAAGGGAATCGAATTGAGGGACAATGACGCCGTCGTCGTCAGCCTCTTCCGGGAGCGCACGCTCCGTCCTTCCACCCTGCATGCCCCTGCCGCATGCTGTCTGCCTGCCTCCTGGAGCTGTGGCCCTTGCATGGAGATAGATGATGGCGGGCCCGACCGTGGCGAATGATGTGGTGGTTTCTGGTTTGATTTGGGGAATTTACTTCATCGTCTTCTTTTTTTTCTGCCCAGCCATGGCTGGATGAAGGATCCTCCCTTTTAGCCCTTTTCTGGTTCTGTCCTGTTTTTAGTCTTCTTTCTTTTTTTGGGGAAAAAAGAGGACCTGTCTTGGTTACCATATTCTAACTACTTAGTGGTTCATACCTCCCCCCGTGGAAATGTCGCACCGGAGTGGTTATAAAAGAAAGAAAGCTGCTTTTCCTAGCTTACCGTCTGCGTCAAGCCGCCAATGGACCATGGCACTTTACATCTAGGGCTGCTTTTTCGGCTTCTTCTTCATAACGATCTCCTATTACGTCGGTTGCTGACTTAGTGCATGCAGTTATAGATACGACCTCCGAGGAGAAGCAAAGGAGCAGATATATCGAATCCGCCCCCGGTCGGCTATGGCTGGTCGTCATAAGAACGGTGTGCTAACGGAGTACAGTCTCCAAGATGAAGGAGAACTCGCTGTGGTCAAGGCCGCGGATGCTATTACTTACCAAAAAAATACAGTTACAGAGCGCCGAATACTCTTTTTTATCACTTTTTTTTTGCTACGGTTAATCACTCAACTGGGAAGCCCCAGACGCTCGACCACGGCGTGTTTGTGCTTCGCGCCGACGGGAGCCGGAGGTAGGCCAACTTCCCCATCCGCCTCCCTGCCGGGGCACCGCGCTGACCGGGACCCAGCACCCTGCGGGCTCCATGCGCCACTGGGAACCCCGCGGCCTGATCGACCGCCTGTACGAGAGCAAGCGGCGCCAGCGGGCCGTGGAGAAGCAGCTGGAGCGTCTGTGAGCAAAGCTCCTGGAGGGGCTCGGTCAGATCGCGAACATGAATGACGGGGTGCGACACGGCCCGGGCGCTGAGGAGGGAGCTGGAGCGGGACCTCCACGACCTGCAGCGGTCGATCGGCAGCCTCACGGTGCACTGGAGCAGCATTGAGGATGATATCAGGCGCGAGTACGGGTATGACGACCCGACGGACGACCAGCTGAAGATCCTGGGCCTGGCGTATGCGGGTGCCGTGAAGGAGGATACGGCAGGGTGACTTGCCTTCCCGCCTTCAGTCTGCATTTTGTCTCTGCTTCCAACCATGTGCCCGCGCGTCTGTCTCCTGTGTGGAGCTTGCCTCTGGCCATCAGTCTGATTTTTAAGAATAAGACAAAAGTTCAAGTCGATCCCCTACCTGTACTCGGTTCCGATGAGGAAAGAAAAAAGATCGGTGAATGTCATTCAGGGTTGTAGCACTGTTGTCTTTCCAGCATGTGTGTCTGGCCCACTGTGGCCGGGGAGAGCTAGCAGCTTGAGAAAAGCTGCAGTCTATATTTTTCCCTGGGGGAATCCTTCATTTTAAATTTCAATCTCCTGCTCCACTCTCGCAAGGGCGCAGGTACCTAGTATATACAGTTAGTTGTACGATCTCCAAGAAAAAAATAGGGAGATTGAAACATGCCTTGGCTACCCTCCTCTTTTTTTATACCGTCCAGTTGGAGCAGTGAATACATTTTTACTTACGAAGGAATAAATTGAAGAAGAAAGAAATACGCCGTGGCACTTACCTATACTGATAGGTCTTTGCATCTTTGACTTCCAACTTTTCTATATAGAACGCCGGGTGCGACCTCCAGCGCCTCTAGCTGCTGTTGGGGATACGCGACCGCTGAGATCTCGATTTTGGAAAGAGAAATCTCGGGACGAAGCGGAGTCCACAGCAGCAGCTAGAGGGCCGCTGGAGGGAGTCACGATCGCCGACCGAATACCAGCTAGAAGGCGAAAATTCAACAGCGAGGTTCGCGATTTCTGCGCTGAGAGGGGCAGTCTGCCTTTTTTTTGTTATACTTTTGAATATCATTGCTAGCGATATACTGCACCTAATTCATCTCGTATAATATCCATGTTCAGACCTGTTGCGGGAAATAGGGTCGTAGAACTATACGACCTTCCGAACGAAGTGTACGATGCGGGGGGATATGACTCTCCCTCTCGCATCCGAGGGGCAGGGCCCGCAACTGGCGAGATCTCTGCATGTGCTCGTATATTATCCTAGTTCCGGTTCAATCGTCGCTGCTCGCAAAGGCTCAAGTGCTTGCTACATATTATACATACATAGAGTTTTATACTACATATATAACTTCCGAGAAAGAAAGGAACAGGAAGAATTGGAGCTGGCTGAGCTTGCTTATGATTGTCAGGTCTGAGTATACCCTTCAAACGAGCAAATAAAGTTTGGGACTGTTGTTCGAGTCCCCCAGAGGGCATCAGCCGCGATATATCCATCTTTAAACCATAAGCGAACACTTACCCTGCTTTGGTTACTTGACCTCGATCCATCGTCCTACCGATCTGGCTCTGCTCGCCTTCCTCTCCCCATCGTTTAGCGGCGGCTATGCAACTAAAGTGGAAAACGAAAATGCGTCACCTTCTGTTTATTCCTTTCTACAGAAAATAGCCATGGTTGTCGGTTTATGCAATCGAATTCAACCTGAAGCGAAAAAAAAGAGAGATAACTTTTCTTGCCTAGATACCACCTGCCCATGATAGGAGCTCTACCTCCCTCTCGAGCCCGCCTTCTATATACTACGGCTGCGACTGTCAGGTCGCGGCTATACATACAACATCAGGCAAAACCGCAGAAGGTTGTTGGGGTTCTTGTTGTTCTATTTTTTTTCTTGCTCTAATTTTAATATCTGGTTTGATAAAGGATCCGGACAAAGATCCTGCTGTCCCTTCTTCCTTTCGTTCTGCTGTCTTCTGCTGTTTCCATCGGTGAGCAATCTGCCACCGGACTCAGATTGTGGTCTGTTGCCCTATCTCTTTTTCTCAATCTCGAGCATCGAGGACCATCAACGGTCGGTGTCGGCTTTCATATCTCTGGAGTCTGCAGTCTATATCTTGAAACCACCTGGGTTATAAAGTACGAAAAGAAAACCTGCCTTTATTACCGGCTCATGTAATAACCTAGAGATACCGGAAAGGGATCTTACGATGCCTGCCCAGGCGAGGCCTGCGAGGGAAATGAATAGAGACAAACCTGCCTCCCGAGGTTACTACCAACAATTGATGGGTGGTTGCGTCTTGGGACTCTTTTCTGGTTATACCACGGCTGCGACTGTCAGGTAGCGGCTATTATAAATTAAAAAAAACTCGGCAAGAGAAGAAGACAAATGACTACTTTAACATGGATCTCCATCTGCAGGAGTGTGGGTCCTTTTCTGACTGGTTCTGTTCCTGCTCTTCCTTCTCCCTCAAGCTCACCCAGTGGCTGTGATGGCACTGTGTTCCTGGTATCTGGCTGGGCGCAGAGTCCGTCTTGGAAAAGGACGAGAATGCGGCATACGAGTGGGCCAAACAAGCGGCAGAGCTTAGCGCCTCTGGTTTGTTGTCTTTTACTTGTCCGATCTGTTCGTCTGCTCGCAGTAAGTTTTGGTGCTTTCAGAATGTTTGGCAAGTGCTTTCTAACCGCTTACCACCTGTTGCAAGAACCCGGACGTTTGCGTCCACTTTGATCTCTTTGATGTGGAGGCTGAGCAGGAGGAATAAGCAGCTTTCAAAGCGCTTTGTCAAATGCCTCACAAACATTGAGATCTTCAGTATTCTTAATTCACCATTCTTGGCCAGGAAGGAAATCAAGGAAAAGGAAATGTTTTCGGGGTTGAGGTTTTGAAGTTCGATGAAGACAAATCTGGCGGAACAAATTCTAAGCTGGCCACTCCGGTTCCGTCCTGGAAGGGAGTTCTATTTGCGTGCATCGGGATTATTCAGGGCTGAGGTCTTGAAGCCTCAATAAAGACAAACGTGGTGTGACAAACTCCAAACTGATCACACATCCAAACAAACCGTCCGGGCAATCTCCACGGACTTGGGGCGGCTTGATAGACGGTTTTAATAAGGAGCTTCAGAAGACCGAATATATGTTGAATTCAAGAATCATGAAGGCATATTTTAAGGTTTACAACAATCTTCTTGAATTTATAATGGCCGATATTAAAATGTCAACATCATTATTACAACTCCAATGAGTGCTGTCCTGCTTAATGCTGTGGTTCCCAGATATGGCGATCTTCGATAAGGCCTCCTTCTACAGAGACTCAGAAATCTCTATGGTCCTCACAACATTGCAATGTATAAATAGGATACAACCAGTTGGTGATGACTGCCAGCTGGGTCCTCCTGTGTTTACTCCAGCCGGCCAAAAGGCATGGGGTGCCGCAGCAGTTTTTGAACGACCCAAGAAACGTGGTGCTGACCTGGTTCTTTGTCGTTCAGTTTCGAACTTACATTCCGATATAGGAGATGACTGTGGAGTTATAATCTATGACTTGTTTAAAACATATGCTGTACAGACTTGACACGAGCCGATTTTGCCAATCCAGCCGTTACGGGGGACGCAAACCCCTCGTCCTTCAGGTATCACTTTGGTCTGTATTTCAAGCATAGACAAAGCATATGGGAATGGTGCCTACTATTTAGAAATGCAGATATCGCCAGTTTCGAACAAGTAGGTATTGTTACAGGACACTGAAACTATGGCACGTATGTGTGGTATAACTCCAGGAAGACAAATTCTCAATGGGACCAGTCCATGTTCTAGGTTGTATGTATATAGCCCCGCTCAGCTCAGAGTTTAGGAATCAAGTTCCTTGCTTCCATCCAAAATAAAAATATTGTCCCGATATTTCACAATAAACTGCAGGAGACCTAAGTTTGATGAGACTAGTAGCTGGTATCCACTGTCATGCATTACCCTTCCAAAGAGGCCTGAGCTGCTGTTCTGCCCCATAACCGGGAGCATATAGCTTCTAGGCCCTTCTATCGCACGGCCGGGCTTTCAGAGACAGCAAAGCATATGTCCCACACGTCTTGCCTTTCCTTTATTCACTCCGAGATGCCATGTGGGTCTTTTTTCCACGTATTTGCTTTCACATTTTTTATACTTGTCTGCATTCTCCGCCTTGCTGGGCGGCAACTAGAGGTCATACGGAGCTTTCTCTTATATCCCTTGTTTGTCTCTCACAGCTTCTCTGTAGGATCTGCTGTTAAGTTCTATTTGTCTAGTGGACTTCCGTGTTAGAGCCTCTGGGGCTTTCTTATATATACTTCATCCCTACCCATGCCAAAGCCCTGAGATCATCGCTCCCTTCTTTCTTGCCTTCCAGTGGGGGGTTGCACTCAATCCACGATACGGTTGCCTATATACGCAGTTTGTCGGTCTATCAGCTATGTGAAAAGCAGAAAGGGAACGTTATATCTCTATCGCTATCCGTGATTGGGATGTATTATCTCTATTCTCTGGAAACTCTGCCAATATCTCAAGGAGTCGGTAACTCGTCCGAGGAGAGCATGTCAGAGACCAGGAGCGAGGTCGTGCATGACGCATATAAAATCGAACGGTATATTAGTCAGAGGGCAGGAACGAGGAGAGTTTCCTGCCCTGTTTGAGTAGAGGCAGGACATTCTCGTCGTTTAATCGTCGCACGACTTCGCAGGACGAAGTGAACTCGCACCTTCCTATGTTGCCATCGTCTCCTCTCATCAGACGAAGCTTCCTTCTGCACATTCCCGCTTGCTTCATCAGCTTTGTGTGGGATTGGATTGCTCCGGGTCAAAGAGCAACATTCACCGCTTGACTGATTTGAAAGCCACCTTCACAGGTATGCCAATGAAATGCAAGCTTCTGCAATTGATTATCCTTTGATCTATGCCATCGTCGCCAGGTGAAGAACACGGAATCCTTAAACCTTATGCTAATGCCTATAGAAGACGCTATAAAAGGCTTACATCTGTCCGCTCAGAGGATCCGGTCCGTTTTCTCGACAAGCCACATTGAGGCCGTGGCTGCTACTCTGTTCGACAGTTTCTGGTAAAAGCATGGCATTATAAGTCACCTCATTGAACTTTCAACGAAGCGGAGCATTAAAAGTTGTTTATATACCTACATTGCTGAGACGGAGTCTATGTTCTTCTTCAGGGAAATATGGTGCCCTGACAAGGACATATGACTCGGTGCGCTGCTTTGTGGACACCAGAGGGCTGCTTGGGACACTATTTCACGGATCTGTACATGCTGAACGATATATATGTTATCGGCCTTGCTGTCCTCTAGCATGTCTGACTTCGACATGTCTCGATCCGGGCCGCCCGAGTCGCAGATGAGCCGCAGCCCTGTCTCCTTATGTCATACTATATGACATGATCAAGGTTCTTTGCGTTCTATTCATCAGCTTTGGAACTCACACGCATCCACCACTTCCTCAGAAAACACCAGCTGGGATCCAAAAGAAAATAGTTGATCTCATTTGAAGATCAGATGTAACCAGTCTCACCATTGGTAAGTGGTCTAAATTATTTTTCTACTATACGCTTCTGGAGCTGACATTAATAACTGGAAACCAGGGAAATTTATGAGAAGCCTACTTTTACAGGACTCTATTTATAGTCTTAATCAGACAGGTCTGGAATCTCGCCGTCCAAGTCTGAATAATATCAGTAGGATCCAGGCATGGATTCAGAAGGAAAACTTATAAGGAATCCCTTAGACATTTTATACAATAGTAGGTAATCTACAGTTCCTGCTTACTTTTCTACAGGGACGATCTATTAGGTATTATTAATAGCCGATACTAACCAGGGACGAAAGCGTTGTACACTCCACGTGGTACGTCACGGGGAGCTTTGTGGGAGGAGATTCTTGGACGCAGGACGTTCACCGTGTATCCCCCTGGCAAGGGCCATGCGTTCTTGTGCTGCAGGATAGCCTTTTGTCCTGTCCGATGTCCTATGCTATATGCGACTGGGAGGGCGTGCCTCTGTATGAGGACATGAGGGCGTCAGTCACTGCCACGGTGTGGTGGTACCCCGCTACGCTCTGCAGGCCATTGGTGTCGGAGCAGACTCTACATCATACTACGCGAGAGTGTACAGCGGTAGAGAAAGCCATTGCGTTGTCGTGGGAAGGAGGGAGGTGCTAGGCTGGTGGTTCTGCCAGTCTAGCGCGGGGAGGCATGATCTCCCGCTGGTGATAGATGCAGAGTTCACGGCATGCGGCAAGTCAGCCCTGTAGACATACTCGTGGACGTCAATGGAACCGTTGTGCCTGTATGGCGCGATATGAGGTGGGTTGCCAGTTGCTGGAAGGACATAATCTCAGCAGTTCCAGACGTGCTCGTGTACATGCGCAAGCACTTCGATGCGGTCGACAAAGCGCGTGAATACGCGATGGGACAAGGCATGCCTTACGACGGGATCGTGGGCATAAGGGTGCGCTAACGACGGTGCTAACTTGAGATTCCCATTGTGGCTGCCTGCTTTCTGTCTGTTATATATTAATCAATTAAAGCTAGCGCATGCTACCAAGGGACGGAGCCATCAGCGACGAGGAAATCCGCAGTTTAGACAGTATTTCGGGTCTTCGCTTTTGTTGCAACTACTTTCTATATAGTACGTAAGGTACTGGAGTACCTTTCCTCCGCAGGTGGATTGCTCTTGAATACCGAGCATCCCGACGCTGCTAAAACCCAAGCGGCATCTCGACTTTCGAACCGATACATTCTTATGTCACTATGTGAATTTTCTTCTATTCTTCAACTGTGCTATATACCTGTCTCCGGGGCAGTAAAGGGGATCAAACTCCAAGCTGACCACACATCCAACAAAACTATCTTATCTTCTACTATTCCACCATCTTAGCAAGGCCGTCGCATTGGTTATGGGTTTTAATATGTCTTATTAGCTCTAAGATGAAATGTGAAATAAAAGGGAATTGAAGCTTTAAGCAATGCAGCAGTAGTAAGTATCCTGTTACAGTTGCCGACTTTGTGCGACATAGTAATACAATTCGGTATTTTTGAGCAGTCCGACATGCAAAGACTGGTCTTCAGTGTTGATGTTCATTCTCACCATATATATGACTTTCATCTCTCATAAGTCCAGAATATTTGAAACACAGGTAACATCACGACAACCCCTCTAATCCTGAACACCCTGAATCAAAGTCTTAATACCCTCCCCTCTCCTCGTCGTCTCCCACGCCTCCGTCGCCTGCTCAAACGGGAAAACCTTCGTGATCAGACTCTTCAGCACAATCTTTCCTGCCTGCACCAACTCCAACCCAAACTTATAATCGCCCGGTCCATACCGGAAACAGCCCTTTATAACCAACTCCTTGTCTGCTACCAGACCAATGGGGAAGTTGACGTCCCGCCTCCCCATCCCGGTCTGGATATAAGCGCCACCGGTTCGCAGGATGTGGATCCCCGTCTGGACGCAGGGCTCCGCGCCCGTCGCGTCGATGACGACGTCGACGCCTCCTCCGTTGGCAGGCAGGCCCAGTCCGTGGCGGCTGAGGAGCGCGTGTGCGTTCTCCTCCGCCGAGAGCGCCGGGTCTGGGATGAAGGTTTCGCAGATGGACTCGCCGACGAACGGCTTTGCGACGGACAGCTTGTTCTGGTTCACATCCACCGAGATGATCCTGCGCGCGCCGAACTCCCGCGCGACTGCCGCGCAGAGGATACCGACCGTGCCGGCGCCAAACACGACGACCTCGTCGCCGGGCTTCACGCCCACCTGGCGTGCGGTGTGGACCCCCACGGCGAGCGGTTCGAGCAGCACGGCCTCGTCGAGCCCTATCACCTTCGGGTCGATCTTGAAGCAGTAATCCTCGGGCAGCTTGAAGTATTTGGTCAGCGTCCCGTGGTTGTCGGGCGGGCAGCCCGCGAACTTCATCTTCGGGCAGAGGTTGTAGCGGCCGGCCTTGCAGCGGGCACATCTGCGGCAGGGGTAGCCCGGTTCGAGGGCGACGTGGTCGCCAGGGCGTAGGCTGGTGACGGAGGATCCGACGGCGTGGACGATGCCAGATGCTTCGTGACCCATAACGAGAGGGCGCTCGGAGAAGACATGGCCGTTTACGCCGCCGTGGACCCAGAAGTGGACCTGTTGGATGGACATGATCAATTAGTCTTCGTGTATGTATCCACGGATTTGTATGACATATATGAATGTCGTTCGTGATGCTGCCAAAGATTTTGACAGCCAATGGTTAAAAATCAGATTCAGGTATAGAACTCACATCGCTCCCACAAACACCCGTATACGCAATCCTGACAATCACATCGTGAGGATCCTCAATCTCCGGCACCGGTCTCTCTCCAAATCTGGCCTGCCCTGCTCCGCAGAGCATACACGAAGGATTCTGCATTGAGGATATCGATGTCGATTCCATGTCTGTGGGCTATCGAACAAGATGTTGAGACGTAGGTCTTTCCACTTGAAAAGTGCTCTCTGGTTGCTCTCAATTTCTTCTATTCTCAATCTGCAATGAGGTAGCCTCCTCAGTCAATGCACAAAAGGGATGCGGGGCGGAGGATATAGATATATTCCCGTTTCGGCAGATTCCCGTGCTTCAGTGAACATCACGGTCTAGACCCCACAGCGCGGGGCCGTCTGTCGGCGGATCTCTGCGCCCCGCTTCCTACGTGGTAAGGCATGTGTGGCAGGGATGTGCTAGAGCAGAAGACGTTGATTTGCCAGGCCAAAATATATGCCTATAATGGCGTTGTCCTAGAGTGTTAAGCTACATACCTGAAAGCATACTATTGCCGATGCAGTGAAATGTGGATGTTGTCGACGGAGAAGCGAGTCCATGTGGCCGAAGTTGCTTCGATGCACGTAATTGATAGGGCCTCTTGAAGGATCTTATCTCTTAGTTGGTTCTTCGGCTGATGAATCGCACAGTCATAAATTAGATGCCAGAGAAAATACCGCCCGACTACAAAAAGGGGCCGCGGCCACTAATTGTAGTAGGATCTGATATTTTTCTAGTCAAAATTAGAAGCTCCGCGAGATTCCTTCGCAAATCTGAGGAAGTAACAAGTAGCATGAATTCAGGTCATTTTTTTTCCCTTGTCATCCGAAACAGACAAAAACGAATGGATTTCTCAGTTCGCGCTCTAGGCCTCGGATTTTCTGCTTCTTGAATGAATCGTCCCTTTGTGTATTCCAGAGGTCTGTCTGTACCATGGCTTTCTAAAGTAATTCTAATTATAAGAACCCTTGTATAGATCAGAATAATTTGAAACGCTGTTTTCTATGAAAAATCGTTCTTCTGGTTGCAGATAGCCGAATTTCGAAGACAAATCAGCTATTGGAGTTATCCGCGCAGGAAAATGTCGACCCTATATACGTGCGACGACGTTAAAGCACTCCACATGCAAAAGGCCAAACACGAAATATAATGTTGAGCAAATATTTAGCAGAACTTACCTATCTCACCGCTCGCATAAGCGTCAATAATTTGTTTCACAACACCGTACGTGCCACCAACGCAAATGAACGCGCCCAGGAAAGGGAGAATCCAATGCGCCCAATAGGCCAGCTGCTGCACCACCGTTCCCTTCCGCCAAGTACCATGGTCATAGAGCCACAGAAAGCCTGGAATTGTTAAGGCAATTGGAGCAAAGCAGATTGTGCCGGTGAGAGCAAGAATGTAGCTGAAGATTGGAATTGCTTCAGCAAGGATAAATGACAGGGAAGCCAAGCCAAATGTGCAGCTCCTGTGTGAGTTGTGGTCAGACATGGATAGTAATACTTTGGCATGGGAATCAACTTACAGCCAAGTGGCCCAGTGAACAAACGTGTTTGCTTGTAGATGTCCGGTGTTGCGGAGCACGCGGACGAATAGATACTTAGCCCCGACCTTTGCAGCAGTCAGTTTATTCCTGTGTCCATCTCTACGGTGCAGTCATGTAGGCTTACATGGAGATAAAGGCAAGCACTCATACCGAGTCCAGCTAGACCGACTCCGTACGCAACCTTTTTAATGGTACCGCCAGCGCTCTGATAAGCACCACTCGTATCAGCTTGGGTATATTTCACGAATATGGCAGCATTCGAGAAGATTATACGAACACCAAGAGACGGATTTGCAACCCATTTCCCACACCAGCGGTACACAACCAGACTGAAACTGAGGTATGCAGCGGTGACGAATGTCATGCAGAGAAAGACGGCTTTCCTATAGTCTTTTGGATTTTTCATCTCCGAGATAACCGGGAGAAACGCCGACGTCCCGGCTGAGGCAACGAAAATGTTTGCGGTTGAAGTCATGCCGGCGGCGAAACCCGCGCTGCCAATAGCATAATATCCGAGATCATAGTCACCAGTCTGAGGAGCTGCAGCTGGGCGATCGCGCGTGGTGACACTGACACTGCATTATCATCCTCTTCTTTAGAAGGGGGTATTCCTGTGTACAGGGCTGTGGCGACTTACACGACAATGAATACAGCACTGAAAATGGACACGAACCCAACCCAGGTGGGCCAGCCGAGAGTGTGGAACTTGCGGATGCTTGCTACACTGGCTACAATAATGGTGGCCAAAAATGACCACCAGACGCTGCACGCTGCGTGCATTGAAAGAGCATTGATAGCAATCGAAACACCGAGGATTCCACCACCTGTGCAGAGGATCCAACTAGTGCGCACATATTAGCTACACGAAATTAAACGCGAACCTTCCAAGGAATGCCGGATCTCACCTTGCGATAAAGAGGAATCCGACGAGTTCACGGAGTGCGACTCCGCCTAAGATCTGGGCCATGTCTGCAATGCTGTAACACTTCGGGTGGTTATTTCTAAAGTCACCCTGGATAATGGCAATGTCTGCGAGCCTTAGTAGAACAATTGAGAAGACTCGAGTATAATTATCAGGAAATCAAACTTACATGTGTTCAAAGCACCCCAGCCGATAACGGACAGCGCACCGCCCACAGCGCCTGCAAAAGTCAGAGGCAAGTAAACAGGGTGGCCGAATCTTGACCAAATGACCTACCCAGCGCATACATGGATGTAGGTATAGTCAGTACACCGGTTGCAAAAATAACTGAAGAGGCTCATGTTAGATGGTATGCACGATAAATTTCAAGCTGTACAGCACCAGTACTTTTGAGGAAGATGACCGACGCACGGAGCCAGCCTACAGTGCGAAAATTGACACCATCTGCTGTCACCTGAAAGAGCTCATCTCCTTCTTCAATAGAAGGGGCTGGTTCCTTCACTGCGTTCCCGCTCGCCTTCATGGACTTCTTGCCGCCAAGGCGTTGCTCTTCAGCTGACATGCTGGAACGTGACGTTACAAGAGCAATTCTTCAATGAACGAAATCCGAGAGAAATCAAGCTGGCAAACCGCCTTAGGGGGGCAACTGAAGGCCGTTTATGACTCCGCACCAAAAGTGGGCGGAGCTCTGCATTTATCAGCGATCCACTTCCTGGATGATAAGCGCAGCATGCCAAATGATAGACGTCATGATGTTCGATGTTCCATTCCATTTTACGATATGTCACGAGCATCAGTAGATAAGATATCGCATCCCAACAGCTTCTCAGAGTTCGGATAAAGGAGTCGGCTATTCTGGTAGCTGCTTAAGGTCGCGGTGTCTGGGAATTCCCCTTTAGGTAGGTAAGAAGATAGATATCCTTGCATGAATCCACCGCAGACGATAAGCGTTACCTGAAGAAGTGGAGATTGGCCGTAATCAACATATTGCTGAGTGTGATTGTACGTCAGAGGCATTGAACATTGGATACAGAGGACGTCTGCTTATAGAAGAGGTAGGTATACAAGGTTTTGATGCTGATGTCCAGAGATGGGGGCTGTCCCAGGCTGAGACCGACACGGAAAAGACTGGGTCGAGCCTGCTGCGAGAAAGATTAGCCAAGAGACCAGACTGACCATACAAACAGCCAGGAGGTCGTTGACTGTTTCTGGATTAATTCTGCAGGATATGGTGCGTCCATCGAGACTGTTTCTGAGGAGCTTTAGGAGGCTTGAAGCGTGTGCGGTTATAAAGAACCGATGCAACTTCTAATCCTCAAGTTCTTGTGAACCGAAAAGGGAACTCTGACTTGGTTCCGCTAGTTTTTTCCTTGCGATCTGGAGACTTTATGAAGGCCTAAACATATTCCTTGACACCAAAACACCGTGTAAGACGTTCCTCGGACCAATGCGGGTGTTGGTGTCCGAGAATAATAGCAAGCGTTGTCTCAGCATCCTTACGAATCATGCAATGGCCTTCTTACGACTATGAATCCTCTCGAGCCAGAATTGAAGAATCTTTTTAACATCCAACTTAACACCATCCACCAAGGTCGTCTGGCTCTGGAAAGTCCGGTAGACTTGGAACCACAAGGCGTCGTATCGTTCGGACTGAAGTTGACAAAAGGACAATCGTACTTTGGAATCGTGAGAAGTAGGCAGCAGAAAACGATGCGTATAGTCGAACCGCGATGTTCCTTGAGAGTCCGTGTTCTTCTGAGCGCTGATGAGTTGCTCCGAACCCCGATTCGGGAATCATGTTGAGCCGACCGCATACGGCACGCCACACCTGGCACGTACCTTCGTATATCTCACTACACATTCCTCCTAAGAATGATACGATGATGGCTCCACTGACCTACACAGTCAGTAGATTTAATGTTGATGCATTCAGTGAACTAACAATTCTCGATGCGCACAGCTCGTCTGAACGCGGTCATGACTGGCCGTCAGCCGGACCAACATTCCCCATTCATTTCCTTAGTTGTCTTATTTCCGTACGGAGATTCTTGGCATTCTATATGGATCGTTCTCCCTGAGGTACAGAATCATTGCCTGCAGACATCGCTGGCCGATGCCTGTGTCCCTATAAGTATCTGGTAACCACGGCTGCCTGCCTTGTATGTCCTTTGCTCAGCTGTTGTGTTAATAGATGCCGAGGCGTTATCAAAACAAAAATTGGCTGTTAATGTTTTTACTTCTTCTACTATTACTGACATCGTTAATGCCGCGTTCTCTCGTCGTACAGTCATACTAGGTAATGGTTATAGCGAGCTGGGCCAAATATGATGCAGCCCGGGAGTCCGTCCGCAGACCAGGGGTCGCAGTTCCCGTCACCAATGGCCATGAGACCTCACTTTCGCCTTCTCGCGCTGCTGCGACGAAGGATAGCTCAGTCGAAGAAGACTTCGTCCTGACAGAGAGCGGTATTCTTGCCTTCGTTTACTCTTTCGGTCCTCACTCTATTAGCTGCACTGGATTGGACCTCCATTTCAGTGGCTCTACCCGTATGATAGCTACCTCCGGAAAATCTATGTCTATTCAATGCTAATAGCAACCAGATAATTGCGAGCGACCTCAAGGGCTCTGCCATTGAGGCATTCTGGAGTGGCACCGCCTTTCTGCTTTGTTCAACTGGTATGATGCGGTCTTGTCTGATATCGAACACCTCTTGCTGATATCTGTCAAGTGTTCTAGCCAAACTTTGCATCGTCCTCGAACATATTCGGCCGCAAGCCGCTGGTGCTCACGGCTCTTACGTTCTTCTTCGTCGGAACCGTCGTTGCAAGTGTTGCAAAGAATTTCACATATATGCTCGTCGGCCGATCAATCCAGGGTGTTGGAGGAGGTGGTATCATTGCCCTTAGTGAGGTTATTGTGACCGACATAGTTCCTCTGAGGCATCGCGGAAGCTATGTTGGCATCCTGAGCGCCATGTGGAGTATCGGATCAGTACTAGGTCCCATCCTTGGGGGCGGATTCGCCCAAAATGTGACATGGGTTAGTTCTGCCATCTATGGGGATTTGTCAGTGCCGTTCTGGATGTGCCAACTTCTGATTAGCGGTGGATATTCTATATCAACTTCCCTTTAATTGGTGTTGGATCTGTGTTCGTCCTGCTCTTTCTCAGACTTAATTTCGTTCCGAGTTCGCTCATGGATAAAATCCGACGCGTTGACTACGTTGGAACGATCCTTTTTGTGGGAAGCACCGCCTCGTTTCTGATTCCGCTATCGTGGGGTGGTGTCATGTACAACTGGGATTCATGGCACACCCTTGTACCCCTAATCATTGGTGCNGTTGGCTTTGCGGTCTTTGCGTTCTACGAGTATTTCTTCGCATCTGATCCCATCATCCCGTACTCGATTTTCCAGAATAGGACGGCAACGGTCTCCTTTATTGGCAGCCTTTTGCAAGGCGTGGTCCTGTGGTGTGCCTTGTACTATATGCCCCTATACTATGAGGCCGTGAAGGAATACAGCCCCGTCATTTCGGGCGTGGCTCTCTTCCCTGAAACTTTTACTGTCGCTCCAAGCGCCGGTATCTGCGGAATTCTGATCAACAATATCGATGGGCGATCTGGCTCGGCTGGGCGATGGGGGCTCTAGGGCTAGGGCTCCTCTGCATCCTCGACGTCAACACGAGTATACGCGGATGGATATTTCTCAACATCGTCCCTGGTATAGGCCTATGTATGCTCTTCTCCTCTTTGGTCTTCGCAGTGCAAGCTTCCGCGACAGACGAAAACCTGGCCATCGCGGTCGCCATGTTCAGCTTCTTCCGCGCCTTTGGTTAGGCAATCGGCGTCGCGATCGGCGGTGTCGTCTTCCAGAATCGCATGCACGCAAACCTGCTCGGATATCCAGCGCTTGCGCCCTGGCGGTCGAGTACAGCAAGGACGCTGCCGGTCTTGTGCAGGTCATCAAAGTAATGCCCGACGGGATCGACAAAACGAACCTGAAACAAGCGTATACTGTATGGGCTGTCTGCTGTGGGATCTCAGGCGTCGTGTTCCTCCTCAGTCTTCTCACACAAAGCTATGATCTCAACCGCGCTCTATCCACAACGCAGGGTCTTAGATCGAATGACAGGCCGCGGGATGAAGAAAGGACTAACGAAGCTAAATCATGAACTTATAACTGTTAGCTTTCTGGCTATTGCTTTGTTTCCTGCAGATGATTAATGAAGTTTGACTTTTTCTTGCAGGCTGTATTATGTTTCGAGTCAAGTGCAGGTGGTCCCCTCTTTGGAAGAAACAGACGACTCCTTGGACCCGACACTGATATCATCTCCACAAACTATCACTCCACTCACATTGCAAAGGCTCATTTAGATATGCTCAATACCAATTATCCTTCACGAATATACACCCCAGCAGACCAGAGCCTCTAAGCTAGCAGCTCTCACGAAAATTTAGTTTCCTTGTTAGGCTTCTGCGCCAGAAAGAACAGCGATTCTTCCTCCTGCATTTTTAATTCTTACCTTCCTTGGGCCTTGCTTCCCTTGTGATCAGCCCAGGATCTGTATGTTGATAAAAGGGGTGGAATTTTGGTACATATGAGCAATAAGAACGAACATATATTACGATGTATGTAGCTAGAAGTATCCCCATGAATTTGACATCATATCATTCAAAAAGTAAAAAATTCTTGGAAAACCAATTAAATAAGAACTTAGTATCTTTAACGATCATTATTTAGCAGATGTATTTGCGTTCGCAATGTTGAATCAAAAAAAGCTGTGTCCTATTAAGGGTGGATAAACACCCAACGTCGGCTGGCAATCGCTTCAAAAACTGATCAGAGGCCCACCCTGATAAGGATGCGCGAGTAGTATAGTGGTTATTATTTCTCACTCGTACACATAGTGTATGATCATGAGACGGTCCGGAGTTCGAATCTCCGCTTGCGCATTCTTTTTGCTCCTTCCCCCCCGCTTGCCCTCGTATTTTTTTGAGCTAGGCGGGCTTTCTACAGGCTTAATTTATTTTTTTCTTTGTTTTTATTCTCCTCTTCTGTCTAGTAAGGCATCAATCTCATCCGAGAAGGTGGATAAAAACAGAGTGGAAGATGTGCCATGCAATGCTGTTCTCTTATTGTTTGACGGCATCCATATGTCGAAATCTTCCCAGCCAAGTGCTACCTAAACTGTTGCTAGCAACGTCACAGACTCTACAGAAAATGCTTTCTTTACAGCACAACATTTGATGCATGGATTAATTAGGTAGGTGTTCAATACAGCCTTATCCCGTTTCAGTCCTGTCGGATGATGGATGGAGGGAGCCGACGGCATCAGTCTGACGCGTAAATGTGGCACATCTCGATGGACTAGCCTAGTAGTGATGGGATCCCCTTTACAACAGTGAAAATGTCGCAGATTATTTCTTAATATCAGGATTCTTTTTATCCATTTCCATTTTGGATCTTTATACCGTCTTTCCCAGCATCTACAACATAACTCTGTGCAGAACACAGTAACCTGCCATTGTTCTTCTTCTGCTTCTACTTTGATTGTTATACTAAATGCTTCCTCAGATTTCCCCCCTAGGAGGCCATCTCCATCAAGAAGAAGGGATTCCATGCAGCAAAATCCACAACAATGCCTTTGGGACATCATTTTCAGGAATTGTCATGCATAATCTGATAACTAACTTGCCTTAATCACCCGAGCATTTTCAGTCGGATCTATCCGTACACAGCAAGCAGCAGCCTGAGGCGATATAAGAAAAAAAAGAAAGAAAAGCACGCAGGGGACTCCCTCCCTACAGTTACTTGCTTCCATATAAGTCTGATAATGGCAATGGCAAAATGGGGGAGAATATTGGTGGAAATCATCTGTCCAGTGAGTGAGTGACCTCCAGTCAGTCATTCACATACGCACACAGTTGCAGGAACCATCCAAATTTTTCCCTCTCCCTCTTCAAAGAGGGTTTATATATCTGCCTGGCTTTTCTGAGAGAACCAAAGCCACGATGTACAGTACTACTGTACTTTTACCTCTGCGTCTACAGTACAACACACTGCACTTCTCACTACCTCCTTAGCGCAGTATATTGTACTGTACAGATCTCTTCGACTCGTCCTTCATTCGAGTGAAAGCTACATATTTGCTTCCTTTCCACCTCAGACAAGAAAAAAAAAGCCCAAATGTCTGCACCCTCTGCTCCCCAAACCTTATCACCACCATCATCATCAAACCCAATACCAACACAACTACTCCAAGCATCACTGGACCAAACCGACGACGACAACAAAGAAAACCAGGAAACTAAAGAAGAAAAAGAACAAGAACCCCTCTACCTCTTCTCCTGCGGCCACCTCGCGCCCCCGGGCCTCACCATCCCGCCCGACCTGCTCCGCCGCGCCCTCCTCGACCCCCTCGACCCGCGCTACACCCACCTCCTCGGCCGCTGCCAGCCGTGCGACTACATCGCCTTCCGGACCGAGGTGCGCCGGCTGCGTGAGCACCAGGCGCAGCAGATCCGGTACTACCAGGGCCGGATCGCGGAGATCAAGAGCCAGCAACGTCGACAGCATCAGCTGCAGCTGCAGCAAGAACAGCAGCAGCAGGGTCGTTATCGGCGTCGTCGTTTTCGGCTGTCCGCCGAGGCGCGGCGCATGATCGACGAGAACGCCCGCATGGTCGATCAGCTGGAGGAGGGCTTGGTCGTGGAGCTCGGGGCGGCTCTGAGGTCGTATATGACGCGGTGGCCGGATCTGGAGCGGCTGCATCGGGTTGCTTTTGAGGAGTGAATTTGGAAATTTGAATGATTTGGAAATTGGAAATTGGGATTGGGGAGGGAATTTTTTCTTGTCTAGGTACTTTACTT
>JGI26055J44792_1000102_pt1 | contig 18581 bp, 12 predicted proteins | sample HigsolmetaGSP17D_FD_44792 | JGI IMG/M metagenome (IMG submission 44792)
GGCTCCTCCCTCCTAGGAACCCGGTATATACGCAGTGGGAAGATAGCAGCCAGGAAAGGACGTCGGTTGTCCTAGACGCGGGACGCGTTTCTGGCAGACTGGGCCCCAACATTGCGGGAACAACAGCCCCCCCAAACCCTTGGTTTCGAGGGGATCAGGTATTTGAGGAACACGTACTATATGGGGTTCTGTGCACAGAGCAAGTCAGTGGAGAGGGGTCTCACGAGAAGAAGCTATTTAACACTTAACGATGAATGCCCAAGCAATAATAAACTATTGCTCAGACCTCACCGCCAACAGGGCTCTTTCTCTGGGCGCCAAGGTCACATACAAGAAGCCGCGAATAATAGCTCTTTGCTCCATGCACGTACTCAATTTTTGGTTCTTGAGCCAAGACCGGGATATGGCAACAGCAGCAATAACGCGTGCACGTGGAGAGCGTTCGCGCACTTCGACGCCAGGGCGTCGCAAGGCAGCAAGGCTGGCAGGCTCCGGCGAGTGAAACGAGTCCAACGACATCGTCGGGTCGATCGATCATCGAGGAGTCCGCTCACGGAAGCGATTCTGCCGTGGGCTAGCGGGGAGCCAAGCTTTCACAACGGCCGGCTAGCGACCAGGGGCAGTGGAGCAGTCCTGGTTCCATTCGACCTCATTTATCTGCCGCGTCGCCTTTTGCGTCAGGTGCCGGGGCTCGTTGTCTGATCGTCAGCAAAAGTTGATCCTTGAAACGCAGCCGCATATTCTCCATGCTCCTCTCTGTTTTTCCGCGCGGCACCGCTCTCCCGGCAAATTATCCAGCCCTCGAGTCACCTCGTGGCCTGTCGACGCTCCGGTCCAGCACGTGCATCTCCAGAATCTCGAGGCACGGCAAGACCTGTCGAGGTCTTGAAACAATGTGGGATCGAAGGTCTGTTCCCATCCCCGCCCATTTATTTATTATTAGCTGGGGCCATTCCACCAGGAGTGTCGAAGACTCAACTACCGTGGTCTATACACTGTACAGAGTACAAGTCGATCATGTCGATGGCAGACTGCCGGCTCGTGCTCCAAATCAAACTCCACAGTACCATTCTGAAGGGATGGATTGTCAGTCAAGGGGCACGACTAGGCGTGTCAGCGACAGGACGGCCAATATCGCGGGCTGCTGTGGCCGTCCCGCAGTACGTCCTGGGATCAATCTGACCTACAGCTACATTCGATCGATCGAGCCGTCTGCACACTATGGTGGTCCCTCACACCGGACGGTGGATGGACCTGCCTGGGAGCACCGTCTTTCTCGTCTACCTGGTTTCTGCGGTACCTAGTTCCTACGCAGCAGAGCTGGTGCCGGGACGGGTCGAACCGCCCGCTCTCTAATTCTGGTACCTTCCCGTCTCCACGGCCATCATTGCACGGCGCGCTACATGGGCGAGCCGTCGCACTCCCTCTGCCAGCTTGCTGACCTCTTCCCATGCAAAGCAGATACGCACGCAACCCTCGAACCGATCGCTATGTTTGGAGGTGTCCCCGCAGACTTGGAACAGATCCCCGGTGGCAATCTTCAGGTTCTCCTCCTCCATGGCCCGTTGCGCCAAGTCGCTCGCCCGCAGCGGCCGTGGCAGATCGAGCCAGATGAAGTAGCCTCCCGCAATTTCGCGCGGCTTCGAGGGAAGAGTGAAACCGAGGGGAAGGAGATACTCGCGTACCGCGGACATTGTGCGGTGATATCGCTCAGCGTAAGCCGGCTGCAGGACATTTACGATGTGATTCTGGAGGATAGAGGACGACAACAGTTGGTCGACGAATGTTGCAGTCAGCTGTGATGGTGCTCCCCCAGATCGCGAAGAACCTCTGCATTCACCTTGGTCAGCTGCGGGTCTCCTGGCACGGGCGAAAGAAGATAACCTGTATGAAGCGGCAGGGCAGGGGGGCCATACGTTTGGGACAGGCCATTTGCGAACTTCGCCGTGCCCTCAGCCCATCCCGTTCTGACACCGGGCCCGAGGAGCTTGCTGAAACTGCCGTTGCTGACTGCATTGCCCCATTCATCTTTCGGGCCACCGTCCAAGTAGCGATCAACATCGACGACCCGCGGAAGATATGCCTTGTCCGGATGGCCGATGGCAGAGCCAGGGGCAGACGGCCACTGAAGGAAATCGTAGACATCGTCGGTCACGATCAGGGCGTCATACCGTCGGGCCAGCCGCACCAGCTGTTCTCGTCGTCGCAACGACATGATCTTCATCGAGGGGTTGGCGAAAGTAGGGGTCGCGTAGATGACGTATTTGTAGATCTTCCTCCACGGCCGTGGCGGCTTATACTTCTTCAAGCAGAGTCAGTCGGGCGGCAGGGATCCATCAATCTGCACAGGCAATCTTCCGGGGAGAATAACACGTGGGACCGGACACCTGCAGGGGGAGCATGCAGTAGCATCCAGCATGGCCTACCGTACCGGCTGAGTGTTCCCTTCCGCAATCGCCCTCTCCTCCGCTTCCCTTAGTGCCCGTTCCAAGAACTCGATATCGATGCCTTCCTGATCTTCGGGTACCGCCCTGAGACGGTTGGCAAAGCCCGCGTCGTCGAAGATGCGACATGCCAGATAGTACGTGGGCGCAACCATCCAGACGTTTCGCGTAAAGGCCGGGTCGGTGAACACCTGCAGGATGCAGGCCAGGTTCTGGCTGGCCCCGCCCGTGATGCAGATGCGGTCCTGGGTGACGGGTTCACGCGGGTTGTAGAAGGAGGTCAGCCACTGCGCCACGCGCTGGCGGAGCGGCTGGTAGCCTTCATCCGGGCCGTACTGCAGGCCGGGCTCGTAGATGGAGGGGGTCGAGAGCGCGACCGTGGAGGCTCTGCAGAGATCCGCGACGGGGAGCAGCGCGGGGTTCGGCCAGCCGCGGAAGAGATCGATGTGCTCCTTGGACGGAGCCGGTGCGGCTGGAGCGGCCATGCTCGAGGATCAGATGCTTGCGGGCGCGGCTGACCGTGACGATGATCCAGACGAGTGATCGGGGGTGGTGACGGCGAGGAGACCTGGGAAGACACGCCATGGTGGTCAGAGGAGCGTTGCGCGAGTGCGGAGATAGACCGGCCTCGGGCCGCTGGCAGCTGCGTGTCGCGGAGAAGCAGCGTCAACCCGACAAATGCCTATACGTACAGCACAGTACAGTACGAGCTGAATCTCAGATGACATCCGTCAGCTCTCTAGAAAAAAAGAAGACGACGCTGCGAGGCTGCGCCGCTGGCGTACGCAGTGCAGGCGTTCGGAGGACGGACCCCAGAAGGGCATGCTGCGGCTCCGAGGCCCGATAGGGAGGGCCTGCTATTCATAGCGCAGAGAACATGCAGCCGGTGCGTGCTAGCGCTGGGCCGGCCGCCTCGCTGTGTCGATGGCGTCGTCACCGTCGGCGCCGAGGCATGACTCCAGGGTCCAGGGGTGACGCCTTGCCGGTGCTTCCCACGTCATCCGGCCTGCTCCCCACATTATTCCACGTTATTCCCGTATGGATCATGGCATCCATCCGAGCGGCGGAAGGAAAAGAAAAGCAGCATCCGGGCCCCGGGCCCAAGGAGGCCGTGCCAGAGCTTCCGCGCAGGCAACGCCTGTTGGCCTTTTTTTCTTTTTCCTTTTTGCTGCGCCGGAACCTCCCTGGCGCTCGTGTTCATCGCCCAAGGCTGCGAGGCCCCTCCCTATGATCCTATCCCACCCCTCAGGGCTGTGATGGGCAGCTCTGCTCCCCTCTCCTCGTCCGCTCGTTAATCATTCTCTCCCGTGCCCCTCGGGACGTCCTTCTCTCCGTGCTGCAAGAGCGCCTGCCCTCTCCTCCCGGGTCGCGGCGGCGGACAGGTCGTCTTATTTTTTTTTTTCGACGCCGTCCTCGTCTCGTCTCCATCCCCTTGGCTAAGCCTCCGTCGCATCTTGTCTTGGCCTGTCAGTAACTTGAGGCGGCCTCCACCGGAAAGGCAATTGACCTGATCCCTCCAGAGTTCCCGGTCAATGCTCTCTTGAGCAGCGCGTTTAATAGTTCTCTCTTGTTCTCTCCTTTCGCCAGTGGGATCCTCCTCCCTCTCCTTCCTTCTCGCTCCTTTCTGCAGCCCCCGCGCCGATCCATTCCTGCCGCAGCGCAGGATATCTGAGACCCGCGTGTACTGAGGTCCCCTTTTCTGTACATGGTAGCTTCCCTCTCGTCACGATTGCCTCCTTTGTCGTTGTCGCAGCCACTCACGGTCGCAGAGCCCGCTCGACCATGCTGTCCGCTCCAGCCAAGTCGGCAAGACGCATATCCTCCCTCTTCTCCATTGGTTCCATCAAGGACAGGAACCGGGACAGGGACAGGGACAAGGACAATGGCTCGTCGTCCACGTCCCCAGCAGACTCCCCGCGCCTCCCGTCTGATCAGGCCGCCCAGCGCAGGTCGCGAAGCAGCTCACGACCGGCCTGCCATGCGTCCTCGGAGTCCCGGTCCGTGCTGTCCCCCGGTGCTACGGACGATCTGGACTTAAACGCTCCCCTTCCCCCTCCCCCTTCCTTGCTCGCGGTGAATCAGGACCTGGCAGACACGGCCGGCAACTCCCCAAACAGCAGACCCCAGAGTCGAGGCGGAAGTAGACCATCCAGTTCGGGAGGCTTGGCTCCTCCAGGGTCACGGCCCGGGACTCCTGGTGCGCCGAAGCTGAGCAAACGGCGGTCCTGGATGCCAGGTAGAGCACGAGCGAGCTCCGTGGACAACAGAGCCAGCATGCCCAGTACCAGTGCATGGGTTGCGGGGTTGGACCAGAAGGTCCCCTACGACCTCGGTCCGTTGCTGAGAAGCGAACCGGTGCGTGCAATTCACGTTTATGATCCACGGCTGCAATCATCGCTGACGGCCCTCCCAAAGATCCCAGAACTATGGAGCGAGCAGGGGGATACCTTTGTCTATTTGTTCCCCCAAAGCAGCAACAGACCTCCATCCTTCAAGGTCGACTCTACAATCTTCGCCGCCTCGCCGTCGTTGACCTTCCTGGCCCGTGGCGCCGATCCAAAAGTCGCAGCCCTTCAACGGTCAACGCGGAACCTCTCGATCACCAGCCCGACCTCGCCTGTTTCTCAGGAAGCCTGGCCGGATAATGATAATGACAGCTCCGGTAGTGGCAGGATGGCCATGGTGGACGATAGCTCGGATGAAGTGCAGCCACTGCACCTCTATCTCCCCGTTCCTCTGAACAGTGATGTCTCCGACCCAAACTGCAAGTTGTCCCCGGAGGACACCGAAACGTTGCTGTCGTTCCGTAATCTTTTTGCGTTCCTGCTGGGCCAGGCTCTGATTGCAACGCCGCAGCACCCGGACCTTTTCTCCATATTCTTGGACGTGGCAGAGCTGTTGCAACGCTTTGAATTCTCCAACCTGGATGGCTCGAACTTTGGTGAAACAGCAACGACCACCTTCGCTAATTACTGCGATGAACTGCACCTTGCGGATATCAGAAAGAGTCGTGAAAAGACCATCGAGGCGATGGTCCTAGGAGAGCGCTTGCGTTACTATCCACTCTATCTCGAGGGTTTTGTCCATGGCGTTGGCAAATTCGAGGAGATCAAGCAACTAAACAGCCCGAAATATGAACTCCTTAGCCCCATCACCCGGCAAAGACTGGAGCGGGCCTATCTCGACTTGGACAACCGGTTGAAAATCCTGAAAAGCAAGCTGGAAGATTTTGACTTCCCTTCTCTGTGGTCGGGAATCGCCAATTCCAACACGGCTGCGGAGAGCAAAGTTGTGCGTTTCAAGGCGTGGAAGGCCGCCTTCCTCTCTTTCCGGAGATTTACGATGCAGTACTATCGCCAGAAGTACGGGTCGTGGCCCCCAAAGGCAAACTCGAAGAAGAACGATTTCGAGGAGAGTGGTCTGAATAGGCTACTGTTGAAGGATGTGTACAATGACTTTGCGGATCTGTACGACATGCTGGTCGATAGAACATCTCTTACCACACGGACTGTGGAGATGCCAGCAGCTTTCGACCCCGAAGCGACGACTGATATCCACGAGTCCATAGCCCGAGCACTGAGGACGATCCTGAGCGAGTATGACCGAAGCACACCACCGGTACTCCCTCCAATCCCGTTTGACATACCCCAGATACCGAGTCTCTCGGCCATCCGGAGGAAGCCAATGGACCCCAAGAAGGAGGCCAAGGAGCGTACAAAGAAGCTCAAAGATTCAGACATCAACGAGATCCTCATGGCATCCTACACCCGCGACAGTCTGAAACCAACACCCTTCGTAGAGCACTTCATGCAATTCGAACGGCGCAGCGCCCACGGGAAGAGCATCGATGAGATTGCCGACAACAGATGCGGGCAGTGGCTCTTCCTCTATGCCGTTATCCAATCTCTGCCCATGCTGGTAGTCGATGTGCCCGATGTAAGATACACGGAAGGTGTGGAATACTTCCTTTGCGTGGCGCCCCGTGGCGGAGCTCCCTGGATTCAGAACGACCCCAAGGCGGGGCGGAGCTGGTTTGGTGTTGCAGGTGGGACTGGTGTTGTCAGTCTGCCTTCCGACGTTGTTACCAGCAGCGTGGAAGGTATCTATCGTCGCAGCCATTGCTGGCAAGTCGCGGAACAGTGGGTTGAGAGGAACCAGCTGTTGGAGCCGCCTATGCCGGACGATAATGAGTACGATAACGAGTCGTCATTCTCATATCCGCCCCCGGCTCCGCAGTCGTCTGTCGGGTCGGCTTCTGACAACCAGCCTGGAACGCCTCTTGTGGGCCCAGGCGGCGCCCCGCCTCTCCCGGTGCAAGTGCAACGAACGGGCACTCCGATGCATAGCCATCGCCTTTCGATTAATCCAACACTCGAGGCTCTGCCGTTGCCTGCAGGTGTCTCACCCGTTGAGCCACCCGCGAAGAACTTTGTACGCCAAAATCCGAACATGAGCTTTGACGACATTTTAAAAGAGATGCCCCAGAGAGGAAAGAAATAGGGGCGTCAACGTGTTGTTCGAGGGGATTTATGAATGAGCATCAGCCCCATTCTGTCTGTCAGGTGCGTTGCTAAAAGGGGAAAAAAAAACAAGTCACACCCTTGTCTCTTTCTCCGTCCAGATACGGATCTGAGCATTTTCCATTCCTTACCTCTCCTGTATTAGTTTTACCGCCGTGGCGGCTTCTTCTCATTCCAGCCACATTCGCATTTTGGCGTTGTCAAGTTTTATCAACTTCAGGCCGTTCCTTGGTTTTCTTTTTCTATTCGCATTGTCTCCACTATACCTTTTTCTCCCTCGGGTGATTTCTCTCGCAGCGCAGCCTTTTTCTTTTTCTCCTCATTCGCTCTCAACTTTCTGGACGTATAATATCTAATTTGGAATGGAGGCAAGGGAAGGCGCAATGGAGACACTGCATGTGGGTTGTGTGATTTTCTAACAAAAAGAGGGAAGGTCTTCTTTTTCCTTGATACCTATTATTGGCAGCAACGCTATCGCAGTGGGTGGATGGGAAGGACGACTTAGAAAATTAGTTTGGAACTTATCAGTTTACCAAACAAGTTAAAATTTCTTCTTTCTTATATTATATTTGAAGGGAAAAAATAGATGGAGCAGAAAATGGAAAGAAATGGAGTGTTTCTACTTAATGCCATGTGTATGTATGTACTGTATAGTATTGCGATGGATAGATAGGTATCTGTGGATAAGGAGAGGGTTCTTTTGGCTTTCCACGTTGGATTATTGATGCGAAGCAGATTCTGCGAGTTTGAAACTGTGTGTGTGTGTGTGTGTGTGTACTGTACTTAGTTAAATAATACATGGATAGGTATTTGTTATTATCTACGTCCTTGGAGCTTATGTCTGGGTAAATTCCATCTTTGGAGAAAGTAGGCCTTGACATGAGCTGTAGTTGTGGAAACGTATCGGGAATGGGATTTTATGGAGTGGGGAAAAGTTGAATTCGCAAGATATATTTGTAACTAGCCAGACTAGGGGTATATTTCAAGGTTCAGCTCGGGTCTTGTTCTTCTTGCTTGGGCCCATTGATTTCGTTATGTGTCTTGCGGACAAGATGTATTTCTGGCCAGGTAACATTTACTGTTCCTCTGCGTTGTATCCACATGTGAGTCTGTCTGCCATTGAGGTTAAGGCTAACAATAAATAGTTTTGTCAATGATAGTTGATAATAACAAAGGAGCATCTCGACCTAAGCATCTGCTGCGTTTCTGTTTGATTGCCTTTTTTTTTCTTATTGCTGCCTGGGACTTAGGTGCTCACTACTACTTTACGGTCTCCATAGTAGATAGTGCATGGTAGCAAGTAGTTAGCAAGACTGACTAGAGTACTACCACCAACTACCTAATTACTACTCTACTAATTGAGCGGGGTAACTTTGGTCAAGTTGGGCAAGGGCCGCCGCTTAACCTTCTCTGCGTCCTGCCCATGGATCCTGTCTTCTCCAGGCAAGACCATGGGGAACAACGACCAGGACCTATATACTACGATCTCTATACAAGTGTTGCACGCCTGCAGACGACAATCAAAACAACACAAGCACAGAATCGAGTCCAGAGGGCTTGCACAGCTGAGGTCATGCAGTTGAAACTCGATGGCCAGCCAATCCGCGCACGGCTTGCAACCTGCAAGGCGAGCAAGTCCGTCAGCGAAAACCGCAGCGCGGATTCGCTGCGGAATAATAATACCCATTCAACAACACTAAGGGGGGCCAGGCTAATAACGCATTAACTCAGTATGGAACTGCGCAATCAATAATGCCTAGGACGAAGATGGTATCGCACGATTCGCTTGATAATTTCAGCGTTGCTGCAGAGCGACCTTTCAGCTCATATTGCGCTTTGACAGCGACGGTCATTATGCTTTGAAAGCTACGCGATCAGAGTTGAGCCGAGTCGATTTCTGAGTGATGATCCTTGATGTTTCGCTGCGGCCGCGTTACACGCACCAATCAATCCCCTTCCCTGCACGAAAGGTCAGTGGCAGCGATCATCGTTTTCTTTTCGAATCTGATCCAACCCGCGTCCCGAACCGTCCAACCTTTCCCTGTGACAGAATGAAGTGAGCTGCCAAACTCAGAGCGAATGCATGATTTTGTGCCATGTCCAGCGTCGCGAGCGATAACCATGATCGCCTGGAACCCCGGTTGCTGCGGGCGGCGGAGAACGACGACACGGACGCGCTGAAGCACATTCTCGACGCGGCCCGCGAAAATGGCCAATTCAGCGACAACCTGCTGCGCATCGGGCTCACCAGGAGCGCCGAGCGGGGGAGTCTCGCAGCCGCTCGATACCTGCTGAGCCAGGGCGCGAAGACCGACGACAGCAACGTCGAGAGCAATCGTCCTTCTCCCCTTCTCCGAGCCGTCGAGCGCAACCAGGTCAAGGTCGTGCAGCTCCTGCTCGACCATGGAGCGTCGCCTGAGGCGAGGAATAAGAAGGGCAGAACCGCGCTCATGACGGCCGCGTGGAAGAACCATTGGCACGTCCTTCAGCTTCTCATCTCGCGGGGCGCGGACGTCAATGCGAAGGATCTGAGGGACAGGAACGTCCTGCATAACCTGGCGGCTGACAAGCAATGCGACTGGGGGCACGACGTCGTAGAACTCTTGCTGAGGACGGACTGCAAGATCGATGGCAAAGATGCGCAGGATGAGCTGGGTCGTACGCCGCTGCACTGGGCCTGCGCGACTGGCAAGAGGCATTTGGCGGAGTTGCTGCTCACCAGGCCGCATGGCCCCAAGGCGGATGTGAATGCCGTCGAGCTGAGAAACAAAACAGCCCTTCACATCGCTGCTGCCCACGGCCGAGAAGACATTGTAGAGCTGTTGCTCAAATACGGTGCGGATGTCAATGCGAGAAGCGACGGGGGCTGGACTCCACTGCACAATGCCTGCGACAAGGGCTGCGAAAAGATCGTCCGCATGCTGCTGCAGGCAGGCGCCGAGATAAATAGCCAGCTGCTTAACGGAATCACGCCACTTCACCTTGCCGCGCAGGCTGGCCACCGAGAGGTTGTCGAGTGTCTCCTGGAGCGGAAAGATATCAAAAGAAGAATACGCGATACGTTCGGGAGCACGCCCTTCCTGCGAGCGGCGCAGTTCAGACGAAAGGATATCATCCAGCTTCTGGCCCCGTTCAACAACGTTGAAGCCCTGTCAGAAGACGCAAAGGGAGCCTGCAAAGGGTTCCAAGCGACCATCGTCGACTTTGGCAACTACCACAACGAGAACCGGGTCCAGAGGATATCCGTGTTCGACTTACTCTATGCAAAAGATCCGACGAATCCGCAGAAACAGGCCGTCAGCACCCTTCCTGATGACAGCAAGGTAACCAGCTTCAGATGGATCCATCTGCCTGCCAATAACATGGCGTGGGTGGAGGCTCTTCTCACGAAGGTATTTATCGAGGAAGGCGCAAGTGACGTCGAAGGCTTCAAGGGTCTGGAAAAGTCCTTTAATAACCTGCATCGTGGACAGCGGACGCATTCGCAATTCATGAGACCTCTTTGTCAGAGCACCCCGCGAGGGCCGCGGGTCAGAGAAGAGCGAGAGCCAGGACGACAAGGGGAGAATGGCCTTCCGAGTATCATCATTAATGGTAAATCGACGGAAGCTAAGACCCCTGAGACTCCGGCCAAGAAACAGAAGACGCCTAGAGGAAAACTCGAACTGCTGGACAGCTCGTCACAGGATGACGGAGGAGGTTCTCAGGGAAGGAAGGCCAAGGGCACTGCTGCAAAGCGCAGCAACGCATCAAAGCCCGAGCAGAAGGGTAAAGCGAACCACACCGCTTCTAATGATAAGTATCGGCGTCTGCTCGGATCGTCCTCATACAAGGATCCTCCCAGCACCGCTAGGACCAACATTTGCGTTTTCATGCCATACCTGCATTTCGAAACCGTAGAGCGACGGCTGAAAATGCAGGAGGCAATCGAGCGAGCCGAAACCTTAAACTTCCGCCAGGGTCACTCTAGAGCTCCTTCACATGATGAGATGCTCATCAGGGCCCATCTCAGGTCTTCTTCGACCACGTCGTTGCATGTGCGCCGCACACTGGACCAGTTCTTCTACCCTAATATCGACACCCAGTTCCGAGATCAAGACCAGGTTGTCTATCGCTACCAGACCAAAGGGCCGGGCCGCAAAAAGTCCTGGAAAGAAGCGAAGATCTTCATGGTGGATCAGCTGTGGATGTGGATACTGGGGAAGAACCTGATTGTCACGAGTTTCCCGCAGCGGTGGGAGCAGCCCAAGAACGACCCGCTGAACGTGTTGGATGGCATTATCGAGAATATCAATTCGAAGACCAGAGATCCTGTCCGATCTGTGTACGACCTTGCTATTGTCATCACCGGTCGATGTTCAGGGATGTTTGATCGCCACAGGATGGGCGATGAGGAATATCAGTTTCTGGACATGTTTGAATCGTCTATAGGCACTGCAACGGACCGTGAGACTCTGCTGTTCAAGGAGTTCAATGCTGCATCGGCTCAAGCTTCCGAGTGGCTGAAGCAACATCGTAGGCCAAGCCGCTTCATTCAAACCTTGGAGAGAAATCGACAGCCCCAGGATGAAGATCAAGAGGATGAGGACGAAGAAGAGCAGAGCCAGGAACCTCTTTTCGTCGACAAGCTGCTCGACATCGGCCAGGAAACCGACCTTCTCGCCGAAGCGAAAGACATCCGCGACGAACTCAACATGCTCCGCACGGTCCTGGAGCACCAGAAGCAGGTCCTCGGGGACCTCCAGGAAGCCATATGCGAGATCTACAACAACAACGGCGATCATCGCCTGCAGCAGGACGTGAAGAAGCGCTTCAAGGAGCAGCAGCGCACTATCGACGTGCACCTCAAGGACATCGACCGGATGGACAAGCAGGCGGAGCGCATCTACTACTCCATCACGGACCTGCTCGACCTGAAACAGAAGCACGCCAACGCCTTCGAGGCGCGGTTCGCCCGGGACCAGGCGGCCGGCACCACGCGCCAGGGCAAGACCATCATGGTGTTCACGGTCGTGACGGTCATCTTCCTCCCGCTGTCGTTCATTGCGTCCGTGTTCACCATCAACATCGAGGAGTTCCCGCACGTGGGGCCGGGCTATCTGCACCTGTCCTACGTGGCCAAGTACATGTTCGGGATCGGGTTCGCGATCTCCATTCCGCTTATCCTCATTGCACTGTCAGTCGACGAGATCGGAGACGGCTTCCGGGAAGTGATCAGGCGGATCCGAAGGTGGAGGCTGAGAAGGAAGAAGAGGAGGAAACGAGTTCGGGAAGCTGACGATACGTCATCGTCGCAAGGGTCATTGGAGATCGAGACGCTTTGGAGTGTGGCGAGGGTCGGCAGAAGAAGCGTGGAGACCGAGTTTGCGGGGAGCCTGTTCCCGGTGTCGACGCGTGGGACGTCCAGGAGTGCAAGAGAAAGGATGAACAGGGTGGCGAGGATGTCCTTTAGGGTTAGAGATAGTGAGGATGTTGAGAGAGAGCAGTTACCTATTTGAACCCAGGACCGTTTTGGTTCCAGATCTTTTCAACGAGATCTATCCTTGATACCTACGTTTTGTAGCCCTTAGAGAAAGCGGAGTTGGTCTGGCTATGTCTGAGACCACACATAGTTCCACCGGTGACGTTGCATGACTGCACCGAAGTGGGCAGATGCCTGCCTACAGGGGATTATCTAGATTCCTTTCGATAAGTAAACAGCAGGGATCCATGTACTGTACACATGTAGTCAGGAAGCCACCAATACAACATCCAGGTAAAACTCCGACTTCATTCAGTTCGTAAGAGAGATCAAATGAGCTAGCATATTCTTTAAATCTAAATCCTCGACCGGCAAGCCAGGCACTATATTCTACTCTGTCTGTCATGTACTGTACCTAGCCTTCTGCAGCGCCCGCTTCTGAATCGAATCGTCCATATCGATAACTATCGGCTCCCCCTTCCCCCAGCCGGATCGGATAATAAGCGCCTCGCCCAAGCTGACTGAGGATCGTTTCTACTGACTCTTCCTTCTCCTTCCGTCCAAGAGTTCTATTATCATCATAGCAACGGCAGCAGCAGCAGCAGCAGCAACAGCAGCAGGAGGAGGAGGAGGAGGGACCTTTGACCTCGATCGTCGACTTCAATCCGCGCACACTCCACCGTCGCCAGCCATCCATCCAGCCAGCCACCAAGTCAATCCAATCCCACTTCCACTTCCACCCTGCACACCACACCGCCCGACAACGCATTGCCTTCGAGACGATAGCTCGGGATCAGGATCACACGCGCTTCGCGACGAGGTATGTATATGTGTATGTACATGTACTGCAGAACGAGCTCCTCCTCTGGTCGACATGTTTCCGCTCGGCCTTTTTATCTCCGAAGCTCTAGAGAGCAGCACGTCCTCCGCGAAGATATATCAGCCATGCAGGGAAAAAGAGAGGAAAAGAATTTTGGAGCAAAGTGGTACTGTACTGTACAAAAGATATAGGCAAATTTTGTCTTTGGTAGCAGTGTGTATATATATATCTCTCTCTCCTCAGTGTAAAGTGCCTACCAGTGTGTGTGTATATATATGTCTATATATATATATAATCCAGAATAGGCTCTGCGAAATGTTCTTAAAGATCGATCGATCGAACAGTACAGATTCAAGACCCTGTTGCTCAGCAGATAAAGTCTGAATAAAATTAATAGATAGATAGATAGATACTGTATAGTTTTGTGCTATATATATATATATATTAATATGAGTAATAAATAGACTTACTTTTCTTATAGTAGAGGTAGTAGAGGAGTGTGACTGTTCTATGGTAAGGCAATTTTCACACTACACCATATATTAGAGTGGGATAGCAAATTGAGTCTGGACAGATTATCTAGACCACTTCCGTGCGGATATCTTGATTGCGAGACCGTGAAGTGGGGAATGTGTAAAAATTATCTCCATCGAAATTACAGATTGAAAACAATGTGTTCCAAGAGACACACCACGGATGTTTCGAATTTAATGCAGAAGATGAGAGAGCTGCAGAACGGGATAATGTCCCTGGAAGTTCTCCTATGGATCTATACGTATGATTTTCGAAGCGAAAACTTGTTGCTTGGAAACATGGACTTTCGATAAAATTTTACCAACAGAACAGTGCAAATTTCTCATTCTGCTGCGAGGAGTCATGCAGAGGATGGTAAAATTGAGAAATGAAAGACTCTTTTCCGCAATTTCTGAGCCTGCAAAAGGAGAAACGGATGGTCAACCAAGAAAACTATTCATTCCAGATTGCTAAACTTTCCCAAAACTACCTATGCTGATAGCAGAGATTCCGCGATTGTCCAGCTTACTGGACGTTGACCGTGACATACTCCTTACCTTCAGCTTCGATGTCGCTGAACGCGGAGTCCCGACTTGGGGTCAGCTGACCGACTTCCGTATCACCCCTCTCCGTGTTGCTGTCGACATACATCTCGTCAGGTCTGTCAGCTCCCCCCTGCTCGTGACCATCCCCGGAGAGATCCTCGACGGAGACTCTCCTCCTCAGTCTTTCGGGATCGACGACGATCTTGGGAAGAGAGACAACCAACACTCCTTCCACAAGCTTCGCAGAGACTCTGTCGATGTCCACGTTTGCGGGCTGTGCTCGGGTCCCGAGCCTCACCTCGCGCTCGAAGACACCGACCTCGCGGGCCCGCTCCTCGACCACGAGTGTGTTGTTCAGCTGCTCATCGATTCCCGGCCTGTACACCACACCGGCGACGTGCAGGGTCGAGTTTCCCGCATCGTACTCGACACTGACGTCGGATTTCCGTGCACCTGGAATGGAGACATGTACCAGGAACTCGTTGGGGGCATCAAATATGTCCACAGGCGGCACAAAATCCACGTTTTCGTTGTGAGGTCGCCGGTTGCTGTACATCTGATCCAGGTTAATCCCTAGCTGGGAGGCCATCCTCTCCAGAAAGGCAAGCCAGTCAAAGTCGACAGGGCCATGGCGGAAGTGGCCACGATGATGATGACCCCAGGGTCGGTGGCCACCACGGTGACAACCCCATCCAGGGCCAGCTGGATGCCATCCGAACGGGTGCTCGTGTCTATCGAAGCCACGTCGTCCGCCAGACCGGACCCTATGGCCATGGCGGCGTCTGTCCCGGCCGAGAGGGTCTGAGCTCTGTTCCTCGGGGTGCTCACCAAGCCCTGGAACAGATTGATCTTGCTGCGAAGAAGGGCCCTCTCGGGCTTCTGCGGGAGGTGCTTCTCCTTGGACGGAGTTCTCTCGGTTCCTGAACTGTTCGTGTGCTTGTGCGCGGCCTCTCACATCTTCGTGAGACGGGTACGGGGGAGGATGGAAATATTGGGAAAAGGGAAGATCTTCCAGACTGGCGACAAAGTCCCAAAAGGGGTGAGTGGGTCTGTTCAGATAGTATAGAGTGCTGGCCATGTTGACTTGCTGATCAAGTGAGAGCTGTCAAGTGAGGGGATTTTGGTAACAGAATACAATTGTCCAACATCAAAACCGACAACGGCGAGAACATCGTGGAAGCAGCTGCCACTGTTCACTAAATAACAGAAATGAATGACTAGGCAGACGTGAATCAGGCCACAGGCATACGTACACCAATTTGCCATCGAAAGAGGTGTCAGCAAACCTGGAAATTCTGTTCGGACCTGATAGTGAAAGCCCTGGAACGGTCTACTGCACTCCCAAGCAGTTCACGTAGCAGACATCTCCCTGAATCGACGGTCAGCTTGCGAAGGCAGCAAATCGCACACGACGCTCGGCTACAGGCAGCGCCAGGCCGCGTCAGACACAGCGGCTTTCGGGCCCGATAAGCCAGACATGTTGCAGATGCGACATGCAACAGGCCTCATCCAGCAGCAGGAGCAACAGCTAGTGCTTGCAGGAGTCGAGACCACATGCAGGGTGAGAAACGCTGCTGCCTCTCGCCGCGAGGAGGGGTTGGGCGGACGGAGACACGTGACACCACGTGACCGGCACGCGACCGGCATCCCGGCGCCGCTGAGTCAGCGGCTCCCGTTGACCCGACCCGAAGAGGCAGCACGACGGGCTTTGCTCGGTTGTTTTTCCATCGTTGTCGCATCAACCGGCGACGCGCCCCATCCGGCCGGGCCCCTGTGTCGATATCCCAGGGTTCGCGGGCCCAGATGTGGATATTCCCAGCCTTCGCGGCCGCGTTCGTGCCGGTTCGGAACCCTCGGCGAACCGTGGACGTCCTATCGGCTGCGGCGAGGCCCCTGGCGGCGGACTTCTCGACCCGAGTGGAGTCTAGAGAAGTGCGACTTTGGGCCGAGAGACAGCTAACGCGATGACAATTTTTTTCTGGGCTTCGAGGTGCTGCGAGCATCGGAGACAGGCCTCTCGACATGGCCTGACACGGGGGACGTCTCGCCTCTACGGATTCAAAAAGGCGGCGCTGTCCTGGCCCAGACGACGGGCATCCTTCGGCCACACCGCTGAAAAGATGCCTCTCGCAGGGGTGTCGACGACTTCGGAGCGTTGTGCCTGGTGAGGAACGGCTTGTCGATCGACCCAGTCGCCCGAATAGGAGATCTGGCCCGTGCGCGATATGATGGATGTTCTGGCATTCCCAGATCGGGACGCATCGGATCGGCCGTCCCAAGGGCGACATTATTCGCGGCCCCGACAACGCAGACTTTTCCGAGACAGCTCCTGCTGCTGCTGCTCAGCGCAGGGCCGAACGGAGTGGATCACAGGAAAAAAAACGGTCTGAAAGATGGCGGTTGCGCGGCGCTGGCTCGATAATCGCGGTGGTCCTGGTTGGCCTGCGCCAGCCAACGGATGAGGTCATCGTGTTCTCAGACATGGTATCTGGCAGGTGGCAGCGGCCAGCGCCGCAGTAATCTCGGCACACGGTATCCGCTTTTTATATGAATATCTGCGGTGTCCTCCCTGGGTCTCTGTCAGTCCTCTCTGCTCAGGAAATCCTTCTCCCGTCGTCGCCCCGGTGCGCCATGAAGCCATTGTCTCTGCGCGCAGTCCTCTCCTCGGGGGGGAGAGCACCTCGTCTCCTCCTCCCTCTGCGTTCGTTACGGCCTGTACAGAGTACTGCTCCTGTGCGGCTGGCGAGTACTGCTGCTCCCGTCAGTCTCGCCGCGAACAATGGCAGCAGGCGCACCCTGGCCACCCAGGCGGAGGGCTCGGCGGCCGGCCCCGCGAAGCCTGAGCTGGAGAGAGTCGTGATTCTCGGTTCCGGCTGGGGNGGCTACACCATCTCTCGCAAGCTGTCGCCGAAGATGTACAATCCCATCGTCATCTCGCCGCGGTCGTACTTCGTCTTCACCCCGCTTCTGACCGAGACGGCCGCCGGATCTCTCGATTTCTCCAGCATCGTCGAACCGGTCCGGGAGCGAGGCAGCAAGGTCGACTTCATCCAGGCTGTGGCCCGCAAGATCGACTTCAAGAGGAAGGTTGTCGAGTGTGAGGCGACTGTCGTCCGGAGCGGTGTCACCGAGACCCCGCGGACCGACGAGGCCGGGGATGGCCCGGAGACGAACGGAGAGTTTCGCAAGTGGGAGGAAGGGCAGATCTTCGAGGTTCCCTACGACAAGCTGGTCATTTCCGTCGGCTGCGTTGCCAGGACGTTCCGGACGCCTGGCGTGCGGGAGAATGCGTTTTTCTTCAAGGATGTTGGCGACTCGCGGCGTGTGAAGCGACGAGTCCGTGAGTGCTTCGAACTGGCGATGCTGCCCACCACGACCCCCGAGCAGCGGGCGCAGCTCCTGCACTTCGCGATTGTCGGAGCCGGGCCGACCGGAACGGAGCTCGCGGCGTCTCTCCGCGACTTCATCCACAATGAGATGAAGGAGCTCTACCCCAGTCTGACGGGACTGCCCCGGATCACGCTGTACGACGTTGCGCCCAAGGTGCTAAGCATGTTCGACGAGTCCCTGTCCCGCTATGCCATGGAACACATGACCAAGGACGGCGTCACCATCAAGACCGGACACCACGTCGAGAGCCTCCGCTGGGGTCCCCCGGGCGCCCCGGGTCCCTACGAGATGGACCCGAAGGGCCCTCTGACCCTCAAGACCAAGGAGGAGGGTGAAGTCGGCGTCGGCATGTGCGTCTGGGTCACCGGCAACGCGATGAACAAGCTCATCAAGTGCTCGCTGAAGGAGGTGCCCGAGTTCCCCATGGAGTCCGCGCTGATGAAGAGCGGCGAGAAGCCGCCGGCGGAGGTCGAGAAGGCGTCGTGGCAGGTCAAGAAGCACCCGCGGTCCGGGGCGCTGCTGGTGGACAACCACTTCCGCGTGCAGCTGGAGAGCAACGACGGGCGGACAGCGGTGCTGCAGGACGTGTTCGCCATCGGCGACAACGCGTCGCCCGAGGTGGACGCGCCGCCGGCGACGGCGCAGGCCACGAAGCAGGAGGCGCGCTGGCTGGCGAAGCGCCTGAACAACCGCGACCTAGACCGGGTCGAGGGCTGGTCGTTCCGCAACATGGGCGCGATGGCGTTCATCGGCAACGCCAAGGCGCTGATGCAGATCCCGCACAGCAGCAACGGCAACGGGCGCCGGCTGCTGCCCGACGGCATCAAGGGCCGCACGGCGTGGCTCATCTGGAAGATCGCGTACCTGAGCATGAGCATCAGCTGGCGC
>JGI26055J44792_1000110_pt1 | contig 17895 bp, 14 predicted proteins | sample HigsolmetaGSP17D_FD_44792 | JGI IMG/M metagenome (IMG submission 44792)
ACATTTCAACCCTTGTTCTGGTTTTTTGTACGGAGTATTATATTCTAGATTCCCTTGTATTAACTATTTACGGTTCTTGCTCTGATCTGATCTGATCTGAATCTGATCCGAGGGAGTAATAATGATCCGATCTTTTGTGTATCTATGGAAGGGAAGAGAGATTGCAGCTGAAAGGAGATATACATATATCCTGATGTATTTTGCTCATCATCTACCGGTTTTGTCTCTGAAGCGGGGTTTTGCAGGTTCACGGGAAACTGGAAATTACCCAAAAAGGAAATAAGGATTTTCCAGGGCCCTTTGTTTCACTTGGATTTGCAATACCGATAAGCTATCTCTCTATCCATATGTATACGTCCGCAGTTCCTGCGTGGCTTTTGGGAGTTCGAGCGCTTTAACTTCTATGTAAAACGCACCTGTTTTGCAACTATTTCTGCGTATTTCATCTAGTTGACAGCTATGCTGGCAAAACTAGTCGTGATCTCTCCTAGTTACAGTGAAGATACAGACCTTTTTTATGTATATTTTAAGTATGATAGCTCGAATTTAAGGATATGTGTGCAGTTGTGTAATAAGATTCTGTCTGATTCAGTCAATGGAGATTTGCAATTTTGGTTACGTGAAAAGACATAGTATAGTGAAGAGAATATGTCGTCATTGTTATAGCTCTTTAGGGACAGAAAACTGACAATCAAATGGAATACGCTTCTTTCATAGAACTGAGATCTCAATTTATGTTCACCTTCCAAATCTTAAATGCCATTTCGATCAATCTGAGCAGCCAAGTTCACCCGCAAAGTTCAAGACGACACCCTCTTTGAAGAGGATGAGGCCATCGGATCGTCATCAAACTTGTCCATCTCGTCTGCGTTCTCGGCCATGGAGCTCGCATACAGCCTGCTAAAGGCCGAGTCGGTCGACAGAAGCGTATACGGATCGTCGAACTCGATGAGCTCCCCGGCCTCGAGCATGGCGACCTTGTCGAAGTCGAGGATCGTGTCGAGCTTGTGCGCCACGGCGAGGATCGTGTGGCTGGCGAATTTCTCGCGGATGACGCGTTGCATGATTTCGTCTGTTTTGCTGTCGACGCTGTTTTATTGACATCTATGAGAATATTGCACATTACTTAAAAATGGAGGGAAGGCACTCACTTGCTGGTTGCCTCATCGAGGATGAGAATCGTGCTTGGACGAAGCATCGCCCGCGCAAGACAGAAGAGCTGCTTCTGTCCGTGTGACAGGAAAAGCTCCTCGATGTCGGTGTCCAGGCCGCCCTTGTCCTGGACTACTGACCACAGCTGCACGCTTTTCAGTGCATTGATGATAGACTCGTCAGAACAAGAGCCTGTGGGATCAGCATTCATTCGCACGCTTCCCTTCATCAGAAACGGGTCCTGTGACACCCCGGTGATCCGTGAGCGGATCTCCTGCCGCGGGATCCTCGAGAGATCGACATTGTCAATCGTGATGCTCCCAGAGCAAAGTTCGATCATGCGGAAAATGCTTAGGACCAGAGAGCTCTTGCCACTATTCATATATCACAAGTTACCGTCAACCGTTTGTGTCTTCAGAAAATCTCGGTTTAAGATACTCACCTTCCTGTCCTTCCACAGATTCCAATCTTCTCGCCGCCTTTAATAGAAAGCGAAATATTTCGGAGAACCAGCTCTGATGGTCTGGGCTGTTTAGCAAATGGTATGCAGTGCGGTTTAAACTGCGAACATACCTATAAGCGGCCGACACGGAATGGAACTCGATCGCGCCCTTCGAAGGCCAGCATGGGGGCACCGTGTTATTCTCTCCCGGCAAATCTTCTGATTTCACAGTATCACTAAAGATCTTGACGCGAGCAATGGCTCCAATATGAGTTTCAAGATTCGTCCAGAATGTCACCAGCAGCTTGACACTCTGACTGAATAAAACGACGTTGAGCAGTGCTACGCCGACATAGCCTGCACTGATAGTTCCACGCAATCTGACTACGAGGACCATCAAGAGAACCGCAATAGCTGCAATGATCAAATCCAGCACGAGCGTTAGCCAGCGCTGAACGGCGAACAGAAGATAAAATGGCCTCTGTGAACGGTCAAGCAGCCGGCGATTCTTTTCTTCCATAGCCTTCTGCCATCCGAATGCCCTCACTGTGACAAGACCACTCAGGCTTTCGGTGAACTGTGAATACAATGGAGCCTTGGTTTCCAGATCCATGAAACGAAGCTGACGGGAGGTACGCAGATAAAGTTTCTGGATAAAGTACAGCACAGCTATCACAATCGGGAATGAGATAGCTGCATATGTTGACGCAACTCCTATGAGAGCCATCTGTGCAATGCAGAGGACAAAGGCTAACCGGAAGAGCTCTCGTCAGCACAAGCTTTCAACACTGCTTTCTGCGATTTTGAAGATGGGACCATCAGATACAGGAGACAGTGGACTCACTCGCAAAAGTATTAAGAGCTGCAATGGGGAGCTCCATATCTATAAGTTGCAGATCCTGACTGAATCTGTTGAGTGTAACGCCGGTATCTGTAGATGTGAAAAAAGAGGTCGGAGCACTGCAGCACATATTAGCATCTAAAAGAAAGAGAAACTGGAAGTGAAATCACCTGAGCACTGTATTCAGGAGTGTCCAGTGGAAACTTTCTCCAGATTTCGGTACCATGGTTATTATCATTTGCCTGATATTCGAAGACTTTCAGCATTCGAGATACCAGGGCCTTTTTTTTCGAGAGAATTGACTGACCAGCAGCTGATAACGAGAAAAATTAGGGCAAGGACACCAAGCATCACATATATCCCAAGATAGTAAGCCAAACGTCCATTTGGATCCTGTACATTCGATATAGCCCACCATTTGAGCCAGATGCCTATTAGAAACGATTGTTAGTGATGGTTTTCATGTTCATAGGAAAACAACCGGAGTCGATCCGAGGTCCTCACTTGGGAAAGAAATGCAAAATATAAAGGCTGAAATAGCCGCCGTGAAGATAATTGTCGGAATCCAGCCTATAGACCTGATATAGTAAAGGTAAATAGAAATATCGCCGGTACGTCTGTTAGCCTCTGCTTCAATATCGTCCGCTGTCTGGACGGGATTTGGATGGGAACGATTGACTTCCGAGGAGCTTGACTTGAATTCATTCTCAACATTGTAGTCCCAGTCAGGTGGCTGCAAAGCAAAACTTGAAACATAGCCTCCTGCTGAATTAAGATCATCGAAGCGTCCTTGCTCTGATATGCCGCCTTCCATATTTAGGGATATTATATGATCGGCGTAAGGGAGGCGTTTTGCTGCGCGGATTGTCAGTACTGAAAGTAGGGAACTTCGAAGATATATTCTTTTGATGAATAAGTCTTAAAGGACAATGGTAATGTTTACCAGAAGATGAAGCCATGAGAACAGTCGACTGAAGCCGACGCAAAAGTCCTTCCTTTCCTAGCAAGCTATGAAAGATATAGTTTTCGGTTGCGGCGTCAAGCCCGCTGAGTGAATCGTCGAGGATGATAATCTCCTTTTTGGCATATACGGCTCTTGCTAGTGCCTATATTCTTGAATCAGCTACATTAAAGGCATCATGTACGATCGGACTACTTACAATTCGTTGACTCTGCCCTCCGCTGAGCGCAACACCTTTGCTTCCGATTACCGTTTGGTCACCGCGCGGTAGCTGACGTAGGTCTTCCTCTAAGGCACATGCGCGGATAACAGAGGCATACCATTTGTCATCATAGGGACTCATGGCAATAATACTGTTCTGGATGGTATCGTTCATATGCCATGGTGTTTGGTCACAGTATGCGACGCTTGCTGATGAGAATTGTACTGTTCCTCCCATGCATGGCACCTCACCCAGGAGTGCTTTAAGCAGAGTGGATTTGCCGCAACCAACGGGACCAACAACCATGGTTATTTTTTTCCGTGGAACTGTAAGGGTTATTGATTCCAAGATAGGCGCTTTTGTGGGATCCCATCCAAAATAACCGTCGTGTACTGTAATCGCGTCATGGGGAAGCGGGTAGGAAAGTGGGTAGAAAATATGCTTTAATGACTGTGTCAATTCCGACTCCTTCGTCATAATACTAGACTTTTCCGAGACAGCTAGCATCCTAGAGCTCTCTGTTGCCTCGTATGAAAAGTCCGGAGGCATCAGTCTGTTTTCGACACGGACATCCTTATCTAGAAACTCTTGGATGCGACTGAAACATCCAACAGAACCCATGAATGTCACAAGTGACATGACAAGGGATCCGAGAGGATCCGACAAAAGTGCGAAAAGTGATAGTGACGTGTATATGCGAGCAGTATCAAGAATTATCTCACTTCTGCTTCTGTGAGATAGGGCGGAAAAGACTGCAAACGTAATAATTGGTGCGAAAATTTGAGTAACGTATGCTGTGTCACTGGTTAGCTGAAGCAATTTTACGAGCAGGAAGGATATTAACTGATTTATAGAAAAGTAATGGTACCAACAGAATGCCATATTCCAAATCAGGAGCTTCCTGAATTTCTTCGAGACATTCAATTCGTCGATTCGCAGGCGGTGCAGACTGGTTAAGAGCGTCTGCTTTAGGCCGCACATCTTGATCCCTTTCATCGAACCAAGCATCGAAGTGGTTGAGGAGATACGTCTCTCGATTGCTTCTAGCCACATTGCTTGACGCGATACTACGTATCCCATGGCAATTATGGACCCAACTAGGGAGACTAGCAAGGATTAAAACAAAATCATTTAGTTCCGTCTCAAAGAAATAGAGTAACGAAAGCTCACCGATTGATACAGCGACTGGCACAACGCAGGCAACACCTAGCTGTATCTCAAGCATATAGATTGCCACGCCTATTTCAATCGCATTGGCCCAAATCTCATGCATCGTCTGCCAGCCTTGGACAATACGCTCAATATCAGCACTCATGAGTGTCAATGAAGCAGCGGGATCAACGTCTCGAACGCTCAGGTCAGTCGTCTTTTTGTAGAGCATTGAGACAAGTCCTCCTCTGACCATGGTTATTGCGCGGTATGTCAAATGCTGATACTGGCCCATTGTAATCTACCTCGGTGTTGTCAGTAAGGTTTAGGACACGTAAGAGAACAATGTTCCACCAACCGCTATTCCGATATACACCAGCACATAAGCCCCAATTAAGCCGTATCCAACATTAATCGATTGCGGAGTGACATCTTCAATGGACAATATAATGGCTCTGTTTATTAACAGAGGCTGGCAAAAGTTCAATGCAATAAGGCATGCTCTGGGAGGAACAACGGCGAGAAGTGACCATTTCAAGGCCTTGAGCGACGCGAAGAGCAATGAGTTTGGTCCTTTCTGTGCTACTGGTTATATATCAGTGGCCTAATCGTTTCGATATAAAGCCTACAAATTGGGGAAGTGATACCTTTCATCCATATAGCCTCTATCTCTTTGTGAACACGTTCAGACACCAAGCGCTTGTCGAGCGGGAAGAGATCCTCCGCAACAAGCAGCTTGGAGAAACCGGTCCAGAAGAGCGGGTTCAGCCACCAAAAGAAGCTCCTGTTGAAGATTCCCGCTGTTGCTTCTGGCGGATAAGCCTTGTATTCACACCGTAGGATCCGCCGCTTTTCCACCACTTCGAGTAAGAGGGCTATAGATTTCAAGCCAACACTAGCAGTGAACACAATTGCAATCACCTCATTGTAGTCATCCTGCTGCCGCATCCATAAGGTCCTTACACGTGCAACATCAAAAATGAGAGTAGAAAAGAGGTATATATTCAAAAGAAAAGAAGGTTTGACGGAGCGCCTATGCTCGACATATGAAAGCAGACAAAACAAAAGGGATCCGGCTACAGTCACTCCACTTGCCGGGATTGAAGCGCGAGTTCTGATGGCCGTTGGAAGCGACCAAAGGACCAAGAGAGCCAACTGTGCGGCGCCCAAGGCCGCAAATACAATCTGGTTAAGTGGAAGGAGTAAGTAGAATAATCCAAGCCAGGAAACGTGTCAGACTCGCACTCACAATTTTGATTGGCAAAATGGACGAATGTATGACTTTTGTCTCTTTCTTGAATAAGTACCAAATCCGAAAAGGCGCAACTATCAGGAGTAAAGCGAGAGGCAGCACCGTAAGAATAGTCTCCTCAAACAAAAGGGTAAAATCGAAGCCACCGCGGCAGTATAGCGCATGGAGACGAAACGTGTCATCAATCTGCGAGCAAGACAAACTGCGGGTCGCCATCATGTCATGTTATCTGATAAGCAATAGGTGAAAAGAATATAACAATAACAAGATGACTATAATCCAAACGGTCTGAGCAGGTGAACACGGGATCGATGGTGCTTTTAGACACCTTTGGTTTCAACAGGCCGTCCTGCAGACGTCCAGAGGTCTAGATTCTTTTCGATTTCAATCGTTCGGGCAACTGTACACGAGCTTGCTGTCCATCATGAATGCTATGTCAACCGAGCATCGTGCTATTCACAGGATCCGCGAGGGAAGGACTGGGGGTGCTTGCCTGCACGGCTATGTCCGTTCGGAACTTCTGGTCCAAGGAATCCAAAGGCTGAATTCTAAACACAGATGTTAATTCAAAGTATTACTTCTGCATGTATGCCTCACTTGGTGGAGCAGAAACTCGCGAATTCGATGCCTTTTAGCCGTGATAGCAGGCAAGACCTCTTGTCGACCTCGTACAGGGAGCCAGCTTCCTCCACCACAAATGTCCCCAGGGAGGCCTTTCCAACAACCCCCGGAACCGCGCACTGGCAAGGATGGACAGGGATCCGGCCTGTTCTTTATCCGAAGGACAAGGGGCTGTAGCACAGGAGTTCTGACACGGTACTTCTGAATGGCTGATGAAGATCGAAAGCTCCAAGTTGGCGACATCCAGTTCAGAACGCATCGCAGCGCGGCATTTCGGGTGTTGAGATGGCGGCAGGAAGGCTGACCAGTAGGGGGGATGCTGGCTGCAGCGGGCGCAGGTACCCTGGCCATTCGAGAACTGCGGCCGAGAGCTCCTGACCGTGTCCTCCTGTCGCACAGCGTCCGCTGAATCGGTAACCGTATACTGTGCGCAAGGCATAGCTACTAGTTCTAGGCCTTCAGACTCATTAGAAAGCAGCCTGCCATTGGCCTGACTGCAAGAAGAACATTGAGCTGAGATCATAGGGAGCAGCCACTACTGATCACCTGCATATCTCAGTTAGGGCAACCATGGATGGAATGCTGGGTACATGTGTGTACATAGCACCACCAGGAAGACCAGGCCACCACAGGTACCACTGGAAAAGTGGTGGCTCTTGACGTGAAATATACACTTTCTCAATTAGCAAAATGGCAGGGCTCACCAATATGCTGCCGACGATATCGACTATGACCGGTAGCTACCAATACGGCCTCCTACTTCAGCGACAATACGACCGTCCAGTGCAGCAGAGGGAGTGTTTTGCGGATTATCATGAGCTATGAACTAAGAGTTTCAGTTTTTACTGAGGACGCGTCTACCAAGGGGAGCATTTTCGTAGAGATAACTCTCCCTTCGCAGCAAGATTAGGCGATATATGGTAAAACTTAACCAATGGAGCCTAATGCAATCCAAACCTTTTTCTTCGCAGCAAGGATGTCGACTTTCTGTGCAGCTGCGCTATCTCTTTACTGTCACTTAATTTTAAACATGATGTTGGCGCCACAACCACTCTTGTCGAGTGATCTCTTGTCGAAATCACGAGCTGAAGCTAGTATTTGCGCTTGAAGCCTTGAACAGCGAAGACACTGACATCACCCATTAGGCAAATAATGCGAATACGAACGGACTTCTAAGAATAACTGAGCAGCAAATATACTGTAGACTGTTTGTTTTGAACGATGGCATACTTCATATTACATTAAGGGGCCTATTCAGGATGCTTGCAGCGCCATAGATTCAAAATGTGACCGAAACATAAGAAGTGAGTATCATCTGCATACATAAATTTGCTGTAAAATGTCCGACCAGTTTAGGAAAATGCAGAAATTTTGCTAACGGTCAATGTAGAAATCAGCAGATCAACAAATTTATGAAGCGGGTACGTCGAAAATCGGGTAAGTAGCTCCACCAACTACTACGTCGGTACGAGGTGGATAAGGACGGCAAGGATGTTCCCGGCATAGAAATGCCATTGAACAAAGTAAGAACAGGGCCATGAAAGAAGCAAAAAAGACGTAAGATTAGTCAAAGAAAAACAAAGCGGAAAGACCCTGCATCTACGCCGGGATGTTGTTGTCTCCTGCATCCTCCCACAAAGCAGATGTGCTCCGGACTTGGCACAAGCCTTCCGACCGCCCGGCTGCGGCATGGGCCAATCAACACCCGCGGGGGCGCGCTCTCCGTGATGCGGCTGCCGGCAGCTCAACTCCCCTGACCATCGAGATGACAACACAGCGTGGCGAGAGCATGGGCCGTTCAGCTACATCCGAGACAAGGCTGCTCATAACGGCTTTGGACTCGAGAAGGAGAAAATGAAAACTTTTGCTCCGATATTTGTCGGCTGGCTGCAGATCAGGAGCGCGTTCGCTTGGCGAGCCATGTTTGAGCTGAGCCCCGTGGATTCAAACCGGAAAATGTGCCGAGTTTCGCTGCAGTCTTTGTTGCATTGTGTATACGAGGAGTCTCTGGGATGCACCAGCAGACCGCTGCACTACTGGCGTTCTGCGCCGATTGTGCCGAAGGGGCGCGACCCTGTTGGGGAGAGGGAAAGGTAGGTGCAGCGTTATGTAAGGTAAAATGAATGAACGCTATGCTCTAAGGGTAGGACTTAATTCAAGAACAAAACAATGTCATTGAGCAGCATATCTACGTCTAAATTCCCTGATTTCTGCGGCAGTAGCACTTTTAAGCGCCATTGCAGGTTCTACTTCGGACAAATCTTCAGCGCGAAATACAGAATAGGCGAGAAAGAGCAATAGCACAATCGCCCATTGTACAGTAAGTCTAGAAACGCCATGTCAGGATCAACAGCTAATATGGCTTGCTCAGGTGAAGTATTTTGGTCAATCGTATCCAGTGCAACGTCAATTGCAATCGCAATGAGCTTCCAGTCTGTCCAGGACAATAATCCAGACAGCATGACTGAACTGGTTCCTTGTTACTTCCCCCGTTTTCATGCTGCAACTGGAGGGCCCAAACGGTCCATGTCAATTAGTGTGAACTCGAAGCATTTACGAGATCTTCAGCGGCTTTATGCTAACAGTCGAGGAACAATTCCCTGTGTACTCCGGGCCGCATGGGCCTTGATCCTTCGCTGTTATACGGACTCTGAGGATATCTGCTTTGGCTACAAGGAGATCAATGCTGATGTCCTTGACAATGGACTCTTAACGACATCTGGTGCATTATCTGATATGGCTGCTGCAAGGTTGACGATCGAAGATACCGCGTCGCTCGAGGCTGTTGTGGAAAGAGCAAAAAGCGAAAGCATCTTAAAGCGACAACATGAACGACCTCAATGTACAGTTGCTCCTCAAAATGCCAGTCACCTTCCATTCAACACTGCTGTGATACTTTTGACCTGTCCTAATCCCAGGACTACCGCGGAAACCACCTGGCAATCCCCAATAAGCTTATCTTTTACTGAGGAGGTATGCTGCTCTAAGTCACTTGACAATTGATACGTCTGCTCATTCTCTCAGCAGTGTAGGATCCGACTTCTTATCAAGCATCTGGGCAGCTGCCTGAGGGTTTTCTTAGAATATTGGAACCCTGAAATATCCACAGATTTTGCCGTGAACATCACCAGCGTATTTGACAAAGTACTTGGAAATGTTCTTGTCAAACCAAGTTCGATCGTTAGGGAACTGAACCTTCTTAGTGAGCGCGATATCCAACAGATCTTTGAATGGAACGCTGCGCTGCCGGAGAAGGTTCAAAAGTGCATCCATGAAGTCATCGAGGACCAGGCGTTTTCCAGGCCTGCTTCTGAAGCCGTGTGCGCTTGGGATGGTAGATTCACTTACCAGGATCTTGACCTGCTGGCTTCTAGGTTAGCTCGTCACCTTGAAAAGCTAGGCGTTGGCCCGGAGACCCAGGTACCTCTGTGCTTTAGCAAGTCCGTGAGTACCCTTTAAGACTTGACTAACAAAGGATAATCAAACTGAGTTCCTTCCACAGAAATGGTACATCGTAGCGATGCTGGGAGTTCTAAAGGCCGGTGGCGCATTTGTGCCTCTCGATGTTTCCCACCCAATCCCACGGCTACAGTCTCTTACACAGGCCGTTGGAGGCAGGATTTTGATTTGCTCCAGGCAACATGCTAACCTGCTCGCGACTGTTGCGGAGACTATTATGCCACTGGATGGAGACCTGATTGAGAGACTACCATCGGGCATGAAACAAGATCGTTATCCATCTCGTGCAAAGAGCAACAATGCTGCCTATGTGATATTCACTTCTGGATCCACTGGTGAACCTAAGGCAAGTAATAAGATGTCCTCTAGACACATCATGGAAACCTAACTCTTCTCTCTTAGGGTACTGTAGTAGAGCATCAAGCATACTGTTCAAGTGCCAAGGCTCATGCACCTGGGCTGCTAATAAATTCCGATTCTCGTGTACTGCAGTTTGCCGCGCATACCTTTGATGCCAGTCTTGTTGAATCTCTAACTACATTGATGCATGGAGGATGTGTTTGCATACCAAGCGAAGAAGCACGCTTGAATAATGTTGTCACCGCAATCAATGAGATGCATGTTAATCATGCAATTTTTACCCCGACCCTCATTGGGTTCATTGAACCATCTACCGTGCCGACTTTGGAGCGTCTTGTTCTAGCAGGGGAGGCAATGTCCCCAGCCCATGTGGCAGTGTGGTCGAAGATCAACCTCGTCAACGGTTACGGCCCCACTGAGAGTTCAGTTGCAGCAGTTATCAACTCAAAGGTCACTCGAGACTCAGATTGCAAGGACATCGGATTTCCTGTTGGTGTGCGATGTTGGGTTGTAGACCCACATAATCATGATCGGCTAGTTCCTGTTGGTTGTACAGGGGAGTTACTCCTGGAAGGTCCGACGCTTGCTCGGTGTTATCTCAATAATCAACAGAAGACAACTGAGTCATTCATCTACGACCCTGAGTGGACAATCTACGATACAGATGACTCTAAAGGTCGGCGTTTCTATAAAACAGGCGACCTGGTGCGGTACAACTCGGACGCTGGCTCGTTAGACTATGTTGGACGAAAAGATACGCAGATCAAGTTTCATGGTCAACGAGTCGAACTGGGCGAAATCGAACATCACCTCAGCGTCGATACAAATATCAGGCATAGCTTAGTACTGCTTCCAAAGTCTGGTTACTGCAAGCAGAAGCTTGTGGCTGTGTTATCCTTGTCGGATAAGCTACTTGATGAGTCTGCGACGAGTTTGACTCCGCTAAAACTCCTCGAACAGCCCACAAAGGATAGGTACATTGCAGAGATTCGTGGAAGAATATCTACCAGACTACCCACATATATGGTTCCATCTACATGGATTTGCGTTGAAGCCTTGCCCTTTCTCACTTCCGGTAAGCTTGATCGCAAGACGGTGACAAAGTGGGTAGAGGATATGAAGGAAGATCTCTATCTCCAAATTCTGAAAGAGACTGGATCCTCTGATGATGATGATGCTGTGAAGCCAGCGACTGAGATAGAAAGTCATTTACTTTCTATTTGGAGTCGCGTCCTTAACGTTCCCTCTAGTCGAATCAGCTTGAATCACAGCTTCTTGAGCTTGGGAGGAGATTCCATTAGCGCAATGACTTGCATGAATCAATGCAAGCAGAAAGGAATTGGTCTCACAGTTCAGGAAGTCCTCCGTAGCAAGTCGATTAAGGAACTAGCAACCCGCGCAAAAGTGATCGATCGTCCTATCGATATCTGTGAAGAGACTATTGAGCAACCATTCGACCTGTCGCCCATACAGCAACTTCACTTTTACGCTCGCGATGAGAAACAGGGACATTTCAACCAGGGCTTCTTCCTTCGGCTGAAGTTAAAAATAGACGAGAATGACTTGCGCCGTGCAATTGAGATTCTCATTTTGCGTCATTCCATGCTACGAGCTCGTTTCAGCCAGACCGGTAATGACGGGAAGTGGCAGCAGCGAATAACACGAGAAACAGCGACATCATTCCGCCTTCAAACTCACAGAGTCAATACTCAGGATCAGGTAAAGTCTGCAATTGCAGATAGTCAAACAAGCCTAAATGCTGTGGTCGGGCCCTTGCTTGCGATAGACCTTTTCGATATCGATGGCCAAGATCAGCTAGTATCTATGACTGGCCACCATCTCGTTATTGACTTGGTCTCTTGGCGTATTATTCTGGAAGAACTGGAAGAGCTGCTTCTCAATCCACACACAGCTAAATTGCCGGAACCAACATTGCCGTTTCAGACATGGTGCCGTTTGCAAGCAGTTCACTGCCAAAATCTTGTGTCAGAAAAGTTTCTACCGGCGGACGATATCCCAGCTGGCGACTTTGCTTACTGGGGAATGGAAGACCGTCCAAACACTTACGGCGATGTTGCTTGCGAAGGATTCGAACTTGACTCCGTAACTACGTCGCTGCTGCTAACTGAGTGTCATAAAGCTCTTAGAACAGAGACGGTGGATATCTTGCTCTCCGCGCTTTTGCATTCGTTTGGACAAGTTTTTTCGGACCGTCTTGTCCCTGCTGTCTACAATGAGGGCCATGGACGAGAAGCCTGGGATTCCTCGATAGACATTTCGCGCACTGTCGGCTGGTTTACTGTACTCTATCCAGTATTTGTGGCCGTCAAGCCATCTGACGACATAGTCGAGACCCTAATACGAGTAAAGGATCTCCGTCGTCGTGTTCCAGATAATGGGCGGACATATTTTGCAAGTCGTACCTATACAAGCAGAGGAATGGAGAGATTCCGCCATCATTATCCTATGGAGGTCACCTTCAACTATCTCGGACGATACCAACAATTGGAAAGAGATGACTCTCTTTTTCAGCCCGTCAAAGACGTGGCTGGAGAAACTCGTCAGGGCGGAGGGGCAGCGGATGTCGGACAGGGTACTCCGCGCTTCAGTCTCTTCGAGATATCAGCCGTGGTAGTCCAGAACAAACTGCGGTTTTCTTTTTCGTTTAATCAATTTATGAAGCATCAAGATAGAATTCGAGAGTGGATTTCGCAGTATCGTTTGACAATGGTTTCGCTTTCCGGAAAGTTATTTTCGATGACACCACGATCGACATTGAGTGATTTTCCATTGCTTTCTTTGACCTACCGGAGTCTTCAAGCTATGATTGCGGAGAAACTGCCACTGATGGGAATTAATTCGGTTGATGAGATAGAGGACGCATATCCCTGCTCACGCATGCAACAAGGTATCTTGCTTAGCCGGACGAGGGATGGTTCATTTTATGCTGTCCGTGGCATTTATGAAGTGAAAGGGAATGCATACGGCGAAGTTGACATTGACAAACTGGCTCATGCGTGGCAGCAGGTGGTCGACCGGCATGCGATGCTTCGAACTATATTCGTGGAGAATCTGACCGACCAGGACCTCTACTGCCAGATTGTTCTCAAAAAGTTTGCTGCTCCACCAATTTACTTCAAGTGCATGGACGATGACGATGTTTTGCGAACCCTGGACGAACAGCAGCCGATAGAATACGATAACAATCGGCCCGCTCATCGGTTTACGCTTTGCCAGACGTCTTCAGGCAAAGTATTTTGCAAGCTCGAAATGTGTCATGTTATTATGGATGGCATGTCAATTTCCATTCTATTCCGTGACTTACAGCTAGCATACGCTGGTACACTGCCTGAGAACCGAGGTCCTCTCTTCAGTGAGTTCATATCTTATCTGCAGAATGAGCCACAAAAGGCTGGCGTCGAGTATTGGAGTTCCTATTTGTCTAACATGGAGCCCTGTCACTTCCCTGTGCTCAACGATGGCAACCCTGGTGCAAAACGACTTCATACCTTACGACTGGACTTCAAGGAGCTCTACAGACTTCAATCCTTATGTGACAAGAGTGGCCTAACGCTTTCGAATGCATTCCATGCTGCATGGAGTCTGACGTTGCGCTGTTACACTGGCTCTGACGAAGTCTGCTTTGGATATTTGTCCTCTGGGAGGGATGCGCCTGTTGACGGGGTAGAGGCAGTAGTCGGGCCGGTCATCAATATGCTGACTTGCCGCGTAAACATTTCGTCGAGCACTCCACTTACCCAGGTCTTGGATCAGATCCAGAAGGATTATATGAATGGGCTACCATATAAACATGTTTCCCTCGCCGAAGTCCAGCACGCTTTACGATTGTCCGAGATGACTCTCTTCAATACTTGCGTGTCATATCGAAAGCTCCCATCCTGTCAGACCGGAGATGAGCCACTCATTACTTTCTCAGAATATGTCCCGATACATGATCCCACAGAGTATCCCATCTCGATCAACATTGAGGCTACGGAGAAGGATGCAGTTATTGACTTGGACTACTGGACAGATACAATCTCAGATGGACAGGCAGCAAATATAGGCAGTACTTTTCTCCGATCGCTGGAGAACATTATTTACCATTCGACAGAAGCAGTTGGCCGGCTAAACAATCTTAGTGAGCGCCACAAAGAGCAGATAATAATGTGGAACAGTAACATACCAGCAGTCACCGAAAGTTGTGTTCACCAGTTGTTCCAAGAGCACGCGAAAGCCCATCCAGATAGCCCCGCGATCTGTGCCTGGGATGCAAAATTTAGCTATGCCCAACTCGATGAGCTGTCATCAAGGCTGGCACACTACCTCGTCGGACTAGGTGTGGTGCCCGAAATGCTTGTACCCCTCTGTTTCGATAAATCAGCATGGACTATACTTTCAATGTTGGCCGTGTTGAAAGCTGGTGGCGGTTGCGTTCCGCTAGACGCAACGCATCCCAAAGCTGCTCTCGTCACTCGGGTTCTCGATGTCGATGCAAAGATTGTGCTCGCATCGCCGACGCGGGCTTACCTATTCGAAGAGATCGCCCCCTATGTTGTACCTGTCAGTGAAGCTCTTCTGAACCAGCTTCCTATGGCCGACGGACCAGCCTGTGAAACAGTTCGACCATCGAATACCGCATTTATTATATTCACTTCAGGAAGCACCGGAAAGCCGAAAGGTGTGATTCTTGAGCATCGCGCTATTGCGACCAGCGCCGAAGCCCATGGTTCAGCCCTCGGCGTAGGTCCAGATACTAGGTTTCTGCAGTTCGCCGCGTACACTTTTGACAACAGTCTGGAGGAGATTTTCACTACTCTCATGCGAGGAGGGTGCGTCTGCGTTCCATCGGATCATGACAGGTTGAACAACCTTGTAAAGGCTATCAATGAACTTGGCGTGAATTTTATGGACCTTACACCTACTGTGGCAGCTTTTATCCGACCATCAGACGTCCCGAATGTGAGATGTATCGCTATGGGGGGCGAACCTCTGACAAAAGAGGTCAAGGATATTTGGGGGAAAGCAGTCCCACTGCACAACTTGTACGGGCCTTCTGAATGTTCAATTAATTGCACCCATAACCCCAGTGCTGGAGGTCCAGGCGAGCTCGCAAATATCGGCCGCAGCGTTGGAAGCGTGTCATGGGTTGTTGACCCATCAGACCATAACTTTCTCGTTCCCATTGGATCTGTTGGCGAATTGCTCGTTGAAGGACCCATCCTTGCACGTGGCTACCTCAACGACAGAGGGAAGACTCAAGAGTCCTTTATCGAGAACCCAATGTGGGTGTCCAGTCTTCAAAGCGTCCAGAACTCAGATAAGAATGCCAGTGGTAGTCCCGACACAAGAGCTAAGAGAAGAATGTACAAGACTGGTGATCTGGTTCGGTACAACTCCGATGGGTCTCTCACATATCTGGGCAGGAAAGATACCCAAGTCAAATTAAATGGCCAGCGTATCGAACTTGGGGAAATAGAGCATCAGATTAATAAGCTCCTGCAATCTGGGGACCAGTCGGTCGTGGAATTGATCGCGACTCGCAGCGGCCAGAAGACAACGAAGGAATTAGCTGCCTTCGTGTGTCTCAAGCCAGACGGCTCAGTACCTGCACCCAGCGAGGATCATTGTATCATGCCAATGTCCGAGTCATTTCAGTTTACTGCGACAGCCTTGCAGGAGTCCTTGTCGACCTGCTTACCAACTTACATGGTCCCAAGCCTGTACATACCGGTCACAACCATGCCTTTAACCTCGTCTGGAAAATTGAACCGTCGAATATTACGCAAAATGGCCCTGGATATTTCGGATCAGATTATAACAACGTACAGACTCGGCGGTAGGAGCGGCAGAGCTCCCTCAACTCAAGGAGAGAAGCTCTTACAGCATTTGTGGGCTTTTATCCTGGGCATCGACGCTAGTACTATTGGAGCTGATGATACCTTCTTTCGACACGGTGGAGATTCGGTGGCAGCAATCCGGCTTGTTACTGCTGCTCGAGAGAAGGGTTATGTTCTCACAGTAGCAAGAATCTTTCAGACGCCGAAACTGTCCGAGATGGCACAGAGTCTTTCTAGGATATCTGAGACCTCGCTGTCGGAACAATCCAATGGCATTCCAGAGCCATTTTCATTGCTTGACGAAAATATATCGATTGATGATTTGAAAGAGGAAGTTGCTTCTCTCTGTCAAGTTGACGTCCAAGCAGTGGAGGACATCTATCCATGTACTTCAATTCAAGAAGGTCTCATTGCCTTATCTAACAGGCAGCCTGGAGCATATGTGACACAGAACATATACAGACTGCCACCAGGCATTGATGTACAAAGATTCTGTAATGCCTGGAAGGCAGCTGTCGAGTCGGAGGTTATCCTTAGAACAAGAATTGTCTACACAAGGAGTCTTGGTTTTCTTCAAGTTGTGGTTCGACAATCAATCGCCTGGCAGTCGATAAACTCCCTTGAGGAAATTTCTGAAATAGATTGCTATTTACCTTCTACTAATGGAGGGGTGCTTTCTAGATACACGATCGCGGGCGGAACCACCGACTCACCACATTTTGTTTGGACTGTTCATCATGCGCTATATGATGGATGGAGTATACCTATCCTTCTCTCCAGAGTGGAGTCTTATTACCACACTCCCAGAGAACCAGAACAAGACGTGAGATCTTACTATCCTAGATTCATTGAATTTCTATCGCATATTGATGTTGCACGATCGGACGACTTCTGGAGAGAGAGGTTAGCGGATTCGGCATCTTCTCAGTTTCCACAGCTGCCCTGGCCATCCTACAAAGTTCGAGCGACCAGCAAATTACAGCACACTGCACGCATATCTAGAGTTCCTGGAACAGAGATTACAATTCCATCTATCGTGCGTGCAGCCTGGGCTTTGACTGTTTCCACATATTCCTCCTCTGAAGACGTCGTCTTCGGCGAGATACTTACAGGTCGCGACATTCCATTGTCCGGTATTGTCAACATGGTTGGACCGACATTAGCGACAGTTCCTACAAGGATTCAGATTAACAGAGAACTTAGAATCGCCGACTTTTTGACAGGAATCCAAAAGCAAATAGCGGAGACCATGCAATATCAATTTGCTGGTCTACAGCATATAAAGAAGCTCAGTTCGGACGCAGCTGTGGCCTGTGATTTTCAGAATCTGCTTGCAATTTCTCATGGAACCGAGCAGCCGTCTGATAGCTTTTGGAACATGCTGAGTACCGGCTCGGCGGAGTGCAGCTTCTATACATATCCTCTGAATGTGTCATGCACCTTAATTGACACGAGGGTGGACATTGATGTTCACTACGATCAGACTATTGTCCCTACCCCCCTGGCCAAAAGATTGCTTTCTCAATTCGATACATTCCTCACGCGCCTATGTTCGAAAAGCGAGTCGCAAGAAAAGATTGGTCAAATGGAGCTTCTTAGCCCACAGGATCTGACCA
>JGI26055J44792_1000112_pt1 | contig 17809 bp, 18 predicted proteins | sample HigsolmetaGSP17D_FD_44792 | JGI IMG/M metagenome (IMG submission 44792)
CGCGAGTGCGGGGGTGATCTGGTCTGGGAGATCGGCTCGGGCTACTTCGGCTGCCGGGACGAGCAGGGTGCGTTCAGCGAGGAGCGCTTCGCCGCCAACGCCACGCTGGACCAGGTGAAGATGATCGAGATCAAGCTGTCGCAGGGCGCCAAGCCCGGCCACGGCGGCGTACTGCCGGCACCCAAGGTGAACGCGGAGATCGCCGCCACCCGCGGTGTGCCGGAGGGCGTGGACTGCGTGTCACCGGCGCGCCACAGCGCGTTTTCCACGCCGCTGGAGCTGCTGCGGTTCGTGGCGCGCCTGCGCGAGCTCTCCGGCGGCAAGCCGGTCGGTTTCAAGCTGGCCATCGGCCATCCGTGGGAATGGTTCGGCATTGCCAAGGCGATGCATGAGAGCGGATTGCTGCCTGATTTCATCGTGGTGGACGGCGCCGAGGGCGGCACCGGCGCGGCACCGGCCGAGTTCGTCGACCATGTCGGGGTGCCGATGTACGAGGCGCTGATGCTGGTGCACAACACGCTGGTCGGGCTGGACCTGCGCGACCGCATCCGTATCGGCGCCGCAGGCAAGGTCACCAGCGCGTTCGACATCGCCCGCACCCTGGCACTGGGCGCGGACTGGTGCAACGCCGGGCGTGGTTTCATGTTCGCACTGGGCTGCATCCAGTCGCTGAGCTGCCATACCGACCGCTGCCCGACCGGCATCGCCACCCAGGACGCCAGGCGCTGGCGGCACCTGGATCCGGCCGACAAGGCCACGCGGGTGCACAACTACCACCGCCACACCCTGCATGCGCTGAAGGAACTGCTGTGCGCGGCGGGCCTGAACGACCCGGCCGAACTCGGCCCGGAACACATCCTGCGCCGCGTGTCGGCGGTGGAGATCCGCTCGCTGGGCTCGCTGTACCGCTACCTGGAGCCGGGCGCGCTGCTGCACGGCCTGCCTGACCATGCGGTGTTCCGCGATTTCTGGCCCGATGCCCGCAGTGATTCGTTCCAGCCGCCGGCGCGGATCATGGCGATGCGCGCCAGCAAATCGCGCTGACCGCGCCTGCGCGTCAGCGCCGCGCCGCCAGCCACGCAATGGCGCCCTGCGCCGCGCGCTGTCCGCTGGCGTAGCAGGCGGTGAGCAGGTAGCCGCCGGTCGGTGCCTCCCAGTCGAGCATTTCGCCTGCGCAGAACACGCCGGGCAGGGCGGTGAGCATCAACGCGGGATCCACCGCATCCAGCGCGACCCCGCCGGCCGTGCTGATGGCTTCGGCCATCGGCCGGGGCCGCAGCAGCGTCAGCGGCAGCCGCTTGAGCGTGCGCGCCACGGCGGCGACATCCTGGCCGGCGTCCTTGCCCAGCACCTCGAACAGCAGTGCGGTCTTCACCGCATCCAGGCCGGCCTGGCGGCGCAGATGCTCGCCGAAGCTGCGGCCCTTGCGCGGGCGCGACAGGTCGGCCAGCAGGCGCGCCTCGTCACGACCGGGCACCAGATCCAGCCACAGCACGGCGTGCCCGTCCCGGTTGAGGGTCTCGCGCAGGTCGGCAGCCAGCGCGTAGACCAGGCTGCCTTCGATGCCGTAGGCACTGGCCACGCATTCGCCCTGCAGCTGCTGCGGCTGCCCCTGCAGGTCGATCCAGTGCGCGACCACCGGCTTGAGCGGCGCGCCGGCATGACGCTGGGCGAACAGCGCACTCCAGGCCACATCGAAGCCGCAGTTGGCCGCCTGCAGCGGTGCCACGCGCACGCCCAGCGCCTGCAATGGCGCGACCCAGGCCGCGTCGCTGCCCAGTTCGGGCCAGCTGCCACCGCCGAGCGCCAGCACCGTNGCGTCGGCCTGNACNGTGCATTCGCCNCCGGGCACGGCGAAGCGGTGCCTGCCGTCCGCGTCCAGGCCCAGCCAGCGATGGTTCACATGCAGCCGCACGCCGTGTTCCTTCAGCCGCCGGACCCAGCCCCGCAGCAGCGGGGCCGCCTTGCGGTCCACCGGGAACACGCGGCCGGAACTGCCGACGTAGGTGTCCACGCCGGCGTTCGCGGCCCACGCCCGCAGCGCGTCGGCGTCGAAGCCATCCAGCCAGCCGGCGACCACGCCGGACTGCTCGCGGTAACGCTGATCGAACGCCGGCCGCGGCTCGGAATGGGTCAGGTTCAGTCCGCCCTTGCCGGCGATCAGGAACTTGCGCCCCGGCGACCCCTTGGCCTCGTACAGATCGACCTCCAGGCCGGCCGCGCGCAGGTGCTCGGCGGCGAACAGGCCGGCCGGACCGCCGCCGATCACCGCCACGCGTGCCGCAGATGCCGGATCAGGGGGCGACATCGAGCAGCTCGACATCGAACACCAGCGACGACCCGGCCGGAATCGGCCCCACCCGGCGATCGCCGTAGCCCATGTCCGGCGGCACCATCAGGGTGCGCTTGCCGCCGACCTTCATGCCGGCCACGCCTTCATCCCAGCCACGGATGACCTGGCCCGCACCGAGGGTGAAGGTGAACGGCTCGCCGCGACTGACCGAGCTGTCGAACGTCTTGCCATGCCGGTTCGCCGCGCGCTCGTCGTAGATCCAGCCGGTGTAGTGCACGGTGACGGCCTTTCCCGCGACGGCCTCGGCGCCGCTGCCTTTCTGGCTGTCGATCGTCTCGAAGGCGGCAAGGGTGCCGCCAGGGGGCGGGCCCGGCGGGCTGCAGGCGGTGGCCAGCAGGGCCAGCAGAGCGGGGGCAAGAAGACGGCGCATGCGGACCTCGGCAGGAAAACGGGTTGCAAGGGTAGCGCATCGCCCGCGCCGCCGGCCGCCCGGGACGCGGCTGCGCAGACGGGCAGGGAGCCGCGCCGGTATCATCACCGGCATGTCCAAGCTCCTGCTCAACCTGCGCCACGTCGGCGATGACGAATACCACGAGGTCTGCACCCTGCTGGACCAGCACGGGATCACCTGGTACCGCACCGAACCCAGCCCCTGGGGCATTTCACACGGCGGGCTGTGGCTGCGCGAGCAGGCCGAGTATCCACGCGCACGTGCGCTGCTGACCGACTACCAGGCCCAGCGCAGTGCACGGGTCCGTGGCGAGCGGGAGCAGGCACTGCGCGACGGCACCGCCGACACCTTCGCCGGGATCTTCCGGCGTCGGCCGGTGTACGTGGTGGGAATGCTGCTGGCGATGCTGTGCGTGGCCGCGCTGGTGCTGCTGCCCTACCTGCTGCTGCGTGGCTGAGCACGCCCAGTCGCCTCCGCGCGCTGGTGTAAAATGGCGGCATGATCGTCAACACCGCCGCCTATCACTTCACCGCCATCGATGACCCGCAGGCGCTGTGCGCCCGCCTGCAGGCCGCTGCCGAGGCGGCGTCGCTGCGCGGCACCGTGCTGGTGGCCGGCGAAGGCGTGAACCTGTTCCTGGCCGGCCCGGCTGACGGTATCGACGCGTTCTACGCGGCGCTGGCGCAGGATCCGCGCTTCCAGGAGCTGCGGGTCAAGCGCAGCGTCAGCGAACACCAGCCGTTCGCGCGGCTCAAGGCGAAGGTGAAGGACGAGATCATCAGCTTCCGCCGCGACGACGGCCAGCCGCTGGCGTACCCGCGCGCCCCCTCGGTGGACCCGGCCACTGTGCAGCGCTGGCTGCGCCAGGGCCATGATGACCGCGGCCGCCCGGTGGTGATGCTGGACACGCGCAACCTGCAGGAAGTGGAGCACGGCACCTTCAAGGACGCGCTGGTACTGCCGATCCAGCGTTTCACCGAGCTGCCGCAGGCGCTGGCACCGCATCGCGAGGCGCTCAGGGACAGCACCGTGGTCAGCTTCTGCACCGGCGGCATCCGCTGCGAGAAGGCCGCCCTGTGGATGGTCAACGACGGCATGGACAACGTGCTGCAGCTCGACGGCGGCATTCTGGGCTACTTCGAGCAGGTCGGCGGCGAGGGGTACGAAGGCCGCTGCTTCGTGTTCGACGAACGGGTGGCACTGGATGCCGAGCTGAAACCGCTGGTGGATGCGCCGTTGCCGGCGCCGCGTGAAAGCGCCTTCTGACCGGAGTCCGGACCGCGCCGGCTGAACCACCGCCGCAGGAATCAGCATTCCGTCACTGGGACTGGCCGCAGGCCGGCCGCGCCCCCATCCAGAGGGCATCGTGTAATGGAAACCGCCTGATGATTCCTCTGTCGATCCTCGACCTGGCTCCTGTCTGCGAGGGCAGCGATACCACNGCCGCCTTCGCCAACATGCTGGAACTGGCCCAGCACGCCGACGCGCTGGGTTACCGTCGCTACTGGCTGGCCGAGCACCACAACATGCCCGGTATCGCCAGCGCGGCCACCGCGGTGCTGATCGGCCACGTGGCCGGCGGGACCCGACGCATCCGTGTCGGCGCCGGCGGCATCATGCTGCCCAACCACGCGCCGCTGCAGGTGGCCGAACAGTTCGGNACGCTGGCCTCGCTGTACCCGGACCGCATCGATCTGGGCGTGGGCCGTGCCCCGGGCACCGACCAGCCGACCGCGCGGGCGCTGCGCCGTTACTTCGATGGCGCGGACCAGTTCCCGCAGGACGTGCGCGAACTGCTGCACTACTTCGAGCCGGTCGCGCCGGGGCAGGCGGTGCAGGCGGTGCCCGGCGGCGGCCTGCGCGTGCCGACCTGGATCCTNGGCTCGAGCCTGTTCGGCGCCCGCCTGGCGGCCTCGATGGGCCTGCCGTACGCGTTCGCCTCGCATTTCGCCCCGGATGCNATGGACGAGGCGTTGGCCGTCTACCGCCGCGAGTTCCGCCCGTCGGCCACGCTGGCGCGGCCNTACGCCATGCTGGCCCTGAACGTCGTGGCCAGTGACAGCCTGGCCGAGTCCAGGCGGCTGTTCACCAGCCAGCAGCAGAGTTTCGTCAATCTGCGCCGCGGGCAGGCCGGGAAGATTCCGCCGGCCATCGACGATATCGACAGCTACTGGCAGCCGCACGAAAAGGCCGGCGTGGAGCGCGCACTGGCCTGCACCGTGCTGGGCGATGCGGCGCAGGTGGCCGAGGGCATCGCGGCATTCGTCGAGCGCCACCAGCCGGACGAGCTGCTGCTCACCGCCAACCTGCATGACCACACCGCGCGGCTGCGTTCGTTCGAGCTGGCCATGCGGGCCTGGCACGATCGCCACGCCGGCTGAACGTTTGCGTCACGGCGCATTGCAGCCGATGGGCGTCTGATGGGGGCTCACCCCACAGGAGTTGCCTGACATGGCCGAATCGCGTGCCGACCACATTGCCCAGCTGGCTGAACTGATCAAGGACGTGGAGGTGGCCATGTTCACCACCACGGGAGTGGATGGCCGGCTGTACAGCCGGCCGCTGGGCACCCAGCAGGTCGCCTTCGATGGCGACCTGTGGTTCGCCACGGCCGCCGACAGCCCGAAGGTCGCCGAGATCGCGCGCAACCCGCGGGTCAACGTGGCCTATGCCTCGCCGGGCAAGAACACCTACGTGTCGGTCGCCGGTACGGCGCGCATCGTGGATGACCGCGCCAAGGTGGAGGAGTTGTGGTCCGCACCGATGAAGCTGTTCTTCCCCGGCGGCAAGGACGACCCGAACCTGCGCCTGATCCACGTGCGCGCCGAGACTGCCGAGTACTGGGATGGCCCGGGCACGCTGCTGGGCAAGGCCCTGGCCTTCGTCCTGTCGGCCGTGGAGGACGAGCCGTCGCGTCTGGGCGACAACGGGTTTGTCGACCTGCGCTGACCGCAGCGCGTGGCGCGTCGGGTCTGCCGACGCGCCATGCTTCCGCGCCGGTTTAGAACCAGCGCCGGTCAGAACCAGCGCTGGAACAGTTCCACGGTGAATGACACCAGGTGGCCGGAGCTGAAGCCGAAAAACGCGATGGCGGCCAGCGCGCCGATCCAGTTGATCAGCATCAGCATGCCGTCGCGCTCCAGCAGCGCCAAGGCGAACAGCAGCAGCTGGAAGCCGAACAGATAGTTGGTGAAGGGAATCGGCAGCGACAGCAGCAGACCCAGCACCGTCAGCAGCAGCCCGGTGAAGGCATGTGCCGGCAGCGGCACCAGCAGGCCCGGCAGGCGCGGCTTGAGCAGGCGGTCCAACCGCCGCAGGGAGCCATCGATGCGGTCCAGGAAGCGGTGCATCGTGGACCGGCGCGGACCGCGCCCGGCGATGAAGCCCGGCAGCCACGGCCGGCGCATGCAGAACAGCATCTGCAGACCGATCAGGATCACCAGCGGGCCGCTGACCGCGCCACCCACGCCCGGAATGGGGATGAAGGCCGGCAGGATGGCCACGAACAGGAACACTCCGAAGGCGCTCTGCTGCAGATCCTGCAGGATGCGGCCCAGGGTCATGTGCTGGGCCGGGTCACCGAACTCGAACATCGCCAGCAGGCTGCGGATGCCCTCGTTGCGGTAGACCGGACGCTGCGCGGATTCGGGCGGCGGCGCGGTGCCGTCGTCAGGCGGTGAGTTCATCGGCCTGCTCGTCGGAAAGGATACGCAGCAGCAGCTTGTCCACCCGTGCCCCGTCCAGGTCGACCACCTCGATGCGCCAGCCGGCCCAGTCGAAGTACTCGCCGGCATGCGGAATGCGGCCGAAGTAATGGATGCACATGCCGGCCAGGGTGTAGTAATCGCCTTCCTCGGCATCGGGCAGCTCCGTGCTGCCCAGCAGTTCGCGCAGGTCCTCGATGGGCAGCGAGCCGTCCACCAGCAGCGAGCCGTCCTCGCGGGTCACCACCAGGGCGTCATCGTCGGCGTTCTCCACCGCCTGCAGGCGGCCGACCACCGCACCCATCAGGTCGCTGATGGTCACCAGGCCCTGGATCTCGCCATATTCGTCCACCACCAGCGCCATGGACTGCTGTTCCTCGCGGAAGATTTCCAGCAGCTTCATCGCGTGGGTCGAGTCGGACACGTACAGCGGCTCACGCAGGGTCTGGAACAGCGCGTTGTCACCGCGCGCCATGCGCGTGGCCAGCGATTTCAGTTCCAGCACGCCGACCACGTCCTGGTCGTTGCCGCGGTAGACCGGGTAGCGGGAGAACTCATGCTCGGCCATCACCGCCAGGTTCTTCTCGGTCAGGGCCTCGGTGTCCAGCCAGGCAATCCGGTTGCGCGGGGTCATCAGGCTGTCGGCCGTGCGGTCGCCCAGCCGCATCACGCGGTTCATCATGTCGCGTTCGTGGGCATCGATCACGCCGGCTTCGTGGCTCTCGGCCACCAGCATGCGGATTTCCTCTTCACTGACCGAGGCGGCCTCGTCATTGCCCAGGCCCATCAGCTTCAACACCAGACGGGTGGTCTTGGACAGCAGCCAGACGAAGGGCAGGGCCAGCCGGGCCAGCCAGCTCATCGGCACGGCCACCAGCCCGGCGATGGTTTCCGAGCGGGTCAGCGCCAGGCGCTTGGGTACCAGCTCGCCGAAGATCAGCGTGATGAACGTGATCAGGGTCACCGCCAGCGCGGTGCCGACCTTGCTGGCATAGGCAAAGCCCGGCATCAGGTTGCCGATCCATCCGGCAATGGCATCGCCGATCGCATCACCGCCCAGGTAGCCGGTGAGCACGCCGATCACGGTGATGCCGATCTGCACGGTGGACAGGAAGCTTTCCGGCTTCTCGGACAGCTCCAGCGCCTTGGCGGCGCGCTTGGAGGTGCCGGCCATCTGCTTCAGGCGGCTCTTGCGGGACGTCATGACCGACATCTCGGACATGGCGAAGAAGCCGTTCAACAGAACCAGCGCGAAAACAATCAGGAGCATTTCAAACACGGGCGTCTTCCCCGGTCAGTGGCAGGGAGGGCGGGTGCTTGCATGGGCGGCAGGCGCGGGAAAACGGGTTCCGGCGCGGCGGCGGGGGGGTAGGGTCGTCGTCCATAGGGTGCGCCACAAGGGCGCGGCTGCATCTTAGCAAAGGTGGGGCAGGCGACTGCAACTGCCTGTTCAGGTTGCCCGGAAACGGGGTCCGGGGGCGTGGGGAGTACCCGCAAGGGTCATCTAACCGTCATAATTCCCATTGGTGCCGTCCTCCCCGCGACGGCGAACAGGTTTCTCATGTTCTCTCTGCAGACCATTTTCGGTTCCGGCAAACAGTTCTACACCCTGCTTGATGAGGCTGCCGTGGCCGCCTCCGATGCCGCCAAGGCACTGCACGCGATGCTGCGTGACGCCGACCGCCAGCCGGCGCTGGACGCCTTCAAGCTGGCCCGCCTGCGCGAGCGCGCGGCCTCGGACAAGATCAGCCAGGCGCTGGTGGACAGCTTCATGACCCCGATCGAGCGCGAGGACATCGAAGCGCTGGGTTCGGCNCTGTACAAGATTCCCAAGCAGATCGAGAAGTTCGCCGACCGCTACTCGCTGGCCACCCAGCACCTGGAGCACATCGACTTCGCGCCGCGCGCGGCGATGCTCGAGCAGGCCTCGGCGGTGGTGGTGGAAATGGTCGCCGACCTGCGCCACATGAACCTGGACCGGATGACCGCGCTGAATGAAAAGCTGCGTTCGCTGGAGAACGAGGCCGACCGCCTGATGCTGGAGCTGTACCGCGACATCTATTCCGGCCGCCTGGACAGCCTGCAGATGTTCCTGCTGAAGGAATTCTTCGAGATCCTGGAAAAAGCCATCGACCGCTGCCGCGAGGCCGGCGTGGTGGCGTACCAGATCGTCCTGAAGAACAGCTGACGGGCCGCCACCGATGCTCACCCTTGTACTGGTGGTGATCCTGACTGCGCTCGTGTTCGAGTTCATCAACGGTTTCCACGACACCGCCAACTCCATCGCCACAGTCGTGGCCACCAAGGTGCTCAGCCCGGGCGCGGCGGTGATGCTGGCGGCCTTCATGAACCTCATCGGCGCCCTGACCGGCACCGCCGTGGCCCTCACCATCGCGTCGGGCCTGCTCAACACCAACGTGATCGATGTCACCCCGCAGGTCATCCTCTGTGCGCTGCTCGGCGGCATCATCTGGAACCTGATCACCTGGTGGAAGGGCCTGCCGTCCTCGTCCTCCCACGCGCTGATCGGTGGCCTGTGCGGCGCCGGCCTGGCCGCTGCCAACAACAACTGGGACGCGCTGATCTGGTCGGAGCGGCTCGGCACCTGGGCGCAGAACAAGGGCCTGCTGTGGAAGGTGTTCGTGCCGATGATCACCTCGCCGCTGGCCGGTTTCATCCTGGGCATCATCGTCATGGTGCTGCTGTGGGCGCTGATCGCCGGCATGGCCAAGGTGGGCGGGCTGCTCGGCCGCCTGGCGCGCCCGCGCTGGGTCAACGCGTTCTTCGGCAAGGCACAGATCGTGTCGGCCGCCTACATGGGCTTCGCCCACGGCCACAACGACGCGCAGAAGACCATGGGCATCATCGCCATGACGCTGATCGGCGCCGAGGCGGCCGGTGCGCTCAACGACCTGCCGGGCTGGCTGGGCTTCCTGCACCCGGATGCGCATGCCGGTGACGGCATCGCGATGTGGATCGTGCTGACCTGCGCGGTGGTGATGGCCGCCGGTACCGCCTCGGGCGGCTGGAAGATCATCAAGACGCTGGGCCACAAGATGGTCAAGCTGCACCCGATCCACGGCTTCGCCGCCGAGACCAGCTCGGCCACCGTGCTGACCGTGGCGGCGCACTTCGGCATGCCGGTGTCCACCACCCACAGCATTTCCACCGCCATCATGGGCGTGGGCTTTGCGAAGAATCCGCGCTCGCTGAAGTTCGGCGTGATCGAGCGGATCATCTGGGCCTGGATCCTGACCATTCCGGCNGCNGGCGGNTGCGCNTACCTGATCCTGAAGCTGTTCGAGATGATCGGCTGGGCGTGAGGCGGGCGCTGCCGCTGCCTGCGCGGGAATGAAAAACGCCGCGGTTCCCCAGGGAACCGCGGCGTTTTCTCATCCGGCGGCCAGGCCGGTCAGACCTCCAGCGAGGCCAGGTCGCCCTTGGCTTCCAGCCAGCCCTTGCGGTCGCTGGCGCGCTTCTTGGCCAGCAGCATGTCCATCAGCGAGCGGGTCTGTTCGCCATCATCGATGGTCAACTGCACCAGCCGGCGGGTGTCCGGGTGAATGGTGGATTCGCGCAGCTGCGACGGATTCATTTCGCCCAGGCCCTTGAAGCGGGTGACCGTGACGGCTCCCTTGATCTTCTCGCGCTCGATCTTGTCCAGCGTGGTGCGCTTTTCCTCTTCGTCCAGCGCATAGAACACCTGCTTGCCCACGTCCACGCGGAACAGCGGCGGCATCGCCACGAACACGTGGCCGGCATCGACCAGGGCCGGGAAATGCTTCAGGAACAGCGCGGTGAGCAGGGTGGCGATATGCAGGCCATCGGAGTCCGCGTCGGCCAGGATCACCACCTTGCCGTAGCGCAGGCCGCTGATGTCCTCCTTGCCGGGGTCGCAGCCGATCGCGATGGCCAGGTTGTGCACTTCCTCCGAGGCCAGCACGCTGTTGGAGGACACTTCCCAGGTGTTGAGGATCTTGCCGCGCAGCGGCATGATCGCCTGGAAGTCCTTGTCGCGGGCCTGCTTGGCGCTGCCGCCGGCCGAATCACCCTCCACCAGGAACAGTTCGGTGCGCGACAGGTCCTGGCTGATGCAGTCGGCCAGCTTGCCGGGCAGGGCGGGGCCCTGGGTGACCTTCTTGCGCACCACCAGTTTTTCGGTCTTCAACCGCGCGCTGGCCCGTTCAATGGCGATCTGCGCGATCTTCTCGCCCAGTTCCACGTTCTGGTTGAGCAGCAGGCTGAACGCATCGTGGGCGGCGCCCTCGACGAAGCCGGCGGCCTGCCGCGACGACAGGCGTTCCTTGGTCTGGCCGCTGAACTGCGGGTCGGTCATCTTCAGCGACAGCACGAACGAGACCCGGTCCCACACATCTTCCGGNGCCAGTTTCACGCCGCGCGGCAGCAGGTTGCGGAAGTCGCAGAACTCGCGCAGCGCCTCGGTCAGGCCGGTGCGCAGCCCGTTCACGTGGGTGCCGTGCTGGGCGGTGGGAATCAGGTTGACGTAGCTTTCCTGCACCAGTTCGCCTTCCGGCAGCCAGGCCACGGCCCAGTCCACCACCTCGGTTTCCTTCTTCAGGTGGCCCACGAACAGCTCGGCCGGCAGCACCTCGCGCTCGCCCAGTTCCAGCTTCAGGTAGTCGCGCAGCCCGTCTTCGTAATGCCAGGTGTCGACCTCGCCGGTGGCTTCATCGGTGAGCTTGACGGTCAGGCCCGGGCACAGCACGGCCTTGGCGCGCAGCAGGTGCTTGAGTGCGCGCACGGCGAACTTGGGTGTATCGAAGTACTTCGGGTCTGGCCAGAACCGCAGCCGCGTGCCGGTGTTCTTGCGGCCGACGGTGCCCACCACTTCCAGCGGGGTGGCGCGGTCGCCGTTGCGGAAGGTGATGCGGTGCTCGGCACCCTCGCGCTTGATGTGGATTTCCACCAGGGTGGACAGCGCGTTGACCACGCTCACGCCCACGCCGTGCAGGCCGCCGGAGAAGGTGTAGTTGTTGTTGCTGAACTTGCCGCCGGCATGCAGCCGGGTCAGGATCAGCTCCACGCCGGGAATCTTCTCCTCCGGGTGGATGTCCACCGGCATGCCGCGGCCGTCATCGCTGACCTCCACGCTGCCGTCCTTGAACAGCGTGATCTCGATCGAGCGGGCGTGACCGGCCAGGGCCTCGTCCACCGAGTTGTCGATCACTTCCTGCGCCAGGTGGTTCGGGCGCGCGGTGTCGGTGTACATGCCGGGGCGGCGCTTGACCGGATCCAGGCCGGACAGGACTTCAATATCGGCGGCGTTATAGCGGGCGTTCATCTGTCTTCTAAAGCGTGGAGCGACGCGCAAGTGTGCGGTCTGGGCGGTGATTTTGCACGCCTTCAGCCGCGCAACCGGTGGCGGGGGTAAAATGGCCGCACTGGGACGTATCCGGTGCCCCCTCATCCCGAGTCGATACCGTAAGGAGGACTCCATGAAAAAGCTGCTGACCATCGCCCTTGCCGCCGCCGCCGTGGCCATCGTGCCGTTGGCGCTGGCGCAGAGCGCCGGCGCGCCGGCGCCGCAGCCGACCGGCCAGAACAGCCAGCCCGACCCGCAGAACGCCGAGGCGGAGGCCAAGGCCAAGCGCCGCGCCCAGGCCACGGCGGAAATGAAGGCCAAGGGNCAGCAGGCGCCGCAGCGCGAGGAAGAAGAGGAAGAGGCGCGTCGTCGCCGCTGATTGCGTGTCGCCTTCAACCCGCAGACGCCCCGGTCACCCGGGGCGTCTGCGTATCCGGACACCGGGCTGCCTCTTGGGCTGGCCGCCATCTGTCTGTAAACTACGGCTTTCCGGGAGCAGTGTGTGTCCACCATCAGCGATCGCGCTGGTCCGGCCGGTTCCGGTCGCCACCAGCAGGGCAGTGCGCAGGTGACGGTTTCGATGACCGGCACGGCCCGCCCGACCTCGCGCGATGGCCTCGCTGCGGCGCCTGAAGGCGCCCCGCGCACCGCGCTCGCCCTGCCGCAGCGCTCCGGAAATCCCCTTTCACGCTCCACGCCCGCTGTCCGCGCCGGCGTGGCGCTGTCGTTTTTCCTCTCTACAGGATGCTTGCAGCCATGACTCCCTTGATTTTCGTAACCGGCGGCGTGGTGTCCTCGCTCGGCAAAGGTATTGCCGCCGCGTCGCTGGCCGCCATTCTCGAGGCGCGCGGCCTGAAGGTCACGATGATGAAGCTCGACCCGTACATCAACGTCGACCCGGGCACCATGAGCCCGTTCCAGCACGGCGAGGTGTACGTCACCGACGACGGCGCCGAGACCGATCTGGACCTGGGCCACTACGAGCGCTTCGTGCGCACCCGCCTGAGCCGTCGCAACTCGGTCACCACCGGGCGCATCTACGAGGAAGTGATCCGCAAGGAGCGCCGTGGCGATTACCTGGGTGCCACCGTGCAGGTCATTCCGCACATCACCGATGAGATCCGCCGCTGCATGGACGAGGCCACCGCCGGTTTCGACGTGGCGCTGGTGGAGATCGGCGGCACCGTGGGCGACATCGAGTCGCTGCCGTTCCTGGAGGCCATCCGCCAGGTGCGTACCGAGCGCGGCCCGGAGAAGGCGCTGTTCATGCACCTCACCCTGGTGCCCTACATCGCCGCGGCCGGCGAGCTGAAGACCAAGCCGACCCAGCATTCGGTCAAGGAACTGCGGTCCATCGGCATCCAGCCGGACGTGCTGCTGTGCCGTTCCGAACAGCCGGTGCCGGATTCGGAGCGTCGCAAGATCGCCCAGTTCACCAACGTCTCCGAGCGGGCGGTGATCAGCGTGCCGGACGTGGACGTGCTGTACCGCATTCCCTTCGGCCTGCACGCGCAGGGCCTGGATGACATCGTGATCGACCAGCTCAAGCTGGCCGGCAAGGTCGGCCCGGCGGACATGCACGAGTGGGAAGACGCCGTGGATGCCACGCTGCACCCGGTGGACGAGGTGACCATCGCCGTGGTCGGCAAGTATGTGGATCACCAGGACGCCTACAAGTCGGTGGGTGAGGCGCTCAAGCACGGCGGTCTGCGCCAGCGCACCAAGGTGCGGCTGAAGTGGCTGGAAGCGCAGGACCTGGAAGGCAGCGACATGGCGGCGCTGGCCGACGTGGACGGCATCCTGGTCCCTGGCGGCTTCGGTGACCGCGGTTTCGAAGGCAAGGTGCTCAGCTCGCAGTACGCCCGCGAGCACGGCGTGCCGTATTTCGGCATCTGCTATGGCATGCAGGCCGCCGTGGTCGACTATGCGCGCAACGTGGCGGGCCTGGACGGCGCCAACAGCACCGAGAACGACCGCCAGTCGCCGCACCCGGTGATCGGCCTGATCACCGAGTGGCGCACCGCCACCGGCGAAGTGGAGAAGCGCGACGACAAGAGCGATCTGGGCGGCACCATGCGCCTGGGTCTGCAGGAGCAGCGCCTGAAGCCGGGCACGCTGGCGCGTGAGCTGTACGGCAAGGACGTGGTGGCCGAGCGCCATCGCCACCGTTACGAGTTCAACAACCGCTACCGCACGCAGCTGGAAGATGCCGGCCTGGTGATCTCCGGCAAGTCCATGGATGACACCCTGGTGGAAGTGGTGGAACTGCCGCGCGCGGCGCACCCGTGGTTCCTGGCCTGCCAGGCGCATCCGGAATTCCTGTCCACTCCGCGTGACGGCCACCCGCTGTTCATCGGCTTCATCCGCGCCGCGCGTGAGCGCAAGGCCGGCGCCGCGCTGCCGGCCCAGCCCAGCACCTGACTTGTGCAGGGGGCCTGCGGCCCCCATCCTGCACCCATCATTCCCAGCAGGCCGGCTTCCTTGCCGGCACTGCGGACAACAAGGAAACGCCATGAAACTGTGTGGATTCGAGGTCGGGCTGGACCAGCCCCTGTTCCTGATCGCCGGCCCCTGCGTGATCGAGTCCATGCAGCTGCAGCTGGACACGGCCGGCAGACTGAAGGAGATCACCGACCGCCTCGGTGTGAACTTCATCTTCAAGTCGAGCTTCGACAAGGCCAACCGGACCTCCGGCACCGCCTTCCGCGGCCCCGGCATGGAAGAAGGCCTGAAGGTGCTGGCCGAAGTGAAGAAGCAGATCGGCGTGCCGGTGCTGACCGATGTGCACGAGTACACCCCGATGGACGAAGTAGCCTCGGTGGTGGACGTGCTGCAGACCCCGGCCTTCCTGGTCCGGCAGACCGACTTCATCCGCAAGGTGTGCGCCGCCGGCAAGCCGGTGAACATCAAGAAGGGCCAGTTCCTGGCGCCGTGGGACATGAAGCCGGTGGTGGACAAGGCGCGTTCGACCGGCAACGAGCAGATCATGGTCTGCGAGCGCGGTGCCAGCTTCGGCTACAACAACCTGGTCAGCGACATGCGCTCGCTGGCGGTGATGCGCGATACCGGCTGCCCGGTGGTGTTCGACGCCACCCATTCGGTACAGCTGCCGGGCGGGCAGGGCACCAGTTCCGGCGGCCAGCGCGAGCACGTGCCGGTGCTGGCGCGGGCGGCGGTGGCGGTGGGTATTTCCGGCCTGTTCGCCGAAACCCATCCGGACCCGTCCAAGGCGCTGTCCGACGGCCCCAACGCATGGCCGCTGGACCAGATGGAAGCGCTGCTGGAAACCTTGATGGAACTGGACGCGGTCACCAAGAAGCACGGCTTCTCGCGCTTCGCGTGAGTCAGGACCCGTGGCGGGCGCTGGACGCGCGGCGCCAGCGCCGCGCCTGGCGGCAGTGGCCGTGGGGCCTGATTGCCCTGGGGCTGGCGCTGCTGTCGCTGTCCGGCGTGTTTTTCATCTTCATGCTGATGGGCGCGGCAATGCGNCCGCCGGGNGATGGGGCGGGGATCAACCTGANGCCCTACGTGCTGGNGCTGGCGCTGGCCGAGCTGGGCACGATCAGTGCGGGGGTCATCGCGGCGATCCTTGCCTGGCGCTTCAACCGCGGCAAGGGCCTGGCGGCGGTGGCGATCGTGCTGCTGTCGCTGTGGGTCGGCACGCTGCTGCACGACCTGCTGTGAACGATGCATTCCGCCCTGCGCGGGGTTGGCCCTGGGGCCTGTTGGCGCTGCTGGCTGCGTTGCTGGCATGGGCTGCGCTGCTGGGCGCCGGGCTGGCCTTCGCTGCCAGCGTCGGTGCACCCGGGGATGGCAACCAGGGCATGCAGGCCATGCAGGGTTGGATTCTGGCCGCGTTGACCGTGCTGGTGGTCGCTGCCGGGGGCAGTGCCGTGGCGATCGTGCTGGCCGGGTGGCGCCGGCGCGGGCGCCGGTGTGCGGCCGTTGCGGCCCTGCTGCTGGTGCTGATGCTGTGTCTCGTACTGATCATTGCCGGGTCGATCCGGGGGCCGGCGCTCGCGACTGCCGATCAGGCCATTTGGCAACAGGCGGATAGCCGGGGATAATCACGCGGCAGTGTTCTGTCGCTCCCCTCCTTACAGGTAACCGGCCCGCCCATGAGTACGATCCGCAGCATCCACGCCCGTGAAATCCTCGACAGCCGTGGCAACCCCACGCTGGAAGCCGACGTGATCCTGGAGGACGGTGCGTTCGGTCGCGCCGCGGTTCCCTCCGGCGCCTCGACCGGCACCAAGGAAGCGGTGGAGCTGCGTGACGGCGACAAGACCCGCTACCTCGGCAAGGGCGTGCGCAAGGCCGTGGAGAACATCAACGGTGCCATCGCCGGCGCGCTGGCCGGGATGGATGCCACCGACCAGGTCGCCCTGGACCGCCGCCTGATCGATCTGGACGGCACCGAGAACAAGGGCCGCCTGGGCGCCAATGCGCTGCTGGGTGTTTCCATGGCAGCCGCGCATGCCGCTGCCGCCTCCGCGCGCCAGCCGCTGTGGCAGTACCTGGCGGGCAAGACCGGGGTCACCCCGTCGCTGCCGGTGCCGATGATGAACATCATCAACGGCGGCGCACACGCGGACAACAACGTGGACTTCCAGGAGTTCATGGTGCTGCCGGTGGGCTTCAGCTCGTTCTCCGAGAGCCTGCGTGCGGGCACGGAAATCTTCCATTCGCTCAAGTCGGTGCTGAAGGGCCACGGCCTGAGCACCGCTGTCGGTGACGAAGGTGGCTTCGCGCCGGACTTCCGCAGCAANGTCGAAGCGCTGGACACCATCCTCGAAGCGATCGGCAAGGCCGGCTACACCGCCGGTGAGGACGTGCTGCTGGGCCTGGACGTGGCCTCCAGCGAGTTCTTCGAGAACGGCAAGTACAACCTGGTCGGCGAGAACAAGCGCCTGACCTCCGAGCAGTTCGTCGATTTCCTCGCCGACTGGGCCGCGCAGTACCCGATCGTCACCATCGAAGACGGCCTGGCCGAGAACGACTGGGCCGGCTGGAAGCTGCTGACCGACCGCATCGGCACGAAGGTGCAGCTGGTGGGCGATGACCTGTTCGTGACCAACCCGCGCATCTTCAAGGAAGGCATCGATTCGGGCACCGCCAATGCGATCCTGATCAAGGTCAACCAGATCGGCACGCTGAGCGAAACCCTCGAGGCGATCGCCATGGCCGACCGCGCCGGCTACGCGGCCATCGTGTCGCACCGTTCCGGTGAAACCGAAGACACCACCATCGCCGACATCGCCGTGGCCACCACCGCGACGCAGATCAAGACCGGCTCGCTGTGCCGCAGCGACCGTGTGGCCAAGTACAACCAGCTGCTGCGCATCGAGGAAGCCCTCGGCAGCGGTGCGCGGTATGCCGGTCGTGACGCCTTCGTTTCGCTGAAGCGCTGACGCCATGCGCAACTGGCGCTGGCTGCTGCTGGTGCTGGCCCTGCTGCTGGCATGGCTGCAGTACCGCTTCTGGTTCGGCCCGGGCAATTCCGGCGAGGTGCTGACGCTGGAAGCCCAGGTCGAACACCAGAAGCATGACAACGAAGGGCTGCAGCAGCGCAACGATGCGCTGGCCGCCGAGGTCAAGGATCTCAAGGAAGGGCAGGCGGCCATCGAGGAGCGTGCGCGCAGCGAACTGGGCATGATCAAGCCGGGCGAGAAGTTCTACCGGGTGGTTGAAAACGCCCCGGTTCTGCCGCCGCGGCCGGTCGCTGATGCGCCCGCCGGGGCGCAGCCGCCGGCGGAGGTGCCATGAGTACCGGGCTGTGGGCGGTGGTCCCGGCTGCGGGCCGCGGCACGCGGTTCGGCGCGCCACTGCCCAAGCAGTACCTGCCGGCGGGTGGACAGATCCTGCTGGCGCATACCCTGCAGGCGCTGTTGGCGCATCCGGCGGTGGCCGGCGCCATGGTGGTGATCGGCGCCGACGACGGCGACTGGCCGGGCTGGACCGCCGTGGCGGGCAAGCCGCTGCTGACCTGCACGGGGGGAAGCACCCGTGCCGACTCGGTGCTGGCCGGGCTGCAGGCG
>JGI26055J44792_1000114_pt1 | contig 17658 bp, 9 predicted proteins | sample HigsolmetaGSP17D_FD_44792 | JGI IMG/M metagenome (IMG submission 44792)
GTATGTACATGTACATTATAATGCATAGGTATCTACCTACGCGCGGGTACACTGGATGCATACAGTATATAATTCCAAGGTTAGAAGGCATGTACCGTGCATATAACTTCTAGCTGCATCATGTATAATTAAAACTCAATAGTGAACAACTACTCGGAAGCGGAATGGATTCCCTCCAATTTTTTCTAGACTCCGAAACTTCAGTCACAAACTTGACGATATTCAAACAAAGAAATAAAGAAAAAATCTCTTCACAAATGACGCATTCTAACCGGGATGAGGATGGGACAGAAAAGTCGCACAGTCTCAACAGGTTACAGAGCAGCAGGTCCTGATGTCCACATAGCCCTTTTTTTTCCCCGTATGACACCGCTTGTCAATTCAAGTGTCCCGGCTCGGGGCTGAATGATGAAATTCATTAGATTTCTAGTCAGCCCAGAGAAGGGAGATCCCCGCGCCACGTGGTCGGTATCTCAATGCGGAACATTGCACCGTGGGTTGATACGTCTATTGTCCGAGTCAACAGACAGATGCAGACGTGTACATGATGGCTGAGTAACTGACCCATTCATACCACTGCATGAATGGCATCATGGGAGAATCATCCCATTAGTTCCGGGACAATGGGGCGGTGCACAAGAAAAACAAATCCGATTCTTGGGCATTTTGTGAATATATTCTTCCAGGATGGAATTGATACTATACATATCTCATACCTGCGGAGCATGTCATCACTTCAGATGCTACGGCAGTCAGTAAATAAATCTGACACATCACGTTTCAGCAGGGTCTACACTGCACAGAATGTATATAGATGGATGTATTTTGTCAGCTCCATCCCCGCGTGACGATCCAAGCTCTGACGCGCATGCGAAACGCCACCCAAGTTACAGCAAGACAGCCACATGGCAGCCATGAACCCAGTGGAGGACATGGGACGCTGTCCGTATCCACCCGCTGATGCAGAGATCCTGTGAAGATTTGGTGGTTCTGTTTTCCCCGTCGGCCGGTTGGATGTCGGAGATGGTTCAACATGACAATGTCTATGTACAGTACATTACATACCTGAGGTACCTATCTAAGGTACTAATCTATACATGTCTATATATCTGAGTCAGAATGTGTCTCGAAATAAATAGAAAAAATATATTTATAGTGATAAGAATAATATAAGTGCCGTACGGACAGAAAAGGTTGATGATTCATAACATAACGTGGGCAGAATGGCGCGCCTGGTATGCACGGAATCGAGAAAAGAGATCTTCTATGCATGGAGTAGAGGCCATTCGTTCCTCTGGATTTGTGCTATGGGTATCTGCCATGCAAGGTCACTGGTACAGACATGCATACATACCCGGTATGTAGAAGTTTACTATCTCCCTACATAAGTAGGTACCTCGGTAGCCCTGGAGGAATCTGCACACTACTAGTCGGTATTTACATAGTAGCAAGTAGATAGCCGATAAGCTCCCAGCAATGACTCTCTCCTCTCTGAAGGGAGACACGAGGATATGCCTTTGGGAAACAGCCTCGCAAACGAGGATTTTCCTCTCTCGACCCTCCTGCCTCCGTCGTGAAGCTCCCGCCGTACGACCGTCTCCGCGCGCCGGCGGAGGTATATGGCGGAGCGCAGCAGCGGAGCTTTCCAGAGGCCATCGGGCGGGTTCCCCTAAACACGATCACGTTTGCATCCGAGCGGTCGATGGCCTGAGTTTTATACGATCATACAGGACAACTAATCGCTGGATGAAACGTCACGATGGAAGGGAATCACCATTTCTCAGTGATTATTCTTTGCTCGTCGTTGCCAGCCCTGCCTTGCTTACCACATCCAGGTTCTGCTCAGCAATGGCTTCCCAGCAACCACCACACCTTGACGCGCAGGTCCTGATCATTGGCGGTGGCATCGGTGGCCTGACCCTGGCGGCTATCTGCAGGAAGATCGGCATCTCTTGCAAGGTCTTGGAACGCACGAAGGAGCTCACGCCTGTTGGGGCCGGAATCTCGCTGGCCCCGAACGCCCTGCGCGTGCTAGACCAGCTGGGCATCTATCGCAGCATCGTCGAGGAAGGTCAACGGCTCAGGAAGATCCAGGTACACCGCAACAGGACCAAATGGAGCGAGATCGACTTCGAGTGGCTCGAACCGACGTTTGGCTACCCCGTCTACTCGATCGAGCGGCACCAGTTCCACCACCTGCTGTACGCCGCCGCGGGCGGGAGTGACGCCGTCCTGCTAGATGCCGACGTGACGGATATCGTCGACGATCCGACGCAGCCGGGCGTCACAGTCAAGCTTTCTGACGGGCGTTCGCTGGTGGGTGAGGCTGCCGTGGGCGCTGATGGGATTCGTTCTGCCACGCGGAGGATCCTCGCTCGCCAGGCCGGCCTCGATTCCGTCAACACCATCCGCTTCACGGGCCGCGTGCATATGTCGGGCTATACGGCGCCTCTGACGAACCTGGGACCCGCCGAGATTGGGGTCGCAAACTGGCTGCTCTTCGACAACACGATCCTGACCACATGGCCGTGCAAGGATAACCGGCAGTGGTATATCGGCGTCAAGGTAGGACCGAGGGCCATCGCTTGGTTACTATTGTCCCTTCGAGAAAAATCCCTCAGTTACTGTTTTCGCATGGCTGCCAGACGCTGATTTATGCAGGCGGCCGGGCCCCAGCAGGGCCAGCCAGATCGGTCGGTTTGGAAAGGAGTCAACCGCGACACGATCAACTCCGTCTATGGAGATCACTTCCATCCATTCGCAAAGACCGGGCGCTTCCGCGACAGTATGATATGATGTCCTCGCGACGGGAGTCAGCTCCCAGGCTAATAATAGTTCACAGTTGTGGATAAGTCGGAACGCGTGATCGCGAGCAACGTGTTCGAAGAGACTGACTTTCCTGCCATGGCGTACGGCCGTGTGGCTTTGCTGGGCGACGGTACGTACAGTAACACAAGCTTATAGCATTTTCTGCAGTCTCTGTGGGTGATCAAGCGATTGGGCCGGCGTACTTAATAGTAATGGGTAAATGTGAAAGGCATACGTTGCCTCCAGATTTTGAAGACAAGCCTCTGAACCACCGCCAAACTGCTTATTTGGTGACCACATTGGATGGCCCCCTCAGAAAACAAGCAAGCTGACTTTGCTACAATCTGCTTCATGCTCTTCACATTCCCTTCTCTTTTAGTTTTCTTGGCTGATAGCTGACGTTTCTTTTACTGCAGCTGCGCATTCAATGACCTCATTCTTTGGTCAGGCAAGTCTAGAAAACTCCCCTTCCTGCCCGTTATGTAGCCAGCGGGAGATTGACGTCGATTTTGCAGGGTGCCTGCCAAGCCATCGAAGATGCCACCGAACTCGCCAACGTCCTGCACGCCTATTTCGCGAACCGGCAAGATGCCGAACAGTCTTCCCTGGCGGACGCCCTCCAGGAGTACCGCACTCTCCGCGAAGGACGCGCCAAGGACCTGGTCTCGTTCTCCAGCAACTACGCAAAGCTGCACACGGCCCGCCTGCCCTACGGGCTGGGGCCTATCGTGCGGAAATTGGTATACGCCTACATGCCGATCTGGGGCTGGAGATGGGCGCTGCGGTGGCTATACGGGCATCAACCCACCGTTAAGGCTGTACGTAGTACCTTATCCCTCTTATTTACATCCCCAGATATGATAGATGTGATAGGCTAACCGGTCGGTTGGGCAGTTGAGACGGGACCCAGCGGCCGGGGCCGACTCCCGATGATTAGCCGGGCGGAGGATTGACCAATCAAGATGTGAAATCTGGAGTTAAGTTCTGAACCGGGGAGAAAATCGCGCCGATCGATCATCGATCTATATCACGGCCACGTGCGTCACAAGCAAGTGCAGTACCTTTTCTTTTGTTTCGGATGTATCTAAATATATCATCACACCATATCGTATCATATCATGCCAGGTCGTTGTTCAATTATTCTGTTCTCTAGAAGCGTGCCTGCAGGGCATGGCATCTAGTATCCAATTATATCATTTCGGATCCTCGTTTTGATTTACGGAGTAGGGTCCTGTACTATTATAAACCGTTAGCAATGATGTGCTATATCCACTTGCTGCCGAAACTGGGACCTCCCGCGGATCACATATTGTGTTTCTAAGGTATTGTAACAGTTTAGTTAAGGTCTACTTAAGAAGGCCACTAAGTCTTACCTAAGTTTTAGTTATGACTACCCCTAAGACTTCCAGGCGATAATACCAAAAACTAATAACAAAAGATTACCACTAAGTAGAGCCTCACTACCACAGTATTCTCAACATATAGGAGGTCCCAATTTCGGCAGCAAGGGGATAACGTACTGTACATCGTGCTGTAGAGTCCCTGCATCCAGTACCTACCTCCTAGGTACCACCTATCAATATACCCCGTACATCCGTGGACATATTATTGCACAGGTCTTCATGCTATTCAGCACTAGCCCACTGCTAACTGAGGGACTGTACATGTACCTGCTTACTAGCTGCAACCCCGTTTCCAATCTATGCATGAATACTGTACATGTACATCGCAGACGTGCTCCGAACATAGGGCATATGTGCCCGGTTAGTAAAGTACTGTACTTAATATAAGCTACATACATAGTTGGTAGATTCCAGGGACTGTAACTATTTATGTACCTAGATAGGTAGTAGTTCAGTGGGGACTAAAAATAAGCATTTTGCATTTGGATATCGTCGTACATACCTACCTAGCCTGCGACTAAGCACAGCATCTAGGTATTGGAGTTTCTTATGATTAAGTACCATACTCAGATACCAAGGTCCATGGAGTAATTTAGTTCCTACCCATGTAAGGGACTCATGTGCTGAGTTCGGGTGGCTTCTAATACCATTTATGAACTTTTTCCGTTGCGGTTCAGCCCTAATATTCCGACCTGTCCCTTGCTCCCTACTAGTCCATACCACTACTACGTTCTGCAATCCATCAATTCACGACATCCCGCCTCCTCGCGTGGCGTGTCGCATGCCATGGCTCGTAGCATGGTGGTCGCAACCTACTTGAAACATCACATCATGTCACAGAGCTACGCAGCACAGAGCTTCTACAACCCCCGACCCCTGGTTCTGTACATGATGACGGTTCGAACTGACGGTTTAAGGGTTCCGCTCGGTTCCGCTGCCCGCTGCTGCGGAGAAAAGTTAAGTGACCCAGGATGTGTGTATGTATGTAGGTATGTAGTACGCATGTCATCATCCCCATTCCATTTCTTCGGGGTGATTATTGCCGCCGATAAATGTTGCCGCTCTTCAGGCGTGCCAGTTCCAGGTCCGGATCCAGGATGTTCCGTGTTTGAGGTTTATCTTCGGTTTCCATCTAACGTTATCGCTTACCTAACTCTAGAGATTATTGCGTGGCTGGAAGCTAGGTTGTGAGGTGATGCGATGACAAAAGTCGGGTGGTCGATGCCGAGGGCCCACTACGACTCAGTCCCGTCTCACGCCGATGGTTACACAACCTTGGTTCGGAGGTTTGGCCTTTTGTGAGATGTACTGTATCGTGTCAGGATCATGCTTCACATACGTGCCATGTGCCTTGTATGTATGCAGCCGTGGGAGGGTGATTAAATCTCCGTGGAATCCGTCTAAGTCCTAGATATACAGATGAGATGAACCGCCAATAGATGTACAGTACCAGCTATATATAAACCGAGCTGAGGAAGATGCAGTCGTATCTCTGCAGCCAATACCCAAGTAGCAATATCTCGTCGTTCGGCAGAATCGCCAGGGATCCGCCCGATCCCAAGTCCTCTGTCCCCGAGCAGGGCGGCACTGAATCGGGAAATGGGATGATTACGGAGGCGGGGCCTCGAGTTTCCCCGGCTCCATGGTCGCAGACATGGACTGCCCGGTCAAGGACAAGACGTTGCTGAGTAACTCTGCCGTCTGGGGTTTGTAGTATTTCGTGAGAGCCATCCAAGGCTGCTGCGTCAAATACCTGATCATCAGGCAGGCCGTGCGCACCGAGAGCAGCATGAACGGATGATGCTGGTCCGGAATTCAGGCTCCTCTATCTGGCTTGGAACTGTCTGGCCGTATGCTGTGTATCTCATACCTGATGTAGGGAAGGTGTGTAGGAAGCAAAAAAGAAGCCTAGGCGGGGATTCTGCGGGACAAAAAGAATCGCCTGGCCCAATGGCATGCGGGAACGGGGGTGCGCGGGGGTTGAACTTGGCGGAAGGGCGTGTTGATGCACCCAACCTTCTTCGACGTGGACGCCTTCACATACCTCCTAACCTACACCTGTCGCAGTATGTGCTCAAGGATGCCCCCACGGCGGGATTTTGGCTGCTGTGTCCAAGACTCCCTGGGGCACGCTCGTCAGCTTGGCCAGATATCGTCAGATCAGGCAACTCCACTCGATGTCTCCGTCTGGTGTATGTACTCTGTACGGTACACACGTACTGCGCAGTTACCATTCGTTTTCTGGAGTGATCGGCAAGCTGATGGTTGCTGATAAACGGCCTGCTAGGGTTCTGACGTATTCCGCCCCAATTCCCCGAACAAGAGCCGTCATCAATCAGCTCCGACTCGGTATCATCCAGGCACAGCCCATGTGGCCAGCGGAAGTTGATACTCCAATCTCACACAGCTCGCCGCCTGAGTAAGCTTGCTGCTTGCGCGACCTCTCGCCAGGCAATGCCCGGAAGGCAAAGCGCGAGGCGCTGAAGCGGCTGCAGATCAACAGTCATCGCCAGGGGCATCATGCCGCCAGCGTACGGAGGGCCCCGACGGACGAGAGCCCGCTGAGGAGCCTTGGATTTAACCTCAACGGGGACCTCTCCATGAGTTAATTACGTCTTGGCTCGGTTTGTCAGTGGGGTTTGGCCGTGTTTCGGAACGCTGATGGCCCTGGGAATCACTATGAATAGATCCTCCAGCGGACCCTAATCGTGGCATGAAGCAGCTGTACCCGGTGTCGAATCAAGCTCTGACTCTGCCAGCTTGAAATTCTACTCGTGGCTCATCAAACTGGGGGCCCTGGTGGGGTGCAGGACAACCCACCATTTTTCATCCACATATGCTCGTACTATGTGCTGCTCGAATCACTCGTATATTCTGTGTACGCAGCCCTACCTAGCGCTGCACCCTCCATAACTAGGGCCCTCTTCTCGTTTCATTACGTGACTGCAAAGTCTCGAAGAGCTCGTTGTTAGATAAGGGCCTAGGGATCGTCGTGAATCCATACGGCCAGGAAGGCCTCTTTGAACATCGTTCTCACCCAGACAGAGAGTCATGGAAACGACGACACGAAAACCAAACTTGCGACGAAGCTGCCACTTTTGTCGGTCCCGGAAGATCCGCTGCTCCGGTGAGAGCATTTGCAATGCATGCCGCGAGCGAAACATCGAGTGCGTCTACGACCTGGAAGCCTCTAAAGGACGACCAAGAGGCAACTCTCGCACAGCACAATCGGCCATTCCAAGGACAGTCGAAGGAGAATACTTCCACTCAAGTGGAGGACTCACCGGGAATGATGGACTCTCCACTCGGTCAGTTTCTCGGTCAGATTCTCCAAAAGAGAGCTTTCCTCACGATGATATGCAAAGAACGGACATAGATGCAGCTGGCAGTGTCGCTGCTGAGCTGGAGACGATGTTCAAGGAGAATTTTGGCGGCGAACCCAATGTACCCAAAATGAACGCCTACCAGGAGAGATTGGCAGCCTTCTGCCAGAGAGTCTCCGGCGAGCGCGAGCGGTTGAGAACCACAGACAGTCTTTCACAACATCCCGCCAACAGTCCTCGCGGCCACTTAAGTTACCGCGGGCTCCTGTCTCTGCTGACTCAGGATCTAGTGGAAACGGTCGTCACCAAGTTCGGGAATCTCGGTTGTCAGCCCTTCTTTGGCGACGAAGGAAGATTCTTTGCCACCAACATGGCTCGAGATCGCACTCCGACAATGTTTGAAGCAGAGCCACCGGGGGATAATCCCCTGGCAGAGTACGACAGCCACCGTACAACTCAGCTGATCGACGTGTGGTTTACCGTCCATCCATTGTCAGGGCTAATCTCGAAGACTCTACTCCTTCGCGCCCTCCGAAGCAACACTCATGACGAGATACTGCTCGCTACCATTCTTGCTGATGCCCATTTTGTTGCTGAGGACGAAGCGTCCCGTGCTCGAGGGAAGAGGCTGTTTGACTGGGCCGGTGCACGTCTCAGAGGACGTTCAGCGCAGCAGGCCGGCCTTTCTACGGCACAGGCCTTAATGCTCCTCGGTTGGCATAACACATGTCTCTCTAAGATTCGCCGGGCCGCCTGCTACATCGGTTACGCAGGTCGGGTGATCACGAAGTTAAAGAACCGCATCCTCGAGACACCTCATACAGGGTTGAGTCGTATAAATGGAATCGACGTGGGGGAGGTGGAAGAAGAAATGATCAAGAACATCTGGTGGATGACCTTCTCGCTCACACTATGGTCATTTATTCAGATGGACATGCCTTTCTCCGACCTATTGCCGGCTACAGTCCTCAGCGTGTTTCCCCCAATGGACGAAGACTCATCGGTGCTGATCAAACTCGACAAGGCTGCAGATAACTTGTCAACATTGCGAAAGCAATCGGCCACCATTCGTGAAGTGTGGCTCCTTAGTCATGTCACTTCAACAGCGGCTCATCTATACGCCACGTACCCTCAACAGCAAGAAGAGCCGGTACCTCTACAGAGCCTGTCGTGGCAAGCAATGCTTCTCCAAAGGCTCCGTAGCTTGCATATGCGCCAGACTGGCATTGCCAACCTGTGTGCAGATGCCCGAGATGTCCTCCTCCACATAATCGGACTCATAAAGACAAAGGTTGAGGATACCACATCACAGGCGTTGATGCGAACAGTGTATCACACCATGCTTATACATCTGCTCTTCCCTCGCTCAGAAGGACACCGAAAAGAAACTGTAGTCACTGAAAAGCTGATGGAAGACTTCATCACGTCCGCTGAGGAGCTACTGAGTATATTTCCGATAGGCAAGGAAACGCACCAAACCACAGGGCCAATCGTGACAGGCTCCCCTTCCCCATTTCCCCACTCTTATGTCCTAGGTCTGGACGCCTGCGGGCGGGCGATGGATCATTTCTGCACACGCTTCCGGCAAGGGACGGAAGCCGAGGGCCGGATTCTGCTGGACAGCATTCCTCAGTTGCTGGAGCTGGCGTTTTCAATGCACAAACTTTTCAAAAACGACATCTTGCTGCAAGACAGGCGGTGGAGGGCCGTCAAGAAGCAATTGAAAAGCGTGCGCAAGCGCCTCGAGGAGTTAAGCGGTCCGGGAAATAGTCAAAATGTGCGTGTTGGATCCTGTCCATCGACGGACGACTCACTTCTCCATGGCTTGTCGACTGGAACCACCAGTGGCAGCTCGGCGGATTCCCCGCCTCAGCAACCTTTCGGGTCTTTAGAGCTGGAAGGACTAAGTCCGCTGCTCTTTGACAACACTATCCTGCCGATGAACGGTGCCATCATGGGGTCAGGGGATGAGATGCCTTTCCTGGACGAGGAAGCCCTGGCGCAGCAGTTTCAAGAGCCTCTCGATCCCGCACACCAACCAGGTTTCTGGACAGGATTCACAAGTGGCATTATGAACGCCACAGGCGACGAGGTTTACACCTCGAAAGACATGGCGACGGGCTTCGCGGGCGAAAGACACGGTGTCAAACGGAAGAGCGGGTCGGTCGAAGATAACGCGGGCTACGACGGCGCCGGCCAAGACGGGCTCTTCGGGCCGAACCTGTTCCTGAACTTCGGCATCCCCACCGTGCCGAGCGATGCCGACCAAAGCGATGACCGACCCTGGAAGAGGACAAGAGGAGAAACTGGTGTTGGCGAAGGCACTCTATTCCGGTTTCATTCAGGACTATCCTAGACGAGAGAATTGTGGTTTTGGTTTGTCTACAATCTGTGTATCTTAGGTTCTGTGGAGTAAGTATATAGTAGTGCTGACAGCATGATGGCTTGGCGTTCTCCTTTGGTCAGCTTGTGGAAGGTAGTACCCATTTCATCGGTTTTTTTGGCATGTTCCAGCTCAGCGTTTTCTCTAGCTCTTTCTCAGAGTCTCTAGCATTACTTTTATTTCTAAGAAATAGGTATCTGAACTGAAACATGATCACAATGGCAGCCAAGTATCAAAGAGGACCACAGCGACCGGGGATATCTATTCTACTCGCGTAGTATGCGGCCGTGCCATCCACTGAGACTAGGTGGTAATCGTGACAATTTGCCCAAGAACTTTGCTCCTCTCCTCCTCCGGACTCTTGACCACCTTCTCGAAAACCCAAGCGCCGACATCATTCCTGCTGATCGTGTATCCGACCGCCGGACGAGTCTCAGTGCCATACTTGATCTTGTCCACTCCCTGACCGGGGCCGTCCGTCAACAAACTAGGTCGCACGATCACGAAGTTGCTGATCCCGCGCTCCGCGGCTGGCTGGTTGACCTCCTCCAGTATGAGCGCCTCCATCACCTTTTTGTCCTTGTGTGGCACCTTGAGCATCCAGTGATACATGGGCATCATCGCTATCGGCAAGTCGCGCTTCTTGTCGCTGATGCCGGTTGTGCTCAGTGCCACGAGAATGGGCTTGGGTCCCGGAAGGCTGCGGAGCGCGTGGATGATTGTGGAGATAGCGTCTTGGCAGATGGTAGGGTTATCCAAAGTGGGCTTCAGGGGATTGTCGAAGAGCAGCTTGCCGCCGATCCCCGAGATAACAATGTCGGCGGTCGCATTGTCGCGAATGAGCGTCTTCCTGACTGCATCAGTGTCCGTGACGTTGCCAGCAGTGATCTGGAGGTTCGACGAGATGGCTGCTTCTGAGACTCCGCGCGCGCGCAGGAGCTTCTCGAGCTTCGACGGGTCGCGCGCCACTGTGAGGATCAGATCGTTTAGCGGCCCAACTTAGAAAAACCAAGGACGGACCTGGATGGAGAGAGACCCACGTGCAGTGCACTTGTATCCAGCTTCCACTGCAGGCGCAAGACACGAGATCGTGCTGCCGCCTGTTGCACCGAAGAAGGCAAGGGTTGGCCTGCGGCTGTCCATGTTGAAAAGGACGTATTTCTGTGCCAAGGGCGATGGAAGCAGGCGAGGTCTGGCAAGGTTGAGGTCTGGGCGATGAACCCTTAAGTGGGCGCGTTCTCGACATTCACGGGTGAACTGGCAGCCGGGACACGGCAGCCGCAGTTGTCCCGACGGCGGAAAGCGATGCTCCCCCAAGGTCGTACGAAGTCTCCGTCCCCGTGCGGACTCAGGCCGTTACTCCGATCGTCATTCTTGATCCATCCGATCTCCGTCTTGTCGATGTATCCTAAATTGGAACCGTGCTCCCCGTGCCTGTACGGCCATTTCGGTCTGCTATCCTTCGCGGCTGCGATAATGGGCGTCTGCGGCCGGGGCCTTGATGACACACGCCAGCTCTCCAACGGTGGTCGTGGGGAGTATGGCTGAGATGTACATTGGGTTATGATGGCTCCATCAAAGAGTACAAAGTATTCCAATCCCCCAGCAGGCTTGCCTTGCCTTGTATTCCACATCAGGCTGCTTTTTCTGAGACCGACCAGACCGTTTCAGTTTACTTTGATATCGAACCAATTGCTGCAATTCATCCCCGCGACAATTATCTCAACAATGGCTTCTCCGCAGTCCCGGCCCTCCGAGGCTGCTTCTAGCCCTTCCGATTTTAGCCTCTCCCGTCGAGCCTCTGACTCTTCTGTCTCTTCTCCACCGCCCGAGGCGGATCCGGCGGTGATTGTAGGCTTAGCGTGTCGTGTGCCTGGTGCGCAGAATCCAAGCCAGTTATGGAAGAATATAGAGACGCAGAAAGACCTGCGTAAAAAGATGCCACCGGACAGATTCAATATCGACGCATTCTATCATCCAGATGGGGCGAACAAGGGGACTGTAAGATCACTAGAAGTGATCCATTCCGGCGACTTTCTGGCTGACTCTATTCTAGACCAACTGCAAGTATGGTTATTTCCTCGACCAGGACATTGGGGAATTCGATGCTGGCTTCTTTCGTATCTCCGGGAAGGAAGCTGAGGCCATGGATCCTCAGCAGAGACTCCTTCTCGAGGTTGTCTATGAAGCCCTCGAAGATGCCGGAATCACCCTGGAGGAAATCAACGGTTCGCAAACCTCAGTTTTCTGCGGTTGTTTCACGAACGACTATAACGCCATGGTCACAAAGGATCTTGAGTATTACCCAAAGTATACCGTGACGGGAACTGGCAATTCCATCTTGGCGAACCGAATTTCCTACTTCTACAATCTGCACGGCCCAAGTGCTACCATCGACACGGCGTGTTCCTCCTCGTTGGTGTGCTTTCACTTGGGCAACCAATCTCTCCGCAACCACGAGTGTGATATCTCCATCGTTGTCGGCTCAGCCCTTCATTTCGACCCTAACATCTTCATCACCATGACCGATCTCGGAATGCTCTCAGTTAACGGACGCTGCAGCACATTCGATGCGTCCGGGAGTGGTTACGTTCGGGGAGAAGGAATCTGCGCCGCCATATTGAAACGCCAGAGCGAGGCGGAGCTGCATGGCGATAGGATCAGAGCTGTTGTGCGAGCTTCCGGTGCCAATCACGACGGAACCAAACAGGGTATCACACTTCCATCCTCTGAGGCCCAGGAGGACCTTATCAGGAGGACCTACAAGAATGCGGGCCTCGATCCAGCAGACACTCAGTATTTTGAAGCACACGGCACAGGTACTGCTCGCGGTGATCCTATTGAAACCAGAGCGATCGGAGCGGTCTTCGCGCCGTCTCGAAAAGAACCGCTGTATGTTGGTTCAGTCAAGAGCAACATAGGACACCTTGAGGGAGCATCAGGGCTTGCCGGGATTATCAAGACGACACTAGCCCTCGAGTCTGGGAAGATTCCTCCAAATATGCACTTCAAGAATCCCAATCCCGAAATCAAATTTGATGAATGGAAGCTCAGGGTCCCTCAAGAAATGATCGATTGGCCCAGCAAGAACGGACTGCGACGAGCCAGCATCAATTCCTTCGGATATGGTGGTACCAATGCACACATCATCCTCGATGCTTACCAGCCATCGGAAAGTCTTCCTTTGACGCCTGTCGAGCTCCCGCAGAATCTGGCACAGATGGTCGTCGAAAGACCTTTCCTGATCCCGTTGACTTCTCACTCAGAGAAAGCTGGGAAGATGCTTGCTGCCAACTTCGCCAGCTACCTTGAAGAACGGCAGGACTGTGAGATCGCAGACCTGGCCCATAGTCTTTCTTCACGGCGTTCCATGCATCAGCAGCGCTCATTTGTGATCGGAAAAGACAGAGAAAGCGTCCTGAAAGGCCTTACTGAGCCCACTCCGGCCGCTGCTTGGACTTCTGCAAGCAAGGAAAAACCAAGACTGGGGTTTGTGTTCACGGGACAGGGTGGACAGTGGTTTGCAATGGGTAGACAGCTGATCCAGCAATCACCATTCTTCAAGCAGACTCTCGAGAGATGTGATGCTGTCTTGCGACGTCTTCCGGATGGGCCTGAGTGGTCGGTGGTTGAAGAGCTCTTGCGTTCAAAAGAAACAACTCGCCTGGGACAGACCCGATTCTCTCAACCAATATGTACGGCTCTGCAATTGGCACTTCTGGATCTGTTGAAGTGCTGGGGTATTGAACCGACAGCTGTCGTTGGCCACTCCTCAGGTGAAATGGCCACTGCTTATGCTGCAGGCATCCTTTCATTCGACAATGCCATGATTGCCGCTTATTATAGAGGTTTGTACATGTCCAATGGTGCCGATGGTGATTCTAGCGTTCGTGGCTCCATGATGGCCGTTGGACTGACCGAGGCGGAGGCCCTCGCGGAATTGGAACCTTACAAAGGAAAGGTCTGCATCGCTGCTGTTAACAGTCCTTCCAGCATGACATTGTCTGGAGATGAGGATGCCATTATCCAGTTGAAGGAGAACCTTACGGCAAGAAAGATCTTTGCCCGGCAGCTCCAGGTTGCTCAGGCCTTTCACTCCCACCATATGATTCCACTAGCCCCAGCCTACGAGAAAGCTCTCAGTACCTGTGAAGGATTCGCTCCACAGCCGGCTAGGATTCGGATGTTTTCCAGTGTCACAGCTCGTCTCGCAGATCCAGCCAAAATGGGAGCTGGTTACTGGACCGCCAATATGACGGGTACTGTGAGGTTCTCGGACGCCTTGACGGGAATACTCTTGGATGATGAGGAAGAGAAGAATGTCGACATTCTCATGGAAATAGGTCCTCATCCTGCCTTGAAGGGCCCGTCCCGACAGGTTGTACAGTCCTTGAAGCTCGACATTCCCTACTTAGCCTCGTTGACTCGGGGTGTTCCTGATTACGAGGGACTTCTCACCGCAGCGGCTCAACTCTTTCAACTCGGGTACCCGGTAGATCTTGATGCCGTAAACAGCGATTACTTCATCACAGAAGGCGGTGCTACCTGCAGAGTTACCCGGGGCAAAAGGCTCCGAGATCTTCCCACCTATGCTTGGGACCACAAGAGATACTGGTCCGAAACCCGCTTCATCAAAGATCATCGCCTGCGAAAGCATCGCCATTCCATTTTAGGTGCGATGATCCCTGGAGCCGTTGAGAGATACCCACGATGGCGCAACTATCTCCGGCAAAAGGAGCTGCCGTGGTTGTCCGACCATGTCATTGATGGCAAGGTCATCTTTCCTGCAGCGGGATACCTTAGCATGGCAATCGAAGCAGTTGCAAGCATGACTGAAAGCTCAACAAGTTTCAAAGAGGTTGCTCTCCGAGATGTCGTCATCAAATCGGCCTTGATACTGGACGACTCAGAGGTGGGTTCAGAGGTAATTCTAGAACTGAGACCAGCCACGACGTCAGCGAAATCCAAATCCGATACCTGGTATGAATTTGTCATCTCCTCTTATGATGAAAGTCAAAGATGCACTGAGCACTGTTGCGGCCTCATCTCCATTGAGACAGGACCTCCCGCACCACTCAAGCGCCTGGATGATCATCCCAGCTTCGAAGAGCTGCAGAAGAAGAGCAATGAGTGCACGTCTTTTGAGAACTTCTATGAACACATTGCAGACCTTGGCCTACAATATGGCAAGAACTTCCAGCTTTTGTCTGGCAATCTTGAAACCGGACCCGGATTTGCTTTCGCACCTCTCACTTTCCGACCCAGTCTGTACTCTGCTGAACCTGCTGATTTGACCATCGTTCATCCAACGTTGCTTGATTCTTCATTTCACGTTATTTTTGCCGCCATAGAGTCTATTCTCGGCAGACCACTCGACGAAGCTCTCGTTCCCACTTTCGTCCGTTCCTTCAAGATATCTGGGTTTTTCGCCAGTGTAAAGAGTGCTGTAGATGAGCAGCACTTCTGGGTGAACTCTTTTACACGTCTTCCGGGACCCCGGATTGCCATTAGTGACCTGTTGGTTGGGAAACAGGGCAGCAATGAGCCGCTTCTGCAGTTTCAAGGCTTGGAAGTGACCTCCCTTGGTGCCGATACCAAGGAAAACGCAGCGCAGAGGACCTTGTTCTTCCGTACTCGCTGGCAACCGACTTTCGACCTGTTGAAGACCGGTATGCCAGTACTGGATCATTGTGAAATTAGCGATCTGCTTGACATTTTCGCCCATCAGCATCCGAACAGCAAGATACTTCATTTTACTCCAAGCGTCGGACGGACTAGGGACGTCTTGCGTTATTTGGGAGGTCGGCAGCATGAGCGTCGGCGGTTCAAGTCAATAACCCCCATTGTCTCTAACAGCAGTTTTGGTGAAGAACTTGAGCTGCTGGCGCAGGAAAGGGCTGGTCTTCTCCATACCTCCGAGCCAAAACCTGGAGAATACGACTTGGTCATCGTGAGCGATGGTCCCCAGCCAAATGTTAGCGCCTTCCTGAGAGACGGAGGATATGTTATCGGAGACGGTTGCAACTTTGAGGAACATGGATTGATTCCACTATTCTCAACTGGAGGTCTGACCGCATGGCGTAAGGACAGGGGAGAGGTCACTCAGCATGGTCCGCTCGCTCTGGTCCTCCCCTCAAAACCTTCGGACAGAATTCTGGATATCGCGTCGCAGATCAAGACTTCCTACGGTAATGAGATGGTCTCATATACATCTTTCGCTGCTCTTCTGGACCAGTCAACGACGCCCGAAAATGTTGTGGTCCTTTCAAGTCTCGACGAAAACATCTTTTTTGATGAAGCGGTCGATGACCGGTCGACATATTCTGCAGTCCAGAAGCTCTTCACAAGCTCTGGTAAGAACATTGTTTGGGTATTGGAAGGCGCCACAATGGAATCAGCAAAACCAGAGCAGGCCATGATCGTTGGCCTTGCGCGAGTTGCTCGCAGTGAGAATGATCAGCTGCGACTCGTCACTCTCGACGTTCCTCCAGCTCATCCGAATGACCTCGTCTCAAGGCGTGTCCTTGAAGTTCTAGACCGCACGCTTGAGGAAGATGAAATTACCGAACGAGACGGTTGCCTGTTTATACCAAGGGTAGAGGCTGATGACGCTCTCAACTCTAAGCTGCGGAACGGCGTCAACTCGGAACCAAGGCTGGAACCACTTGGGCAAGGACGGCCGCTTGCGCTGAAGATCGGTAAAGTTGGTCTTCTAGAGACCCTAGTTTTCGAGGACGATGTCGAGATCCTGGACCAAGACCTTGCAGATGATGAAATAGAGATCGAGGTTAAAGCTTCTGCCGTCAACTTCCGAGATATTGCGGCGTCCATTGGTATCATCGACGACTATAAGCTAGGTGACGAATGTGCCGGTGTGGTCCTTCGTGTCGGTTCAAAAGTTGACAAAACTGCTTTTCAAGTCGGCGATCGTGTGGTAGCATGGCGGCCTGGTCAGGGTGCTCACCGAACCATTCTCCGGAACCCAGCGTCGCTGTGCTATAAGCTTGGCCCAATGCCATTTGCTCAAGCGACGTCCTTGCCTTTGGTCTTGACGACGGCTTATTATGGACTCATTGATGTGGCACGTCTCCAAGCAGGTGAGTATGTGCTCATACACTCAGCCGCCGGTGGCGTCGGACAGATGGCTGTTCAACTCGCCCAAATGGTCGGAGCAAATATTATAGCAACCGTGGGATCTCAAGGGAAGCGGGACTTCCTGAAGACCAGGTATGGACTTAAAGACGATCAGATTTTCTCCTCCCGCGATGACAGCTTCGTGCAAGGTGTCATGCGCGTTACAAATGGTCGGGGTGTAGATGTCGCATTGAACAGTCTTGCAGGCAAGCTCCTCCATGCCACTTGGAGCTGCGTGGCTGCATTCGGTCGTTTTATTGAGATTGGCAAGAGAGACATCCATGAGAACAGTAAAATCGATATGGATCCCTTCCGGAAGAATGTGACTTTTGCCTCGGTGGACCTGGTCACAATGTTTGAGCGCAACAAGGTTCTAGGAGCGCGTGTCCTGCAGGACTGCTGCAAGTTGGTACATAATGGGCACATCACTCCGCCAGAGACGATTACCGAGCTTTCATATGCCGATGTTGTCAAAGGGTTCCGTCTCCTTCAGATGGGAAAGCACATTGGAAAGGTGGTTCTTGTCCCTCACAAGAACGATCTAGTTCCCGTCCGTCCGAGCACCTATCGAAATAAGAGACTGTTTGATTCGACGAAGACGTATCTC
>JGI26055J44792_1000125_pt1 | contig 17084 bp, 20 predicted proteins | sample HigsolmetaGSP17D_FD_44792 | JGI IMG/M metagenome (IMG submission 44792)
CCCTCCACCCCGCCATTACCCCACCATCTGGCGAGCAGCATCACGAGTATTTTGCCCAGAGCGAGGGGAGCTCTGTTCTCGTGCACTTTTTAATATCCCAGCAGATACCCTCGATCTGAACTCATCCCAAGCATTGTTCAGTCGAGAAAGTCTTCCATCGTTAATACCAACCATGAGCCAGTCTTTGACCAACTACATCGCCTTTGTCGAGAGCGGCAGCGGTGCTGCGCGCATCGGCCATTTGGACTTTGGAAATGGAACCATCCAACCTCTTTCTTTCGCGTCTGGAACGCCTATCCGCGATCTTTATCAAGTAATTGAAGTCGGCGAGGAGAACATCACGGCGGCTGGGGACCCAATTCCTGCAGACTCCGTTCGAATCCTTCCTCCCATCAGTGGTCGTGATGTCCTCGCTGTCGGGAAGAACTACGCCGAGCATGCGACGGAGTTCAACAGGTCCGGATACGACAGCTCAGACAAGGTCGACCAGCCATCGCATCCGGTCATCTTTACGAAGAGAGCCACGTCGATCATCGCACACGGAGATCCTATCCTCCCGCACCCGGAGTTCACCCAAACCCTCGACTACGAGGGAGAAATTGGTGTCATAATCGGGAAAGGAGGGTATAGGATAAAGGAAGAGGATGCGATGAACCATGTCTGGGGTTACACCATTATCAATGACGTCACTGCCAGAGAAAGACAGAGGGATCACAAACAATTCTATATCGGGAAGTCCGGGGATACCTTCTGCCCGATGGTGAGTGATGCCAGGGAGTCTTTGCATTTCGCCCATGCAGTGAACTGAGATCCATATCCAGGGACCCGTTGCTGTGCCGGCTCGTCATCTGCCAAGCACCCTTCGTGTGCAGACCTTCGTCAACGGGCAAGAGAGGCAGAACGGCTGCACTGACAATCTCATATTCTCGATTCCTGTCCTAATCAGAACCCTTTCGGAAGGCCAGACACTCCAGCCAGGTGACGTGATTGCAACGGGAACTGTAAGTTCTCTGTTCGACTCTCACCCTGTATCATAAACTGACTTTCCACGTCTCAGCCTGCCGGCGTGGGATTCGGCCAAAACCCACCGACGTTCCTCAAACCGGGAGATGAGGTTGAAATAAAGGTCACCGGCCTTGGGTCTCTGCGAAACAAGGTTGCACCCGTAGATGCTGAGAACCCAACAGTTGCGCGTGTGCAGAATGTCTCAAACGTACCAGTGACCAATCTTGCAAAGTCCGTCAACGGCATTAGCTTGACCCAGATCAACGGGAAGGCCCTGTACTATCAACGCCGCGGATCAAATAATGGCTCTCCTGTGGTCTTTGTGCACGGTCTGGGAGGCACCCATGACTTTTATACACCGCTGATCGGCGCCTTGTCGCTAGACAAGACTCGTGCGCTTCACTTGTTTGATCTCGAAGGACATGGCCTGTCTCCCACTTCAGCCCTTTCCACTCTGAGTATAGAGTCCTTCGCTGCGGACGTCAAGGGTGTCTTCGACCATGCGGGGATCACTGGAGGAGCGACTCTTGTGGGGCACTCCATGGGCTGCCTTGTCGCCCTGTCTTTTGTCCTGCAGAACCCCGGCCTGGTGAGCAAGCTGATCCTGCTTGGCCCGCCGCCTAACCCTCTGCCGGAGGCCGCGAGCAAGGGCTCATTTGCCCGCGCTGCTCTCGTCAGGGAGAAAGGGATGGCTGCCGTGGTGGATGCAGTAGCTACAGCTGGCACGTCCGAGGCCACCAAGACCAACAACCACCTCGGGCTAGCGGCCGTCCGCATGTCTTTGCTCGGCCAGGATCCGGAGGCTTATGCAAAGGCTTGTACCGCGCTTGCAGGCGCTACCAAGCCATTCGCGTTGGACAAGGTTGACGCGAAGACTCTGATCGTGACTGGCGAGGAGGACAAAGTGAGTCCCCCGGCGCTGTGCACCAAATACGCATCCACCATCCCAGGCAGCAGTGAGCCGGTGGTGCTCAAGAACGTTGGACATTGGCACGTTTTCGAGGACGTGCAGGGTGTGGCAGACGCTGTCAGAGATTTTATTTAGATGCCTCGTCTTCCTGTATATCCTTTATAGATGTATAGACAGTCTCATCAATCCAGAGCAGAGCCCAGAAGTCGTTCCATACCTTGATTTGTAAAATTAGTAGCTGTATCACCGTGAGACGGTGCAAGAGGAGCGTCAAGACCAGCAGGGGTGCGCTGCAGTGTCGAGGCCGTTCGTCAAGCCCCTGAAGAACGCGAGGCCGGGGTTGTGATCTGGGGCCAACAGTTAAACTAGGGCGCCCCCCGCGCTCTCCGCAAGCCAGCGTCCCCTTGTGTCCCCGAGACCGCCGCATGCATGGCGGGCTCAGTCTGAGCATCCACGACCTCGCCATCACCGTCCACGCAATGGCTTCGCATCCGGTTGGCAAGCGGCTGCCCATCAGCTGCGAGCCATGTCGCAAGAGGAAGATACGATGCCCCCGCGACCGCCGTCCGTGCCAGACGTGCATCCGTCGCGGCCTGCGCCCCGAAGAGTGCATCTACCTGGGCCAGCCCAGGCTCACCTTGGAGCATGCCTCTGCAACCGAATCAAGTGTGCAGAGAGAGCTGCTGGCCCGGATCCGGAATCTCGAGGAGCTTTTGCAGAAACGGATTGATGGTCCGGCACCGTCACAGAATACTGGAGATCCCATCTCGCCTCCGATCACAACGACGAGTTCGACGAACACATTGTCGGAGTCGGATCGAGGAACAGACATAATCTCCACCGAGTTAAGGAAGCAGGCACCCGGGAACGTGGGATCTCTTCAGGTCTCTCCCTCCGGCCATGTTCGATATGTGCCTTTGCCCTCGCAGTGGAATTCCGTGCTGGCCAAAAGTCCTGCGAACCAGGACATAGAGGATTTGGGCAGCGACTTTCCAGAAGAAGAAGAAGACCAGGATCTGCTGTTCAGCAGTCATGGCGCTGCCTCGAGAGCGGAGCTCCTGGCTCTTCTCCCTCCGGGCCGGTACTGTGACACCTTGAAGGACGTCTATTTCAATGTCTTCTCCCCTGTATGTTGCCAGATTTTTCTAAGTGTTCAGATCTCTGATGATCCGTCCGCTGATGGATCTGGGATAGCTCTTCCATGTCCTTCATGACCCGACCTTCGAAGCGGAATATCAGCAATTCCGTCGCGACGCGGACAGCATGTCCATGGGCTGGGTCGCCCTGCTTTTCGTCATCTTGGCCATCGCCGTTACCGCCCTCGATGACAACGACCTCGCACTGTCTGACCTTGGACGGGAAAGAACCGTCAGCGGCAACATCAGAGTGCTGTCATCGCGCTACAGGTCGGCGGCGATGCGATGCCTCGCCGCAGACGGGATAGTCTCTCGTCATTCCCTAAGATCACTTCAGGCGCTTGTTCTGATTCTATATGCTCGAATTCATAGAAATCTGCCGACATGGACTCTTTTGGGATTTGCTCACCATGTTGCGATTGCTATTGGCTGCCACATTGACCCCGACAGGTTTGGGTTGGGTCTTATAGAATGCGAGGAAAGAAGACGCGCTTGGGCGGGTCTGATGATGATCTACACAATCCACAACACTGCATTTGGAAGCTTGGATCAACGGATTCTCATCCAGGATGTCAAGCTTCCTTCAGATGTCAACGACGCCAGCCTTGTCCGCGGTACACTCCCTGAGAATCAGGTGGGACCGACCCAAATGACCTATCTCTTAATAAAATTCCGCCTTTATGAAATCTCCTCCAAGATATGCCAGGGTATCTTCAGCCTGCCTAACAGGTCTCAGTTTACCATTGCGCAATTGGAAAAGGAGATCCTTACTGTTCAGGAAATGTGTAACATTCGGTATCTCCGCGATACCACACGAGAACCACTTCCTAGCCACCATATGGCCAACCTGAACATCATATACAGCTACATCCATCAGCTGTGCCTGATCTTGCATCGACCAAACTTCTGTCGATATCTGCAAGGCGAAAGCTCAAGCGAGACTCGCAATTCGCGACAGAGGTGCGTGGAGTCTGCGCGAAGCATGCTTTCAATTCACGAGACACTCTGCAAATCACCTCAATTTGCACCCTACATATGGTATAACAGCGGACTTGGAAGCTTCCATGCGTTCCACGCAGCAATCGTCCTTGCAGTTGTCTTGATGAAGCCAGAAAACCAAGACGAATTTGACGACATCAAGGCTCTTCTTCTGAATTCCTTGGATACATTCGCCTCTCTATCCCATCGTAGTAACATCTGTAGCAAGGCAGTGAGGATACTCAAGCATTTGATGTGAGTGCAATATTATGTTCTTGCTGTGGACGGAGTTCTAACTTCTCATACAGTGACGTTGCCTGCTCGCGCAACTATCACAATCCCGAGCTTCCTGAAACACACCTATCGCCACCGGGCCCGGGGAATGGTGCAGTTGGCTATATGCCTTCCGCATCTCCAGCTGCTGAAAGCCAGATGGAGACTCTGTTTGCCCAGCTCCAGCCGCAGTACTGGGTGAACCCATCTGCGATTTCTTGGGAGGGGTGGGACTTCCTTATGGAGGGACAATCACTCGGTTTCCAGCAGCCAGTGCCGGTCTGAATTCAGTCTTCTTACACTCTTATCTATGTACAACATCGTCAGTACTATGACCGCAAATATAGATACCTTCCGAATTGTTGTGTTCCCCGTCATTACTTCTCTACGGGTATCACCTACGGCCCTTGCTTCCTTGGACTGATGTCTTCCGCCGCTTTGATACCTGAAGAAGCTGCATTGGCGGTGTCAGGACGGCCATATACCTTTCTCGATCGGCAAGGTGACGAGATGCGGCACCATGGAGTCATGACCCTTGTCACATACCCCACTATCCTGACCTCTGCACGAGGAAGCGCTAGCTCTTACCACTGGTTCCTACCCCTGCAACAGACTACTGCATGGGCAGCTGTAGCGCTGCTCATGCAGGAGAACAGAAGGAGAATAAAGAAGTTCCCCAAGGCATCCACATCGAGCCTTTTTTTTGACTGCGCAGAATTTGGCGCAAGAGGGCGCCCACAACCCACATGGCTTTTGTTCTTTGGTCTTCAGGAAGAACCAAAGACCTCTTTGTCATTATATACGGGTGATTTTTTGAAACGTCGGGACAATTTCTCAAGTGTACATCTCTGTTTTGATAAAGAAACAGGAATATTCATCTGAGCTGTCTGGATCACTCCTTTTTTTGAATATATGTAGTATAATCGCGATGATTTTTGGATTCGAGGAAGCAGCCAAATTTTCATTGGTGGTGTCCAGGAAAAATGGGAATTACTGCGTACAGGCAGACCAATACCGAGGTGGTCTCACATAAGACAGATGGCTAGAACATCGATGGTAATAGCAAATTGCAATAAAAGGCGTTACTAGTCTCCGTCGGCGTCTCCCAGCCGCCTCAAACCAACATACCGTGGCGGCTCCGGGTATCGATTCGTCACTCCCTCTGTGCGTCCTATCCTCAGCGCCCACCCATCCCTCTCCAGTTGTTCCCTTCCGTGGAAGCGCCAGAACTGCCACGAGCAGTCCTGACCCTTGAAGTTCTTTATAACTTCTTCGCCACCCGGATGCGAGTGTACAAACTCCGAACAGTCATAGACAATCCCGTCGATGACGATCCAGAGATCTTCTAGACTCCTAGATGACGATTCGTCTGCTTTCGAGAGGACTTCTGTCGCAGGGATGAACGGCAAAGAGGAGTTTGGGGTGTCCGCCGGTTGAAAGGGATACTTTCGGTACTTTTGCATCTGGGCTAGTGCAGGGCTTGGGGTCGTGTCTGAGATCGAGAGCCTTTCAATATGTTGGGTTGTGGCTTTGAGGTCGTCTTCTTCCGTCGGGTTGGGACACTGTCGCCCGGTTGTGCTCCAGGCACTGCGACCCAATCTGAGCCACCCCATGTTCGTTTATTTCGAATGTTTTTCGGCCTCGATGCTGTAGACAAGATGGTTGTGATGGAGGAACGATTCACGACGGAAGATTGACAATGCGAGAAACAATGTAGAGCACCTAAACTGCGGACGCTAATGGACACTCAGTACTGTGACCGTTGCTAACATCCGCGAGAGGCAAAATAATTAATAATGGAAGCGGCAGTTGTGCGCCATCATTTCAAATCTGGGAAATGGGGTACCAACTGGTGAGTCGGTACGGAGTCCTACTCATGCAGTACCTCGGGTTAACCGGTGCTTACGCACCAAGAAACAGAACAACAAGTTAGTCTGCTGCGTAAGACAAGTCATTATCAGCCACCGAATTTGCCAGCTTTCCGAGTGAGACTACGGACATGGATCCTTGGAGCGAGCGTCCTGATTCGTGTACTCCACATGGCTATGCTGAACCCGGCCTGGCTTGATGGATATGGAGCACCCCCAATCTTTGGTCAAACCCAGAAACCCGCAATCTCCGCTCGATCTCCGCAGACTCCGTCTCTTTCTCCCCAACAAAAGGACCCGCCAAGGGCCCGGATCGACGCAGTCTGCACGAGGGGCCGCGCAAACTCCAAAAAAAAAGCTCGGAGCCTATTTTGGCAGGGGTCTTACTGGCGAGCGACCATTCGGATGATGTCCTTTGAGCATCGGAAGACGCACAGGCATCACCACCATGGCTCTCTGTTAGCCGTGCAGAATGCGGGGAGAGGACACTAGACATGGAGAGTACTCAATACTGGATCCCAAGGCGACGCTTTAATTGTCGCCCAGGACTCGTCCGTTCCCCATGGTGAGAAAACCATGACATTGCTTTTTATTTTATCCACGTAAAAGTCCCAGAAGCAATTCGCATTGCATAGAAGAGCTGGCCATGGCACCTGCAGTTGTTGGCGAGCCTTGCACTGTCTCCTGGGCCGAGTCGGCTTCCAAGCTTGAGCCATACGATGGTCCTCCACGGAACGTCAAGTACATCGAGGATCTCAAGTTCGACGAGCGTCTCAGACCCAGGAAATATGAAATCCAGGGAACCCATCCCGATTCGAAGATCTTGATACTTGATGTCTCGATCCTTGATTCTACAGGCAGAGAGCCATATCGCGGGGATGTCCTCATTGAAGGTAAGTACTGTATTGCACTTACATGCAAATCGCTGCGCCCATTATATCTCACTCTAAAGCGAAGCGTCGTTGCTGATATACGTACAAAGGTGAACGGTTCTCTGCCGTCGGCACTGTTCCCAACAAAGAGGAGTTGGAGAAAGATCCCAAGGTTAGAAAGTTCTACGGCCGCGGCAGAACCCTGATGTCTGGGCTGGGAGATGCCCACACCCATCTGTCGTGGAACGGGGGCGACCTTGCGCGATTGGGTGAGCTCGGTGTGGAAGAACATACACTGCTCACGGCAAGGAGTGCCCAGTGCTATCTGGATTCGGGATATACCATGTGAGCAATCCCCGGTGTTCCAAACGCGGGCAACTTCAACGGCATTGACCATAAAAACGTGTAGGTGTTGGGGAGCGGCATCCGCAAAGGAGAGACTGGACGTCGTCATACGAAATGCCATCAACGCAGGAGATATTCCTGGTCCACGATACCTGGCCAATGGCAAGGAAATGGCCCGAAGAGGTGGAGAGCTCGTCGCAGGAATTACCGCTTTTGCGGACGGCCCGCTTGAAATGAGGGAGGTGATCCGTCATCATGTCAAACTCGGCGTTGATCAGGTCAAGTTGAGCATGTCAGGGGAAGAGGTCTGTGCTTGACCACTGTTCAATTCAATTTACTCTACCTAAGTACGTATTTGTCAAGCTAATTCACGTAAACGGCAGATCACGGAAATTCGAGCAGCGCAAGACTGCTACTTCACCGATGAAGAAACAGCAGCTTGCGTGGACGAGGCTCACCGGCACGGCCGGATGGTTTGCGCCCATGCGCGGGCCCGTGATTCTGTGAAGATGTGCGTCAGACACGGTGTGGATGTAATATTCCATGCTTCGTATATCGACGATGAAGGTAAATCGGCAGCCCATCTCTTCTTTAATGCTAGATGTGTTATATGGCTCAACACTTTTCCAGGAATGGACATGCTTGAGAAGAACAAGCACAAGCATGTAGTAGTCCCCGGGATCAACTGGCTCATCGGAACGCTCGAGGACGCAGCCGCGTTTGGCTATCCCAGGGCCAAGGCTGAGCAGGTGGGTTATAAAAGGGAACTGGACGCCGCAATCCTTGGCCTACGCGAGATGCACCGACGAGGAATCGTCGTGCTTCCAGGGGGGTACGCACCAGTCGAACTATCACCATCTACTATTTCCATCAAACTAACATTAAAATCCTAGGGACTACGGCTTCGCCTGGACCCCCCACGGCACCTACGCCCGCGACCTCGCCCACTTCCAGAAGCTGCTCGGCTTCACCGCGCACGAGAGCATCATCGCCGCGACGGCCGGCGTGGCCAAGCTGTTCATGCGCGAGCACGAGCTCGGCCAGATCAAACCGGGCTACTACGCGGACTGCATCGTCGTCGACGGCGACCCGCTCGCCGACATCGAGATCCTGCAGGACCATTCGAAGCTCAACATCATCCTGATCAACGGCCGCGTGCACAAGGCCGGGCGGAAGGAGTATATCCCGCCGACGGAGGTGGCAGGACAGAATGGAAACCATGATGCGGAGTTTCCGGAGGTGAAGAAGGAGATGCAGAAGCAGTACTAAAAGTGGTTCAATTATGAGATTGCGAATGTATTCCAGTCCGTGTGTATTTCGATTTTGCGTTTGAACGAGCAACGAGTTGAATCTCATTCCCTCTCGTATGGACACCTATCAGATATCAATTTAGCGTGTATACGAAGCAGCCGGTTGACAAGGAGGAACATTCTTTTGGGAGGGAGTGTGCAAGTTCTCCTATATGTATGTGTATGCATATTTCTTGGTCGGGGATTGATATGAATCCAAGGCGTGCTCCGATGACTGTGTAGATGAAATCTAAGGCTAAACCGCAAATGGTTTAGAGTGAGTGCGGGGTGTGCAGGACAGTGAGGGGCGGAAATTTTTCTGCCGCGGAGCTCCGCTCCATCCTCACCTGTGTTCATCATTATTTTTTATCGCACCCTGCGTGACTGATTACTTGCCATCGTCGCAGCCCAGTCGTAACTATTATACACACAATGTCCACCTACGACGAATACCAGACGCCATTGGCGTCTCGTTATGCCAGCAAGTCTTCCAATTCCGTTCACCCTTTCCCTCTCGAATTTCCGTGCCCCTGCTGACCAAGATGCCATTAACCAGGCAAGGAGATGAGGAAGATCTTCTCCCCGCGCGAGCGAGCTTCAACATGGCGCAAACTCTGGCTTTGGCTTGCTGAGGCAGAAAAGGAGCTTGGCGTGACGCAGATCACCGATGAGGCCATCGAGGCGATCCGAGCGAACCTCGTCATGAGCGACGAGGCATTCAAAGTGGCTGCTGTCGAAGAACGCCGTCGCAGACACGATGTCATGGCCCATGTCTATGCGCTGGAGAAGGATGCTCCGGCCGCTGCTGGAATTATTCACTTGGGAGCGACATCGTGCTATGTCCGTACTATTTCTGGTTTGCCCTGCAACATATCCGACAGAGACAGGTCTGACACATGCGTGGCAGGTAACGGACAATGCCGATTTGATCTTCATGCGAGACGCACTGGATTTGATCCTCCCAAAGCTGGCCAAAGTCATCCACAACCTCAAACAGTTTGCACTGAAGTATAAGGATCTGCCTACGCTCGGCTTCACGTACGTACTTCAAGAGCCCCAAACACACACTCGAGGATATTCAGGAGTTAGGACGGCTGTCTGCTCCAGGCACAGTCTTCGAGAACTCCTGGGAGCCTTCATGACGAGCAATCACTGACTCTTGAACGCGAAGACACTACCAGGCGGCCCAGGCGATCAGTGTCGGACGGCGGGCGGCGCAGTGGATTCAGGACCTGGTCATGGACCTGGAGGACATTGAATATGTGAGAGCCGGCCTCAAGTTCCGAGGAGCGCAGGGGACCACCGGAACTCAGGCCTCTTTCATGGAGATTTTCCACAATGACGCCTCCAAGATTGACAGGCTTAATGAGATTCTTTGCGAAAAAGCCGGGTTTCCGGGCTGCTATGAGATTTCGACGCAGACCTATACACGAAAGGTCGATCTGCGCATTGCCAATGCCCTCTCGTCGCTTGGCGCGAGTGCCGTTCGCGTCGCCACTGATATCCGCCACCTTGCCCACGACAAAGTTTTGGAGGAGCCATTCGAGGCCGATCAGATTGGTTCATCTGCCATGGCATACAAGCGCAACCCAATGCGGTAAGTACTTGTCCAAAAATCTAAGAATCTTCAGCTCTGAAAAGCTTCCGTGGACTTCTCTCCCTCCTAGGAAACATACTGATTGAAACATCGATAGTTCGGAGCGGATTTGCAGTCTTGGTCGAAAGTTGAGCAACATCTCGGCCAACTTCTCGGAGACTTTCTCTAGTCAATGGCTCGAGCGGACTCTAGACGACAGTGCGATCCGCCGCATTGACATTCCTGAGATGTTTCTCTTGGCCGACTCCATACTCATCATGCTTGACAACGTTACCAACGGCCTAGTCGTCTATCCAGCTGTCATTCACTCTCAGCTTTCTCAGGAACTGCCCTTCATGGCTACTGAGAACATCATCATGAAGATGGTTAGCCATGGTGCCTCGCGTCAGGAGGCGCACGAGCAGATCCGTCTTCTGTCGCGTGAAGCCGCGCATGTCGTGAAAATGGAGGGCGGCAAGAACGACCTGATTGAGCGGATCAAGAAGACCGAGTTCTTTGTATGCTATCATTTCCTCTGCACATTTCTAGATTCCGATCTGTTGCTAACAAACCAAACAGAAACCTGTCTGGGACGAGATCGATGGCATGCTTGATCCCAAGCTTTTCATTGGACGGTCTCCTGAGATCGTTGAAAGATATTGCGGTCCGAATGGAGCCGTTGAGAAGAAATTGGAAAAATACAAGGAGTACATAGCATCCACGGCCACGGCTGAACTCTCTGTTTAGTCTCAGATTCTATCATATACCAGGGGAGAAGATCTACCGAGACTGCTGGCGCTGGGTGGAAACCGTCATTATTATAAACAGTCGAAGGGTCTCGATCGTGTCCTAGACATGGCTGGAAATCTCTGTAGACGAGCATCTCGACCCTCGCCCCCGATTTTGGTTCAAACCATTGACGAGATCAAAGCTAGACTTTGACGAGGGAGAACTAGCGTGGATTTCGCGAACGAGATTCGACGAATTCTGCAACTGCACATGTACATACATACATAAGAACGAAGGAACTGGATTTCCTCGTTCTGCACACCAGCTATATTATATACGCAGTCGCAATAATGGAAACAGGTCCGGCTGGCTAGGATAGTTTGTGCCTTGGAGCATACACACACAGACACACACACCGAGATAACAGATGGGAATTCTGTCAGATGTACAGTACATACAGTACCAACCAACCCATGGACTGTAAGGACAAAAAGAACTATACATGTATTCGGTCTCGCTCTCTCTCCATCAGTTTCTCTCCCAAGACTTCCGGTTCAATGAATTCTATATGTAGAGATGTACGTACGGTAGTAGTCGATCTCTTCTTGCCTCTCTCGTACCAACCAACCAGCCAGATTGAGACCAGACCCAGACCACACAACACACAGCACACACACACACACTTCAGAGAAGCAGTATGTACTGTACATACTAAATAGAGTTTTTTTATGACTATGAGACCTGTTTATGTATTCCATAATCTGTGGGTAGATACACTGGTCCTTGTTTTTGTGTTTAAGCAAGCCATGCCACAACAAGTCCTGTTCATTCTGATATGGATATCAGATATCAATCTAGAGTGTATCACGATACGAAGTAGTCGGTTTACTTAACTAGGAGGAACTTTTTTTCAGGAGGAGTCCGTCTTGCAAGTCCTCGATTTCAAATATAGCCATACGTTAGTAGGTATTTTCGTATTTCTGGATCAATTTTATTCCATTCCCCTTATCGTTTAGATTTCGCACAAGCCTTCTCGAGCATGGTAGCTAGCATCTAGTGAATATATGGCCTTAAATTATGTAGATAGCCCTTCATCATACAAGGTAGCTATGCCCCTAGCGTCCCAATGTTCTCAGTTTCAAGCTGATGTTGTCAATTCCATCTGGTCCTTTCTTTCCTCTGTGCTACTTAGTCTTCTTGTAAATGGTGTTGTACTCGACGCTCACAGTAAAGTAACAGAAGCTTATTCTTAATACCATTATGTGTTTTATTGATAGCTAAATTTCCCTCTAGCGATGCCTCTGCATGATGAACGACGTGCTAGCCTAGGTAGTACTCTACTTAGGCGCTCTCACAATTTCAAACCATCGAGTATCCACTGTCGATAACATGCTCAGCCGATCGATATGCACATACACCAATCTGTGAAGCGTCCCGACTTTGGCGCGTATCCGAAAAAGCCGGGAACCTTGCCTTGCTCATCCCAGATAGTCGATCCGCATATACCATCGACCATCCGCTGACTAAATCCTTGTCCCAAATAATCCCAACGCGTCTTCAACCACAACTGTTTGGGCTCATAGGGATCGTCACTCGGAACGCGCAGCCTTGCATGCGGGCCACACGTTCCTTCGATGTACCCTGTGAACGGATTGTCCATGTAGATGTAAGATCCGATCTGTGTCTCCTTTGCCTGCGCGAATTGCCGCAGCTGCATAGGCGGCCCTTCTACCAGCGTATTATCAAAGGCTTCGTTGACAAACTGTACACCTTCATGAGTTTCACTATGGCGACGTCTGTATGCGAGAGCTCCATGATAACTTTTCCGATCTCTCTCTGCCCTGCGAGAGGGTGAAAGACCTTGTCTCCGAAAGGAAAGCCATGTGAGGCGACAGTCATGTACTGATTTCCAAGTCTGTCCTTCACCAGGACGCCGGACGATGTGAGGACCTCCATGTCCTCAGTAGGATGTCTTCCCGAGCTCAACATAATGCCGGGACGCAAGATACCGTACTGGCCGTTGTCAACGACGTCCCTTGTTGGTTCGTTGATTCGCCTGGCTGGAAAGTCTCGAGGGCGGCCCATCTCGTCCTCGAACAAGTAGTAGCAGGGACAGCATGCCACAGAGCGCGGAACATTGTTCAGGTTAGTTTCTCGATCTTCCAGAACAATGACCAAGAAGTTGTTCCAATATTGCATTTCAGTGATGGGAATATTAGCTTTGGTGAAGAATTCCACGATAAGTTCAAAGACATCGTCCACTTTCTCTTCCAGGTTTCTGCCGTCAAAGTCCCTAGAAATTCGGATGTTTGACTTGCTTGAACGCTTGATAGGCGGGGAGGGGCCATCATCATCGGGATCTGTCGTGAAATAGGATGGAACTCCCACCACTGTCAGTGGCAATGGTTCTGGTGGAAGGTTTTTAAGGCAGAAAATGAGAAAGTAGCCATCGAATGATACAATTTCAGTGTTCGGGAAGATCTAAAAGTTTGCCATTGGCATCGTTGTGAAACTCCTCTGGGTTTTGTCGAAGATTGAAAGGAAGAATAACATACCGAGATTGTGTAAGATTCCGAGGTCTCCGGTGAGTCTGGATGAGCATGTGTCAACTCAAGGGATGACCTTTCGTCTAAATGAAAAATGTCAGTAAGTTGTGGCAGAGGTTCTGGTGCTTTGTAGGACTCACAAATTGCAGCTTCTCTGGTGGGAAACAGTCGATTTGAATGGGCAAAAATGGGTGAACGACCGATCTGAATGGAACTTCTGTCTGAGATGATCCCTTGAGGAGAAATGATTATGTTCTTCCTGGATGCTGACGACTCCGGTGACGGCGTTTTCTTCCTCTTCCGATTCGGTGACGAGGTTGGTGTTTTCGACGCAACGGGATACACAACAATCAACTCTGCGGTTTCTTGAGATGAAACTCTTGGCTGCGACACGTCCGACGCAGCAGCAGGCGCCGGAACCGAGGCGCGCGTGATAGCATCGCTCGATCCGCCCTATTGTGAAGACAGCACATTATAAGCCTAACGAATGGAAACACTTACAGGTCCAGATGCCCAGGAGGCTGCAATCCTTTCTGAACGACGCGGGGGTGAACACTATTTCAGACCAGTGTAGACAACTTACTGCGTACTGATAGCCTATTTGGTAGCTTGTGATCTGCAACACAGCTTCTCCAGTCAGCCATCATCCGTAAGGGGATAAAAGTGGATTTGTAAACAAATTTCATCAATTCGAGGAGGGTTCCATCAAACTGGAGGGCAACTTCATCAAAGGAGGGCATCAAGACATCGAACATTCCATAGGGCGGTCCCAGGAAGCAATTAGAGAAAGGGCAGACTCACCGATCCGAGAAAATGCTAACCTACCAAGACAGAGAGAAGAAAGAGAGAAAGGAACTTTGGACAAGCGGGCGGGTGGAGGGTTCTTATCCTACCTGGCCCTTCCTTGGATTTTCCTTCTTTTGAGCGATCAGATCCAACAGCAACCTTGGAAAGGGCAGCCACGGCCCGTTGAATGTCCTAACTCAATCTAAGCAGCATGGCAGGCAGTACAATACCTCATCTCCTTCACTGGAATACTGCAATTCGCCAATTCGCCTAGCTGCATGTTGCAGAGATCAAATCACTGTACCTACACATAGACTTGTAGGCAGAAGCACGCCGTATTGTGTTTGAAGTCAGCCTGAGCAAGCTGGCCTTGACCAAGACTGCAAGAGAAAGAATGATGTAAGAACTGTGAAGAGCTTGCATGCAGCTACCCACAAAGGCTCGCTGTATATACGATTATGCATCCTGACTTAGTCGCAACTTAGCTACGCACCACCAATAGGGGATTCATTAGTACAGATCCACACCTTAGTGACTTGACAACCCAGGAAGCAAGAAGCTGGGGAGTTAAGGTTATGATGCGAAATACACATGTTATGAAGTTCAATTTTTCGGGCGAGAGAGCGACTGATGCCTACTCGGGGAAACATCAGCTTGACTTACGCGGTGCAGGGACATCCAGAATACAATTTCTGGACGCTGTTGCTCCTGTTAAGCCATGGGCGCCATGTTTACGAGCACAGAATGTTCAGGATAAACAGAAGATCAAGGATGAGAAATCACTTTTTGGACACGCTACGACGCAACTTCAGAAAGCCATAAACCCCAGACTCATGTATATGAATTCCTATTCATTTTTCCATTGCTAAAATCGTATGCGCTTCACCGTAGTAAGAACAGCGCTTGCAATGCAGGAAACCCAGAGCCGAAGGAAGGAAAGCACAAAATTAGAAGACAAGAGCAGCACCCTTGGTCTTCTTGTCACCACTATAGGGGGAAACGAACGTTAGTTTACGCACTCAGACGGTTCAGGTGACGAAGGAAAATCACATACCCCAACTCGAAGTGCTTGCATCTCTTCAGGGCCAGCTGGTGCTTGGCCTTGCAGACAGTGCACTCCAGTCTGAGCACAATCTTCTTGGTGGTCTTGGCCTTCTTGTGGAAGATGGGCTTGGTCTGACCACCGTAACCGCTCTGCTTGCGGTCGTAACGACGCTTACCCTGCGCGAACAGAGAGGCCTAGATATCGGGGAAAAGAACGGCATCAGTAAGCGCTCAACTTGGGGAAGCCAGAGAGAGAGATATTCACCTTTCCAGCCTTGTACTGGGTGACCTTGTGCTGGGTGTGCTTTCGGCACTGCTTGGACTTGCAGTACGTCCGGCGGGTTTTCGGAACGTTGACCTGGTTGTCGTGAAAAAGCATCAGCCTCTGTTCGTCAAATTCTCTGCAGGCCCGCCAAAAAATTTTCCATCTCCAAAAACAACAATCATAGTCACTCCTTGACGCATCATTTCGGATGGTGATAACGAAGACGAGTCGAAGCGGTATCCGTCGATTTTGCAGTCCGAATTTTCGCAGCCAGAATCGAAAGCCCAGGTCATTGTAACCGCAAAACAGCTGATTCCCCTCCGTCATCCGTACACAACATATTGCTCCTCCGCTGCGCTGCTATATCGCGTCTCCGACTCGAATGGCATCCGTTCTCAGAAATCGTGTTCGTCGTCCGCGGTCCGACTGCGTCTTCACCCAAATCCCGCCACGTCCTCACCATTCCGCATTTCCCAAGGGGATCGCCTGAACCGAAATCCGAACATTGAGATGAAATAGAAAGATTGCCTTACCATTTTGGCTGATTTGGCCGGATCGCGAGGTTCGACGGTCGGTGGTTGTCTCGGTCGTTGTATCGTGTGGGCTTGACAGTAGGTTGTGGGATTTCCTTCGCTTAGGCCCTATCGGACTGCACTAACCATATCGGGAGCTCTGGCTCGAGCGCAGCCGCGCCAAGACCGACCAGCAGCGGGAGCACAACATCAAACGCCGTACTTCTCTGCTCTTGCATGAGTAGTAGTTCTCGCTTTTTTGAATACATCGAAGGGAGAGATCCTCGCTCCTAGATCAGCAGGATCTCGCAGATGACGACGCACGACGGATCTGATGTTTAGTGCCAATTGCTGAGATATCCGCATCGCATTCCACCTTAACCGTGGAAAAGTGACCTTTTTAGTTCTTAAGGGAGTTGCCCTCAAGAGCCTCTGCTAGCCTGTCAGGTACTTTTGTATACCTCAATGGTTGCAACCTCAATCAAAACCCTTTCCCGAGGGCGATTGTCTCTCCCCCTCCATACCACAGACGGCCCTTCCGAAAATCCAAACCCTTCTCTTGCCCCACGATCCACTCACCCCCCAGTTTGATACTGCTATCCTCCTTGGGCCAGTACTCTGCCTGCAGCTTCCGGTTGATCTCTTCAATCTTGTCTATCAAATCCCTCACCCGGTTATGGTCGATGCATCTCTGGTCCTCTTCAGCTGCGCCCTCGCGCAGAAAGCCATCCTGCGTGACAAATCGCGCAATCGTAAGATGCGCCGAAGGCACTGTATACCTGGATGCGACCTTGACGCCCGCTGCAGCAGCCTTATCGTAGATATCCCGACGAAGGTGGTGGTACGTGTACTTGTCGTCTTCGAAGCTGCGATGTGGATGTGCCCCGCCGGTCCCTTCTCCAGCCGCAGGAACGAAACTGAGGGCCATCGCAGAGGCATCGTAGCTGATC
>JGI26055J44792_1000126_pt1 | contig 17032 bp, 17 predicted proteins | sample HigsolmetaGSP17D_FD_44792 | JGI IMG/M metagenome (IMG submission 44792)
GGTCTTGGCGGTGGGCGGCAGACGCGTCCCAACACGGTGCAGCGCGTTAAGTGCTTCCCCTTTTGGACGGCGTGTCACAAGCTTACATAAGCAGACTCCGGAACGTAGCCTGCTTACATAACACCAGTACACACGCACCAGCCTCATGGCCGCGTGGCTGCTGCAGGAACCAGGGGACGCACCGCCNCCTCCAGGTCGGGCCGACGCGCATGCCCGCTGTTCCACGGCAGAGCCGATCCTCATAATCCCTGCCTCATTATCGTGGCCTTGTAGGGTCATCCCAGGGAGCAAACTAGCATAGGAACGGAACCTGCCGCTAACATTAATAGTATCCCTTGTCGGAGGGCGTTCCCGCCGCTCATGGCCTCTGCGCACCCACGAAGCGAGACGCCGAAAGAGTTGGGGCCGGCCAGCGGCCCTGCCAGGCCACGGCTGTCGTTTCAGGAAGCGCCTGATGTCATCGCGCCGGTCTTGACTCTTCCAAGCTAAAACGGTCCCCAACCCAACTCCTCACCGGATTGGAGTCGCTGCGCGCCTGCTGTGGAGGTGAGGCTGGTGAAGCCGTTGGCGAACGCTCTTCGCTTCTGCCATTCCCCGCTCCTGGAGCCTCCTTAAGGCTCTCCTTCACTGGCGCCCACGCTTGGTTGAGCCATTGTTGTCATTCCTTTCACCCTTCTGTCTTGGTTCCTGAGCGGGTTCTTGGCCCTGGTGGCTATCTACAAAAGCCTCTTTGACGATCGGGCCACCTTGGACCTCTGGCCACCGCCCTTCCTTCTCACCACCTTTGTCTTTTGTCCAGCAATAGATAACACCCTATCCCTAGCCGATCTGCTCGAAGTAAGCGGTTCGCGGCAGCAGATGGACCTGGCCGTGATCCATGGTGTTTCCTTCGCGCCCCCTCTGACACCTTTCGCTCCTTTGTAACCGACCTATACCTAGCGGCGGGCATTACCCCTCCTTCCATCCTGTCTTCTCTCCAGAATTCGCTTTCGACAAAATGCCGGACGTCGACTTTGGGCGCGCCCTCGACGGGTCGAGTGGCACTGCGCAGCGGAGCCAGGGCATGACCATCAACACCTTCTTGGCCTCGCTGGCGACCGCGATCATCGTCTTCGGTGTCGAACTCCTGTTGTTCCTGCTTCTCAAGGGAAAGCTTACCCGCATCTAGTGAGTGGTTTGGCGCATGCTTCTCCCTGGACGACCCGATGGTTGCTAATCCTGTGACTCTCTGACAGTCAACCGCGAACATACCTGGTCCCGGACCGAGAACGTACCGCCCCGTCACCACCGGGTCTGTTTCGGTGGATCATCCCCGTTTTCAAAACCTCAAATGCAGAGTTCATCCAGAAATGTGGCCTGGATGCCTATTTCTTCCTGAGATACCTGCGTATGCTGCTCAAGATCTTCGTCCCCCTGTCATTCCTTCTCCTGCCGGTCCTGATTCCGTTGAACAAGGTGGGAGGGAAGGACAATCGCCCTCGTGACGACACCCAAAACGGCACCACGTGGAATGTCACCGGTTTGGATCAGCTCGCCTGGGGCAACGTCGATCCGCATCATACAGGTCGCTACTGGGGCCATCTGATCATGGCCGTCGTGGTCGTGGTATATGTGTGCGCCGTGTTTTTCGATGAACTCAGGGGGTATATCCGTCTGCGACAGGCGTACCTGACGTCTCCGCAGCATCGACTGCGAGCGTCCGCGACGACCGTTCTCGTCACTGCCATCCCAGAGCGATGGCTCTCAGTGGAGGCCCTGGATGCATTGTATGACGTATTCCCGGGGGGCATCCGGAACATCTGGATTAATAGGAACTTTGACGAGCTCAGCGAGAAGGTGAAATTGCGAAACAAGCTAGCTTTGATGCTCGAGTCAGCCGAGACTGAATTGATCAAGAAATGCAAGAAGGCACAGCTCAAGCAGGCGAAGGCCGAGGCAAAGAAGGCTGGAAAGAGTGTGAAAGAGGTGGAGGCTCGAGAGATGGAAGCCGCTCAGAGGAGAATTTCGCAGATGAATATGAACTCGAAATCGGGCATAAGTTCAGGCGATCCGCACCAGATTGCTCATAGCGTTGGTGAAGCCGTAAAAAAGAACAAAAAGGCCGGAACCCACGCACGAAGCGCATCTCAGGGGAGCAGCTCATCCGAAGGCAGTAACACGTCCGGAAGGAGTCGACGGAGCTGGGGGCTTATTCCTGTCGTGGAGGAAGGACTCGATGTGATTGAGCACGGAATTGGCAAATTGGGGAAAACGGTCTTGGAAGGTCTTAAGAAGGTCGAGGATGAACTAGACGATCGTCTCCACGGAGGATATGTTCCGGATGCTGATCTTACAGTGAGACGAGATAGCCGGGTGGGTGACGGTATTGGCCCCGCCTATCGTCTCCAAACATCCAGCGATGATGACCATGCTGGCGCCATCGGTAGTAGTGCCGAGCGACAAGGAGAGCAAAATGAGCAGCCAACCGGCGGCGCTGAAAAGCCGCGTTCGGAAGCTGGACAGCCCTTTTGGAAGAAGATGTCTATCCACTCGAAGCAGACTGGCAAGTCGAATGCTCATCGCTATTCGGATGAATACCCGCTAACTCGCATCGTGACTTCAGAGAGCACACCTGGAACTAAAGAACCTGAGAAGAAGCAGCACGGAAGTGGCAAGGAAGGGGATGAAATAGAAGGGCAGGAATATCCGCTCGCGTACAATGAAGAATTTGAAGGCGAGGACTTGGGAGAGCCGCTGTGGAAGAAGTATATCAAGGAAAAAGATCGCGAGACGATGAGGTTACCCCTTTTTGGCCTCAGTTGGATGCCTTCTCTGCCGTTCATTGGTAAGAAGGTCGACACCATCGACTACTGCCGGAAAGAGGTTGCACGTCTGAATCTCGAGATCGAAATCGACCAGCAGCACCCCGAAAGATTCCCGCTGATGAACTCGGCCTTTATCCAATTTAATCACCAGGTCGCGGCGCACATGGCCTGTCAGGCAGTCAGTCACCACATCCCCAAGCAGATGGCCCCGCGAATTGTCGAGATATCCCCTGACGACGTCATCTGGGACAATATGTCAATCAAGTGGTGGGAACGCTATCTGCGAACCTTCGGCGTCATGCTCCTGGTCTCCGGTATGGTTATCGGTTGGGCGTTCCCGGTCGCTTTTACGGGACTGCTCTCTCAGCTTTCGTATCTGGAGGGTAAATTCACTTGGTTGGCCTGGATGTCTAAGCTTCCGCCATGGATCATTTCTGCCGTCCAAGGTATCTTGCCTCCCCTTGTCCTCGCCATCCTCATGGCCTTGCTGCCCCTTATGCTCCGATTCCTTTCGAAGACGCAGGGTGTGCATACGGGTATGGCCGTGGAGCTCACCGTCCAAAACTATTACTTTGCGTTCCTCTTCGTTCAGCTGTTCCTCGTCGTGTCTATATCCTCCAGTTTTTCGACCATCTTCGAATCCGTCACGAATGTCACCAGCTGGCCTGAGCTTCTTGCCCAGAATATCCCCAAAGCGAGCAACTATTTCTTTTCGTACATGATCCTGCAGGCCATGTCTGTCAGCGCTGGAGCCTTGGTCCAGATCTTTAATTTGATTAGCTGGTTCATTCTGGCGCCCATAATGGACAATACTGCAAGGATGAAGTGGGCTCGGACAACGAACCTGAACCAGATGCAATGGGGCACCTTCTTTCCTGTCTACACTACTCTTGCATCGATCGGTATGTCCCCAATATCACAAACCGTCTCTTTCACGTCTAACGAACGACAGGCCTGATTTATTGCGTAATTGCACCTCTCATCATGGTGTTTAATGTCATCACATTCAGCCTCTTCTGGTTCGTCTACCGCTACAATACTCTCTATGTGACCAAATTCCGCTTTGACACGGGTGGTCTCCTCTTCCCCAAAGCCATCAACCAACTGTTCACGGGACTCTATCTGATGGAGCTCTGCCTGATTGGAATGTTCTTCTTGGTACGTGACGCCGAGGGCGAAGTTGCTTGTGAGGGACAGGCAATCTGCATGATCATCGTCCTCATCCTGACGATCGCCTATCAATACCTTTTGAATGAGGCCTTCAATCCCCTGTTTCGCTATCTGCCCATCACATTGGAGGACGAGGCAGTCAAACGCGACGAAGAATTTGCCAGAGCTCAGCGTATAAGGCTGGGTCTAGAAAAGGACGATAATGAGCAGGAAAGCATTGAAGACCAGCTTGCGGAACGTGAACGAGAAGAGCGAGCTGAAGACAAAAGACTCCATGATATCGAGTTGAAGAATATCGAAGAAGAAAGGGAGCGGAGGAAACATCACACTGGAAAGAAGCATGACTCTGAGAACAAGGGCATCCTAGGTAATGCCAACAAGCTTGTAGCGCGCCAATCATGGGCCGATCGCTCCAGAAACACCCGCTCCAAGTACTTTGGTGGACATTCGGATCCCGTTATGCCTACGGTGCAACGCATGCGCGAGAAGCTGGCTCATGATGCCGAAGCTCAGGGTCCTTCGACAAACACGATCGGCCACGCGCTCTTCGCCGGCATCCACGACGAGCTCGAGGATCTGACACCCGAGGAGCGCGACGTGCTCGTGCAGCGCGCGTTCCAGCACGAGGCGTTGCGGGCGAAGCGGCCCGTCATCTGGATCCCACGTGACGATCTCGGCGTCAGCGATGACGAGATATATCGCACGCAGAGATTCAGCAAGCACATCTGGATCAGCAACGAGTACCAGGCGCTGGATGCCAAGTGCCGCCCCGTCTTCAGCCGGAGTCCGCCAGACTTCTCAGAGGTCGACCTCATCCAGTTGTAGACGAGACTATTTACAAGTTTCCCACCTGGATGTATGCTTGGGCGGCGTTAGTGCTTTTGGAGCGGACAGTTACGATGTAAAAACCACTGAAGAATCATGCATTACGACCTTTGTCCATGTCAACCATACGAACACACATACCTACTAATACTCTGTTCCTTCACTTGTCTCCTTGTGCTCGTCGGGTCGTTTGGTCTAGAAGTTTCGTGCTTCATTCTTTTCATTTTCTCGATAAGCCGTTAGACTGTACAGTACATTTCAATAGAGAAGGGCTGCTGACCTTCCTTGTTGTACAGTAAGTAGAAGAAAAGCAGGACTTCTCTCAATGGAATGATACCAAATCTTACATCCGAGTCTGGTTTCCTTTCATTTGAAGCTTGTCCTGTCTGTCCCTGTAGTATTAGACATAGATAGCCCATCCTGTTCGCTCCAATCGCGGAGTGTTTCCTTGGTTCTTTTTCCAAGTCGGGTAAAGATCCAAACAACTGACATCTATCTATCCGAGAAATCATACGACAGTGGACAAACTATTCCACAGATTTTCAATTTACGAGAGCACATTTCTTCTTTTAATGGAAAGTCCTCTAGTCTTCTCATTGATGTACAGTATTTATAACTCGTCCCTCTACTAGAGCATTGATTGCATATTGGATTTCCTTCCCCTCTTGCTGTTGATGCCATTGCTATTGCGGAGCAAGCAATGTCATCTATCTCTCTACGTAACTATCATTCACAACCATATAATTGACCTGTGTCTTGCCTAATGAATGGTTTTGAAATTGTCTATTAAAAATCTATATAGGGTTGCTCCTTGGATCAGGAGAGGTATATCTTAATTGATTAATGTATTCGACAAGGAAGGAGGGTGTCTTGACTGAGCAGTCCACGGGAATATCGATCAGCCATGTTATTATATTAGTAGTAGGGTGGATTTTCTTGCAGGTAGATGAGCATGAAATGCAGGTTCTAGATGTCGTCTCTTAAGAACAAATATGCTAGGAGTCGATATACCTCTGCATATATATGAAACCGGATGAGACGCCTGCAAATCTATTATTAGATGGCTGCAGGTGTGATCGATAAAAGAAAATAGAGGAATAATTTCCAGAGCTCGTGGGCAAAAAAAAATACCCAAATGATCACCTGTGGAAAAAAAAGAAAAGCTATGTATGTACATTGAGTACACTGAGCGCACGGTATCTACCTGATAGCCCCCTTTCTTTCCACTTATAGATGCATCCCAACATTGAATTAGACATTTCTTATCTCTCTATAGATCCCGAAGCTCACAATCCTGCCGTCTATTATCCACTGGGACTTTCCCAGATCGTATCTTGCTCTCTTTCTTTTATAGCTGTTATTCTTTGCGGAACTATGACAAAGGGGTATACCCATGTATTGTCGTCGTCGCCACGACGCTGCTTGTCGTATCTATTTCATTTTCCCACGATTGAAATGCACAAATTTCTTTGTCTCCTTCCTGCTGTTTTATTATTGCAGACATCTCCATCACCTCCTGTCATCATTGCTGATCAGGATTCTCGTCTGATATCAACTGCCCTAGAGGTCTTTCTGCTCGTAATAAGCTTCTTGTCCGACATCTGATATCAAAAAATAGACTTCAGAAGGAAGCCAAGATCTGTGACAAGGCAGGGACAATATGGCTCTGCACATTCTGACAGTTCTTGGTTCGATTCTGGCTGGCCTCATGGCCTGTCTCTTCTTCCCTGGTTTCTTCAGGTTCTTCACTGCTCCTTGCGGCGAAAAAGGTGGTTATGCCAACTCTTGTCCTCATAACCAGAATCGAATCACCAATCCAGATTTGTGTCACCTGCTTATTTCAGGAAAGTCTGTCGATCATGCTGGGCATAAACGGAATTTATTGTCTCCGCTGTGGTCTAAGGTTCTTCCAAGCCGGAGGTTACATGTGGCTTTCGGCATAGAGAACGCATTTACCAGCACGGACGAAGAATACGTCAAGCAATTGTCGACCGTGCACGCGCTCTTGTCAGCCTCTCGTCAGACAAATGGAACTCTCTCTCCGGATTCGCTCAGCACGCTGTTCTGGCCTGGCTTGCTGCGTACCAGGGGTCAGGGATGAGGATCAAGCTCAACAGCATGGTCCAAACCGTTTCTCTGCGCGTTGCCCTGAAAGTCCTTTTCAGCATCGAGAAAGACGAGGTTAGAGACTGCGATCTCGTTGCCCTCGCAGAAGCAATCAATCGTGTCTGGATCTCTTCCAAAAAGGAAGAAGGGATGATACCCGGATTCCTGGAGAATTGTGATCTGCAGGCTGCGCTGTCTGCTATCTTCCCGGATACGAACATCTTCGAGCGACGAGAGAACCCCTTGAATCTAATCCTCCCTGCTTTTGAAACCCTTTGGCGTATCGTCTTGAGGACGTTCGTTGAGGTGAAGTTCGCTACTGGTTGCAAGCATCCTGAATGGACAGATATCCTCGTTGCCTTCGCTCGGGAGCCGACCAGAGTCAGTTTGAACTGAGAGCGGCCATTGCTAACAAAGACGTGTCTGCGGAATCTCTCTCGTGTACAGAGCCCTTCGACTCTATCCTCCAACGAGACGCGTTCACCGAGCATTCAAATGGACGGAAACTGGAGAACATGTAACCATGTCCGCTGACATTGAATCCTGTCACACTGCTTCGAATATCTTGGGATCCGATGCGACAACGTCCAACCCGGCGAGGTGGAGCAAGTTGACGAAGGAACAGAAAGACGCGTTTATGCCTTTTGGGAGCTCCCCCTTCGTTTGTCCTGCGAAACCGGTCTTTGGTCCGAGAATGATCGCGCTGATTGTCGGAACCCTGCAAGTGAGTTTCATGGGGATTGGAAATTACATTCAAACGACAATAAGGTGATGAAGGAATTTGAGACCGGGAAGAGGCTCCGTTTAGATCGGGAGGCCTATGATGATGTGTTTATCGTTGGCGGGAGACACGGATAGAGATCAAATAAAGGACACGGTCATGGATTGCTTTTGCTGTTGACAATGGCTTAGGGGACTGCAATGTCCTAGTTCGAACATCATGAAAAAAAAAGGAAGAAAAAAGAAAAAAAAACCCTAATTGTGTCGAATGGGGAAGTGTGGTATCACTGTCGAGGACCTGAAATCCCCGGTTCTGGAAAATGAAAGGCGTTGGATGGTCGTACCCTCGATGTGTCCATAGCGAAAAGTAATAATAATGAACACCGAATCCGAGTTCAAAATCCTGTTTCCAAAGCAGTTAGTTCCCTCCAAATTATAATTGATCTTTCACAGTTTCCTCCATCTCAGGAGGGATAATTTCATAGTTTTTCACGTAGTCACTTTGTGATATTGCTCACAAAAAGCAATGGCACCTAAGTCAAGCATGGCCATTCTGCAAAGATAATGCAAGAAGGAGCGATGGGACAATTTCTGATAGGAATGGATATCAGTATTTGCTGGGATATACAGAGAAGGTATCAATCAATGATGGACGAGGGAGCTTTCTGAATTGTAACCTGGTGGAAGAGTCCATTCTATCTTTCGTGATAGCAGACATGGCAATAAGAAAGGCGTGTACCTTGGATTTAATATGACCTGAGCGTGGCAAGCCTCAGGATTACCAAGTTGTGCGATGGCATCGTCAACCCTGTATGCCGCAATACAGAGAAATACATGGTTCAAGGAGATCTGTAGCAAATATCCCGCACATTTCATTCACCATCAGACTGTGAAGTTAAGCATTGGATATAGCTGTTTGGTAAGATAGATGCGCTGCGGAAGCTGCTGAAGGAACAACTACTATACATAGGATATTGCTTTTGCAACATGACATCTCCTTTGAGGAGAACATTAGACATCGAAAATCATCGAAATGTGTAGGGTATCACTCTCCGCATTTGACGGGCAGCTGTGCAGACAACAAGGTGCTGAGATGCTCCATACTCTGGACTTTCTTGACAAAAGAAGCGTACAGAGACTGCCGCGTCCGGATTCATTCCGCTCTTTGTAAAATCCGTGATTTGGGGTATAATCTAATTTTAATCCATAAATATACACAGGGGCAATCGGTAGTTGTCCACGACCCAATAGGGTCTTCTAACGCCGTTCCACTCGCCCTCGAGGTCGGGAACCTTGATGTTCTCCCATTCGACATCGAAGCCGGCTTCGAACAGATCGATCTCCACGACCTTCTGGTAGACGTCATAGCTGATCTGCCTGTCGGCACCCATTCCATTGAAGAAACTCCATTTGCCGGTCGGGTCGAGCAGCCCGATAACCTGCTCCGAGAAGAACTTCCTGAAATCCGAATACGACTCGGCGAAGGTATCGTAGTAGATTGCGTCGAAGGTTTCGCCCTGTTCGACGAGCTTGGGAAGAACGTCCTGCCACCTCCCTTCGTGGATCGTGACGCCTGGCTTCTCATGCCATCCTTTGCTCTTCATGTCCGCGATGACGTCTGGATGCGCCTCGACGATGTGGTGCTCGGCGGGCGACTGCTCTTGGAAGAATTTATCTATGATGCCCATGCCGTGCCCGATGTTCAGCACGCGCAGGCCCGGCGTGGGGAGAAGCTTCTTCGCAGACTTTGCCATGATGTCGGATTCCCAAGCCATCATGACGCCATTCTTGTCTTGATCTAGTAGACGGTCATTCTGAAAGGTCAGATTGGACTGCAGGTACCGGGCGCTGGTGACGTCCGGCTCCGTTGCCGCTGCTTCCCTGGGCTCTTCCTGTGCTGTGGTCTCCGTAGTCTGCTCTGCAGTCTGGTCTCCTGTACCCTCTTCCTGCGCCTCGTTCTCATTATCGCCTTCTTCACCGTCATCGTCTGGAAGCGGTTCGTAATCATCCAAACGGTTGAGCAGCAACTCCGCTCTCACTCCTGCATCGACCATGAGCTCATAGAGTTCGGTCAAGCCCAGCCGTCTCGCGAGACATCCCGGCGTCTCATTGTTCATATCCAGGTCGTTCCATATAGCTCCTTCTTGCAGGAGAAACTTGACCGTTTCCCTTCCCGTCTCCAGGACGTTTGGTTTTTGGCTTTCTTGCGAGCCGTCAGCGTGGATACCGTTGGGCTCTCCGTTTGTGGTTGCTGCAGGCGTGGACTCGTCTTCATCTAATTCACAGGCCGCTATGGCAGCGTGAAGAGGGGAATATCCGGTCTCGGGGTCTTTGACATTAACCGCATTTGGGACTTTCTCGTTTCTTATCAGCTGGCGGAGCTTGGGGATGTCGTGTTGAGACGCGGCGAGGAGAATTTCTTGGGCGTCGATATCGACGTTTATCTCTGCCGCTAGATCGTCCATGGTGGGCTGGGCTCTGTGAAAGGCAATTGAATCTGGGTATAAGCAAAAGACTCAGCTAATATACAGGCTGCTTCGAGCGCGGTGGCGCGGTAACAACCAGATTTTTCGGGAAAAAGGTTGCACTCCGAAACGTCCTCGGGCCAATTTCACGTCCACCAAAGGCAGAGACGCCTTCAGCTCATTCAATGCCAGATTCCGCTGGCCTCGAGGGGCAAGATGCCAAAGGGGACCTTAAAGAGTGTGAGTTTCCGCCGACAAAAACTCGACAGAATTTATGCCCCGCCAGGTCTTCCCCGCCCCGCGGAGCTGGTGGAGCCCAGCCACTAACCCTAATCAATCAGCCAATCAGCCATCCAGGCATCATCAAAGGCTCGATGTATATACATACATCTCATACTATATCCTGCAACATGATGCATCTCATCTATAATACTTACGTAAATACCTGAAGTAAATATGGCCCTCTCAAATGGAGCTAAGGGAAATTAAACAACTGTCTCTCATGTACGCTTGCAGGGCAAAAAAAGCGCTGGTCACCGGCGGCGCCTGGGCATGAGCGAAGCCATCTCGCGAAAATTGGCAGGCGAAGGCGCAAAAATGCTGATTGCCGACTTCAACAAGGAAGAGAGTACACGGGTCGTCGAGTTTCTGGCGGACCACAGGTGCGCAGGCCGAGTTGTCTTTGCGAACGTCACCAAACGCGCCGACTGGGACCGCATTTGCTGTGGTCGCCTGGAGAAATTCAGCCGGCTGGACAACAGCGCAGGCATGGCATACCAAGTGCAGTCATCCCTAACAGTCCTCAAGGTCTCCTTTAATATGGTCTTCTCAGTCGACGTGAAATCAATCTTCCACTCAGCGTAGACTCTCTTCCGCATGATTATCGTACCCTTGCTACGTTGTCTGGCTTGAAGACAGGCGCGTGAGGATTCCAAGGAGAGAAATAACTTTTACCCAGGAGTAAAGGATATCATTCTACATCGATAATTGATATATACTGTTTCATCTCCAGAACTAATGCCCTCAAGCATGGACCCTTATGCAGTTTACTACTCCTGCGATTCTGTCTGTTACTTATAAACGCGGACCCGCCTATATTTTAGACTGATTGAAGGTCGAATAATAATAAAGAGATGGGAAAGATGAGTAGGAAATAGTATGGCTTGCAAGAAATAGTCCACATGGATATACCATGCACAGAGAGCTTTATACTTTTGCAGTTGCAGCCAAGCGGAGTTTGCACAGATTTATAAAGATTGCCTTGAATTGAAATTGCAATATCCTATAGGCCAGAAACAGAGTACATACATCGCATGGAGAGGAAACTAAGCCATGTCAAGTCTCGGAGTCCTTTACGCGTGCCCCCTACGCGTCCAAGTCCCGTATATGCCACTCACACCGTTACCCAGCAACAAGCCGGGGTCTCCTAGCTCAGCAAGTAAGGTGAGCAGTTGGCCTGCCTGCAGGCAAACAGCTCAATTGACTCCTGACTGCTAGGAGTCCCCGGCTCGAATCCCGGAGGGGGCGATGGTTGCAGCGGTGCGGTCATTACCAGTATTCCTGCTAACACCACCAGATGAACCCTGAGCTTCGGGATTGCAAAACCCTGCCCGCCAAAAGCAAGGTGGGGTTTTCGTAGCATTCCTTCCGCGCTGACTGCGGTCAATGAGCTAGGGATGTGAGCTTTTTTACCACTCGTGCTTTTTTATTATATGAAACGTCTCTTTTATGTTCTGGAAAGGCACCTTTTGCGAACGGCCTAGCATTTTATATATTTTAGACATGCTACTATAGCAATGCTGAACCCTGCAGCTTAGACCAGCTTGGAATTCTTCTATGATAGCTACCACTAGATATCATCAACTCCAAGTTGGTTAGAGGGGCCACTTCTCGAGCATTCCAAAAGGATGCACCTGAGTACCTGTGATTGGCTAGTATTCTTGTTACAGGCGCTTGGTGAAATGAACATGCGCTCAGATAAGGGGTGACTGTGCCGCACTGCATTGAGAAAGTAGATTGGAGGATTGAGTTGCAAGCGCTTATCTCAACCATTTCGACAACTAACTATAACTACAATCCCTTGTCAGCTGCTCACATGACGCGCATGCGGGGTACACATTAGGAATAGCTTGCAGTGCTGGAGTAGGACTAGTATCTCCTTTCATCATGTATTATATATCCTTGACCTCCTGGGAGTTTAGGAGGGCGAAGATCAGCCCTGCAATCTCCCTATACATTTCTTATTGCCACAATCCATCTATAATACAGTCTTCTTCATACTATCCTCTTCGAACTCCTGGTCTAGAGACCCCCCTCTCTAGCTCCTGACATTGGAGCGATATTGATGTTTCTGATATTATTTATCCATTACTAGATATTCCACACTGTGGCTTGATATTGTCTAAGTTTGTGAGGTTCAAAATGGAACAGATTTCAAGAGCGCGAGCGCGTGAAATGGTGGATGATATCAGAGAGAAGAACGGTGGAATTACTCAAGCTGACCGTGAGAGAACACCGCCAAGTGTGCTGAGGGCACTAGAGAACGTGCAACGCAAATTAGGAGCTGCAGTCCGGACATAAGATCTGAAGAACATCATTGTCTCATCTCTGGGCTTTGAATTGACAGATATGCACGCAGTCTTGCTACCAACCTCTATTCAAAAGACACACGATTTGTCTTTGAGCTGATTCAGAATGCGGAAGATAATAGCTACAACGAGGCGATAACACGAAGTAAAGATCCATATATAAAGTTCACCCTCCGCGGTGATCGAATTCTTGTGGACTCGAACGAGGACGGCTTCACTGAAAGCAACGTTCGCGCAATTTGTAGCACCGGAGAGAGCACAAAGACCAATACCAGCGGTTATGTCGGAGAGAAAGGGATTTGTTTCCAGTTTTCAAGGTTGCTTCCAAAGTCCATATCCAGTCCGGTCCTTTCTCGTTCTTTTTCGAGAATAAATTCGGTGATAGTGGTCTCGGAATGGTGACTCCGACAAATCAAGACCATGAAGACTTACCTGATGGTGTTCGCACCAGGATTACATTGATTCTGTCTGATCCCTCGAAGTTCGACGCCCACGTGAAAGAGTTTAGGGAGATCCCCGATACCCTCATACTCTTCCTTTCTAAACTTAAAAGTATTACTGTCTTGATAGAACCTCTGGTTGGGGATTCGTCTGAGACGATATACTCATGTGGTTATGATGAACAAAGTTCCTCGGTTAAGTTGACCAAGGTACTCAACGGAGAGTTTTTATCGTGTTGTGAAAAGGAACATTTTGCTCTTACCAGAGGATCCAGCCCGCGTCGGGCGAAATCAGGCCGAAGTTGTTCTCGCCTTTCCAGTTGACGTTCATTCTGTTCCGATTATCAGACAACAGTATGTTTTTTCCTTCTTGCCATTGTGCCAAGTTGGATTCAGCGTATGTCACTCCATTCCCAGATCGTCCAGGTTTGTCTACTCATCAGATGCAGTTCTTGATCCAGTCCGATTTTATCACCCAAGCCAGTCGAGAGTGTACCCATCAATGTCCGTGGAACGACGCACTCCTTGACGGGGTTGCAGAAACTTTCCGCGATGCGGTGCTACAATTCTGCGAACATCCTTCACCTCAATATTAGTGGGTGAGATATGTGCATGGGGACAGCATTTCTGATCCCTTTTGGGCTCAACTTAGAGATAAGATTTTTGGCTTAAAAAATACTACCCGGTTCTTCGAACATGGAGGGGCAACTACCTTGAACGTCCTTTCAAGCTTCGACGAGTGGTGCAGGTGTGTCTCACGGTCAACCACTCTTTGACGACCTGGAAGAAAAATTTATCTTTCTCCTCACTACAGACAGCCTGACATTCTCCAACACCTTGGAGCTGAAAATATCTCATATCCTAAACTTATCCCAAGGTTCCAAAAATATTTATCTGGAAACAATCCGAGAATTCTACAACCAAGTTATGACGACGACTGGCATACCAGGGCTGCGATGCTCCTTAAACGCGGACTAGAATGCAACAAGTCCAGTGTGGTTATGTCAATAAAACATTTGCCACTAATTCCACTCTCAAATGGAGGGCTGTCCTCCGCCGTCTCTAAGGACATCTTTTTCCCATATGACGAGAACAACATCCCCGTTCCTACAGACCTGAGTCTCATTCTTGTTGAGCCGTTATCGATCAAGAATGTAGCGCGGAAATCACTATTTGAAGCACTGGGAGTCAAGAATTGCAAGCCTGAGGTCGTCGTTGATCTGATTACACGCAGGTACGACAGGTCGTGTTGTGTAGACTTGAGAAACTGTATCTCATCTCCGCTACCTCTACTGGAATCTTCCGCAAAACGCGAGTCTGGATATCCGAATTTATCTGATGGATAGGGATGAGAAGCCGGTATACAGAAAGTTCGTCACCTTCGGCGCAGCAATTATCGTCGATGACCTCTATTTTGAGACGGACAATGCGTACGGAGTCAAGCAGTTAGCACAAGCAATCGGATCACAGGATATCCACTTCATTCACCCTTCGTACCTCAATGCGGTGTCTTCTGATGTGAAGCGACAGGGAAGATCTTGGGTGCAGTGGCTGGAAGTTGTGACTGGCGTTCGGGTGGATACCTAGACTCAGGGAATCATCAAGTTCACCCCGTCTTTCCAAACTTTTCCGGAACATTGTGGAGAGGTGCCCAGACTTGTTAATTGGAGTTTTGCGGACTTACTGGAAATACTATAATCATGATAAGACCCCGGAGATTTTACCTTGGTAATGCCATTGTTCCGTGTGAAAATACGGAGTCGACCTTATTACGGAACACATACCTTCCCATACCGGATTTAAAAGAAATGTGTGCAGAGTTTACGGTTTACGACAAATTACCTTTTTTTGCTTCTCCCAAGTGAGTTCAGGAATGATGATTTTCTGCAGTGGGAATTTCTAGCAGAACTCCAAGTCGGTACCAAGGCAAACTTGCATTTCTTGTAGATGCGCTTCGTTATCTGGTGCAAAAGAATCAACGGGGATTAGATCAAGAGGCACAAAAAGGCCTTCTCAAAGTTTATGAGGAGATTGGGGGACGTTGTCCAGGTGCAGAGTATAGCAATATCAGGTCAGCGTTTCCCGAACTAATTCAGAACTTATTATGAACAGGAAAACTTTTAATGATCTGCGAGCTATTTACGCACCGACCAGCGATTTACGTACTGGGACGTGGGCAACGACGCAAGAATGTGTTTGGAACGCTCCCAGATTCTTGAAAGTGAAATATACTCTTTATTTCTACGAAGAGTATTCTCAGAATACTAAAATAAAGCATTTGTTCTGTCAGATACTTGGAATTGGGAATGCAACATGGGAGACCTATGTGGATGAACTAAAATCGATGCAGAGAGAAAACCAAGCATCCTTCGACAATATTTGCGGCATATACAAAGAAATACTACGTGTGGCCAGTAGTGAACACTGGACCCTTGTGCGGTTAGAGTTCACTTCCCTATGGTTTGGTGAAATGGTAACTTACGTTAACCAGGGACGCATTTGAACGATATAAATTGGTTTATATCGTCTCAGAAAATTCGTGGCATTCCCCTGGTTCCTGCCTATGGACGAAAGCACCGCGAATTGGAAAACACTTCGGCATTAGCGACATTTATGCAGACATGAAGACTTTGTTCGCTGACAAATTGTCCATTGAGGCACCAACCATTTCAACATATGTCGACCAATTGAAGTATCTTCTCCAGTGGTCGGTCAAATATTAATGAGATCAAGAATGCCATAAAAAGCATCAATCGGCTATCCCCGAGAGAAGGCGATCTCAATGATCTCCGGGATTTTCAATGCTTGCCTATCAAATTGACATACGGTAAAACCGTGATAGGAGGCATCGAAGATAATTTCTTCATTGTCGACCGAGTAGAATATGGTGACGCATTTCGAAACAAAGTGTCAGTTCTCGACTTCCCTCTGGAAGAAATCCGTGCTCTACGGCCATTCCTGTTGTCGCTTGGGTTGCAAGATCGTTATAGGTCTTCGGCGATCACCGAGAGTACCAATGTGCGACAGCCATCCGCAGAACCAGCAGAGAATCTGACCCGTGATTTCCGAGAGAAAGCAAGAGCACTCTTCCGGTAGGTTATCCCAAACCTCGAAACGAAAAATATATTGATACTCCTTAGTTGTTCTGTTCATTACAATAGCAGAAGGGCACGGAACGGTGACCAGAGTCTTTATCAACTATTTCGCGAGACGTTCCTCTACGAGAGCGAAGGATTTTCGAAGACACTTAGTCTTCGTCAGCGTGGACGTACAATTACAGCAGAAAGTACCAGGGGTACAGTGCACCTTGATGAGCATAATGGAAAATTGCGAATTTTTGTTCCTCGAAACAAAAGGGACAGAGTTCTCTGTTACTCAAGTCAGTTGCCGAAGGCTTTGGTGCACTATCTTGGCATAAGTGGCCCAGCAGCGAGTGAAATTTTCCGAATTGTCATGACGAGTCCACACGATATTCTCGATGATCTCCTTGAAGACGATGGTATTATCCGAGTGCAAGGCCTGGAACCCTCAAACCAATACCAGAAGAAGACTCGGAACCTTCCCCTTCCACAAGCGATCCTCGCAATGTACAGAGGGCTTCTCGACCGTCTACGCCTCCTAGGCTGTACCAAGACATGCAGGACACTACTCATATAGTGCATGCAGATAGATCACCGTACGCAAGCCTCCTTGAACGCGTCGTTAATGCTGCACGTCGGGCAAGATTTCCCACTGTCGGGGCGTTCAACTTTCGTGAATTGGGAGAGACTCTACCTTCCACTAAACCCAACGGTTCTTTACCACAAGTAAGGCTCGAAGACTCACCTTTCGGCCTTCGATCGCAGAATCAAATCGACCATGATGTCAAAATCGGTGCTGCTGGAGAGCTTTTCGTAGGTTTTCTTTTTTTTCTT